>ERZ773243.53-NODE-53-length-154346-cov-20.474623_pt1 | contig 154346 bp, 141 predicted proteins | sample MGYA00580520_ERZ773243 | MGnify/ENA primary metagenome ERZ773243 (study PRJEB29015, sample SAMEA2737747) | human gut metagenome | biome: human gut; feature: human-associated habitat; material: faeces | place: China | collected 2012 ... | reverse complement strand
GGTTATATATGTCAACACCTTTTTTTGATTTTTTTTAACTTTTTTTGACTTTTTTGTAATTAACAGGTCAGACTACAATATCTAGTGCCTCTATTAAGGTAAAAGCACTAGATACCAAAACAAAAACACTAGATATTTCAGACTGCCAATTACATAATTTTTCAAAAAAATGCATTTATATTTAATTAAACAATTCAAATTCAATTCATTTTTAATGTAATCTTAAATGTTATTAACTATTTAAGACCAATTGCACCTCTTGCCTCATCTGTTATTTCTCTTTGATATGCAATTTCATTTTCAATATTTCTTGCAACCTCATTGGCTGCATATGCTGCATCAACAACTTTATGAAGCACCTGTCCTACAGAATCTGCTTTATGTTTTTGGGCAACTGCATTGTCATATACATTTGTCATGGCATCAACTGTCTCACTAACTGAAGTCTGAACCTGTGCTATGGTATCAGTTATTTCTTTTGATGATTTTGCTGACTGTGCTGCAAGATTACGTACTTCACTTGCCACTACAGCAAATCCCCTTCCATGTTCCCCTGCTCTTGCTGCTTCTATAGATGCATTAAGAGACAGTATGTTTGTTTTATTGGAAATGTTGCTTATAACTGCTGCAAATTCTTCTATTTTGCCGGATAATTCTTTTAACTCATTGATTCTACCAGATGTCTCGGATACTATTTTGTTGAGATTATCTATCATTTCAAGTATTTCTTCGACACTGCCTATACTCTCTTTTACAAGATTAAGTGAAGTATCAGACGAATTAATCACGTCAAATGCATTTTTTTCAAGCTGTTCCTGTGAATTATCTAATCCTTCAAGTATGTTTGTCAGATTTTTTATCATTTCAGTATTGTCATTCTGATTTTCCACAAAAGCCCCTCCTTTGTCTTTCCATAAACTAAATATCGTTCTTATATCAGCTTAACCGCATCTTTAACACTGCTAATACCTATAAGATTTATTTTATCAGTTTTCTTAATATTTTTCAAGCACACCTGCGGAAGTATACAATTTCCAAACCCAAGCTTAACTGCCTCATTTATTCTTATCTGCGGCTGGCTTACAGCACGAACTTCTCCTGCAAGTCCTACTTCGCCGAAAACAATCGTATTTTCCATCATCGGCCGGTTCCTGAAACTGCTGACAAGTGCCATCACCATCCCCAGATCCATGGCGGGTTCATTTACCTTCATTCCACCTGCTATATTCACATATGCATCGCTTCCTGAAAGATGAATCCCTGCCCTTTTTTCAAGTACTGCCATAAGAAGATTCACACGGTTGTAATCAGCCCCCGCAGCTGTTCTTCTTGGCATTCCAAATTTAGAATCACAAACCAGTGCCTGTATTTCCACAAGAATCGGTCTAGTTCCTTCAAGAAGGCACACAACAACAGAGCCGGACGCTTCCTCCGGTCTTCCCGTAAGCATATATTCAGATGGATTGGCAACTTCAGCAAGCCCTTCCTGACGCATTTCAAATACGCCTATTTCATTAGTTGAACCAAATCTGTTCTTTACGCTTCGTAAAATCCTGTATGCGGCATTTTTATCGCCCTCAAAGTATAAAACTGTATCAACCATATGTTCAAGCATTCTGGGTCCTGCTACAACGCCTTCTTTTGTCACATGTCCAACAATAAATATTGAAATATTAAGACCTTTTGCAAGCTGCATAAGAACAGCTGTTGTCTCTCTTACCTGTGAGACGCTGCCCGGTGCAGCACCAACCTCTTCACGGTACATTGTCTGTATTGAATCAATCACAACAATCTGTGGTTTCACATTCTCAAGGACATTCTCTATTGTGTCAAGACTTGTTTCACAAAGCACCATAAGATTATCAGAAGCTTCGCCCACTCTCTGTGCTCTAAGTTTTATCTGACCAAGTGACTCTTCTCCCGAAATGTATAATACGCTGTTACCATTTTTTGCAAGATTGTAACACATCTGTAATAGTAATGTGGATTTTCCTATTCCGGGATCACCTCCGACAAGAACAAGCGAGCCTTCCACTATTCCTCCGCCAAGAACCCTGTCAAGTTCACATATATCTGTTTTTATTCTGTCAGTATCAGCTGCAGTAACCGATGACAGGCGAACAGGGGCAGCCTTTTTTACCCCTGCTGTTTCATGATATTTTGCATTAATATTTACAATACCTTTAACATTTTTTTCTTTTACTACCGGCTCTTCAACAAATGTATTCCACGCTTTGCATGACGGACACTGCCCTGACCATTTTGCAGACTCATATCCACATTCCTTGCAAAAGAATGCTGTTGTTCTAGATTTTGCCATCAAATACTCCTTTTTTACTAAGAAAACTAAATCATGATGCTATAAAACAATTCAGTCTTCTTTGTTTTTCTAGGTAATTTATTTTTTTACTTTATATTTTTTATATTAAATATGGAAGCAGCAATTCACTGCTTCCATCCAAATTTTGCATTATTAAATCTATGCTCTCTTTACTTCTACCGAAACACCTTTGTTATCTGTGAATTCAACAGAAAGCACAAGCTTTCCGCCCATATTTGTTGTCATTGTTCCGGCATCCCCGCCATCAATTGAAATAGCATATGATGCACCCTCCTCAAGTTCGAGCGTAATCTGTGCATCTTCTTTTCCTTCGACTTCAAACTTTACTCCATCAGCAGATGCTTGAAAATTATTAACTGCTGTTCCGGGTACAGATTCGTATACAAATGAACCATTTTTCTCGAGTTTTGTAATCTCATTATAAGTTTTAACTTTATACATGTCTCCGCCATGTTCAAAATCTGATAACTTTGACTTTGTATCAAGCAAATAATTACCAAAACTAAGTGTTCCATCCTGTTCTGAACGAATCAACTCATTAACTACTGACATCTGTGTGTCCTCCTAAATGTATATTATAATTGTTTCCGTATTCACGTATCAACGATAAGCATATTATACAATAACATGTCGAAATATGCCAGCATTTTTTATTTATTAATGCCTCTTTTTAGTGAAAAATGTAATTTTCCATCTTTTACTGATACAAGTACCCTGTTTCCCTGTTTTACAGTTCCTTCAAGAATCTTTTCTGCAAGTGCATCTTCTATATCATTCTGTATCGTTCTTCTCAATGGTCTTGCACCGTACTTTTCATCGTATCCTTTGTCAACTATATATTTCTTTGCTTCATCATTAAGCTCAATGGAAATTTTCATCTGTTCCATTATACGCTTATTAACTTTCGCAATCATAATGTCAACAATACTTCCAATCTGTTCCTTGTTAAGTGCATGGAATACTATGATTTCATCAATTCTGTTGATAAATTCAGGTTTGAACAGTCTCTTGACTTCATCCATAACCTTTGTTTTCATATTTTCATGACGTTCTTTTTCATCTGTAACAGAAGCAAAGCCAAGTGTTTTAGGCTGCACAATATTTTGGGCACCGGCATTGGACGTCATTATTATTACAGTATTTTTGAAATCAACAACTCTTCCTGTTGAGTCTGTGATATGCCCGTCATCAAGTACCTGTAAAAGCACGTTAAATACATCAGGATGAGCTTTCTCAACCTCATCAAATAAAACTACCGAATATGGATTTCTGCGTACTTTTTCGGAAAGCTGGCCGCCCTCATCATATCCTACATATCCCGGAGGCGAACCTATAAGCTTTGAGACTGTATGCTTTTCCATAAATTCAGACATATCAACTCGTATAAGTGCTTCCTCGCTTCCAAACATTGCATCTGCAAGAGCTTTTGAAAGTTCAGTTTTTCCAACGCCTGTAGGTCCGAGGAAAAGGAATGAACCAATTGGCCTGTCAGGGTCTTTAAGACCAACCCTGCCTCTTCTTATAGCTCTTGCTATTGAACTTACTGCTTCATCCTGGCCTATTACCCGTTTGTGAAGTGTCTCTTCGAGTTTCATAAGACGCTCTGATTCTGCCTCTGCAATCTTTGATACAGGTATTTTTGTCCATGAAGATACTACATCTGCAATTTCTTCTTCTCCGACATTAAGACATGCACCATTTCTTTTTTCTTCCCAGTCATGCATAAGTTTTGCAAGTTTTTCTTTTTTCTTTGTCTGCTGTTTTTTTACTTCTCCTGCTTCCTCATAGGCCTCATTTTTAATCGCCTCTTCTTTCTTCTCATCAAGTTTCTTAATTTCTTCTTCAAGTTTCTTGATGTTATCAGGCATGACATATGCTTTAAGCCTTGTCTTTGAAGATGCTTCATCAATAAGGTCTATCGCTTTATCTGGAAGAAACCTGTCATTGATATATCTTTTTGAAAGTTTTACAGCAGCTACAACTGCTTTATCATCAATAGTTACATTATGATGTTCCTCATATTTGCCACGAAGACCCATAAGAATCTGTATTGCCTCTTCTTCTGTAGGTTCTTCTACTTTTACAGGCTGGAAACGGCGTTCAAGAGCAGCATCTTTTTCTATATATTTTCTGTATTCCTCAAGAGTTGTTGCACCTATAAGCTGTATTTCACCTCTCGCAAGCGACGGTTTTAAAATATTTGATGCATCTATAGCACCTTCTGCACCGCCTGCACCTATTATTGTATGAAGTTCATCAAGGAACAAAAGTATATTTCCGGCAGCTTTCACTTCACTGATAACTTTTTTGATTCTCTCCTCAAATTCGCCTCTGTATTTTGAGCCGGCAACCATTCCTGACAAATCAAGTGTAAGAAGACGCTTGTCTTTTATAGTTTCAGGAACATTTCCCTCTATTATTTTTGCTGCAAGCCCTTCAGCTATTGCTGTTTTTCCGACTCCGGGTTCACCAATAAGACATGGATTATTTTTTGTACGTCTGCTAAGAATCTGTATAACTCTGTTAATCTCTTCTTCTCTTCCTATTACAGGGTCAAGTTTTCCCTGTCTTGCAAGCTCTGTCAAATCCCTGCTGTACTGGTCAAGTGTCTGTGTAGAAGTTTTTCCTTTCTTTGTTTTGCTGTGAAAATCTTCCTTGTAGCTGTTAGCATCTTCTCCCATTGCAATAAGGATATCAACATATAATTTTTTGATATTTACACCTATCGTATTGAGAAGCCTTGCAGCCACGCACTCTGATTCTTTTATTATTGAAATAAGAATATGTTCTGTTCCAATCAGGTCAGCTTTAAATCGTATAGCTTCCTTCGCCGAATTTTCAAGTATACGGCGTACTCTCGGTGTATATCCTGTCGGCTCTTTTACTCCGACTGCACCTTCAGGTGCTATAAGCTGGTATACAAGATTTATTATTTTTTCATCTGTAACATCATATTCAGCAAGCACAGCCGAAGCAAGACATTCTTCTGTCTGTATAAGGCCTATAAGCAGATGCTCTGAGCCAATATAACTATGTCCGAGCATAACTGCCGCCTCTGACGCATGGTCTAGTGCTTCTTGTGCTTTTTTTGTAAATCTGCTCTGCATATATACATCCTTTCATTAAACTTAATTTTATTATATATCAGTCATCGTATAACAGGAAGATTATCTCTTATAAATTTTGCCCTGTATTCTTCAATTTCTTCAGGTGACATATCACTGTCATTCATCAATGCAAGATTCGCAGGCATTACGCCTATCATAAGCTGATAAACACAGAATTCATTTTCCATATCAGTCCCGATAAGCCCCTGTGCGAGTCCCAGCCTTATCTGCGAAAGCAATAACATTGCATCGTTAAGTGACAGTTTTCTTGCATATCTTAAAACACCATATGAACGATATGCTATATCTGAAGCACTTAATCTCTTGTTAAGTACATATTGTTTTCTAAGCGTTCTTTCCTGGCTTATAATCTGATTCGCAATATGTGTGAGGTTATCTATTATTTCTTTTTCAGAAACACCCAGCGTAATCTGGTTGGAGAGTTTATATATATCCCCATAATTTTTTGAACCGTCACCATATACGCTTCTTAATACAAGCCCAAATCTGCCAACTTCTGATGCAAGTCCGGATATCCTGTTATTTCCTGCCAATGCCGGGAGATGAAGCATATATGAAGCTCTCATTCCTGTTCCGACATTTGACGGACATGTTGTAAGATAACCATACTTCTCATCAAAAGCATAATCCGTCACTGAATCTATAGCATCATCAACTTTATCTGCAAGTTCAAACGCCTTCTCCATATCCATTCCCGGAGCATATGCCTGAATTCTGATATGGTCTTCTTCATTAAGCATTATTGATATATCTTCATCTTTTGAAACAAATCCCGCCGCCTGCTTCTGTCCTAAAAGAAAATTGCTTATAACATGTCTTTCCTTCATAGCCTGTTTCTGATATTCATCAAGCGTTTTGAAATTATAGCTGCTGTAATCTTTTACTATATCAAGACTGTTTATTGCCTCACTAAGTTCATCTATCATCTTTACAGCATCATTTTCAGTAAGTTTCAGTGAAAAATTATATTTTTTCACATTCCTTGCCAGCCTGACACGGCTTGATATTACAACATCACTTTCTTTTCCGTTCGTCTCAAACCATCTAAGCATTACCGCCACCTTCTTTCAGCTTTTTTATCTCATCACGGTAATGGGCAGCATCTTCAAAATTTTCCAGTTCAACTGCCTCTTTTAATTTTGCATTGAGTACAGCTATCTCATCAAGCAGGTCATTTCCATGCTGTGCTGTTTTGTTTGATTTTTTCCCTTTGTGTTCAACGCTCCCATGTAATTTTTTTATATTATCTTCTATAAGCGGTCCAAAAACATCATAACAGTCCGCACAGCCGAATTTACCTATGCGAATAAACTCCTGATATTTCATGCCGCACTTGGGACATTTCACATTCATCATAGGATTATCCTGCTCCTGCGTACTTCTGTTTGACGCCGCAAGCAGTCCTGTAAGAAGTCTTGCAAAAGGAAAATCAGCAGAAGGTGACTCGGCAAAACCTGTAAGTCCCATTTTTGCTGCACACTCGCTGCAAAGATGATGCTGCGTCATAATTCCGTTTACAACTTCAGTATAATGAAATGTTGCCTCATTTTCATTACAATTCTCACATAACATAATTAATATTTACCTTCCTTTTTAAGCAAAAATATCGTTCCGAAATATGTTACTCCCGCTACAACAAACGCACACATAAGTGCAACTATATTAATATGACATGCACTATACAACAGTTTATATGTCAGGCTTACAGCTATTCCCATTATAACAGAACAGCATAACGGTATCAGAAATGTCCTGATATATTCCAGGTCATAATCAATATATTCTTTAAGAGACTTTAAATTCAATATGAAAATTAATATTGGAAATGATGCATTTCCGATTACTATACCATAAATTCCAAGTCTTGACCATCTAAGCATAAAATAGACAAGCACAATATGAACAACAAGTGAGATAAGTGAATGTTTTACCGGAACATTCATTTTGTCAATTCCCTGTAATGCAGAACTTGTAACAGTTGCAAGTGTATAAAACACTACAGCAATTGCACCTATTTTAAGCATCATGGCACCCTGTGTGCTGTTATATCTCGAAAATAAAAGCTGTATAATCGGCTTTCCAAGCGTTACAAGTCCGACAAATGATGGTATTGCTATAAACATATTTGTCTTTATTGTCTGTGCTATCTTATCTTTAACAGACGCATTATCCCCCTGTGTATATGATGCTACAATGCTCGGAAGCATTGAAGCCGACATTGCTGATGCAACACCCTGCGGAATTCCTATTAACAAGCTGTAGCTTGAACTGAAATTGCCTAAATCTGCTTTTATATTTGATGATATGTTTCTTCCAACCATAATATTAGAAAACATGGCATCATCTATAACCGCACTAATCTGATATAGTGTCTGTCCAAGTATTATAGGAATCATCGTTATAATAATTGTTTTGTATACATCTTTATCAGAATGTACAGAACTTACTTTGTCCTTTTTTATCATCCGCCTGAATGTAGGTCTGTACAGAATATATATTACTACGAGAAGTATAAGTCCTGATAATGCACCAAATGCAGTACCCATTGTTCCACCGGCTGCTCCATATGCAGCTGTCTCCACGGAATTCTTATATGCACTTGTAAGCAAATATGCTGCAAGGATACTTACTACAGCATTCATAATCTGCTCTACAAGCTGTGAAACAGCCGTTGGAATCATTGTTCCCTGGCCCTGATAAAATCCTCTCATAACGCCCATTATGGCAACAAGGAATATTGTCGGAGCAAGAACTCTTAACGGAATTGCAAGTCCCGGAACACCTCTGTATAATTTTTCAATTACTCCTGCACCAAAAAACAGAATAAGTGCCGCAGCACCACCTGTACATATTGATACTGTCAACGAACATCTGAACACCTGTGCCGCATTCTTATACTGTTTCGTTATAAATCTTGCTGAAATAAGCTTTGAAACCGCCATCGGTAGTCCATATGACGACAAAACAAGCATTATATTGTATATATTATATGCAACACTGTAAATACCATTACCTTCACTGCCTATTATGTTCATAAGTGGAATTCTGTAAAACATTCCTATGATTCTTACTATAATTCCGGCCATCGCCAGAATTCCACCATGAACAAGAAAGTTCCTTTTTTTATTTTCTGCCATTAGTATCAAGCCTTTCACATTTTTTCATGTTTTAAACAAGAAAGCACAAGGCAGCAGGAATTCCCTGCTGCCCCTTTACTAATTAAGTATAAAATCTGCTACATACCATGCACCATTTGTCTTTACGTAAGTATATGTTACTGATGTATTGTATGTTTTATTGCCATCTTTCCAGTCTACATATAAATCATAGTAAACATCACATGAGAAGCAGTTATCTGAATACTTTCTGAAATTGAAAATATTCTCATTATTAAATTCATATGTATATGTTTTTCCATAAAGATAAGCCCATACAGCCGGAATATCACTCATATATTCATTGGCATATCCAACCATACGTTTTGTAAGTGAGCTGAGACTTCCTCTGTTTATTATGTACTTGCCGTAATTTCTTGCAATACCCATAATATCATCTTTCATCTGCGAAAGCAATTCTTCATCCTTAGGATATTCTATTGTATACGCATTATTTTTATTTGTAATCTCAAGCTGGTTTCCGGACATCTCTGCTTTAATTTCAGGTTTTGCAATAAGTCCTGACACTTCATAGATTGTTCTTAAAGGCTCTGAAACATAAGAAGCAACATGTTTACATGGCGAAAATTCCACATCGTCCTGTTTTATATAGTTGTCACTTACCTCCACGCCATTAATTGAGACTTTGCTTCCCTTAGGTGCACTGATAGTAATAGCATTGTTTGTTGATTTGTCTGAATAATCGTCAAATGAAATGCTTCCAAGCTTCCACTTTGTAAATTTGAAGCCGTTTTTTCCATCTTCCTGAAGCGATACTTTTGCTATTGCTGTATCACCGGCATACACTACATATACAGGATTTGATTCTGAATATTCCCTGTTTTTCTTTTTATATGTAATCTGCTCAGTGCCAAGTTTTCCTTTAAGATACTCTGCAACTTTCTCATTCGTCTCAAATTCATTAGCTTTTACACCGCTGTCGTTAAGAAGCTTTTCAACATTATCTGCAGTAAACTTCTTTGTTATTTTATCCATTGCATATGTCGGCCTGCCCTGCTCATAATCTTTGATAAATACATAAAGAACACTCCAGCATATAATCATGGCAGCTGCGAGTATTCCTGAATATATAAGAAGGAATCTTTTAAACTTTGACATATTTTTTCTTTTTTTCTTTTTATTCATCATTGCCACTCCTTATATTTTATTTAACAAGCCATGCTGTTGGACATGTTCTTGGACCTGTAGGCGAATAAGGTGTATTTATTACTTCTCCTTCATAATACATCTGTGTTGATGTGCCACCATCCATTACTGAAGCATTGACCGCACCATACTGAAGCATTATATCCTGTAAATCCGAGAATGAAGCTCCAAGGCTGTTTGCCATACGTCCGTCAATAGCAAGAAGAATTATAGAGCCGTCCGAAGTCTGTCCAAGTGCTGTACGTGGATTAAGACCACCGCCTGTACCTGATACATCCTGTGCCTCGCCATTAATTATAAGGAATGGTCCGATACTGTTGCTGATGCTTACACAGTCGCGGATATTATTCTGTTTTGCCTGTTCTGCTGTCATATTACCTACGACAAGCTTATTATCAAATGTTATACCCGTAACATGATATGTTGAACCATTGTTTCCGTTAACCTGTTCACCATTAATCATAACAAGTCCAATCGGCATGCCTGTATATGTTGTCTCACCATCTACGAACTCACCGCCATTTACGCCACCTACTGCATCATATCTTTTTGCAATATCAGCAACAACTTGTCCATTTCCCTGATGAAATCCTTCTATTGTTCCTACAAAAAGTCTTGAAGGGTCCTTGATTTTCATAAGTTTTCCACTATATGTTGAACCTTTAACATCAATTATCTCGATATCAGGAACTTCTGAATTATCTTCTGTATCAATACTTACAAGACTTGTATCTGTAACTTCATCTGTATCCTTAATTGAATTGGCAGCCTTGATTGCATCTATCTCTTCCTGCGAGCAGAAAATATTAGCGAGGAATCCTATCGCACTCGTCTCCTGCACAGACAGTACAAACTGATTTTTTGCTGTCTTTGAAGGTCCATATACAAGAACCGCCATAACTCCGTAGAGCCATACTATAATAAGTGCAAGTGTAATGCCTATTGTTGCCGCAACTCTTCCAACCCATGTAAGTGCTCCGGCTTTTTTCTTTTTCTTTGATCTGCCACTTTTCCCGCCTGCTTTTTCTTTTTTATTCACGGGAATTTTTCTTGATTCTGATTCTTCATCCATGTAATCAAACAATTCAATTTCTTCGTTGTTTTCGTTACTCATAAAATTCTCCATTTCTTTTATATTTAAAGTTTAATTATGCTTAAACACCCATCTTCTCTGTATCTGGAAGCTTATCACAAAAAGTATTGTATCTATTATAGCTTTTGCCACAACCGTAAGTACCTGCCCAAGCGACAATACACTTGTAACAAGGTATACAAGACCATATGAAACACAAAGCTGACATGCACATAAGATATAATATCTCACAATTGATGACTTGACGCCACTCTTTGAATTAAATACCGCTTTTCTGTTAAATGTATAGTTAAAAAGTGATGATATAATTCTCGCACCGAGCGTAGCAGTAAATATTCTTATGCTTCCGTCAAGTTTTCCAAACATCAATGCACTGATAAGAGCAAACATTGCCAGATCAATCACAGATGATGCAATTGAGCTGAATAAAAACTTAAAAATAACACCATATATTTTCAATGAGTCCTTGATAGGATTAAAATGAGTTGATGCATTTTCTTCAATATATACAGTTTCTATCTGAACTTCCACAAAATCTATATGGCTCTGCTTGAATTCAAGAAGCATGTTAGTTTCATATTCAAATCTTTCACCTTTTACTTTATCAAACAATTCAAGATACTGTCTGGGTATTGCTCTTAATCCGGTCTGGGTATCTGATATATTAAGTCCACATGCAAATTTAAACACAAAACTTGTCATGTTATTTCCGAATCTGCTCTTAAACGGTACGTCTTTTCCCGAAAAATTTCTTACACCAAGAACAACTTTATCTTTGCACTCTGCCATTTTCTCACAGCATTTCAGGATATCTGCCGCCTTATGCTGATTATCTCCGTCAACAGTAACAACCCCGTCTATATCAGGTCTGTTTTTAATGCAGTATTCAAATGCAGTTTTAAGACCGCGTCCTTTACCTTTATTTACCTCATGCGTAAGAATTGTACATTCCGGATAAGCTGATACATGCTCAAAAGGCTCCATATGATTTTCATCACTGCCATCATTTACCAGAATAATATCATCAAAGCCAGCCTCTCTTAATGAATCTACAACACATATTAGTTTTTCATCAGGATTTAAAGAGGGAATTATAACTGATACTTTCATTATGTAATCTCCATTTCTTTACACTAAAAGTCTGAATAAACATTTTTTATGTCTATATTTATCCTTATGTAATTTAAATAAGCCAAATTAGATAATATAACAATATGATATTATTTGCAATTAATTTTTAACAAATATAATATCAACTTTTTATTTTTTATAGTAACATACACAAGCCATATCTCATATTATTTTATTGTAAATGATTTCCGGAGGAATTTAAAATGAGTGATTTAGCAGCAACAAACTGTGGTGGATGCAGTGACTGCAATGGCGGATGCTCTTCTTGTTTCTGGATTATCTGCCTTCTCCTTCTCTGCGGCGGCTGTGGCAGCGGCAATAGCACTTTCGGAGGATGCGGATGCGGCAATGACAGCTGTACATGGATTATCCTTCTTCTGTTATTCTGTGGTGGAGGATGCGGCAACAACGGTTTATTTAGTAACAACGGCTGCGGATGTGGATGCGGCTGCAACTAATCCTTATGTTGCAGACACATTCTTAAATATACCAGATATTTATTAAAAGGGGCATCGCACTAATTTCTTAGTGCGATGCCCCTTTCTCTATGTTGCAGGCGTACCTGCGTCTTTCTTTTTTCTCATCTCCTCAACACATGCACCATCCACTTCATAGATTGTCGTTTCATCAACTATCACGATATTCTTATCTTCCATATTGGTTACGCCTTATTGTCATTCTCAATATATTATATTCATAACTTCTTATTTACCGCATATATTATTATAGATTTTTTAAGGATGGTGAACCCATGTCAGATAAACCTCCAATAACCATATTTGATATGCAGACACTTCCTTTATTATTTCAAATCATCAAAGCCATGATTCCATTTCTTGATTTTCCAATGGCAAAAATGTTATCTGTGATTATCCGATTAAATGAATTGAATTATACCATTAATTACTTCAGGTCACCTGATTGTGCTGATTTTATATCATGTAATTCATCCATTCCACATATTCATTCAATTAGCGATTTGTTGGAAAATGACGATTTTATATGTGCCATTCTTCCTTACTGCCCGCCTGAATATGCCGGACTTATCAAAAATTTCAAGCTTTTTTCCAATATGTCATCAATGTTTAACAGTGATACAGACTCATTAAAAAATTTCATGTCTATGTTTAATGCTTCCAATTCAGCCCAGGACAGCAGTTCTGATTTCCATTCTGATTCCGGCTCCAATTGTAAAAACAGCAGCAGGCCATCACAATTTGGTTCTTTTATGGATTCTTCACAGCAGAAATTATATGACGAATATTTAAAGCAGCTTGATTCACTCGACCAAAAATTAAATGATTCACAAACATGATATTAATGGTATTTTGTCAGGCTTTTTAACATATTATTAATCGATACATATTCATGGTGGTATTATGAAAGATCTGGATTTCAGAAAACAGCTTATAATCAATGAATTCAAAACGATGTCAAAAGGAAAATCAAAAGAAGAAATACTCCCGCTCCTTCTTGCTTTAAGTACAAAAGCAAAACAGGCAGGCATTAATTTCACAAAAGAAGATACTCTTCTTATAATAGAACATGTAAAAGACGAACTCACAGAACAGGAACGCCAAATGCTTCCTCAGATTCTTGCTCTTATAGGTAAATAATTAAGAAATGGCACAGATAACATCTTAATTACCTGTGCCATTTCTTTTATGTTTAAAAATTATTTAGCAACAATATTTACAATTCTGCCCGGAACGTAAATCTCTTTTACAATATTCTCAGGATACTTATCTTCAAGTGCAGCCTTTGCAGCAGCAATTGCTGCATCTTTGTCTGCATCAGCAGGAATTGTAATCTTGCCTTTAACTTTACCATTAATCTGTACAGCTATTTCGATTTCATCCTCTTTCATAGCTTCCTCGTCATATGAAGGCCATGGATTTCCTACAAATACGCTTGTATTATGTCCAAGCTGTTCCCAGAGTTCCTCTGCAAGATGAGGTGCAAACGGAGCAAGAAGTGTTACAGCTGTTTCAAGAGTAGCTTTGTCAATACCACCCTGCTTCTTTGATAAATCAATAAGCTTGTTAGTATATTCCATAAAGCCGCTGACAACTGTATTAAGGTTGAAGTTTTCAAGTCTTGTTGTTATATCATATACAAGTTTATGACGAATTTTAACTGTCTCTGCTGTTTCCGCAAAATTCTTGTCAGCATTTTCTGTCACAAGATTCCAGAAACGTCCAAGGAAACGACGAACGCCATCTATACCTCTGTCATCCCACTCTGCATCCATTTCAGGTGGTCCTACAAAAAGTTCATACATTCTTAATGCATCGCATCCATAATCTTCAATAAGATCATCAGGAGATACTACATTTCCCATTGACTTACTCATCTTAATACCATTCTTACCTGTAATCATTCCCTGGTTAAAGAGCTTTGTGAATGGCTCATCAAAATCTACAACTCCTATATCGTGAAGGAATTTTGTATAAAATCTTGAATAGAGAAGGTGAAGCACTGCATGCTCAACACCGCCGATATACATATCAACAGGAAGATACTTATCTGCTTTTTCACGGCTTACAAGTTCATCTTTATTCTTATTATCAACGTATCTGAGGAAATACCATGATGAACCTGCCCACTGAGGCATTGTATTTGTCTCTCTCTTTGCAGGTTTTCCACAACATGGGCATGTTGTATTTACCCATTCATCAATAGCTGCAAGAGGTGATTCACCTGTACCTGTCGGCTCATATTTCTCAACTTCCGGAAGAAGTACCGGGAGCTGGTCTTCAGGAACAGGAACGCAGCCACAATCCGGACAATGAATAATAGGAATTGGTTCGCCCCAGTATCTCTGTCTTGAGAATACCCAGTCACGAAGTTTGTAATTAACTTTCTTTTTACCAAAGCCCATCTTTTCAATCATCTCAGGTGCTTCTTTTTTGAGAACTGATGATTCCATTCCATTCCAGTCACCTGAATTAATCATTGTACCGGCTGCTTCTGTATAAGCCTCCGTCATATTTTCAATTTCTTTACCATCTTTTGCAATTACCTGAATAATAGGAAGGTTAAACTTCTTTGCAAATTCAAAATCTCTGTCATCATGTGCAGGAACACACATAATTGCACCTGTACCATAATCAGCAAGTACATAATCCGAAAGCCAGATTGGTACTTTCTTACCATTAAGTGGATTAATCGCATAAGAACCTGTAAATACACCTGTCTTTTCTTTATCCTGCATACGGTCAATATTTGAACGTGTTGATGCCTTGAAAATATAATCTTCAACATCTTTTCTTGTCTCATCTGTTGCAAGGCTCTTTGCGAGCTTATGTTCAGGAGCAAGTACCATAAATGTAGCACCGTGAAGTGTATCAGGTCTTGTTGTATATACTGTTATGCTCTCATCTTTTCCATCAACTTTGAAATCCACTTCTGCACCATATGAACGACCAATCCAGTCACCCTGCATCTTCTTAACCTTTTCAGGCCAGTCAAGTTTATCAAGATCATCAAGAAGTCTGTCAGCATATGCTGTAATCTTTAACATCCACTGTTTCAAATCTTTCTTTGTAACAACTGAATGACATCTCTCACAGCATCCATTTACTACTTCCTCATTTGCAAGACCTGTCTTACATGAAGGACACCAGTTAATAGGCATCTCTTTCTCATAAGCAAGTCCAGCCTTAAACATCTTAACAAATATCCACTGTGTCCATTTATAGAACTCCGGATCTGTTGTATTAACTTCCATATCCCAGTCATAAATTGCAGAAATATCCTGAATCTGTCTCTTTATATTAGCAATATTGCTCGCTGTAGAAATTCTCGGATGAACACCATTCTTTATAGCATAGTTTTCTGCCGGAAGACCAAATGCATCCCATCCCATTGGATGAATTACATAATATCCGTGCATCAACTTATATCTGCTCCATACATCGCTGATAACATATCCTCTCCAATGACCTACATGAAGTCCGCTTCCTGATGGATATGGGAACATATCAAGACAGTAATATTTTGGCTTCTTGCCATCATTAACATTAATAGGGTGTGCTTCCCAGTTACCACGCCACTTTTTTTCAACAACTTTGTGATTATAAGCTGCCGCCATGTCTAGCCTCCACGCTGCGTCTTGTATTTTAGGAGCAGCTTCTGCTCGGATTCTGGCGCAGCACAAAATCCGCTGGCCGATTCTTATATTTAATAAACATACTCTGTCTATCAATCAGCCACAATCTCCTGTTATTCAATGAATCATTGTGAATCCACATTTAGAGAATATTTTAGCATAACCATATGATTTGTCAAGAATATAGCCCTTTAGTGCTGCTGTGTTTTTTCATATATTTTTCAGTTTTTTAATTTTTTATAACAAAACGCTTTTATTTTCCACTTTAAAGTGTTAAAATACTTCCAATCTGTGCTTTATTTAAAGATTGAATTATCTTTGTTTATAAATCTTTATATGAACAAATCAGACAATATATATATTATTTTATGGAGATAAAAAATGACAAAGTGTGACTTTTTAAATATAGGCTTCATCGGTTTCGGACTTATTGGCGGTTCTATTGCAAAAGCAATAAAAGCAGCACATCCCGAATATCATATTATAGTTGAAAGCCGAAGCCGCGAACCTCTTATTGCTGCTCTTAACGATAAGATTATAGATGATATATGCACATGTACAGATGATAATTTTTCAAAATGTGATTACATTTTTCTGTGTACACCAGTTATTACAATTACAAAATATATGTCTGCACTCAAACCTTTTATAAAACCGGGATGCATAATCACTGATGTTGGAAGTGTAAAAGGAAATATCCACAAAGCCGCACATGAACTTGGATTAGACAGTTGTTTTATAGGTGGTCATCCGATGGCTGGCTCTGAGTTATCAGGATATACCAATTCAAGTGCTGATATTTTAAAAGACGCAAAATATGTGATAACACCAACAGCAGATACATCCAGTGAAAGTCTGGAATCATACGTGCAGCTGATTAAAGATATGAAAGCAGTTCCTGTAATCATGGATTACAAAGAACATGACTATACTGTAGCAGCAATAAGCCATGTGCCTCATCTTATTGCAGCCGGTCTGACAAGAACTGTTAAAACTAATGATGATGATGAAAAACACATGCATCTTCTTGCTGCCGGTGGTTTCCGCGACACAACAAGAATTGCGGCATCTTCACCGGAAATGTGGAGTCAGATTTGCAACTCAAATAAAGATTCAATATGCACATTTCTTGATAAATTCATCGAAGAAATGCACAATATCAGGGATAATATCAGCAATGACACCCCGGAAGAAACATCTGAATTTATTGAAAATTTATTTAAAGAAGCCGGCGGTTATAGAAAATCTTTCTAAACCGCCGCAACTTACTATCAAACGCGGAAGCATCCTCCGCCAACAAATTCCCTCATTATTGAATTAACCGGTATATATTCTGTTCCACAAGGAAGAAAATACTCTAAGAATTTTAAAAGCCTTTTTGCTTCCTGATACTCCGGTGCTTCTTCTTTTATTGAAAAAAGCAGCGGTTCAACATAAGGTTTTAAAACCGATATCTCATATGCAAGAGATGAATTAAACATAATATCTGCCTGCTCCTGGAACGGGAATATATTTTTCTCTTCTCCCCTTCTTACAGAATCCCACATTTCAAGCGTTCTCTTTGCAGACGCACCTCTTGTTCTGTGATCTCTTACCATTCTTCTTATAAGTCTTCCATCTGTCGTAGAAACTCTGTTATGTTCATCAACATTAAGCTGTGTAAGTGCACTTATGTATATTTTAAATTTACTTTCAACCGGAAGTGCATATGAAAGTTCATCATTAAGACAATGAATGCCTTCAATAACTAAAATATCATCCTTGCCCAGCTGTAAAAACTGTGTTCCATATTCTTTCTTTCCAATTTTAAAATTGAAAACAGGCATATCGACCCTTTCACCGGAAAGAAGCATATTCATATGTTTGTTAAACAATTCTATATCTATAGCATGCAAATCTTCAAAATTATAATCACCATTCTCGTCAACAGGTGTGTTTTCTCTTTCAACAAAATAATTGTCAACAGCTATAGGATGCGGTTTATATCCGTTAGCCATCAGCTGAATTGATAATCTGTGTGAAAATGTTGTTTTTCCCGATGATGACGGTCCGGCTATCATTATGAACTTTGTTCCGGGTCTTTTCTGAATCATTTTGACAATATCATATATTTTCTGTTCCTGCAAAGCCTCACAGACAAGCATAAGCGAACCCATTTCAGAATTGGTAATATGCTCATTTAATGCACCAACAGTGTGGATGTCCAGCATGTCGGCCCACTGTGTTGACTCTTTTAATACATTAAAAAGTTTTGCCGGAGGATTGAATTGTGGCACTTCATCTGGTTTTTCTTTAACAGGAAGCTGAAGTACAAATCCTTCATCATATTCAAATAAATCAAATGTCTTTAAAATACCTGTTGATGGTGCCATATATCCATAATAATAATCTTCATATGTTCCAAGTGAATAAACATTAACATATGAACCTCTGCGATATTTAAAAAGCTTTGTTTTATCTTCCATCCCATGCTTTTTAAAGAGTTCTATGGCTTCTCTTGTCTTCATGAGTCGTTTCTTGATAGGCATATCGAGTTCAACAAGCTCTTTCATCTTCGCTTTTACTTTATCAAGAAATTCCTGTGTAGGTCTGACATCACCATATAATTTGCAATATAGTCCTTTGCCTATTGAATATTCAATACTTACTTTTTCTACTTTTTCCCCTTCAGGAATCTTCTTCATTGCATCAAGCATAAGCAGAACAACACTTCTTCTGTACGTCTCATTGCCAATAGATGTCTGTGTCGTAACAAATTCTATCTTTTCATCTTCAACAACTTTATCTGAAATCTCCTGAAGTAATCCATCTGCTTTCACAAGAATTATTCTGCCATCATAATCCCTTTGAGCCTCTTTTACAATTTCTGATACTGTTTTTGCCATAATACATCTCTCCAGTTTATAACATTATTTTATTTATAAAACTCCAATGCATACTTAATACATTCTAAATCAAAATCGAGTTCTTTTAACCGTCCGGCAATTTTATCATTATTAATATTTTCAAGTTTATTTCTTACACCTTGTGAAATTCTTAATTCTCTCAACAGATATTCTCTTAAACTTTTATTTTTTTCCTTTAAAAGTTCTTCTCCGTATCTGTAATATACTTCTTTTTCTGTCTCACCTGTGCAAATAAGTTCATTTTTATATCCATTGCGTCTGCAGTCAATAATAACATAAAACTGTCCATCTTCGCTTATCATATACTCTTTTACTGTTTCATATCCTGACTCCGAAAGATACTTTCTGAATTCTCGGATTTCTGACTGCGGTGATAATATAAGCTGTGTATTTTCTGATATTTTACTGCTGCCATTTTCAAGAATTGACTGTATAAGCTTTCCACCCATTCCACATATTGTAATTGTATCAGCCTCATTTTCAGCCAGTTTATACAGTCCGTCTGAAAGGCGGAGTTCCACTTTCTGCGAAACTCCATATAATTTAATATTTTCAGCTGCCTTTTCAAGCGGTTTTTTTCTCACATCCATTGCGATTACCTTTGATGCGATGTTATTTTTTGCAACATGCACAGGAAGGTAGCCATGGTCTGTTCCTATATCAGCAAGCACTCCTCCCGGATTAATAATACCAGCAACACACGCCAGTCTTTTTGAAAGTCTAAATTCATTCATGTTCAATTATCCATCCATAATTTAGTCAAGATAATCTTTGAGTTTACGGCTTCTGCTTGGATGTCTTAACTTTCTTAATGCCTTGGCTTCTATCTGACGTATACGCTCTCTTGTAACATTGAATTCTTTACCAACTTCCTCAAGTGTTCTCGCTCTGCCATCATCCATGCCGAATCTTAATCTTAAAACTTTCTGTTCCCTCTCTGTAAGTGTTCCAAGAACTTCTACAAGCTGCTCTTTAAGAAGTGTTGAAGCTGCTGCCTCGGCAGGTACAGGAACATTGTCATCCTGAATAAAATCGCCAAGGTGACTGTCTTCCTCTTCGCCGATAGGTGTTTCAAGAGATACCGGCTCCTGTGATATTTTTTGAATCTCACGTACTCTTTCTACCGGAATATCCATAGCTTCAGCAATTTCTTCAGGAGATGGCTCTCTTCCCAATTCCTGAAGAAGCTGTCTTGAAACTCTTACAAGTTTGTTAATTGTCTCAACCATATGAACGGGTATTCTAATTGTTCTAGCCTGATCAGCTATTGCTCTTGTAATAGCCTGTCTTATCCACCATGTTGCATAGGTACTGAATTTATATCCTTTTCTGTAATCAAACTTCTCAACAGCCTTGATAAGACCAAGATTTCCTTCCTGGATAAGATCAAGGAACAACATTCCTCTTCCCACATATCTTTTTGCAATACTTACAACAAGACGAAGGTTTGCCTCTGCAAGTCGCTTCTTAGCCTCTTCATCTCCCTGTTCCATCCTTTTAGCATATTCTATTTCTTCTTCTGCTGAAAGAAGCGGTACTTTACCAATCTCTTTAAGATACATTCTTACAGGGTCTTCAAGTCCCACACCATCAGGTACTGACAAATCAATTTTTTCAATATTAATTTCATCTTCATCATCAAGAATAATGTCGTCATCTTCTTCAACGTCCTCAGACATTTTTACATCAACATTATTTTTTTCAAGGAATTCAAAAACTTTTTCCATTTTATCTGCTTCAAAATCAGTATCCAGGAAATAGTTCATAATTTCCTGATAATCAAGAACATTTTTCTTTTTCTTTGCTATTGCAAGAAGCCCGTTGCACTTCTCATCAAATTTTTCTGCAAGTTCCTGTGCTTTTAAAGCTTCTTCATTTTCAATATCAGCATCGCTCTGTGTTTTTGTTTCGCTTTCTTTTACCTTTTTAGCAGCAGCTTTTTTTACTGGTGCTTTTACCGTACTCTCCTGTACCTTGATTTCTTCTGTTACGTTTTCCTTTTTCTTTGCCATGAATATGGTCCTTCCTTCCATTTCTTTTTATCTAAATATGAATATAAATATTTTTCAGCTTCATCTGTTGCATCAGAAGTTCCTGCATCTGATGCCCGTCAGATGTATTGTTAAGTGCATGCTCAAGACTGTTTGATTTCACTTTTATTACAGTGTCATTCAATGCTTTTTCCCGTTCATTTTTATTCAAATCATCATTTAAATCTGCACTGAATAATGCTGCAACTTCATTATGCTCTTCATCTGTCGCGTATGTATTTATAATAGACGCCGGATTAACATATCCCTCATCAAACTGTGAGTATAGCTTGTCTGCAACATCCCTTAAAAGTGGGTCGATAAAATCTGATGGTTCTATATATTCCTTAACTTTTTTAAATATCTCTCCATCATCTATCATCCATGTAAGCAAAATTTTTTCTGCCTGACGCACACCGCTGTCCCTCTTCTTTTTTGCTGTCTGCTGCATGGAAACTCTCGGTCTTTCATCCTTTCTTTCAAGAATTCCGCTTTGGTTTCCATAACTTGCCACAAGTTCCCTCATTCCATCCATCTGTATATTAAACTTTCTGCATACAGCATTAAGGTAATTATCTCTCTCAAGTTTCTGTGAAAAGCCTGTGAGTTTTCTTGCTACCTCACGTTCAAATTCAGTTGAACTTTCAGGGTCACTTCTGTCATATTTTTTCTCAATAACGCCAATTTCATACATAAAACTGTTTGATGCATTATCAATCCGCTCCTGAAATGCCTCTGCCCCAAGAGCTTTTATAAACTCATCAGGGTCTTTATATGGCTGCATATTAATAACTTTTGTTGACAGTCCGGCCTCTTTAAGAATCGGAATTGCCCTCATCGCTGCCTTTGTTCCTGCCTCATCACTGTCATATGTTATTAACACCTGATCTGTATATCTTTTCATCAGCCTGGCCTGTCCCGGCGTAAGTGCGGTTCCAAGCGAAGCTACAGCCTGATTAAATCCGGCCTGATGCATAGATATTACATCCATATATCCTTCACATATTATCAGATTATTTTTTCTTGCCGTTCTTGCAATATTTAATCCATAAAGATTACGGCTTTTATCAAATAATTTTGTTTCCGGAGAGTTAAGATATTTAGGTTTTGCATCCCCCATAACTCTTCCACCAAATCCGATAACTTTATTATTGATATCCATTATCGGAAACATGACTCTGTTCCAGAATTTGTCATTTATACCACGTTCATATGTAAATAATCCGCTCTCTTTAAGTAAATCATCATCATATCCTTTATCTTTCAGATACCGGTATAATGCTTTACTGTTCTGTCCGGAATATCCCAGCCCGAAACGGTTTATTGTCTCATCAGTTAATCCTCTTTTTCTAAGATATGACAATCCAACTTGTCCATTTTCGGATTTCAACTGATGATAATAATACGTTGCCGCTATTTTATTTATTTCCAGCAGTTTTGTTTTTAAATCCCGCTCCTGCTGCTCTTTTTGTGAATAACTTATCTCAGGCAGTTCCATGCCCACCCTGTCGGCAAGTGATTTTACTGCCTCAAGAAATGTAAAATTTTCATATTCCATAACAAATGTTATTACATTGCCACCAACTCCACATCCAAAACAATGGTACAACTGCCTGCTCTGTGAAACTGAAAATGACGGTGATTTTTCATTATGAAAAGGACACAATCCCACATATGAACTGCCATTTTTCTTTAATTTTATATATCCTGAAATGACATCTACTATATCATTTCTTGATACAACTTCCTCAATCAGATCACTTGAATACATTTCTATCTATACCTTTCATATTCTCGTTGCATCTATACTTTCCATGATGCCGGTACAAATATTTCCTCAAACTTGGCAACCGAATACTGATCACTCATTCCTGCAATATAATCACAGACCACACGTTCAAGTGGTTCGTCCATTTTTTCAATAAACATTTTGTAATTATCAGGTAATGCATCAATATTATTCATATAATACTCATACAATTCTGTTATAAGTTTATATGCTTTTACTTCCTCACTCTTCGCTGTAGGATTCAGATACAAGCTTCCAAACATAAACTGCCTGAGGCTTTGCATTGCATCTCCAATTTCCTCTGACATTACAATATCGTTTTTGTCCATACTATTTAATACAATATCATTAATCATTGTATTAAGTCTGGTTTTGGTGCTGTTGCCAAGAATTGATGTATAAATTTTAGGTATATCATCCTCACTGAATATCTTTGCACGTATTGCATCATCTATATCATGATTAATATATGCTATTTTATCTGAAAGACGAACAACTTTTCCTTCTAATGTTGATGGATTGCCCGATGTCCTGTGATTAACTATTCCATCACGTACCTCTTTTGTAAGATTCAATCCCCTTCCATCTTTTTCGAGAAGTTCTACAACACGTATACTCTGTTTATAATGACTGAATCCAAGCGGACATATTTCATTCAATGTTCTTTCACCTGCATGCCCGAACGGCGTATGCCCCAAATCATGTCCCAGTGCAATTGCTTCAGTCAGATCTTCATTTAACCGCAGTGCTCTCGATATGCTTCTTGCTATCTGCGAAACTTCAAGCGTATGAGTAAGCCGCGTTCTGTAATGGTCACCCGTTGGTGCAAGAAAAACCTGTGTTTTATGTTTTAAACGTCTGAATGCTTTACAATGCAGTATCCTGTCTCTATCCCGCTGATAAATTGTACGCATTTCACATTGTTCTTCAGATCTGTCTCTTCCAAGTGATTCGTCACTAAAACTTGCATATCTGCTCAAATACTCATGCTCACGTCTTTCCTGTTCAACTCTGATGTTCATTTTTTATCATTCCCTTCATTAAACAAGACCAGTATGTATATACCTGACCAGGCATTTCTCCATAAAATTGCCTATATTTTTATATATTCAACAACATCTAACGATTTCCTTTTTTATTTTTTAATTTTTTTACGTTGCAGTAAAATTTTATACAATGTATTTTATATTTTACAATTCATTATTATGAAGAAAAGAAAGAGCCGGCACATCCTGAAGCCACACATATCAATGCTATTTTAATCATATCGTAAATATTAATTTCATCTACATTGCCTACTATAAACGAAATAAGTGCAAGAATCATAAAATATAAAAAGCCTGTTAATGCACCCCAGAGAAGTCTTTTGTTTTTTTGTCTCGAGCCAATCATAAAGCCACCAACTGCAGACGAAATTATATACGTAATTATTATCCCCGCTTTTATCTGCCATTCACTCAGATTAAATTTGTATAAACCAAATGATAACCCTAGCAGTATAATTGCCGTTATAACATAAATAACTGCAATCGTTTTTATCATGTTTAATATTTTTACTGTCATACTTCCTCCAATTTTATTTATTATCTGTATCATATTTTATGAATCCATTTTTTCTTATATGTGTAAAAAAAAATGTTTTTTTATATATTCTTGACTTCCATCATCTTTTTTTATAGAATTGAGAGTAAATATATTTTTATAAAGGAGTGATTTTTTGGATACGGACAGTATCATACAAATTATTGCAATTATTATTCTTCTTGTCATGTCAGCATTTTTCTCGTCTGCTGAAACTGCTTACATGACGGTCAACAAAATCAAGATTCGTTCTCTTGTTGGCAAAGGTAACAAACGAGCAGCTATTGTTGATAAAATTATAAACAACTCAAGCAAAATGCTAAGTACAATACTTATTGGCAATAACATTGTCAATCTTAGTGCATCAACAATCCTTACTACACTTGTAATACATCTTTTTGGAAATTATGCAACAGGTATTGCAACAGGTATAATGACTATTCTTGTACTTATATTCGGTGAAATTTCACCAAAAAATGCTGCCACGGTTCATGCTGACAAAATAGCACTTGCTTATGCACCTGTTATCAATCTTCTTATGTACTTATTCACACCAATTATTTTTATTGTTGATAAGTTATCAGGCGGCGTACTTCGTTTGTTAAAAATTGATCCTAACAATAACAAAAAAGCTATAACAGAAGAAGAACTCCGTACTTTCGTAGAAGTAAGCCATGAAGACGGCGTTATTGAATCTGACGAAAAGCAAATTATAAATAACTTGTTTGATTTTGGCGATACACAGGCAAAGGATGTCATGATTCCAAGAATTGACATGACTACCGCTGCTGTTGATTCCGACTATAATCAGATAATTTCATTATTCAGGGATACACAGTATACAAGACTCCCTATTTATGAAGAAAGTGCTGATAACATAATCGGAATATTAAACATCAAAGATATTATACTTTCACAGTCAGAAGAAACATTCTGCATAAAAAATATTATGCGTGAGCCTTTTTTTACATATGAACATAAAAATGTCTCTGAATTATTTAAAGAAATGCAACGTGGCTCACATAGCATTGCAATAGTACTTGACGAATACGGCAGTGCTGCCGGCATGATAACAACCGAAGATTTACTTGAAGAAATAGTCGGTGAAATCCGCGACGAATATGACAAAGACGAGACTGAACCTTTTATTAAACTTGCAGATAATGTTTATCGTGTATCAGCTTCATACAAACTTGATGACATAAATGACGCAATTGGAACAAATCTTCATTCCGATGAAAATGATTCAATTGGCGGCTACATCATTGAACAGCTCGACCGCTTTCCTAAACGTGGTGATCGTTTAAAAACCGGTAATATTGAGTTTATTATTGAGCATGCAACAAAGGCTAGAATTGTATCAATTATCATGAAAATAAAACAATCATAAAATTTTTTAAGAAGAAGCCCGCTATATGGGCTTCTTCTCATTTTATTCTCAAGCTGTCACCACTGCTGTTAATTTTCCATACCTGTATACATTCATCGGGCATATAATCTTTAAGTTCTTTAACCTCAAGCTTTCCACTCTTCTTGTACCACTTATCGTCCCCAAAAGTTCTTTTTACCATTGAACACCCATGAAAGCTTGAAGCTATTTTTATTATTTCCATTTCAGCCGGCTCTACATCTGCATATTTCCATACAGCCGATATAGTTGTATTTTCTGATATATCAATCCTGTCACCGGGATTAAATAATTTATCTCCTATTCTCCATCCTTCAAGTTCAAAAAAACAATAATTTCCGCCTTTTTCCATCTGAGGACTTCTCGTACAATCCGGCAATGTAATAATTTCCCCTCTTGTTTTGTTTAAATCAAATGCATTACGATAAACCGTACATAACAATTCTTTGGTTGAATCGCATGCTCTGCCACCATTCAATTCAAATGTCACCCTTGCTTTTGCTTCATATACTGCATAATAAAAAATATCATCATACACCTGTATATTATCATGTGCAGCTATCTTTGCAATTCTTCCTTCTGCTTTATCTATATTGGTACATGTTGTCCAACCAGACGGAATAATATTTTCTACATTTTCCCAATCTTTAAATTCACGTATTCCAGGAGCTTCAATATCACAATATTTTTCATTATTGTATATACTCACATCTATATTTCTTCTTCCATTTGCATCAATAAACCCGGCACTTATATTTTTTCTGAATAATGCATATAAATGCATATCCTCACGTTCAACAAATAATTTTTCAATCATCTTTCTGCTGTTATTTTTTGTGCTCCATCCATTAAAATCCCATCCATCCTTATATGCTTTCAATGATAAGTCAACAGGATTATTTACTAATTCATATTTTGTATAAGATACATTTGCTCCATCCTGCCAATGCCCTCCATTATAATTTACATCATATATAATCTTATATTTATTATAAGCATCCGTCCTATAATATATTTTGTTAACCGTCTTTCCCACAACTATATATGACGGATTATCTGTCATTATCGTTCTTCCGGCACAATCTGTTTTTTCATAATAATAATTATCTTTTATATACTTCTTTACATCTATATAATACTCTTTTCCATATGATACTTTTTCTTTATCTGTTGCAATCAGCTTATAAACAGCTTCTCCCATATCGTCAATTCCGTTCTGCATATAATATTCATTAAGCTGTTCATATTGTGAATCAAACATATTAACACCCAGAATATACGAAAATGTTATACTCTCACCCGGATTTATTCTTCTGTTTTTCCATGCTATAGACATTCCGACATCAATACATCCACTACTGCCCATCATCGCACCATGCCTTGTATTATTTATAACATTAAAACTTCCTAATACATTATTACACCACGCATTTTGCTTTCTTTTTTTCCATTCGCCAATATAAACACAGTCAGCATCCGTAACACCGGCAATTCCATTAGTATACACATTTAATGCTACTGACGGAATATTTCCTCCCTGTGCATCCGAATTATCTGCATACATGTTAGACATTGTAAATCCATTTCCTATAAACCGGCAGAATGCATTATCATCATGCCCGACTTCAATATCACTTGTCGTAGCAAGACTGAATACCTTGGAAATCTGATTAGTATTTTTCAGTACAATATTTACCTGGGTAAATTTGTTTCCGGCTGCATCTTCATAATTATCATTAAACCAGATGTTATCCAGTTCAATCCCTGAATAGCCATAATATATACTGTCATGTTTTTCGTTATTTTTATAATGGCTGTTTCCAAGCCACACTTCTTTCCCATCAACTTTTAATAAAATCTCATATCCTGCACTGTCTCTTCCATTAGTATCATTAAATGTAGTTGGATTATATGTATCATTTATATTGTAATTAATATCATATATAGAAATTTCACTTCTGCCAAACGAATCCCATAATTCATTAAACTGTGCTGAATAATGATTAGAATATTGCCTTTCAACCCTGGTTCCTTTGATATCCTTAATCTGTGCAGCTGATGTCATATTAACAAACATAATTGATATTAACATAACTGACATCAACATAAATATTATTATTTTACTGTGTTTCTTCAATAAACATCACCCCATTATTTTTTTAATAAAACTGCTCTCTGACATACACATACTCCTTTCTTTTGTCCAAATGAATATGTATATTCCTGCTTTACAAGAAAATCGAAACGTCCATCATCCACATCTGCTTCTGCCAATGACACTGTTATATCACCTTCTGTTTTAACTGCACTATTCAATGTCATGCAAAAAAATTCCATCAGCTGTGTAATATATGTATCATCATTATCATCGGCCTGAATATATCTATAATAAGATGAACATATATCTATTGCATAATCTGTAGCATTTTCCAATCCACGATTAATCTCATCCTCTCTTACAGATTTATTTATAACGGACGTATGTATAACAATAATAAGTGCCAATAAAACTGCAAGCGAACTTCCCCCAATTATAACCCTCATACAAATTTCCTTTCTAAGCTTTACATTTTACAAGACATTCTGATGTATATAACCTGTTTAATGACATAAGTTTTATACCTATATTTTTTGATACGCTTACTCTGTAATACTTATAATTTTCTGTCTGTGTTTCATATTGGCATGTCACCGACATTCCCCTGTCTTTCGCAGCATTACATATGGTATCAAAAACTGCAGAATCAAGTTCATCGTTATTTTTCTGTGTCTTTCCATATATCTCTATATAATGTGAAACATATTGCTGCATCTTCCCCACATCTGCAATCTCAATATTCATTATTATAAATTCTAATGATATATAACATATAATTGTCATAATCAGCAGATAACATGATGTTTCTATAATGTTTTTCATATTCTCTCCTCTGATATTACATACTAATGTCAATAACTATCTGTATATAATCTGATTCAAAAACGACAGGATAATATCCTTGTATTCTGTCATTATATTTACAAACAGTGTAATAACTGCTACAGCACATATTACAGATATTATTGCATCTGAATATACTTCTATAATATCTTTCATAAACACTCCCTAAATCATTACTTTAATAAGAATTTTTAAAAATACTCCTATAATAATCCCCGAAAATAATAACGAAATTAAAATATTACCATACTCTTCTACCAATCCATCCATATACCTGCTCCCTGCATTTCTTCGATAGCGTCATCTCCGACACTGCTTTTTTATAAATATCCTGTAATAACCATAAGCATATCAGCTGCTATTTTTATTGAAACAAATATCATTGGTATATATTCCGCAAACCTTAATGCACTTAAATTATTCTGATTTTTATTTTCTTCATATTTGCCTACTATTTCATAATTTCTTTTTATAATTGTATTCATCATCTCATCTGCCTCGTCAACATCAAGCTCGGACACTGAATAAAGCATTCGCACTGTTGATGATATATCAAGTACTCCAAATTCACTCATAAATTCATAGTATGGTTTTACTGATGATGGCGTTTCTTCCAGTTCATATATAAATCTTCCCAGAGATTCTTTCATCACAACAGGGCAATCCTTATATGTTTCCCTTACCGCTGCCTGAAGAGGCTCGTCCTGCAGATGAATCACAATATCCCTCAACCACTCTGAAAATGATACATAGACATCATTCTGGATTCTTGCTAAAGCTTTCTTACGGTTAATCACCGGCACAAAAAGCATATAAATTCCTGCCAGCCCAACTATTACTGCCGTCGGAACATTTTTAGCAAACAGAAAAACAAACGCTGCTGCTAACATTATTCCAAACGTAATAATCGAAAATATTTTTATGCTTTTGTTATCAGAATCAGATATAATTCTCATATCTTTTAATATTTTCTTCTCCGTTCTGTCCGTATTAAGCCATTCTCTCCCATATGATACATTTACAAACACAAAATAGATTATATTTAATAATATAAATATAAGTGAAACAACCTGATATAATAAAGTATTAGTTATACTTATATCTATTCCTGCTGTACCTTCAAGAATACGGCTTATTATCACTGATACAGAAGCGAGTACAAAACTTAATATAATTCCAATAAATGAATTTCTTTTTATCTGTTTTATGTCATCCTGATATTTGTAAACTCTTTTAACCCAGCAGTTAAAATCATCCAGAAGAATTTCAAGTGAACGATAATATTTTCCGCCTCTTTGCTCAATATCAACTATAAGCTTATGTAATGTTTTTATTCTGGGACAGTTATACTCATCTTCTATAATTTTTAATGCATAATTATATACTTCTGATGATGTTTCAGTTTCAAGCCTCTTTATTGACTTTATCACAGTCTTTTTTGCCTTTCCCGTAAGTATCTGTGATGTATCTTCTAAAGCCACATTCACTTTTGGATTTCTTTGAAATGAATATGCCATCTGATGTATATAAACATCCACATCATTAAATCTTTTATCTTCCTGCTTTTGCAAATAATAATAAAATATAATTGCAGGCATAAATATAATCACTGCAATTTCAGAAATTGCAAAGCATATTATATTCATCTTATAAAAAACACATATACAGCCTAACACAAAAAATGCCGCAGCTGCAATTCCTGTTATTTTCCAAAATGAATATGATGTTTTACTCTCATATGCCATATTCTTAATATTTCCAATATTTTTATAAGCTTTTTTTATTCCATACTGCATAACATACCCCATTTCCTTTATTGTATTGTTATTTTCATGTGCTTACGCATATGGATTGTCAATTCCATAATTTTTAAATCTTTTCATTATTTCCTTAGGAATATCATTGGATGTAAACTCACAGTTTTCATATATAACAGTACATTTGTTAATTCCATCCTCTCTGTCAAAGAAAGCAAGCTCCTGTATTTTTCTTCTTTCATTCTTATCACATGTAACAAGAACGCCTACATCAATATACTTATATATACTATTAATAAACCTGTCGGTTACACTGCTCTCTCCAAGCATGTTATACATTCGGTCCGGCAGTCCACGTACATTGTCAAGATGCATAGTCGTCATGCAGCTTGCACCTGTTGACAGTGAATTAAGCAAATCAAGAACCTCTGTTCCTCTTGATTCTGATAAAAGCATCCAGTCAATGTTGTGTCTTAATCCTGCCTTTATAATCTGTGAATATGTAAACCTGTCATCAACAAAAAACTCTACACATTTTTTCCCGGGATTTATCATTCTGTAATGTATCTCCTGGTTATCTTCATATACGCCTACCTTTTCATATGAAGATATAAAAGTTGACATATATTTCAACAATTCTGTTTTTCCCGCATGTGGCTGACCGCCTATAACACAATTCATATGTGCTTTTGTACAGTTTTCAAGCAGGTTTATTAATGTCTCCGGTGCATAACCGCTGTCAAGAAGCGATTTGTGGTTAAATCTTATGTATATTGGAATTTTTCTAATTGCAATACTTTTCTTTCCGCATCTGGACTCATGCCAGATAGAAATTCTTAAATCTTCAGTATTTGCTTCAAGAACAGGTACTGACCTGTTAAAAGAAACCATCATAATGTTGGCAAGACGAATAGATAAATTATCAACAAAAGCCGCTGTAAGCTTCTTCTTGGATAAATAACTTCCATTATCAAGATGTGTAATCCATAGATTATATCCATCCCATTCTATATCTGTTATTCTTTCATCAGCAATCTCTTCCTTGAGCTCGCTAAACAATTCACTTCTGTGACTTGCAATAAATTCTTCTACATGCGAATCTCTCAATCATTCCCAGCCCCCTCTATAGCATCTGTTATCTGCTTTTCATAAGAAATGTTTTCGACCGCTGTCGTTGTCTTCGTATTAACTATGCCAACAACCGCAACAGTTAAAAGGACAGCAGCAAGAACGCCTGCAAGTGCCACAACTACTTTACCATAATGTTCAATAATATCATTCATATTATTTTCCTCCTTTAAATCAAAAGTTTTTATTTACATTTAGTATAGTAGCATATTCTATTTTATTTGTAAAGTGTTTTTTATATTTTTTATATATTATTTTATTTTTTCATAAAATGTATCCATAACCATCTGTCTAAGCTTTTCAAAATCAACATGATATTCTTCATACTGTTTTCCATATTTAATCTTTCCAGGAATCGTCTTTATTTCATCAAAAGAAAAATCACACTTTAAAACCTCTGAAATCACGTATGCAATCTCTGACATTGACATATCAGTGTACATCATTCCTTTTTTATCGAGCTTATTACATATATCAATACCAAGAAATACATTCCTTTTTACCGCTTTTTTTGCTTTAGGGATGAATTTCTCAAAATACTGTTCCTGCCTTGAAAGCCTGTCCATAGCACTTCCGGCAATATTACAATCTCTTTCCTGAACAAAAACTCTCGCAGAATCTCCTTCGAGATGAACCGTATTTCCCTTTATAAATGACTCCTCCAGAATCTCTCCACTCTCATCTGTAAAATCATTTTCAATTGTTACATCAACGCCTCCAATCGCATCATTTATAATGCCGATTGAATTAATACTGAGTGCCATCACACGGTCGATGCTGACATTGTAAAGCAGCTTTGAAACAGCATTTGCCGTAAGATTAAGGCTGTCGTCAATATCGCTTCCAAAAGCATACTGCACCGCTATCTGTGCTGTATTTACAGTTGTAAGACTTCCATTCTGGTCAAAAAATCTTACAGAAGTCATTGTATCTCTTGGAATCCCAATAACACTTATTTTTTTGTTAATAGTGTCAATACTTAAAAGATAAATAGCATCGCTCTGTCCCATATTCCCGGCTGTATGACCATCATACAAATTGCCTTCACCATCAATTCCAAGCACAAGAATATTTATAAGTCCTTTTTTGTATGCATATGTATTTCTGTTGTATACAACCGCAGTCTCAACGCTTTCACTATCAGAATTACTGCCGGAAACCAGCTTTTTACTATCAGAATCCATATTCTTTGCACCTGTAATAAGAATCGAAAACATTAATGACGCCAACACTCCCGCAAGAAGAATAACAACTGCAACAATATTTATGATTATTTTCCACTTTTTATTTAATCTGCCCATTATTCATCCACCTTTACTGCAAGCACTATGATTCTTCTTCCATCATCCATTTTTCCTGAAAATGTTATAAGCTGCGATTTGCTGTCTGTTAAAACAGAATCATCATAATAAAAACTGTTCTTTTTCACATCTTCAAGATAGCTCTTTAAACCGCTATATGATGTGAAATCATAATTTTCTACTATATCCACATCATCAAATACGGCAGACGCAAATATCTCATACTTCAAATCTGCTTCCAAAGAACTGGCCTTAACATCCGAATGTCCGGTAAAATATTGTGTATTTTGATATTTTACTATATCTGTAAATATATCTGCATCTGCAAATACAACAACATTTCTTTCGGAAAATTTCTTTGTATTATTACTTCCTGAATATAATAATCCACATGGATTATCACTTCTTACAACCGCCGATTTAATATTTGTTCCCGCAATATCTATATATCCGTAAACTGCATCATTCTCACTTCTTAATTCATTAAAATCAATACTCTCTCCATCTGAATTAACAATAACAGGCTCAACATATTTTTCACTGTTGACATCTATAAAAATATTACTATAATCCGCTTTTTTATGACCAGTAATATTATATATGACAGCCAGTATAATTGCCGTTACAAATGATATACCAGATAAAATATATATGATTTTTTGTATAAAAGATTTTTGTTTTTTATTCATATTATATTCCTTTTAATTTTTCTATATTTATTGTACTCTTTTTCACATTTACTTGTCAATAAATATATTTTTATTACAATCAAAAAAGTCCGTTGCAGATTAAAAATGCAACGGACTCCCGATTTTCTAAAGTATTCTATTTACACTTTTATTTATTAAGCTCTCTTCTTTGAATAAGCGGCTGCTCCTGCAAGTGCAAGTACCATTGCAAATGATGCATATATTACCATCATGCTGTCACCTGTGCTTATATCATCTTTTGATGTTGAAGGTGTTTCTGTTGAAGCTTTTGCTTCGTATACAATTACATATGGTGAGAATGATGTTGCTGTAATCTTTACGCCTTCTGATGTAAGCTCTGCCGGTACTGTCTCCATTGTTCCGTCCGCTTTGATATGATATACCTTAACTGTATACTTGTCTGCTGACATGTTTTCCTTTGCCGGCACTGTTACTACTACTGTACCATTTGAAAGAACTACTACCTTGTTATTGCTGTCATTAAGCTTGATATCAACATAGTCAACTGCTGCATCTTCTGCGATTGTTATATCATTCTTTGCAAGTGTTTCTTTTACTTCTGCTGTCTTTGTCTCATCTAAAGCTGTAACAACACTCTTGACATCTTCTGCCTTTACTTCGTTGCCATCTTCGTCTGTAAGCTTTGCATCTTCTGAAAATTCATCCTTAGGCTTAGATGTTACTGTACCTGAAGAATTCTGTGAATCATCGCTCACACCTGACATTCTGACGAAAGCAAAATCGCACCTGTAATATTTTGTCTGCTTCATCATATCTTCCGTTACAGAAACTTTAACTAAATCATCCTCATCTACTGTTGTATCGCAGACAAATGTCTTTTTAACATACTCGTAAGGAAATGAAGTTCCAGTACGCTCATTTTTTATTGCAATCGCAACAATCTTGGCTCCAGCCTCTACATTTGTAATATTAAATTCCAAAGTATCATAAAAATCCAAATTATAATTGCTGTATCCGACAAGACCTACAAGTTCTACATCAGCTCCTTCTTTATATGAATTGCCTAACTGTTCAACTATTTTTTCTGTTGTGCCAAACATCTTCTCATATTCATTCTCCCAATTAAGAAGATATAATTCTGAATATGAATACTTATCCCTGCTCATTGTTACTCTTGATGCAAGTTCATGCGACTTCGCACTTGTTATACTTCCTACCGGATATATTGTTCCTGTACCCGGTTTTCCTGCTGCCATAGCAGGAACTACTGCCATAACTGTAAGTACGGCTGCTGTAATAACTGTTGTTATCTTTTTTGCTAAACCTTTTCTAAACATGTTCTTTCCTCCTGTATTCTACCCTACTTTAGAAAATATTATTTTATACATAGTTTATTTTACCCCCCCCCTGTATTTTTCTGTCAATAAGTATATTTGTATTTTTAACAATACATATCAATTGGACATATTTAATTTAGCAGAACTTACAGACATGCCAATGCAATATACAAAACCCCCATCAGCCTCTTATCAGCCGATGGGGGATTAATACTCTTTATTTCTGTTTTGTATATGTTACCGATTCATTATTTCTTGTCATAGTAAGGACATCACCGTCTATACTATATGTATATTCCTGTTCATCCTTCTGTCCAAGTATTTCAGTTACAATCTTTAATGTGTTGTCGTTCGTTTCATATGTGAACGACTTTGAAACTGTTGTTCCAATTGAAATTTTACCAGTTCCGTCTTCATTAAAAAGATATACTGTCTCACTTCCACTGTCAGCACTCCAGCTTCCAGCTATGGAAACTTTCTTTGCTTTGCCACATGATGCAAGCATAAGCACTGCTACAAGTGCCAATATCGTCAACGAAATTTTTTTCATACAGATTTCTCCTTTTTAAGTAAAATGTGTTCTCTGAAGTAAATAAAAACTCTTCTTCTCTACAATTCAAGCTTTTCAAGGAAGTCAACAATTTTAGTAAACTGCATTCCATGTGATGCTTTGACCAATATATTGTCACCTTTTTTTAATAATTTTGAAAAATCTTTTTCAAGCTCATCTTTCGTATCATACGAATGAACATCACAGACAGAAACAGTTCTTACGCCTGCTGCAATATTTTTAGAAAGCTCACCAACTGTAATAAGCACGTCTATATTTTTATCTTTAAAATATTCTCCAACTCCGTAATGAAGCTGTTTTTCTTCTTCTCCAAGTTCAAACATGTCACCAAGAATTGCTACTTTGCGGCCTTTAGACGATGCAAGGACATCTATTGATGATTTCATTGAAACAGGATTCGCATTATAACAATCATCCAGAATAAGAAGACTGTCAGTTCTTATAATATGATTTCTGCCGGCAAGAGTCTCCATATTGGCAATTCCGTCCGCAATCTCTTTTGATGTAAGTCCGAATACAGCACCGACTGCCGCAGCTGCCATTGAATTATATACCATATGAATTCCTGCAACCGGAATATGCACATTGAAATTTCTTATATTATCAGCTGTATTAACATTACATATAGCTGCCATCATTCCTTCAAGCCCGTTATTTACAATATTTTCAGCATATATTCCACATTTATTTTCAATTCCGAAAAATACAGGCTTTTTATCATAAACATCCTTAATTGTAATAAGCTTATCATCATCACCATTAAGAATAACTGTTCCATCAGGATTCATAGACTTAAATATTTCAGTCTTGGCTTTAAGAATTCCGTCTCTTGTTTTAAGATTTTCAAGGTGGCACCATCCGATATTTGTAATCACACATACATCCGGACACGCAATTGCTGTCAGCCTTGTCATCTCACCAAAATCACTTATTCCCATCTCAAGCACTGCAATTTCATCACTTTCCTCAAGCGTAAAAACAGTAAGCGGAAGACCTATTTCATTATTAAAATTCCCCTGTGTTTTCTTCACTTTATATTTCTGTGCAAGAACAGATGCAATTGTTTCTTTTGTACTTGTTTTTCCGACACTTCCTGTGATTCCGACAACTTTAATATCAAGCTGCTGTCTGTAATAAGCTGCAAGCTGCTTTAATGCTGTAAGTGATGATTCAACCTGTATATATGGTCTGCTTTCTCCAGGAAGTTCACGCTCTGAAATACAGCACAACGCACCGTCATCAAAACATTTTCCTATATAATCATGTCCGTCGCTTTTCTCACCGCATATTGCAATAAACATCCCATTTTTCTGAATCTTACGGCTGTCAGTTGTTATCGCTGAAATTTCAATATCAACTACACCTTCATCACCATGATATATGCCATGACAAGCCTGTGTCATGGCTCTAATTGTCATTCCCTTCATATTGACTCCAATCAGTTAATAATTATTCATATTTAGCTAATGACAACTCAACAAGTTTCTGTGTAAGTTCATCATATGAAATTCCAACTACCTGTGCTTCCTGAGGAACAAGGCTTGTTGCTGTCATTCCCGGAAGTGTGTTGATTTCAAGGCAGAATATCTGTCCATCTTCATTCATAAGTTCATCTACTCTCGCAAATGCCTTTATTCCTGCCGCCTCACATGCCTTTTCTGCCCATCTTTGCATTCTCTGTGAAGTCTCTTCATCAACTTTGGCAGGACATGTCTCCTTTGTAGCACCGGCACTATATTTATTCTTATAATCATAGAAACCATTCAATGGCTCTATCTCAATTACAGGAAGTGCTTTTCCGTCAATTACAGCTACAGAAAATTCTCTTCCTTTAACATATTCTTCAACAATTATTTCATCTTCAAGCGAAAATGCCAAATCCACTGCTTCTTTGAATTCAGCTTCATTTTTTGCAATTGATACACCGACACTTGAACCGCCGCAGCATGGCTTTACAACACATGGAAATGGTACATATTCAAGCTTATGGCCTTTTTTTAATGTTATTCCCTTAGGAACAGGTACTCCTTCAGTTGCAAGCATTTTCTTTGTAAGATGTTTATCCATTGAAATAGCACTGCTTAGATAGTCTGTTCCTGTATATTTTATTCCAAATAAATCAAATGCTGCCTGAATTTTACCATCTTCACCATTAGAACCATGAAGTCCTATATATACAATATCCGCAGCCTTACATACATCAAGAACCATAGGTCCGAAGAAGCCTTCAGATTTTTCTTTTCTTTCAGTCTCAATCTCTTTAATCTTCGGGCTCATCTTTCCAAGCTCTGAAGCAAGCTCCTCTAAATCATTCTTATCATTAAAGAAATCCTGTACATTATCATATTTATCACTTCCAAGAAAAACATCAATCATATTGGCATTATGACCATTTCTTCTAAGTGATGCACATATAAGTTTACCTGATGAAAGCGAAACATCTCTTTCAGTGCTTGTACCGCCTGCTATTACTGCTATATTCATACCCATTTTCCTTTCCTGTCAAAACTGCTTATCGTTCGCTTAAAGGAGTGTATTCATTATGCGGGCTTATACTCTTATAAGCCGGACGAATAATCTTTCCACAGTTAATAAGTTCTTCTATTCTGTGGGCACTCCATCCCGAAATTCTTGCCACCGCAAAAATTGGTGTATACAACTCATGCGGAAGGCCTAACATACTATACACGAAACCGCTGTAAAAGTCCACATTTGCACTGACACCTTTGTAAATTTTTCTTTCTTTTGCAATAAGTCCGGCAGCAATCCTTTCAACATCAGACATAAGCTTGAATTCTTTTTCCCTGTGTTTTTCCTGCGAAAGCTGTTCTACAAAACCTTTGAACACTCTTGCTCTCGGGTCTGAAAGCGAATAAACGGCATGACCCATACCATAAATAAGACCCGTTTTATCGAATGCTTCTTTGTGAAGAATTGCATCAAGATATTTAGTGAGTTCTTCTTCATCATCCCAGTTCTTAACATTATGCTTGATATCTTCAAACATCTTTACAACCTTTAAATTAGCACCACCATGCTTAGGTCCCTTTAATGATGCAAGTGATGATACAACTGCGGAATATGTATCTGTACCTGAAGATGTAACAACATGTGTTGTAAATGTTGAATTGTTACCGCCACCATGTTCTGCATGAAGAACAAGTGCAATATCAAGAATCTCTGCCTCAAGTGGTGTAAAATTGCCATCATCACGCAGAAGATGAAGAATATTTTCAGCCGTAGACATCTTAGGATCCGGCTCATGTATTATAAGGCTTCCTCCTATGTGTGAATGTTTATACGCCTGATAACTGTAAACAGCAAGAAGTGGAAGCTGTGAAATAAGCTGGATTGACTGACGTACCACATTAGGAATGCTCACATCATCTGCCTTATCATCATATGAATAAAGCATAAGCACACTTCGTGCCACAGCATTCATAATATCGCAGCTTGGCTTTTTCATTATAATATCTCTTACAAAATTAGGCGGTATACATCTGTAATATCCAAGAAGCTCTGTAAAATCTGCAAGCTGTTCATCATTTGGCATCTCACCAAAAATCAGAAGATATGTAACTTCTTCAAATCCATATCTTTTGTCCTTTGTAAAACCTGCAATAATTTCTTCAACATCATATCCACGGTAGTAAAGCTTTCCGTCACATGGATGAGATATCCCATTCTCATCTGTTTCTGTAGATTTTACTTCTGAAATTTCAGTAAGTCCTGTAAGAACACCTTTACCATTCAAATCCCTAAGTCCTCTTTTTACCTCATATTTATCATACAAATCAAGACTTATTCTATTATTCTCCCTGCATTTTTCAGCGAGACTTTCAATCTCAGGTGTCACCTTTGTAAAAATCTTTTCTTCCATAAAAACCCTCCTGTTCAATTATAATATATTACATATTGTTATCTTAACCTCGTACATTCATATTTTGCGTGTGCCTGTATGCAGTGCCTAAGCGATGCATATCTTTCGTCAATGGTTCCCGGAAGCACCTCTACATCCATTGAAACCGCCATAGCATCAATAAGCTTATCATCAAGATTATCTCTTAATTCAGACAGCACCTCAAGTTTCTGTGCATACCCTTCTGCATCAAGAAACTTCATAAGTCTGTCATCAACAGCCTCGGTCTCTTCATCAAAAACCGGTAGAATCACCGGTTCATTATCCAATGAATCTTCATTCCCTTTTTCATCAACGCTTACATATCCGCTGTCTTCATCGAAAAACACCTGTTCAAACCTGTATCTTTGCTTAACATCCGGATATTTAACATGGTCAACCTCACTCATAAACATATCATATGGTCTTACATATACTGCAAAATCTCCATACAGAGCCTGATATACTATCATCTTTTCCTTAGTCTCGGAGTGAATTGCAACAGCTTTTACCTGATATAGCTTATTTTTAAAATGTCTGTACAGACCTCCAATAACAGGTTCCCGTTCCTGCATAAAATCTCCTCCCTTCATGCAACCCCAATAATAATCTTATTATTTTAAAAACTATGCCACATTCGGACGTAATCTGTTAATATAACCATAACTTCTGTTTTCAATAAGAAGCTTTAATATTCCTCCGACAATTATATGGCACATCGCGACTATATATATACAGTCGTTGTTTACTGTACTTCTTCCGCTTACATATTGTGCGTGCAGATTCTTTATGAGCCTGCAAATATCTTCAGGCTTCCTGAAACTGTCTATAAGACTTTTATTAATATAAATCTGTTCACTGTCAATATAACTTTTCAATGCTTCTTTCAAATTTTTCTCATATATGCAATGGTCTTTTATATTACCATCAAAAACTTCATTATGCGGATATGTAAAATAATCAGCTACATAATGCGTTACTTCGCCCAGCTTTCTTACATATGCCGTAGAAATTCTTTTGTAATCATGTGAATCTACTGTAAGTTGTGAAATAAAATCCGAAACCATATCAAATGTTTCTTCCATGTTATGTTTCGTAGTTACAAATGACGGACGACAATCCGGCAGGATACTTCCAAGCAAAAATGCCTTCCTGTGGTTAATCAATAAGCTGCTGTCCATATTATCAATAAGATAAACAGCTAATGATAAGTGTGACTTTTTTCTCATGTTACAATGCCTTTCAAAGTTTACTATTAATACGTAACATATTTTATTTTAAACTTAAACGTGGTAAAATACAATAAAATTACTGTAAAATATTCGCAAAAACAATAATGTGCAATCCACTTTATGCAATTGGATTCTCATTTTAACAAAAAGGAGGATTTATGAAATCCATAGACTTACATGTTCACTCAACATATTCAGATGGAACACTCACGCCATCTGAGCTGGTTAAAAAAGCTTTCTCAATAAATCTTGCTGCCATGGCTCTCACCGACCATGACACTATTGACGGGATACCTGAAGCTGTCAGCTGTGCCGCCGATTACGATATTGAACTTATACCCGGCATAGAATTAAGCACTTTCTATGACAAAAAAGAAATACACATAGTTGGTCTATATATAGATTATACTGACAAAAATTTCAAAAAAGAATTAGAATCTTTAAAACAAAGCCGTGAAAAACGTAATGAGAAAATTGCTGCCAGATTCTGTGAAATGGGAATTCCTGTATCTTATGATGAAATGAAAAAGATGTATGAAGGTGCTGTTATAACAAGAGCTAATTTTGCCGACTACCTTGTAAGAAAAGGCTATGTAAAAAGCCGCAATGAGGTATTTGACCGGTATCTTGGGGACTCAAAGCCATGTTATGTCCCTCGCGAGAAGATGCTTCCCGAAAAAGCTATCAAAATGATAAAGTCAGTCGGCGGCGTACCTGTTCTTGCACACCCTGTCCTGTATCATATGGGAAATGAACAAATGAACAAGCTGATGGATTATCTGTGTGAACATGGAATTGCCGGACTTGAAGCCGTTTATTCAACCTATACAATGGGTGATGAGCTCGAAATGAAACATATCGCCAAAGAACGAAATCTTTTAATAAGCGGCGGTTCAGATTATCATGGTGCAAACAAACCCGATATTGAACTTGGTACCGGACGCGGACACCTTTTTGTTCCCGAAGAAATTCTTACAAAAATTAAAGAATATAAAAATAACATATAACAGCTATATTCATAAATCAACCATGACCTGATATCTGCATAAATACAAAAATCCCGAAGACTTTCAGCCACAAAAGCAGCATATGAAGTTCTTCAGGATTTTCTTTTTATACCAGTTAAAAATCTGCCTGCAAATTAGTGATGGAATAATCTCATTCCTGTAAAGCACATTGCAATATTTCTCTTGTTGCATGTCTCAATTACATTGTCATCACGGATTGAACCACCCGGCTGTGCAATATATTTAACACCGCTCTTGTATGCTCTCTCAATATTATCACCAAATGGGAAGAATGCATCTGAGCCAAGTGCAACATCTGTATTTTTATCAAGCCATGCTCTCTTTTCTTCCTTTGTAAATACTTCCGGCTTTTCAGTAAATACTCTTTCCCATTCACCATCAGCAAGAACATCCATGTAATCCTCACCGATATATAAATCAATTGCATTATCTCTGTCAGCACGACCGATATTCTCTTTAAACGGAAGATTTAATACCTTTGGATTCTGGCGTAAAAACCAGTTATCTGCCTTTGAACCAGCAAGTCTTGTACAGTGGATTCTTGACTGCTGTCCTGCACCGATTCCGATTGCCTGTCCGCCCTTTGCGTAACATACGGAATTTGACTGTGTATACTTTAATGTAATTAATGCAATAATCAAATCAATCTTTGCCTGCTGAGAAATCTCTTTATTTTCTGTAACTACATTGCCAAGAAGTTCTTCATTAATTACAAACTCGTTGCGTCCCTGTTCAAATGTAACACCATAAACCTGTTTTCTTTCAATTGGTTCAGGCTTATATGAAGGGTCTATTTTAATGATGTTATAATTGCCTTTTTTCTTTGATTTTAAGATTTCAAGTGCCTCATCTTCATATCCCGGTGCAATGATACCATCTGATACTTCATGCTGGATAAGCTTTGCAGTTGCAACATCACAAACATCTGAAAGTGAAATAAAATCACCAAATGATGACATTCTGTCAGCACCTCTTGCTCTTGCATACGCACATGCAAGTGGAGAAAGTTCTCCAATTGACTCATCTACCCAGTATATTTTCTTTAAAACATCTGTGAGTGGAAGACCAACTGCTGCACCTGCAGGAGATACATGCTTAAAAGAGGTTGCAGCCGGAAGTCCTGTCGCTTCTTTTAACTCTTTTACAAGCTGATAACCATTAAATGCATCAAGGAAATTAATATATCCCGGTCTGCCATTTAGGATTTCAACCGGAAGTTCACTTCCGTCTGCCATAAATATTCTTGAAGGTTTCTGATTAGGATTGCATCCATATTTTAACTGAAATTCGTTCATTTTATATCCTTTCTGTAGATAAACATACATCGTAAATAGTATTGCTGTTTCTTAACCTTAAATTACTTATTCTTATTGATAATTCTTGTCTCATATTTTCCAGTCTTAATATCAATAAAGCGAACAAATAATGAAACTTTGTTATCCTCATTTAAGTTATTCCAGAGCATATCTGTAAATGAATCAATATCACCTGAAATCTTTACCCATGTAGGTTCTCCCTCGAAGCTTGGGAGTGGTGAGCCATCACCCATATATGTATGAATAAAACGTCCTTCACCTGCAAGTGGTGTCTCATATGAAAATGTGTATCTGTTACATGCTGCACCATTGCCGTTATTGCTCTTTAAAATTGACATTGCATAATCAAATTCACCATTTTCAAAATTAAGTATTCCTGAAATTCTAGGTGTAAAATTCGGTTCATCAGGCTCAAATTTTCTTGTTCTTAAAGACTGTTCAAATGTCTTTCCGGCTTTCATCAAATCATAAATTGTATCTGTCTGGTCGCCGTTTGTAACGATTGTACTGTTGTTAAGGACTCTTACAGGTGCATAGATGATAAGGCTTGGATCTTCAAGCTTGCTCTCATCAAATGCCTGTGTACGGATTCCTTCTCCATCCTCGACAAATACTCTGTTGCGGCTGTTAGCACTTCTACCCATAATGAAATAAGCTGTTACAGCCTTTGTGCCGTCTTCTGACTTTCCGATTACAATTCCTCTTCCCGGATAAGCACATCCTGATAATTCATTTTCTAATAATTGCATTTCCATAAACAGTACCTCTTCTAAGTTTTATTTTGTAACCTTTTCCACACGCAAAAATGCCGGCTCACCCGGACAACCTGATTAAAAAGGTCGCCCAGGCGGTCGGCATTTAAAAACTGCTATGTTCCCTGTGAGTAATCTCACTGTATGTAAAAACATACATTTCCGCCAGTCACACAGCTTATATATTTACCATACACTATTTATTTTAAAAATGCAACAGCTTAAATTAATAATTTTTTAAATAAATTGTTCACATGAAAGATTAATAATTTCCAAGAAGTTTTATCGCTTTAGCTTCTTCCTGTATTCCACGAAGTGCATTCATAACAGCCGGGTCATCAATATTCCCCTCAAAATCTATGAAAAATCTGTATTCCCAAGGTCTGCCTTCTATTGGTCTTGACTCAATCTTATTCATATTAAGTCCATTATATATAATATGGCTTAAAAGGTTATAAAGGGTTCCAGGTTCGTTAGCTGTCTCAAATACAATACTCATCTTCTTTGCATTTTTTACAAATTTTCTTGTATTTGTAACTATAACAAAACGTGTTGTATTGTTATCAAGGTCATTAATCTTTTTGGCAAGAACTGAAAGATTATAAACTTCAGCTGCTTCTTCACTTGCTATTGCAACGTGTGTCTTATCATTTTCTTCAAGCACTTTCTTTGCACTTCCGGCTGTATTTGCCTGGCTTATCTGCTGCCAGTCCTTATGCTTTGAAAGAAACTTCTCACACTGCATAAATCCCTGTGGATGAGAATAGACTGTTGTCACTTTATCAATGTCTGTTCCTTCAAGTCCCAAAAGTGCGTGCTCAACTTTTACAAATGTCTCTGCTATTATGTAATTATCATATTCCTGAATAAGGTCATAAACATCTGCGACACAGCCAGCCGTCGTATTTTCTATTGGAAGGACAGCATAATCCGCTTCACCGTTTTTTACTGCTTCCATTGCATCACGCCATGTAGGCACAGCAAAGTTATTAACGTCTTTTCCAAAAAATCTTCTCATTGCAATATAACTGTATGCACCCGGAACTCCCTGATATACAACACGGCAGTTCTTTTTATCTATCTCATCAATTGCTTCATATGGCTCTCTTAATGTCTGTGTAGTCTCTTCTAAGAGTCTGTATTGCATCTTTCTTGAATTAGCCATAATCTGCGAAAACAAATCATCTATGGCATGCACATTCTTAGGATCTTTCACCATCTTACTGACAGCCTCTATCTTTGCTTTTTCCCTGTCTGTATCAAGCACTTTCTTGCCTGTCTCAATTTTATATTTGGCAACATCTGTACAAAGCTGCATGCGTTCTTCAAACAAATCTACGAGCTGTCTGTCAATCCCGTCAATCTTATCTCTTATCTCGCCTAAATCCAACATTACTTTCTCCAATCCATATATCCAATAGTCCATTGCATATACAAGCATTTTATGTTATTTTACTATATTATAGGTTGAATAACAAGCACGATTGGAGATTAGCATGAAAAAAATAATAACAATCATTGTCAGTATAGTTGCTGTCATTGCACTCGCAGGAGGGCTGACTTTTTCTTATTTTTCAACAAGATTTAAGTACAACTCCAAAACTGCCGTTGGAAATACTGCCGGAAACCTCAACAATAAAGGACGCTTTTGCGAATATGACGGCAAAATTTATTTTGCAAATCCATATGATGACGGACACCTTTATGTTATGAATTCTGACTGTTCAAATGCCAGAGCCTTAAACACGGATTCAGTATACTATATCAACGTCTGTGGCAATTACATTTATTATGTAAGAAATAATCTTTCTTCAGCAAAAGAAAATTCTTTTACAGGTCAGATGTTTGGTGTTTATCGTACAGACCTTGACGGACAGAATGCGGATACAATTACAACTACAAAATCCGGTATTGCCACCCTTTACGGCAATGACATTTTCTATCAATATTACAATGCAAACGAAGGAATGTATGTATACAAAGCCGGGATAGACGGAAAAGATGATAAAAAATTTTCCTCAAAAGTATATAATCTGGCAAGCGTATACAATGGCAAATTCTATTTTGCAGATACATATAACAAGAATTATATAAGCACGCTTGATGCATCAACCGGAAATGTAAGTGCATATTTTAATGTAAATGCATATCTTGTAGATGCTGCTGATAATTATATTTATTATATTGACCTTGACAAGGGATACGCCCTCATGCGTCTTAATACATCAAATAAGACACTTGAACAGCTTTACAGTCCTGCTGACGGTGGAAAAGTCATCAATTACAACCGCTACGGCAACAAAATTTTCTTTCAGGTTGAAGGCACTAACACAGGTCTTTACCGCATGAATGCCGATGGAACACAGATTGAATATATTGCTGCTGGCAATATTTCAACAATAAACTGCACTTCACAGTATACATTTTTCCAGTATTATGAGGATAATGAGACTTTATACAGAATTCCGACTGTAAACCCTATTACAAAAGTCGAGGAGATTACAATTAAGACTGGCAAATAATAAAAAACGCCTCATAGTTAGTTACACCTTGCAGTATGTTACAGTAAAAACAGGCTGAGCTTTAACGATTATAACGTTAAGGCACAGCCTGTTTTTGTTTATGTAATAGCTTCCGTATATGTAATTATCCCCAGCTGCATAAACGCCAGCGTAAGCATCGAAAATAATTTATATCCGTTACCCGACAGATACTCTTTTTCCTGCCTGCTAAATATTTCTTTACTAGTTGGCGAAAAATCATCCAAATCATAATTTAACTTTTCATTAAACAAATACTTTAAAAATTCATCAGCCGCATTTAAAACTATACTCTTACTGAATTTATTAAACTGAATATTCTTATTCTCCCCTATATATGTTTTTAGCTCAGAACCAAGATTTTTTCTCATTTCACAGGAATTTTTCTCAAATCCTGATACTGTATATGCCTCTATGCTTGGATAACTAAGCAGAAACATTCCGGCTTTTGTTATTCCGTTATCATATGGGTCTTTTAATGTATCAATATATGTTTTTATTCTTTCAACATCTGTGTTTGATTTCGGATCTCTGTCAAACAAATAATATATTGCCGCATTATCAACAGGAAAATCATATTTTTTCCGTAACATTTCAAACAATACATCTAAATATTCTTCGCTATCCGTAATATAGTTAATATTACTTTCTTCTGTATTTATTACTGCAACTTTTGACGTACTGTTATTTTTACTTTTAAATGTATCAGGGCGGTTTCTTCTTTTTTCAATATATTCATATTTTAATATGTCACAAAATATTTTTCTAAGAATTGCAAATTCCGTTTTACTCCCTTCAACAATAAAAAGTACCCTTCCAATACTCTTTTTATCATTTATTTCAATCATGGCTATACCTCTTCAAACTGAGGCAAGCCACCAAACACGCCGCTTGTATACATTTTTTCGATATTCTGTGCCGAACGTGGCTGTTCAGTCGAGAACCTCTTAACTTTGCTTCCGTTTTTATCCTGAAATTCAACCGTATATTCCTGGTCCGGTCTTAGCAGACTGTTAGAAAGCAGATTAGTCGAATGTGATACAAAAATCATCTGTGAATTTTTTGATTCCTTATGAAAATACTTGATAAGCATACTTTCCAAATCATTGTGAAATCCACTTGAAAACTCATCAATAAGCAACATTCCGCCGTTTTCAACCACCCCCAAAAACGACGGTAACATTCTTAAAAGATTCTGATTTCCAAGCGATTCCTCACCAAACGGAATAGGTTCATTAATCCCTTTTCTTTTATAAAAAATATACTTGTCACTTTCGTCTCCGCGATAGGTAATTCTCACATTATTACCTTCGCTTGAATGTGCATATTCTATTTGCTGCTTAAAATTATATCTGTCAAAAAAATCATTAATCTTTACTGTACCATTATCTTTTAAATATTCAAGCAATTGATAATTAGTCTTTCCGTACGGTATAACCTTTTTTTCATATAGATTTATATATACGGAATTCATTAAATATTCAATCCATTTTTTCAATGTTTCATTTGTTGTGAATTTTGTATTAAAATACAATGTTCTTAAAAAAAGCGTCTCCTTATCTATATCATTCTCATCATAAATAACACCTTCTTCATCAGCTATATATGATTTCGCCGATAATCCAATACGCTCCATTTTCAATTTATTATCAATAAATAATTTTTCCGTAATATTAAATTTATCGTCAATCTTAATAAAATATCTTATATGCTCATTATTAATCAAAAAATAATAATCCAAAAAATAACTGCGTTTTTCAGAGAAAATACATCTGTAAACTTTTGCATTCATATTCTGATTCAAAAACATGGAATCCAGCAGATATTTAATTGCAATTATAATATTGGATTTGCCCGAAGCATTCGGTCCAACAAACAGGCATCCCTTTAACACACCATTGTCTGCAACATTATACGGCAATGACGTATAATTTGTTTTTATGAGGCTTATTTCCGTCTTTTGTCTGAATGATTTAAAATTTTCAAATATAATCTTCTCCAACATAATATATACCCCTTTGCAAATGTCTTTTATTTATATTATACATACAGCATCCGTTTGTTGCAACTTTTTTACAGTGATTATATGCTATATCGTAATTTTTTTACAGTATATTATACATATAATATCAATCCTTTATGAAACAAAGCATATTCATTTTCCTGACAAAACACCTACGCCTAACGTTCGTCCACAACCTGGAAGATGTAAAACTTCAAATAAAGTGAAGAATCCGACGCCCAAAGTACAGGATGGTCAGGTGCCTGTGTGCGGAATTCAATCTGACGCAGACGTTTATGTACATTTCTTGCCGCCTCGCCGATTGTCTTTGTAAAAAGTTCTGTATCCATAAAATGTGAGCATGAACATGTAGCAAGGTAGCCGCCGTCTTTAACAAGCTTCATGGCACGAAGGTTAATCTCCCTGTAACCTTTTACGGCATTTTTGATTGAACTGCGTGACTTTGTGAAAGCAGGCGGGTCAAGAATTACAAAGTCAAACTTTTCGCCCTTCTTTTCAAGTTCAGGCAGAAGTTCAAACACATCACGGCATACAAATGAAACTCTGTCCTCAAGTCCGTTAAGCTTCGCATTTTCGCGTGCCTGTTCAACTCCAAGTTCTGATGCATCAACTCCAAGTACACTGGCTGCCCCTGCCATTCCGGCATTTAATGCAAATGAGCCTGTATGTGTAAAGCAGTCTAATACTTTTGCACCCGGACAAATCTTCCATATTGCTTTTCGATTGTACTTCTGGTCAAGGAAAAATCCTGTCTTTTGTCCATCCTGAACATCAACGTAATACTTTACACCATTTTCCTCTATCATAACTTTTGTATCAAACTCTTCGCCAATAAATCCTTTAAAACGCTCAAGCCCTTCATTCAGACGTACCTTGGCATCGCTTCTTTCATACACACCACGTATATTCATACCATTTTCATCAAGAACTTTTTTAAGTTTATCAACTATCATTGGCTTGAATCTGTCTATTCCCAACGCAAGAGACTCTACCACAAGAACATCTGAAAACTTGTCAATAACAATTCCCGGAAGGAAATCAGCCTCACCAAATACAAGACGGCATGAAGACATATCAACTGTATGTTTTCTATACTCGACACAGTCACGCACTCTCTGCTCAATAAAATCCTCATCAATAACATGCTGATGTCTGCTCATCATCCTGACTGTAAGCTTTGACCTTCTGTTAATAAAACCTATTCCCATAAAATATCCGTCAAAATCATGCACTTCAACAAGTGTTCCATCAGGAGCATCTCCCATGATGCTTTCTATCTCATTATCATATACCCACATTCCGCCGGCTTTGATAGTACGTCCCTCACCTTTTTTCAAATTAACAATTCCGCATATTTTAAATAAATCTTCCATGTACTCTCCTTTACTAATATGAATTTAAATTATTGTATATTTTTATTTACATATGATTTTACTCTTTTGAATTACCACACATACTAAATATTACTACACCTGTAACTGCAACCGCAATGCCTAACAGCTTTATCCATGAAAAATCTTTTTTCTCACTTCCAAAAAGCCCGAACAATTCAATAATGTAGGCAACCGCAATCTGGCTGATAACAATGGTAATCTCAGCTTTTGCAACTCCAAGATCAGACATAGCCTTTACAACCGTATATGTTATAAATGCACCAATAACACCGCCCAGAAGCGATATCTTCGGCGACACATTAAACAGACCCATTATCTGCGGTCTTCCGTCAACAATCCACATCACAGCACATGTAAGAAATGCTGTAATCTGCACAAATCCAGCTGCTACCCATATACTGCTGCTCTTTGTAACTCCAGTATTAAACACTCCCTGGATACTCATTAATGCACCCGATAAAATTGCAATCAAAAAACCTGCCATCAGTACCTCCTAAGAATTAAATTTACTATTATTTTCAATCTAATACTTAATTATGTACTCATAACAGGTTTTTTATTCTTTATTTTTATTGGACTTTTAATTCAGATAAAAATGAATTTACTGATGTTTCTATATCAGTTCCATCCCATACCTGATGCAGCATTATATCAAATTTTGTATAAAAATATGCAGCTCCCATAAATTTTGCTTTGTCATCAGCCTTTGAATATATTTCATATATTTTCCCATATGTATCCTTATATTCTTTGCTGTTAATGCTTATAGTTCTTGAACTTAAAAGCCCTGTTGTGCTGTTTACAGCAGCAGCATAATCATAGCTCATAGCGTTGGCAACTGCCTTTGCAGTCTGGACATCGGATGAATACGGATTAACAAATGCACATAAATTTTCGGAAATATTTTCAATCTGCATATCATCTGAAAGTGCCGGAATACTACATACGCCATATGAAATTCCTGACTCTGCAATTGTATTAAGATGCGAAACATCTGTAATTGTATATGCAAGTTTTCCCTGTGCAAATAAATCAGCACATGAATCAAGCGTTGTCTCGGCACGCACAATACCAAATTCGTCTCTTAATTTTACAAATTCAGTCAGCGATTTTTTAAGTAAATCTTTGTCAGCACTGAGCTTTGTATTATCATCTCCGCTTTCTCCGCCTATTGTAACCGAACCACACACAAACCCGTAATTAACAAGCATATCTGAGACATCCCATGATACGAGCTGCTCAACATTCTGATTATCATCATTAACTGTATAATTATGACAATAATCTATAAGCTGTGAAAATGTTTCTACAGAAGATGCAGCATTTTTATTGTATACAAGAAATGGAACATCAAATGTGACAGGATATCCATAAAGTTTACCTTTATATGATGCTGCTTCAATTGCACTGTTTCCATAATTTTTTTGTGTATACAAATCAGAATATGTACTGTTCTCAACTGTAAGCCCCATCATGCTTGCTTTTTCAAGCTCATCTGTAAGCATAAGATATACATCTGCCACGTTACCGTTTCGTACACTCTCTTCATATATATTCTCAAGATAGTTATCAGAATCAACCAAAACCGGTTCAATTGTAACAAGTTCGTTTGCAGAATGAAATCTATCCGCAACAAAATTCAGATAATCTGTATACCTGTCGTCACAATACCATACTCTTATATTCTCTGCCTGCTCAATGTGAAGATTTTTTGCCGTTTTATCAATATTGACACCACCACACGCAGCAAGCGAAAAAATCAGACAAACTGCAAGTAAAACCGCCGCTGCTCTCTTTAACTGCTTCATATAATAATTAACTCCTTGTTTCATCAAGGGCTTTTCTTAATTTAACTATCATCTCATCAACATCTTTTTCTGTTATTACAAGAGGTGGTACAAATCTTATAACATTTGTGCCTGCTGAGAACAGAATAAGACCATTATCAAGTGCATTGGAAATCACATCTTTAGGATTTAATGACAACTCAATTCCCTGAATAAGACCTACGCCCCTGTGCTCAATTACTATATCATAATCCTGAACAATCTGCTCTAATTTTTTAGCCATATATGCACCAACTTTTTGTACATTTTCAAGTACATTGAGTTTTTCAAATAATTCAAATACTTTTGCTGATGCCGCACACGCAAGCGGATTGCCACCATATGTAGTACCATGGTCTCCAGGAACAAGTGCTTTTGCAACATTTTCTTTTGCAAGAAATGCACCAATAGGAACGCCACAGCCAAGTGCCTTTGCAACTGTAACAATATCAGGCTTCACACCATACTGCTGATATGCAAACATAGAACCTGTACGTCCCATGCCACACTGGATTTCATCAAGAATAAGAAGAATTCCTTTCTCATCGCAGAGTTTTCTTACACCTTCGATAAATTCTTTTTTGGCAGGATATACGCCGCCCTCTCCCTGAACTGTCTCGAAGATAATGGCACATGTCTTATCATTCACAAGTGACTTGACACTTTCAAGATCATTGTATTTTGCAAACTTTATTCCCGGAATCATAGGACCAAATGCTTCCTGATAATGACGGTTGCCTGTTACAGCAAGAGCCCCCATGCTTCTTCCGTGGAATGAATGTTCCATTGCAATAATTTCATGGTCTGTTGAGCCATCATTTAAATATGCATATTTTTTGGCAAGTTTTATAGCTCCCTCAACTGCTTCCGTACCGCTGTTCGTAAAAAACACTCTGTCCATGCCGGAAGCCTTTGTTACGGCCTGGGCCGCCTTTACTGCAGGCTCATTGTAAAAATAATTTGATGTGTGGATGAGCTTGTCAACCTGAGCTTTTACTGCATCATTGTATTCTTTATTATTATATCCCAATGCAAATACCGCAATTCCGGCACCAAAATCAAGATATTCTTTTCCATCTGTATCATAAAGTCTTACTCCATCACCTTTGTCAAGTACAATCTGGTAACGGTTATATGTATGAATAAGCTTCTCTTCAGCTGTTTCAATAATTGTCTTTGTATCCATCATTTTTCTCCCTTAACTAGATATTTGTATTAAAAAATTTCTCTGCTTCTTTACTAAGAATAGCTGTACCAACACCCTTATTAGTAAATATTTCAAGAAGAAGACAATGCGGAATACGTCCGTCAAGAATATGAACTCTTGAAACGCCATGCTCTATCGCATCTATACAGTTATTTAACTTAGGAAGCATACCACCTCCAATTGTTCCACCAGCAAGAAGTTCTCTTGCCTCATCAGTTGTAAGTTCAGAAATAAGAGAAGACTTATCTTCATAATCTCTGTATACACCCTCTATATCAGTAAGGAATGCAAGTTTTTCAGCATTGACAGCTCTTGCAATTGCACATGCCGCATCATCAGCATTGATATTATATGAGTGAAATGTATCATCATATCCTATAGGGCAGATTACAGGTATAAAATCATCTTTTAAAAGTGAAGTTATAATTGTAGTATCTACATCTTTTACTTCACCTACATAACCTATATCTTCGCCACCTGAAAGCTTCTTTTCAACCTTTAACATGCCGCCATCCTTACCGCTGATACCACACGCTTTGACACCAAGTTCTTCTATAAGTGCAACAAGACTCTTATTTACCTTATTTAATACCATTTCAGCAATTTCCATTGTAGGTTCATCAGTAACACGTAGGCCATTGATAAACTGAGGATTTCCACCTGTCTTTGATACCCACTTACTGATTTCCTTTCCGCCGCCGTGAACGATAATAGGCTTAAATCCTACCAGCTTTAACAACACAACATCCTGAATTACTTTTTTCTTTAATTCCTCGTCAACCATGGCACTTCCGCCATATTTTACAACGATTATTTTTCTGTTGAATTTCTGTATATAAGGCAGTGCCTCAACAAGAATCTGTGCTTTTTTTAATTCTTCATTCATTTCCATGTCAATAATTTCTCCTTAAAATTCTTTCTTATTTAATTATGAACGGTAGTCTGCATTAATTTTTACATAATCAAATGTAAGGTCACAGCCCCATGCCGTTGCGTTGACATCACCCTGCTTTACATCAGCTATAGCCGTTACAGGATTCTGTGAAAGAATCTTTGTTGCCTCTTCTTCACTATAATCAGTTGCCTTGCCATTTTCAACTATCTTTAACTTTCCAGCACTGCTCTCAAAGTAAATATCAACTTTTTCAGGTTCAAAATCTGCTCCGGAATATCCCATTGCACAAAGAATTCTGCCCCAGTTGGCATCATGTCCAAAAATAGCTGCCTTTGTCAGACTTGAGGTAACAATTGATTTTGCAAGTGTTCTTGCCTGTTGTCTTTCTTTTGCATTAATTACTTTTACTTCAAAAAGACAGGTACAACCTTCACCGTCTCCTGCTATCATCTTTGAAAGCTCTGTAAGTATATATGAAAGTGCTTTAAAATATTCATCGTACTCAGGTGTATTTTCCTTTATACATTCATTTTCTGCCATTCCATTTGCCATTACAAGAACAGTATCATTAGTTGATGTATCGCCATCAACGGAAATCATGTTAAATGAATCATCTACTATTGCACTTGTCATCTTCTGAAGTGCACTCTTTTCGATATTTGCATCACTTGTGATAAAACAAAGCATTGTTGCCATATTAGGATGAATCATTCCAGCGCCCTTGCACATGCCGCCTACTGTAACTTTCTTTCCTTTTATGTCAACTGTCACGGCAACCTGCTTAGATCTTGTATCGGTTGTCATAATTGCCTCTGCAGCCTGTGTTCCCGCTTCCTGTGTATCAGCAAGCATTGATGGAAGTGCATTGATTCCCGCTACCATTGTATCCATAGGAAGCTGCATTCCGATTACACCTGTTGATGCAACAAGCACAGAATTTTCAGGAATCCCAAGTGCCTTAGATACTGCCTGTGCTTCCCTAAGGCATGCATTGTCGCCCTCATCGCCTGTGCAGGCATTGGCAACACCACTGTTAATAACAACAGCCTGTGAATATTCACTGTTATATACAATATTTTTATCCCACTTTACAGGAGCTGCAAATACTTTATTTGTTGTAAATGTACCTGCTGTAACACATGGTTTTTCAGAAAAAATCATTGCCATGTCTTTTTTTGTCTTGTTTTTGATTCCGGCATTCATACCTGCCGCCTTAAATCCTTTTGCGGCTGTAACGCCACCCTGTATAATTTCCATATTGATTAATCTCCTCACGCTGAATTTATTACGGTGTATTTATATTGTGTGATTTATTTTTCGTTGCTGTCCGGTTAATCCCACAAAATATCTACTATTATGGGAACATCGGTGCAAGCTGCAGTCCTTCATTTTCAGGAAGTCCGAATAAAAGATTCATATTCTGTACCGCCTGACCTGCAGCACCTTTAACAAGGTTATCCAAAGCACCCATCATAATGAGTCTGTGTGTTCTAGGCTCTACCTTATATCCTATATCGACAAAATTGCTTCCCTCAACCCATCGTGTCTCAGGACATACACCTTTATCCAGAACTCTCACAAAATACTCATCTTTATAATATTTATCGTATACAGCCTTTACATCATCATCTGTTACATCTTTTTTAAGATTTGCATATGCTGTTACAAGAATTCCTCTGTTCATAGGAACGAGATGCGGTGTAAATATAAGCTTTAAATCATCTCTTCCGCATGCATATCCGAGCTGTTCTTCAATCTCAGGTGTATGTCTGTGTGTTCCGACACCATATGCTTTCATGCTCTCGTTTACTTCACAGAAAAGATTGGCAACCTTTGCACCTCTTCCCGCACCTGAAGTTCCACTCTTTGCATCAATTATAATTGTATCAGGGTCAATAAGTCCTTCCTTTACCATAGGATAAAGTGTAAGGATTGAAGTAGTTGTATAACATCCAGGGTTAGCAACTATTCTTGTATCCTTTGTAATCTTGTCCCTGTTAATCTCACAGAGTCCATAAACCGCTTCATCTATGTACTGGGGAGCTTTATGCTCGATTTTATACCATTTTTCATAAATATTTACATCTTTAAGTCTGAAATCAGCACTCAAGTCAATTATCTTTACCTTATTTAATATGTCATCATTAACAAGTGATGCACATAATCCCTGTGGAGTTGCTGTAAATATTACATCAACCTGATTGGCAAGTTCTTCCATATTATCATCCATGCAGACATCATCTACAAGCTGAAACATATTTCTGTATACATCTGCATACTTCTGGTCGATATAACTTCTCGAACCAAACCATACAATCTTTACATCCTTATGTCCAAGCAATAATCTTACAATCTCATTTCCGGCATATCCTGTCGCTCCGATAATTCCTACTTTTATCATATACTTCCTCCAATCGCATCTGCATGCATTTTGTGTATGTTTTTTATTATAGCAACTTTTTTTCTTATGTAAAGTCTTATTTGCATATTTTTTATATTTATGCATGAATTATGTATTTTATTCACATTTTTCTGCATAAAAATAATTTTGCCTATTGCTTTTTTATTATGATTGGATTATTATAAAACACATGAGATTCACAACACGAGGAGAACAGATTTCTGTCGTATATTTATAAATGCGGCATTATTTTCCCCGCAATAATTAAGGAGGATTTATTTATGAAAGAAAAAGTTGTTTTAGCTTATTCCGGCGGTCTTGATACTACTGCTATTATCCCATGGTTAAAGGAGAATTTCGATTACGATGTTATCTGCGTATGTGCAGACTGCGGACAGGGCGAAGAACTTGATGGACTTGAAGAACGTGCTATTTCATGCGGTGCTTCTAAGTTATATATTGAAGATATTACAGATGAATTCTGTGACGAATATATTGTTCCTTGTGTAAAGGCCCATGCTGTATATGAGAACAAATATCTTCTTGGTACATCAATGGCAAGACCTCTTATTGCTAAGAAGCTTGTTGAAATTGCACGTAAAGAAGGAGCTGTTGCTATCTGCCACGGTGCTACAGGTAAAGGTAATGACCAGATTCGTTTTGAACTTGCAATCAAAGCACTTGCTCCTGATATTAAGATTATTGCTCCTTGGAGAAATGATAAATGGGGTCTTGATTCCCGTGAAGCCGAGATTGAATATTGCAGACAGCACGGCATACATCTTCCATTCTCTGTAGATACAAGCTATAGCCGTGACCGTAACTTATGGCATATCAGCCATGAAGGTCTTGAACTTGAGGATCCAGCTAACGAGCCTAATTACAAACATCTTCTTGTTCTTGGCAATCGTCCTGAAGATGCACCTGATGAAGCTGAATATGTAACAATGACATTTGAAAAAGGTGTTCCTACATCAGTCAACGGCAAACAGATGAAAGTATCTGATATTATCCGTGAACTTAACAGACTCGGTGCAAAACATGGCATCGGCATTATCGATATCGTAGAAAACCGTGTTGTAGGCATGAAATCACGTGGCGTTTATGAAACTCCCGGCGGAACAATTCTCTACGAAGCACATCAGCAGCTTGAAGAATTAATTCTCGATAGAGATACAACAGCGTTAAAGCTTGATATGGGCAATAAATTTGCACAGATTGTATACGAAGGAAAATGGTTCACACCTCTGCGTGAAGCTGTTCAGGCTTTCGTTGATAAAACTCAGGAATATGTAACAGGTGAAGTTAAATTCAAGCTTTACAAGGGCAATATCATCAAAGCAGGTACAACTTCTCCATATTCACTCTACAACGAATCAATCGCTTCATTCAAGACAGGTGACCTCTATGACCACCATGACGCAGAAGGATTCATTAATCTTTTCGGTCTTTCATTAAAGGTTCGTGCTATGAAGCAGGAAGAAGTTAAGAAAAACAACAATACAAAGTAAAATAACAAAAATTAATTTTATACATAACAAAAAAGAGCTGGTCGCTTTAACGATTGAAAATCGTAAAGCCACCAGCCCCTTTTTTATTTTATTCTTTCTATTTTTCAGTTAAATTAATACAAGCCCCCAATCTTTACAATGAGCAACACAAAGCCATAACTATGAGAAACACGCTCCGCGAGTTTCTCAAGTTATCGCGGCAGTCGCCAAGGTCTCGTGCAAGCACGGACTTTGGCTCGTTACACGCGTAAATTATATAACAACAAGCCGCAAAACATTATCTGTCCTGCGGCTTGTTGTTATGTATGTGTTATACAATTTTTTATTTAATTATTCATGAAATTGAATTATTCATAAAGAGGATACTTGTCTGTAAGTCCCTTAACAAGTTCCATAGCCTTTGCCTGATTCTTTTCAACATCATCAACAAGAAGAGCAATTGCTTCTGCAACAACGTCCATATCTTCTGTATTGAATCCTCTTGTTGTTACTGCTGCTGTACCAAGACGGATACCGCTTGTAACGAAAGGTGATGCAGGATCGTTAGGAATTGTATTCTTGTTACATGTGATGTTTGCAGCATCAAGAAGCTTCTCAACTTCCTTACCTGTAACACCCTTATTAATAAGATTTACAAGCATAAGGTGATTGTCTGTTCCTCCTGAAACAATATCAAAACCTCTGTTCATAAGACCTTTGCAAAGTGCATCTGCATTATCAACAATATTCTTTGCATATACCTTGAAACTTGGATCTAATGCTTCTTTTAAGCATACAGCCTTACCAGCAATTACATGCATAAGAGGGCCACCCTGTATACCAGGGAATACTGACTTATTGAACTTGAACTTATCTGCGTTTTCGGCTGAACTTAAAATCATGCCGCCTCTTGGTCCGCGAAGTGTCTTATGTGTTGTTGTTGTAACAACATCAGCATAAGGAATCGGGCTTGGATGCATACCACCTGCAACAAGACCTGCGATATGAGCCATATCAACCATAAGATAAGCACCAACTTCATCACAGATTTCTCTGAACTTCTTGAAATCGATTGTTCTTGCATATGCACTTGCACCTGCAATAATCATCTTAGGCTTACATTCTTTTGCAATTCTTAACACTTCATCATAATCTATAAAACCTTCAGAAGTTACACCATAAGGAACAATGTGAAAATATTTACCTGAAATATTAACAGGTGAACCGTGTGAAAGATGTCCGCCGCAGTCAAGGCTCATACCCATAACTGTGTCGCCCGGCTCTACCATTGCAAAGAATGCTGCAAGGTTAGCCTGTGCACCTGAGTGTGGCTGAACGTTTGCATACTCACAGCCAAAGAGCTTTTTAGCTCTCTCAATGGCAAGAGTCTCAACAACATCCACATATTCGCATCCGCCATAGTAACGTTTTCCCGGATAACCCTCTGCATATTTATTCGTAAGCGGGCTTCCCATAGCTGCCATAACGGCCTTACTTACAAGGTTTTCTGATGCAATAAGCTCAATGTGTGTTCTCTGTCTTGTGAGTTCGTCCTCCATAGCTTTCGCTACTTCAGGGTCGTAATTTAAAACTTCATCAAATGAATACATTGTGCAACCTCCGTATAATTATTAATTTTTTGTATATTCTATTATAATATAATCAAATCTTAAACAAGTCAATAGCATTTGCCAAAGCTGATGAATTCTGGTTAAGATTCTGTGCTGCCTCATTAAGTGTTTCAACCTGCTGAAGCTGACGGTTAGCTGTTTCTGTTACCTCTTCTGATGCCGCAGCAGTCTCCTGTGACACAGCTGAAATACTCTGAATTGCATCTATTGTCTGTGCCTTTGCATCCGCTATTGTATCAATACCGTTTGTAATTTCATCAAGATTACTTATGAGTTCTGTAAACTGTTCCTGAATCTTGTCAAATACATGCTCAGCATTCTGAAGCGATTCGCCCTGGATTTCAACAACATCTTCTGCTTTCTTTGCAATATTGACTGTATCATTAGTCTTTGCATTAATATCATCAACAATCTTACGGATTTCATTTACAGAATCCACAGACTGTTCTGCAAGCTTTCTGATTTCATCAGCAACTACAGCAAAGCCTCTTCCTGCTTCACCGGCTCTTGCAGCTTCTATTGAAGCATTGAGAGACAAAAGATTAGTCTGCTCTGCAATTTCATTAATTGCACCAATAATATGTGCAATTGACTTTGATGAATCTTTAAGTTTTGTAATTTCTTCGATAACCTGATTTGTTATCTGAACTGTACTTTCCGCATTGCCTTTAAGTTCCTGTATTGATGTCATTCCGCTTTCAACAATTTTTGATGTATCATCTGCAATGCGTGCAATCTTGTCTGAATTATCAGATACAAGATTAATCTTATCTGAAAGATTATCCATCTGTCTTAAACAATCCTCAGAATCTTCTGCCTGTTGTACAACACCATGTTCAATTTCCTGAATTGCAACAGTAATCTTTTGTGTATCATCAAGAAGCTGCTGTGCATTCTGTGCAACGGTTTCAACGGAATTATCAACCATGCCCGATATATTCTTTGTCTGTTCAATAAGACTCTTTACGTTGCTAATCATGCCGTTTGTACTCTTTCCGAGTATTGCAAATTCATCATGCCCCTTAACATCAACATTTATTGTAAGGTCACCAGCCGCAGCTTTTTCAAGCCTATCCATAATATGCTTGATTGCCTTGATAATATTTGTAGAAAGGAAACCGGCAATTATAATTGCAATTATAATTGATGCAATAACAACACCTACAGAAACATATTTTATTGTATTTGCCTGTGCAAGAATTGTACTCTGAGGAATCATTGCACATACCATAAATCCGTCATCTGTCACGCTATATACGAAAAGCTGGCGTTTCCCGTTATATTTAACAAACTTGCTTCCGCTCTTTTCCTCACCATTAACAGCTGTCTCATAAAACTCTTTGTCAGATATATACTTTGCATTACTGTCTGCATTATCCGTTGCACCTATCTCACCGCCATCCGGAGCAATAAGAAGTACCATGCTGTTCTTACCAAGATCAATATCTTTAAGTGTATCTGATACATAATCCGACTTTAAATCATAGAATATGTAACCTACACCCTTTCCTGAATTACCGGAAAGCTGACGTCCAAAGCTTACAGAATAATCTTTTGCACCCTTTTGGTCGAGGTAATCTCTTGATGTAAACCATGCTGATTTATTTTTATCAATTGTCTGTCCCTCTGATGCTGCCTTAACACTGTTATACTCACCAGTAGGATTCATTGATGTGGCACTTGTAAAAATATTCTTTCCATTTTTACCAATTACATATACCGCCTTTACAGCCTTATTTCCAAGTGCTGTAGATGACAGATTAGTATTAAGATTATCATAAACATTTTTCTCATTAAGCGGGTCTGATGCAAGCGAACCTGAATAATACGATCTAACATCGGCATTATTAGCAAAATCATTTGCAAGTGCCTTAATATTAGAAAACATCAAAGTATAATAATCTGCTGTTTTCTGTATCGTTGACACTGAAGTTTCCATGAAGCTTGACTTTATGGCATTTGCTGCTGTCTCATACGAAACCACACCAAGAAGCACTATAAGAAGTACCGGAATTATAAATGCACTAATAAGCTTAAACTTTATGGATATTCCATTTTTAAAGCCAGCCGAAAGCTTGAATTTTCCAAGATTTTTCATTAAATCTTCTGTTTTTTTGCTTTCTGTTTTTGCTTTTTTGTTATTCTTGTTTTTTCTCTTCTTTTTCCTGCCGCCAGAAGTTTTATTATCTTCTTCAGACTGCAAATCATTTTCTGCAAATAAATCCTGCATGACATCGTTACTGTCAGCAGTTAAATCATTACTAGTGTCTTCTGTTAAATCATCCTGCAAAATATCATCATCAATATTATCTTCTGGTTCAGCAGATTGAGATGATTCAGACTCATCTGACTGAACATCTTCAGATATAACATCATCGTTAACATTTACGTCATTACCTGTCTCATCATACTGTTCAACAGCGGTCTCTGCGTCAGTCACGTCGATGTCATTGTTGTAATTCTCATTAGGTGTTTCTTCTGATGATACGTCTGTTATTAAATTTTCGCTTTCCTGGTTTTTTTCTTCAAAATCTCCCATACACGTATACCTCTTTCTAATGCTCTTTCCTTTTGCAACAGCAACACAGCACTTTTAGTAACTCTTTTTATTTATCGTCTTCTTCAACATCTATATTTATTGAAAGTTCCCTTAACTGTTTCTCATCAACCACATCAGGTGCATTTGTAAGAAGACATGATGCATCTTTAACCTTTGGAAATGCTATTACATCACGGATGCTGTCTCTCTTTGCCATAATCATTACAAGTCTGTCAAGACCATATGCAAGACCTGCGTGTGGTGGTACACCATACTTGAACGCATCAAGAAGGAATCCGAACTTTTCATATGCCGCTTCATTTGTAAACCCAAGTGCATTAAACATTCTCTGCTGTACATCTGCCTGATGAATTCTTACTGAACCACCACCGATTTCTGTACCGTTAAGTACAATATCGTATGCCTTTGCACGTACTGCACCAGGGTTAGTCTCAAGCATATCAAGATCTTCATCCATAGGCATTGTAAACGGATGATGCATTGCCACAAATCTGTTCTCTTCATCAGACCATTCAAACTGAGGAAATTCTGTTACCCATAAGAATCTGAATTCATTCTTGTCAAGAAGTCCAAGCTGGTCTGCAAGTTCAACTCTGAGTGCACCAAGAACATTCCATACAATCTTATTCTTATCTGCTGCAAAGAGAAGTAAATCACCATTTTCTCCATCCATTGCCTTGATAAGTGACTGCATTTCTTCTTCTGTCATAAACTTCGCAAATGATGATTTAACTGTTCCATCTTCATGAATAGCAATATAGGCAAGTCCTTTTGCACCATAACCCTTTGCAAAATCAACAAGTGCATCAATCTTTTTACGAGGCATTGCACCCTGACCCTTAACATTAATACCACGTACTGAGCCACCATTTTCAATAGCACCTGTAAATACTCCGAATCCACAATTTTTAACTATATCTGTAACATTTTTAAGTTCCATGCCAAATCTCAAATCAGGCTTATCTGAACCGAATCTGTCCATGGCCTCCTGCCATGTCATTCTCTGGATTGGAAGCTTAACTTCAACTCCAAGAACCTCTTTAAAAAGGTATGCAAGAAGTCTTTCATTTACATCAATAACATCATCTACATCAACAAAAGAAAGCTCCATATCTATCTGTGTAAATTCAGGCTGTCTGTCTGCACGTAAATCCTCATCACGGAAACATCTTGCAATCTGCATATATCTGTCATAACCTGAACACATGAGCATCTGCTTAAAAAGCTGTGGTGACTGCGGAAGTGCATAGAACTTACCAGGATGAATACGGCTAGGTACAAGATAATCTCTTGCTCCTTCCGGTGTACTCTTTGTAAGCATTGGTGTCTCTATCTCAAGGAATCCTTCATTGGCAAGGAATGCTCTTGTAAGCGTTGCAACCTTGCTTCTCATAATAATATTTGACTGGATATCCGGTCTTCTTAAATCCAGACATCTGTACTTTAATCTCAAATCTTCCTTCGTATTGATATTAGCTTCGATTGGAAATGGTGGTGTCTCTGATTCTGAAAGAATTCGGAGCTGTGATGCAACAACTTCTATATCACCTGTTTTAAGATTTTCATTTACTGCACCTGAACGCTTCTCAACCTTTCCGACTACAGCTATAACATATTCATTTCTAAGTGTATATGCTTTATCAAATCCTTCTTTTCCAACTGAATTTTCATCAAATACAATCTGCAAAAGGCCGCTTCTGTCCCTCAAATCCACAAATATAAGCGAGCCAAGATTTCTTCTTGTCTGAACCCAGCCCATAACTGTTACAGTCTCGCCTACATTGGCAGCTGATACCTCCGTACATCTATGTGTTCTTTTTAAGCCTACCATTGCTTCAGCCATTACTAACTTTCCTCCTGTAAATAACATAATTATTATTTATTATAACATGTTATTTAATTATAACATATTATTGTCAAAAAATATTCTTTTTCTTTCAATCATTTCATCAATTCTTGAAATATAGCTTGTCAGGTCTTTTACATTCTCGACACGCTCTATCCGCGGACTCGGCTGGTCCGCATCAAATACCGCTTTTGTTGATGCACCTGCACCCATGGCTATTATTGTCTGTTTTTCCTCCATAATAAGAATATTATAAATACATTCTTTTCCAGGAACAGAATAACCTACATTTTCAAGATTTCCTGCCATATTTTTCTGACGATACATATAATATGGCATACAGCCGATATCACCGGCATACTTTTGTGCAAGACTCACAGTTTCATCACTGTTTTCAAACTTCAGGTCTTCATATTTTTCACGCCATATATTGAGTGCGGCTGCCCTCTTTATCGCAAGCGAATGAACAGTCAGACTCTCCGGCTTTAACTCTTTTATTTTGTCAAGTGTATACCGCAGTTCATTAATTCCTTCACCCGGAAGTCCAAGAATAATATCCATATTAATATTATCAAAGCCAACGCTTCTTGCAAGTTTAAATGCTTCCTCAACCTGCGTGGCACTATGTCTTCTTCCGATAATTTCAAGAGTCTTGTCATTCATCGTCTGCGGATTTATAGAAATCCTGTCAACACCATGTTTTTTTAACACTTCAAGCTTCTGTACCGTCACACTGTCAGGTCTTCCCGCCTCTACAGTCAGCTCCTTTACGGTACTCATGTCAAAGTCTGCTTCAAGCTCATTAAGCAGCCTGTCAAGCTGTTCAGGTTCAAGAGTGGTCGGCGTTCCGCCTCCAAAATATACTGTATCAAGACGTCTGCCTTTCATTCTGTCCGCAACAAATCTCATTTCTTTGACAAGTGCATCAAGATACAAATCAACTTTGGACCTGTTAGCTGCAAGTGAATACGATGTAAATGAACAATACAGGCATGTTGTCGGGCAAAACGGAATTCCTATGTAAATACTGTAACCATTTGTATAATCAATGTCTTCAAGAATCTTTTTCTCTGTCTTTGCGACCTGCATTGCAAGTTCTGCTTTATCATGAGACACAAAATGCTTTTCTTCAAATTCTGACATGATCTCCTCATCAGAATTACCAGCTTCTAACATTGAATATGCAATTTTACTTGGTCTTACACCTGTAAGATATCCCCAGGGAAGATTTTTTCCCATATCACCCTGAAGCTTTAAATACAGATTTTTCTTAAATCTGTCATGTGCCTCTTTCTTTGAAACACCTTCACACATTGAAGTATCTGCATATATAACCGTATCCTCATCCGTAAGCCGGGAGTCGTCTTTTAGAAGCGATGTCTGCATTCTAGGATAAAACGACTTTATAAGCACTTGTGCATCATCATAAAAATCAGAATTCCGCAAATCTACATAAATCATATTTTTCTCATTTCTGTTATTAATTTTTATATTGCAGCCAGACAGATATTTTACTGGCAATATGGATTATATTTCTTTTCATGGGCAATTGATGTGCTCTCACCATGCCCCGGAAATACAACTGTATCATCAGGCAGTAAAAACAATTTATCTTTTATGCTTGAAACAATATCTGAAAAACTTCCCGTTGCAAAATCTGTCCTTCCAACTGATTCAGCAAACAAAGTATCACCTGAAAAAAGCACAGATGCATCTTTAACATAATATGACACACCGCCTGATGTATGTCCCGGCGTATGGATTACTTCTATATCTATTCCGGCTGGATTAATATGTTGTTTATCTTTAATCCAGACATCTGCCTCAAGTGTTATCTTAGCTCCCATATGAGCCGAAAGATTCTTGTATGCATCTGCCAGAAGTTCCTTTTCATGCTCACCCGCGTACACTTTTATTCCATATTTAACAGCAAGCTGCCTTGCTGCACCTATATGGTCATAATGGCCATGAGTTATAAGTATTGCACATGGATGACATTTATTTTTTTCAATCAAAGCACTAATCTGTGGCTCATTGCCAGCCGGGTCAATTATAACTGCTTCGTCTGTATCTTTGTTTATCAGAAGATAACAGTTTGTTGAAACTCCCGGTATTACAGTATAATCCATTTTTATATTCATATTATTTCTCCAGTTTTTAATCAGCCTGCTGTTCTTGCTACATCTGTAACGCCTTCGATATTTCTAAGCTTTTCTACAAGCCTGTTAAGCTCATCTTTTCCATGTATGTCAAATCCAAGATTAATTGTTGCAATACCTTTCTTATTAACACGGCTGTTCATAAATTTAACATCTATGTTAGCTTCTGTAAATATTCTTGATATATCTACAATAAGTCCGGTTCTGTTACCTGCAAAAATATTAATCTCAGTGCTGTATTTATCAGCAGATGAATCAACCTGCTCCCATTCAGCCTCAATGAGACGTTCTCTCTCATTTTCAGGAAAATTAATAACATTTACACAATCTGTACGATGTATTGTAACACCTCTTCCTCTTGTTACAAATCCGACAATCTCATCGCCCGGCACCGGATTGCAGCACTTTGAAAATCTTACAGCTACATCATGTATGCCTTTGACTACTATACCGCCACGTGTTTTTTTATATTTATCTTTATTCTTTGCTTCCTGCTGTACAATGCCTTCCAGTACATCATTGTCAGTAACTTCGGCTTTCTTGCGTTTTTCATTTTCCTCAACAAGCTTATTGACAACCTGACCTTCCTTTAATCCGCCATGTCCGACAGATGCCAGAAGTGAATTCCAGTCTTTAAAGCCATACTTGTTAAGTGTCTTTTCCTGATTTTCAGGTTTCATAATATCAGAAAGAACAATGCCTTTTGTCTTACAGTAATTAGTTATAAGCTCCTTGCCCTTTAAAATATTATCTTCTTTTAACTCCTGCTTAAACCATTGATTAATCTTGTTTCTTGCCTGCGTGCTCTTGACAATATTAAGCCAGTCACGGCTCGGTCCTTTTGAATTCTGCGATGTGATAATCTCAACTCTGTCACCGCTCTTTAATTCATAATCTATGGTTACAAGTTTGCCGTTGACTCTTGCACCTACCATCTTATTGCCGACTGCACTGTGAATGCTGTATGCAAAATCAACAGGGCATGAACCGGCCGGAAGATTCTTGACATCACCTGTAGGTGTAAAACAATATATATTATCTGAAAAAAGATTCAAATCACTCTTAATAGAAGAAAGAAATTCTTTGTTATCAGACATCTCTGTCTGCCATTCAAGCATCTGGCGAAGCCAGCTAAGCTTTGCCTCTTCATTGGAAGGTGCACCGCTCTTGCCTTCTTTATATTTCCAGTGTGCCGCAATACCATACTCAGCAGTTCTGTGCATCTCATAAGTACGAATCTGCACCTCAAACGGCTGTCCGTTAGAAGCAATCAATGTTGTATGAAGCGACTGATACATATTAGGCTTAGGCATTGCTATATAATCCTTGAAACGTCCCGGGATTGGCTTATACATCTCATGTATTACACCGAGTGCGGCATAACAGTCCTTTACTGTGTCAACCTTGATTCTTACTGCAAAAATATCATAAATCTGGTCAAGTGTCTTATTCTGGTTGACCATCTTTCTGTAAATAGAAAAGAAGTGCTTTACTCTTCCGTCAATCTCTGCCTCAATTCCGGCATTGCTTATGTGCATTCCGACTTCTTTTATAATGCTCTTGATAAATGCTTCCCTGCCGGGTCTGTTGAGATTTACCTGCTCAACAAGATCGTTGTATACATCAGGCATAAGATATTTCATTGAAAGGTCGTCAAGTTCAACCTTAATCTTTGAAATACCGAGCCTGTGTGCAATAGGAGCGTATATTTCCATAGTCTCTCTTGACTTTTCAATCTGCTTAGCCGGTGACTGGTATTGCATTGTTCTCATATTGTGAAGTCTATCGGCAAGCTTTATCATAATTACACGGATATCTTTTGCCATAGCAAGAAACATCTTACGAAGATTCTCTGCCTGGACTTCTATTTTATCATGCTCATAGTTGAGCTGTGTAAGCTTTGTAACACCATCAACAAGAAGTGCAACTTCAGAGCCGAATTCTTTTTCTACATCTTCACTTGTCATAACTGTATCTTCAACTACATCATGCAGAAGACCCGCTATAATCGACTCCTTATCAAGCTCAAGTTCTGCAAGTATAATTGCAACACAAAGAGGATGAATTATATATGGCTCACCCGACTTTCTCTTCTGTCCTTCATGTGCCTTGTAAGCGACCTTATATGCTTTCTCAATATCAGATAAATCCGATGACGGATGATATTTTTTAATCTCTGTGATTAAATCCTGATAAAGCACCTCCGGGCTTGTGAAATCCGCAGGAGTATCCACCGGTCTCTCAACTTCTTTTGTTTTAATATTCTTATCCTGTTCAAGTACAATCTTTTCCGGCATACCATTACCTCCGCTTCATCATCAGCTCCAGCTGTGTCTCTTTCTAGTTTTAATATTAATTATATATTCTACCATCTGAAAATACAAGTAGTCAATTACTGTATAATCCCTTGTTTTTCACGAAAACTGAGCATTATACATACTGTAATAGAACTGTTTTTTATCAAGCAGTTCCTGATGTGTTCCCTGCTCTACAATATTGCCGTCTTTTACCACAAGAATCCTGTCTGCATTCTGTATTGTAGACAGTCTGTGTGCAATGACAAAGCATGTTTTATTTTTCATAAGTTTGACCATTGCACCGGATATATCCGCCTCTGTTACTATATCAACATTTGACGTCGCCTCATCAAGTATGAGCATTGACGAATCAAGAAGCATTGCTCTCGCAATCGTAAGCAGTTGTTTCTGTCCTTTTGAAATATTTGTTGCATTTTCAGTAAGCACAGTATCATAACCATCAGGCAGACTTTCAATATATCTGTGAATCTTTGCTGCTTTAGCTGCTTCTATAACCTGCTGCCTTGTAGCATTTTCATTACCATATGCAATATTTTCGTACACCGTTCCGTTAAACAGCCATGTATCCTGTAAAACCATTGCAAAAGATTTTCTTAAATCCGACATTTTATAATCCCTGTAGTTTTTATCATCAATGCTTATCTTGCCGCTGGCAATATCATAAAAACGCATAAGAAGATTAATTATTGTTGTCTTTCCGGCTCCTGTTTCACCTACTATTGCTATTACCTGTCCGGGTTTTGCTGACAGACTTATATCTTTAAGTATCATCTTATCTCTTACATACCCAAAGCTTACATTATCAAAATCAACTTTTCCTTCTACATTACTAAGGCTGACTGCATCAGGCTTATCTACAGGCTCTTTCGGTTCATCAATAATCCTGAACACCCTTTCTGCCGCTGCAATTGCAGACTGGAATTCATTCAGTACATTTGCTGCCTCATTGATGGGACCTGAAAATTTTCTCGAATAAAGTACAAACGAAGAAATATCACCAATTGAAATCTTAGCTCCAATGTATAATACAGCACCAAAGACAGATATGCATGCAAGCGAAAGATTATTAACAAAATTAACACACGGACCTGTCATGCTTCCGAAATACTCTGCCTCATAATAACATTTTACAGCATCATCATTATTTTCTTTGAACTTGTTAATAGTATTTTCTTCCCTGTGATATGCTTTTATTGTCTTATGCCCACCTATCATCTCTTCAACAAATCCGTTGAGACGTCCAAGTGCTGCTGAACGCTCCCGAAACAATGGTCTTGTTTTTCCTGTAATAAACTTTGTTATAAGAAATGACAAAGGTATTGTTACAACAAATATAAGTATCAGCATCGGAGATATCGAAAGCATCATAAAGAACGAGCCGACAACCGTTATAACACTCGTGAGTATCTGCACAAGGTCAGTTGAAAGCGATGTATTTACTGTATCTATATCATAAGAAATTCTACTTAATATCTCACCCGTCTGATGTTTATCAAAATATGATACCGGAAGTTTCATAAGGCTGTCATAGACATCTTTTCTCATCTGGTAAACACATTTCTGTGTTATATGTATCATAAGGACAGAAAGTATATAAGACATTACTGAAGATGCAATATAAAATATTGCCATCAGAATACAGTAATGTGTGACTTTTTTAAAATCCACCTGACCGGTACCGGTTATTGCATCAATCGCCTGACCTGAAAGCTTTGGTCCGATAAGTGCAAAAACATTACCCGCAATTGATAAAAATAATGCTGCTGCCATGAGATATTTATATTTCATAAGGTATTTTGACAGTCTCAAAATAGTACCCTTTTTATTGATACTTCTGCTGTTTTTATATATCTCTTCCGCACTTGTTCCCTTTGCAATCTTTGGTCCCATACGGAACATATCTGCACCTGTTTTTGCCATGATAACACTTTCTCCTTTACTGTGTTATTCCGCTCTGAAGACTGCTTATTCTTGCATAAATTGCACATGTTTTAAGAAGCTTATCATGATTTCCGCATGCTGCAATCCTGCCTTCATCTATAACAATTATCTTATCACAGTCAAGCACTGAACTTACTCTTTGTGCCACTATAATTGTAGTTGTGTTTTTTCCCATTTCATCAATATTTTTTCGTATTGCTGCATCAGTCTTGTAATCCAGTGCACTTGAAGAATCATCAAGCACAAGAATCTCAGGATTTCCCGCAATCGCACGCGAAATTAACATTCTCTGTTTCTGTCCACCACTAAGGTTATTTCCTCTTATTGCAAGAAATGAATCGTATCCTTCATCCATCTGGCTTATATGTGAATCAATACATGATGCTTTTGCTGCTTTTTTCATATTCTCGTCAGTTATATTTCTTCCAAGTTTTATATTTTCCGAAACACTGTCTTCAAATATAATGTCATTCTGAAATACAGCACCGAATTTCTCACGCAGAACACCCACATCATAATCACGAATATCTTTTCCATCAATGAATATCTTTCCTGATGAGACATCATAAAATCTCATTAAAAGATTGATAATTGTTGTCTTTCCAGAGCCTGTTGCACCAATAATTCCAAGCTTCTGGCCTTTTTCCAGTGAAAATGAAATATCAGAAAGGTTATCAATGTTTCCATTATATGAGAAACTCACATTATCAAAAACAATATACGGAAGGCTCTCATCACAGCTTTTATTATCATTAGCATCCTGATTCTTAATGTCAGACCGGGCTTGTAATATTTCTTCTATTCTTTCGGCAGATGAACCGGCTCTTGAAAACATAACGAAAAGACGTGTTATTGAAAGCATGGCATTAAGGATTATTGTAAAATATGTAAGAAATGCAATAATTTTACCAGGTGCTGTAAGTCCGGCATTTACACGGACTGCCCCAACAAATATAATCATTACCCAGCCAACATTAAGAAGGAAATTCATAACCGGATTGGTAAGTGCCATTGTTATACCCGCTTTTTTCTCCTTTTCAACAACATCCAGATTGATATTTTCAAATCTCTCACGCTCATAATCACCTTTTGAAAGTGCCTTGATAACTCGTATTCCTGTAATACTTTCACGCACACGGCCTATCATGACATCACTTGCCTTCTGATGCATGTTATAAAGAGGAATGCCTTTTTTAGCAACATATATGACTACTATTGCAAGAAATGGAAGTGTTGATGCAAGTATTGCCGAGAGCACCGGATCAAGTGTCATAGTAACAATAATCCCGCCAATAAGAAGAATCGGTGCACGCACACCCATTCTCTGCATAGAATTCATAATCTGATGAATATTATATGTATCACTTGTCATTCGTGATATAAGTGTGCTCTGAGAGAAGTTGTCAACCTGTCCGCACGAAAGATTCATAATTGCCGTAAATGTATCATTTCTTAAAACACGCATTGAATCTCTCGCAACTGATGAAGCCATTCTGTTTGCTGTCACATTGCCGAGTACCGCAATAAATGCACAGACAACCATGACAAGTCCCCACTGTACAACTCTCGCAATATCTGCCTCAGGCACAACTTCATCAATAATATATGCAAGTATCCACGGAAGCAGCAGATCCATTACTGTTCCGGAAAATTTAACCATAAACCCCACTACCATGCGTGGGAAGTGGGGTTTCATATATCTGAATATTAAATTCATACTTCAGCGTATGTTCTTTCCATAAATTCTCTTGTTGCGACAGCATTTTCAGGCACCGTATTTTCAAGCGTACAGTGAACATATGGCTTGTATTCTTTTATCTTCTTTAAGAGAAGCGGATAATTAAGGCTTCCTGTTCCGGCAGCAATAGACTTTAACTCATTGCCCTCAACGACATAATCCTTGCAGTGGACTACAGCTATATCATCTCCGAGAAGTTCAAATGCCTTTTCAATAATCTCATCCTGTTTATCGATATTATCAACACAAAGAAGATTTACAGGGTCAAATACAATCTGAAGATTAGGTGAATCAATAGCATCCAGAACTTTTCTTGCTCTCTCAACTGTGTATACAATATGCTTCCACACCGGTTCAATTGCAAATATAACACCAAACTGCTCTGCATATTTTACTATAGGTCTCAGATTTTCTATAAATGTCTCAAGTGCCTCCTCAGAATGATTTGCCGGTTCGTACTTGTATTCTTCGTTAACGGCACCAGTCTCTGTTCCAACAACTCCACAGCCTAAAATACTTGCAAATCTTATATGTGCCTTGTATTTTTCTACTATCTTTTTATGCTGCTCCGGATTAGGGTTGCATAAATTAAGATAACAGCCAAGCACAGCCACATCAACTTTATTTTCAGCACACAATTCCTTGATATACATTGCAAGTCCGGGTGTCATTGTGCTTATCTCCGGCTTAAATTCCTTAATTGACTTGCTTAGTGCTATATGCATGCAATGAAATCCCTGATTATGTATATTTGGAATCAGTTCATCAAGCGGTGCATATTTTACATCATGAGCTCTTATACCTATTCTCATATTATCCTCCATTCCGGCACATATAGTGCATTACCATATAATCAATATTTTAATATTACTACGGTTTTTTGGTCTTTGCAAGACATGGCGGATTAATACAACTCATTTTCTGACAATGCCTTGTAATATGTAATAACAGGGATAAAACTCTGAGCAAATCCCTTTGTGCTTGCACCGGCACATATCACTGCATCATCAACAATTTTCTTGACACCGTTTGTCGTTGCTGCCTTTGAATCAATTGTTTTGTCGAATGTCTTTATTCCTGGTTTAAGATACTTCACATCTCCTGTGAGCTCATAAGCTATTGCAAGAGATTCAAGCAAAAGCGTATTATTACCAAGTCTCTGCAGACTCGGAAGTTCTTTATAATAAAATACTCCACATCCAAGCATACAGTTTTCAATAAGATCATCAACAGCACGGATTATCATATCTTTGATATCTTCACGCGGAAATACTCTGTAATATCTCATAACACTGCCAATCGCAACAGAAATCATAAATCCTACACGTATTGTTGTATTGTCTGTATATGGTGCAAGCCAGTAGCCATATTCTTCTTCCCATTTCTTAAAGCTGTCAACGATCCATTCACATTTGTCAATCCACTTTGATTCACCAGTCTCAACATATAATGCCGTCAGTGCTCTTAGTGCCCAGCCTGTTTCTCTTGCATTTGCCTCACCCGGAACAGCATACATTGGTGTATCAAGAAGCTTTAATATATTATTTCCAATTCCAACAGCCGTAGTTAATGCTCTTTCGTCGCCTGTAAAATGATAATAATCAATAAGACCTTCAACCCACTCATGCGAACACACCATAATACCATTCTTGCAATGTCCTGCCGTATGTTCCCACTGACCGCCGATTCGTAACGGATTATCACTGTAATGGCACACATCTACATCCATCTGATGCTCTGTTGAAACAAGAAGATAGTCAAGGAAACGTCTCACACCGGTTCTTGCATACTCCAACGCACATGAATGTGGATAATCATATTCATTATTACTCCACACTGTCTTTCCGTTGCCTCTTCCCTGCTGTGTATAATTAGAATCCCATGTATCGCCCCAGTTAAGCATGCCATAACATCTTGCATGTTCGTCAGCTCTTCCTATAAGAAACATCTCAACATCATCATTTAACTTATCAGGGAAAATATCCGGCATAACTCCGGCATTTTTAAACATCTCAGGAGAAATATATGGTCTGTCAGGCATCTGGTAAATAAGACTTCTGTTATCAATTTCAAGAATCTTCTCATCCGCAGCATGAAAATGCATAAGCACTTTCTGTGTTCTTGCCATTCCCGGCTGCATGATAACCTTGTCTTCTCCCTCCGGAACAAGCATAACAGCAATACCTTCACTGTCTGACTTTACAGCCTTTGGGTAATTTTGCTGTGCCTGATATACAGTTATACAGAGTCCGCCTTTAGCATCTGTCCTGTCAGCAAAAAATGTACCATATAAAACTTCCGCAAAATGCTCATTTGCCTCTTTCATAAGATAATGTGCATCTACATGACGGTTTACTTCTTCTCCATTTTTTCCTATATAAAAATCTGTCCTATAATTAGAGCTTCCCACCATTGTCCTTACATCCAAAACAGGTGCTTTCTCATCAAAAAGTTCAAGTTCATGCGTTCCCCTTGTATGAAAAACAGGTCCGGTACAGCTGGTATTATCTGTCATTATATCGCCACATCCTGTAGAATCCGGCTTCTCATCAAAATTCATAGGTTTCATAATATCACTAAGGCGGCTTGAAGAATCAGCTTTTGCATAAAATACAAGTGATGCTATATCAAGTTCTTCCATGCTTGTGTTTATAATTCTGTATGAAAGTTCAACCCACGGTTTTCCGGCATATGCATTAATTCTTATCTCAAACTCTATCTTTTTATCTTTATCTTTTGATACATTTACGCCTTTTGTACACAAAGACACACACACCTGACCGCACTCTATTATATTCCATTCTTCAAGTTCTATATCATAACTTGTTCCATCAGCTTCTTTAAGATATGGGCCGGCAAAATTTTCATTTGTATATATCTTATTTCCATCATTAACTTCCTTAAAAATGTATGAGGCATAATCTTCAACCTTAAACTTTAACGCACCCGTATCAACTTCTATTCCTGTACTACTCTCAGTACATAAAATGTCCGGATTATCATTGACATCTTTACAATCAAGTTCACAATATACTTTTGTGCCCTTATTTGCCGGCAGATCAGCCATAAACCTTACAAAAAGATATCTTATTGATGTGTCATCATATCTTGATGTAACCTTTGCCTGTGTAGGAACCGGTTTTCCATCCTGCATAACGCATACATTATCTTTAGAATATATTTTTCCTTTTTCTACCGGAATACATATTGTACACGGTTCTGCAATCCTTGGATATCTGTAAAGTTTGTCAAAATTAATCTCTATCATAATGCTGTCTTCCTTTCATGTAAAAGTCTTATTTATGTTGTTATTATTTTAACATATATTCTGTATTTTTCCACTGAACTATAGATATTTATATATATTTTTACAGATTTTTAAACCTATTCAACATACTTTTTTTCTGTTATAATATGTAGTGCTAATTAACGTAAGATTGGAGACTGATCATAATGAACTATGCAGAAATCAAATATTGTGATGTAGCCAATGGTCCGGGAGTACGCACATCTCTTTTTGTAAGCGGATGCAGCCATCACTGTCCCGGATGTTTCAATGAAATCGCATGGGATTTTAATTATGGGAAACCATTTACACAGGATACCATTGATTCTATTATCGAATCTTTGAAACCGGATTATATACAGGGGCTTACACTTCTTGGCGGTGAACCATTTGAATACAGTAACCAGAAAGGTCTTCTTCCTCTTGTAAGACAGGTACGTAAAGTCCTGCCACAAAAAGATATATGGTGTTTTACCGGGTTTTTATTTGATAAAGATATCATAGAAAACATGTGTAAAAAGTGGAAAGAAACCAATGAACTGCTAAGTTATATTGATGTTCTTGTTGACGGACGCTTTGTTGAAGAGCTTAAAAATCTCAATCTCAAATTCAAAGGCTCTGAAAACCAGCGTACAATCCTTGTAAACGAATCATTGAAAAGCGGCAATGTCATTTTATATGACTTTGATAAATAAACCTTTATTATTTTTAAGAATGGAGACTATTAAAATGAAACAGACTGTAAGATTAAAAAAGTTAAGAGAAGATGCCATTATTCCAGCTTATGGAACTGAGTTTGCCGCTGGTGCCGACCTCTATGCATGCATGGATAAAGATATAACTATAAATCCCGGCTGCACAGAATTTATACACACAGGAATTGCACTTGAGATTCCAACAGGCCTTGTCGGTCTTATTTATGCAAGAAGCGGAATGGCTTGTAAACGTGGACTTGCTCCGGCAAATAAAGTAGGGGTAATTGATTCCGATTACCGTGGTGAAATCATGGTTGCTTTATATAATCACTCTGGCGAAGCCGTTACTGTATCAAAAGGTGAACGTATCGCACAGCTTGTACTTGCACCTTTTATAACTGCCGATTTTACAGAAGCTGATTCATTAGAAGATTCTGTCCGCGGAGAAGGCGGTTTTGGTTCTACAGGAACACACTAATCCACAAAACAAATAAAAAACATACAAAAATCCACAGACCATAAACATCTTCGTTTATGTCTGTGGATTATTTTATGCAGACAGCCAATGCCTTGCTGGCAGATGCCTACTTATATACAGCATTATCCATTACGATATCCTGTGCTTTCTGAATAATCATATTCTTAACAATCTTGTCTTTACCATACTTCTCAACAAATGAATCTTTATCAGAATATCCTCTGTCTTTTGCAAACTGAGGAAGCTCCCCTTTGTAATCATAATCTTTAATTGATATATTTTCCTTATCGGCAATCGCCTGTAAAATCATCTCCTGGGCAACAGCCTTTTTAACATAATCATCAAAGCTCATATTAAATGTCTTCTGGCAATACTCATCAACTGTTATTCCCTGCATCATTGAATAAAACTTAATTGACTGTTCATAATCACTTGTCTTTGTTGCAAGATAATCCTCCGGATAACCTTTGATTGTACATCTTTCCTGAAGCTTTGTAAGAACAGCTTGTTTCTTTGCTTCAGTTACCTTTTCATCAATAGTATCCTGAATCTCATTCTTGATACTCTCTCTGTATTCAGCAACTGTATCATAATTGTAATATTCTTTTGCATAAGTATCTGTAATCATAGGCACATTAGGCTGTGCAACTGTTTTTACTGTAATCTCAAATACAATCTTACGTCCTGCATACTCAGGTGCATCGCTGAAATCTTCCGGAACTGTAAGTGTAACAACCTTGACATCACCGCTCTTTACTCCGTAAAGTTCATCAACAAACCCTTCAACCGTGAATGTATCTTTTCCAAGTACAATAGAGTAATCATTATCACTGAAACCGGATACCTGCTCACCACCGATTGAGCCCTTAAAATCAATTGTAACTTTATCATCAGCCTGGGCAGCTCTTGTTGTTTCAACATATGTTGTATTGCTCTCAAGATCATTCTGTATTCTTGTATTAATAAGATTGTTCTCTATTGCATCAGTATCAACGCTTACCTCTATGCCCTTATATTCTCCAAGCGTAACATAATCTTCCGCATTATAATCATAATTAACTTTAATCTTTGTATTACATGCTGTCATGGAAACCATCATAGCTGCTGACAGCAAACCAATACTTATCTTCTTTAAAATATTCTTTTTCATATTCACTCATCCCACACTTTCATAATCGTGAAAGGTCTCTTCAATCAAAAACCAATCTAGTAGATAATAACATATCTTTCAACATATGAACAGTGTATATATCATTTTTCACATTTATTTCACAAACTTAAAAGAGGCCCGCTTCAACGATATATAACCGTTAAAGCGACAGCCCCTTCAACTTATAACTTAATATATAATTAAGCAACCTTAGACTTTGCTAACTCAGCAAGCTTTGCAAATCCTTCTGCATCATTTACAGCCATCTCTGACAATACTTTTCTGTTAAGGTCAACATTAGCAAGCTTTAAACCATACATAAATTTGCTGTATGATAAACCATTGATTCTTGCAGCAGCATTGATTCTTGCAATCCATAACTGTCTGAACTGTCTCTTCTTCTGCTTTCTGCCCTTATAAGACTCTGTGAGAGCTCTCATAACAGACTGCTTAGCTACTCTATACTGCTTTGATCTTGCACCTCTATAACCTTTAGCGAGCTTTAAAACTCTGTTGTGCTTTTTCTTTGCGTTCATTCCGCCTTTAATTCTTGCCATTTTATATTCCTCCTTCTATACCGTTTATCTGATTAGAGATAAGGCATAATCTTCTTCATTGTCTTAACATTAGTTGCATCAGTCATTGCTGCGTGTCTTAAATTTCTCTTTCTCTTTGTTGTCTTCTTTGTAAGAATGTGGCTCTTATAAGCTTTCATTCTCTTTAACTTACCTGTACCAGTTACTTTAAAACGCTTTGCAGCGGCTCTTTTTGTTTTTACCTTTGGCATAATAAACCTCCTGAATTTTTAACATGTAGTATTTATATTTTAACGTTTTTCAGTTAAAAACATCATCATGCTCCTGCCTTCCATCTTAGGAGCCTTTTCAACAACGGCTATATCACTCAGCTTCTCAGCGAAATCTGTAAGAATGTGTTTGCTGCTCTCTACATGAGCCATCTCACGTCCTCTGAATCTCAATGTAACTTTTACTTTGTTACCCTTCTCAAGGAACTTTCTTGCAGCGTTGCTCTTTGTATTAAGATCATTGACATCAATATTTGGAGAAAGTCTTACTTCCTTCGTCTCTATAGTCTTCTGTTTCTTCTTAGCTTCTTTCTCTTTTCTGATTAATTCGTACTTATATTTGCCATAATCAATCAGCTTACATACAGGTGGCGTTGCAGATGGTGCAATCTTAACAAGATCAACATCAGCCTCTCTTGCAAGTTTCATGGCATCCTTTGCTGACATAATTCCAAGCTGTTCTCCGTCAGCTCCGATTAATCGGATTTCTTTGTCCCTGATTTGTTCGTTAATCATTAAATCGCTAATAACAGTGCACCTCCATAAAAAAAGTGGATAGCAGCAGCCATCCACATACATCACAAAATAAAGACCTGTTATAAGTCATATATTCATAAAGTATAAACCCGAGTCGCCCTTGCGCTAAGGTGAGAGTGGACACTCTGCTTCATTAAAATTCACATCTTTTGTATCTTATCACCATTTGACAGATGTGTCAATAGGATAAATGAAAATATTTTTAATTTACACATTCGCCTATATAGTGATATTATATATATGAATATAAAATATTGCAAGCATTTTTATGTTACAAAACAAGGAGGATTTTATGCGTCAATATCTAATTTCAACCGACACAACAGCGGATCTTACTGATGATTTCGTCCGCGAAAATTCTATCGACATACATACTCTTTTTTATGCTTTCGGTGAGCAGCTCTACGGACCCGGAAACGAAATGCCAGTAAAAGAATTCTATACACGCATGCGTAACGGAGAAATGCCTACTACAATGGCATGTAATCCCGAAGACGTTGCAAAAATTTTCAAAAAAAGAGTTGCGGAAGGCTATGATATCCTTCATATTGCTTTTTCTTCAGCACTCTCCAGCAGCTACAACAACTGCTGCATAGCTGCCAGAGAAGTAATGGAAGAATATCCCGAATCAAAAATTATTGTAATTGATTCTCTTGCTGCTTCAATGGGAGAAGGGCTTACTGTATATCGTGCTATCCAGTTAAAAAACGAAGGAAAATCCATTGACGAAACAGCTGATTACATTAATGCACACCGCCGCAATTTTGTTCATTTCTTCACAGTTGATGACCTTCATCACCTCTACCGTGGAGGACGTGTTTCAAAGACAACAGCTATTGTAGGAAGTCTTGCCGGTATCAAACCTATTCTTCATGTAAATGATGCAGGTCAGCTTATACCTGTAGGCAAGGTCAGAGGAAGAAAAAAATCTCTTCTCACACTTGTATCAAAAATCGATGAACTCATGGGTTCTTATAAAGACGAGACAGATGCAATTTTTATCGGTCATGGCGACTGCCTTGAGGATGCAGAATTTGTAGCATCTAAAATAAGAGAAAAATACAATCACAAAATTGTAATAAACACAATCTGCCCGACTATCGGAGCACACTCAGGTCCGGGAACACTTGCATTGTTCTTCATGGGTGAATCAAGGATTTAATTCCGCAATACCTGAAAGTGCAACATATTTTCCGGAAATCTGGTACCATGTTGCAAAATCAACAACACCAGTCTGAGGCATATCAAATATTTTCTGGAATTTTCTTACTGCTTCCGCCGTTTGCTCGCCGTATATTCCATCCGGCTCAACCGGCGGAATTGCATTATAAAATTCACCAATAAGATTAAGCTGCTCCTGAAGCTGGCGGACTTTTTGTCCTGAAGAACCAATGTCAAGATTGTATCCCGGCCATGATGCAGGAATCCCGCTTATCTCCTCAGCCGTGTTAATATACATTGAATCACCATAATAATATTTTAATATATCTATAGCACTATAATTCTGGTCTCCAAGATATTTGCTTCCCCACTGGCTCATCCAGTCCGGACAGCTCACTCTCTTCCCATCACAATACTGAGTAAGAATCGGCTGTTTTACATTTGGTCTTGAAAGATACTGGTTAAATATGTCATCAACAATATCCGATATGCTTGTAAATATATTTCTTCCGTAAATCCATTTATGGTCAAATGCCGTAGATGATGTGATTGTAAATTCATATCCTTTATTTCTGTAAAACTCTGTATACACCCTGTTTAATGTAAACGACATAATTGCAAGCACGTTAGCTTTTATCGTTTCAACCGGCCACGTTGAATATATCTCACTGCTTGCCACATTCTTAATATAATCAGAGTATCTCACATAATAATCTGAAGCTGTCGGGTCAGCTGGCACACCATCGTGGACAACAACTGTTTCAGGAACAACAACTTTACTAAGCACAATCTCACCGCTCGTATTTACGGGCTGTATCTCATTTTCAGGTATCTTTGGAGGATACGTTCCAAAAAGAGTATTTGCCGGAATCACAACTACATCTGACGCGGCATCGCTTTCCGTCTGTCCTCCGAGTGATGCCTGCTGTGTACTGCTCACTCCCGAAAATATTTCAGAACCCGATATAAGCATATCAACATATCCTGATGCGGTAATTTTTACATTATACTCTGAATATGGCTGTGAATCCTGTGGCTCCATGCTATATTCAACCGGAGGTGCAGGAAGTGCTATTGTCGGTGTAAGTCCACTGTCATCAGTAACTAGTTCCTCAATAACACTGTCCGGCCGGCCTGTATATGAAATTTCCACTCTCGCATTCATAACAGGTCTTTTTGTCCGTCTGTCAATTACATTTACTTTGAGATTACCTCTGTCAACCGCATTTTCCGGCCTTTCAAATGTATGCACATAATTAATATTCATAATATTTTCCCATTTATTTTTTATCATTCTATGCTTATTTTTGTCCTACAATGAATCATTTAATCCGATTTGAATATAATAATGTGAATATTGTTTTGTAATAAAAGGGGAAACCATGTCTGATATAACTATTGCACTTGATGCAGGCCACGGTGGAAGTGATCCCGGTGCCACCTATAACGGACGTGCTGAAAAAGATGATACTCTCCGCCTTACCCGGGCTGTCGGAAAGATACTTGAAATGAATGGCATTAATGTATATTATGTGCGGGACAATGATGAATATGAAACTCCATTCAAAAAAGCAACCGATGCCAATAATTCAGGTGCCGACTATTTTATTTCAATACACCGCAATTCATCCGAAAAAAATAACCAGTATAGCGGCATTGAATCTCTTGTATACAAAGATTCCGGAATACGCCACACTCTTGCAAAAAATATCAATAAAGAACTTGCCGATGCCGGTTTTGAAGACCTCGGAATAACAGAACGTCCTAATCTCGTTGTCTTAAAAAGGACCCAGATGCCTGCCGTTCTTGTAGAGGTTGGATTTATCAATAGCGATACAGACAATAAGATTTTTGATGAAAATTTCAATGAAATTGCAAGGGCAATTGCCGACGGCATTCTTGAAACAGTCTATTCACAAACTACAAAAACGGATGCCCCCGGCACCGGCTCTTCTCCTGACATTCCGGCAAATTACAGTATGCCTGCAAGTCCCGGTATTTCTGTGAATCCCGACATGCCCGCATGCCGTTGTGACGAAGAGGGAACAAAACTTTACAGAATCCAGACAGGTGCTTACCGCAACAAAGAAAATGCCGACAGAATGCTTGATTCTCTTTTAATAGAAGGTTTCCCTGCATTCATTATATCCGATGACGGTTATTATAAAGTACAGGTCGGGGCTTTTCTTTACCTTACAAATGCAATAAAAATGGAACAGCGTTTACGGCGTTTCCGATATAATACCTATATCGTATATGACTGAAAAACACGCCATCGGGTTAATTTCCCGGTGGCGTGTCTGCTGCATCATCAAATTTTATATCAGCCGATACGGTAAAATCATACTCTGTTCCGTCATAATCAAAATCAAGCTGGTAATTATCAATTTTTATTCTTTTGAGATTATCATTTTCACCAATATGGATATCGGCCTGTGCATATGTAAACCGTGCAAGCTGTCTGTCCGTATATCTTTTTAATTTTTCACGGCTAACAACTCCGTATGCCGAAAACATTCCCATATAAACTGACGTATCACTGTTGTCATACAACGCATCTATCGTGCCGGATGCCGCCTTTTTAAGATTTGCCTTTTCAAGTAAAACACTGTATACAGATACATGCGAGCCATTCCGCTCATAGCCTTCACCTGGCTTATTTTCATACTTCATACTGTCAGCAAGTGATGCATAATTCTCATAAATGCTGTCCAATGCGGTATTTATAGACTTTGAATACTTTTCAAAATCATATTTTTTAATAAATTCCGGCTTTAATAACTCTGAACTTTCAACCTTGTAAATCTTTCCTTTTTCCTGCGTTGTCTCATAATACAGAATTCCATTATAAAAATAAAAATCTATTCCTGTATTTTCATACACACCTTTATTGTCTGAAACATATACTGTTCCACTTATCTTTTTTCTTATAAGGCTTTCAACAGACTGCTTATCTATATAATCCCTTATAATATCCGCAGCCTCTTTTCCCTCATTTTTCAATGCAGCCGCCGCATCTGGATTGTTTTGTTTTTCTTTTAAAAAAGGTGTTGCAAAATAAGTTCCGGCATAAACTGCCGAAATAAGCAGTGAAAGTGCTGCCAATATAAATATTATTTTTCTGTTTTTATTACTTTTTCTTTTCATACTTCACAAACTCATATACAATATCAAAATACGTTTTTTCTTCACTGTTTGCCGTTATGTGCCACTCACTGTTTTTATCAAGATTTTCAAGATATGTGTCGGCATCATACTTATAATCAATCTTTGTTATATGTGCCACATCGCAGTATGGGAGAAATTCTTTATAGATTTCACCACCGCCTATTACATATATATCATTATCATCATAATCTTTTACTGCATCAAGCACCTCTTCAACACTTGAACAAACAACTGCTCCTTTTGCATCATACGACTTATTTGTCGTAAGCACAATATTTTTTCTGCCATATAAAGGGGATTTTTCTTTAAGGCTTTCAAATGTTTTTCTTCCCATAATGACAACTTTTCCGTTTGTCTCCTGTCTGAAAAGCTGCATATCCTCCGGAATATTTACAAGAAGCCTGTTATTTCTTCCTATTCCCCAGTTTTTATCTACTGCTGCTATAAGTTTCATTTTTCTGCCCCTTTCACTAAAAAATATTATAATTTGTCATATATTTCTTTAGGAACATATGCTTCAACTTCTATTCCGTCCTGCGTATACTCTTCTGAAATAAGTGTACCAAATTCACGTATAAGCTGTATTCTTCCAGCATCCTGATATTTGAAGCATCTGTTAATGTGAATTCTGTTTTCACGAAGAATTTTTCCAAGTTCATCAAGAAATTCATCTATTCCTTCACCTGTTTTTGCTGAAACCCTCATGCTGCATTTTGCACGCATATCCTTTATTGTCTCAGCATTTCCGGCAAGATCTGTTTTATTAAAAAGAGTTATAACCGGCTTATCTCCAACCTGAAGCTCATCAAGTGTCTCATAAACCGCCGCAATCTGCCTGTCCATATCAGGATGAACGCTGTCAACAACATGTATTATTATATCTGCATATTTTGCCTCTTCAAGCGTGCTTTTAAACGCCTCAATAAGATTATGCGGAAGTTTTCTTATAAATCCTACTGTATCAGTAAGAAGAACCTTATCCGTGTTAGGAAGCTTTAACACTCTTGTTGTAGGGTCAAGTGTCGCAAAAAGTTTATCTTCAGATAAAACCCCTGCATTGGTAAGTTTATTTAAAAGTGTTGACTTGCCTGCATTTGTATATCCCACAATCGCTGCAACAGGAATTGTTGAATCACTCCTTTTTTGTCTCTGGATTTCCCTGTGATTCTCAATTTCTTTGAGCTGGGCGTTAAGTCTTGATATCCTGTCCCTTATGAGTCGTCTGTCAGTCTCTATCTTCTTCTCTCCGGGACCTCTTGTTCCTATTCCGCCGCCAAGCCTTGAAAGTGTTGTTCCAAGACCTGAAAGTCTTGTCATCCTGTACTTGAGCTGTGCCATCTCAACCTGAATCTTACCCTCGCTGGTGTTCGCTCTTGATGCAAATATATCAAGAATAACCATTGTCCTGTCCATTATTTTAAGATTAAGAACATCTTCAAGATTCCTAAGCTGAGCCGGTGTAAGTTCATCATCACATATAATGCCTGTAGCATCAAGCTCATCAGCCATCAGGCGTACTTCCTCAAGTTTTCCTTTACCTATATAAGTTGCCGGGTGAAAGTATTCTCTCGGCTGTATCAGCCTGCCCACAGTTACGGCTCCTGCTGTCTTTGCAAGCTCTGCAAGCTCATCAAGTGAGCTTTCCGCTTCATCATTATCATCAAGTGCAACTCCTATAAGAAGCACTCTTTCTATCTCTTCATCAGTCTCATAAATCTGAGCCATCATATCCTCCTTGTTTGCGAAGCAAATCCACTGCGTTGTTCTTTTGCTGCAATATAGTCACTAAGGTAATTTGCCACTTCTTTTTCAGTACACATTGCCATTACACTTGTCGTAACCTCATCGGCTTCCCTTATGCTCCATGATGCAATGTTTTTTCTTGTCTCAAGCACATTGGATGGAGAAACCGAAAATTCATCAAGCCCAAAACTTAAGAGCAGTGGTATCATACATGGATTTCCTGCCGCCTCTCCACACATTCCGGCTTCTATCCCCGCTTTTTTTGCATTTTCAATAATATATTTAATTATTCTTAATACCGACGGATGAAACACAGAGTAAAGATATGCAACATTTTCATTTCCTCTGTCAACTGCCATCGTATACTGTGTCAGATCATTCGTTCCTATCGAAAAGAAATCCACTTCCTTTGCAAGCAAATCTGATATAAGTGCTGCGGCCGGTGTCTCAATCATAATGCCAAGTTTAATATCTTTATCATATGGTATCTTTTGCTTGTCAAGACTTTCTTTTACTTTTTTCAGAAGTGTCTTTACTCTCAGAACTTCTTCAAGCGATGTTACAAGCGGTATCATTATCCTTACTTTGCCAAATGCACTTGCTCTTAATATTGCTCTTAGCTGCGTTGTAAAGACATCAACTCTTCCAAGACAGAATCTTATTGCACGATACCCGAGAAACGGATTAGTTTCTTTTGCAAGTCCCATATACGGAATATTTTTATCGCCGCCTACATCAAGCGTTCTTATCGTAAGTGTTTTTCCTTTTAAAACTATTGCCGCCTTTTTATATGCCTCAAACTGTTTTTCCTCATCCGGCATTGAAACACCATTCATAAACAGGAATTCTGTCCTGAATAGTCCAACACCCTCAGCACCGCTTTTCATACCTTTTACGGCATCATCTTCATTTCCTATATTGGCCGCAAGGCACACCTTATATCCATCAGATGTAACAGTTTCCCTATCAATATATTTTTTTAATTCTTTTACTTTTTTCTGATATTCTTTTTTCTTTTTAGTATATATCTGAACCGTCTTCTCAATAGGTTTTAAGAAAACTTCCCCATATTCGCCATCTACAATAACGCTTTCATTATCGGCAATCTTTGAACATGCATCCTTCACACTTAAAACTGCCGGAATTTCCAGTGCTCTTGCAAGGATAGCCGCATGTGATGTCTCACCGCCTTTTTCCGCAATTATACCCACAACATGTTTCGTATCCATCGCTGCAGTGACAGAAGGATGAAGCTGCTTTGCAACTATTATTGTATCAGGTTCAAGATTTGATAAATCTACTGTGACATTGCCTGACAACATCGATAATATCCTGTGCTTCAGATCTTCTATATCTGCCACACGCTGATTCATAACTTCGCTGTCGAGCGAGGCAAATATATCCGCATAAAGCGAACATGTTCTGTCAACTGCGGCATCTGCACAAAGGTGCTCATTTTCAATAAATCCGATTATCTGCTGGTTCATCTCAATATCTTCTATAAGATAAATCTGATTCTGAAGAACAAGAGACGTCTTATCATTTTTTTTTAACTTTTTCTTTAATTCTTCTATTATATTTTGTGTATCTGCAATAAACTTCTTTTTTACATTTTCATATCTTCTTAATTCAGCCGCCGTGTCACTCACAATCTCAGTCTTCGCCTCTATCTGAGGTTCATCTATTATAAGTGCATGTCCTATTCCTATACCTTTTGAAGTTCCAATACCCCTTATCATACACGTCTCCATTCCGGACATTATGTCTCACTGATTAAATACATATTTTGCCATATTTACAAGTGTCTCACTCGTATCTCTCGAATATATCGTTTCCCTTGCAAGAACCGGGTCATCAGTAATAATATTATCAACGCCTTTATTCGTAAGATTCTTTATCGATGTTGCATTATTAACAGTCCATGCATATACTTGTTTTCCAGAATTATGAATTGCATCTACTATCTGTTTTGAAAGGAATGACGCATTCATACTGAAGAAATCCACATCATCCATACTGTAAAAATCACCATATGCTATAGATAAAATGTAGCCCACCTGTATATCATCCGTAAGTTCTTTTACTCTTTTTAACATATTATAGTCAAATGATGTAATAACGCAATCATTCTGCATATCATATTTTTGTATAAGTTCTGCCACTTTATCAGCCGTATATACCGTATCTCCGCTTTTTAATTCAATATTAAGCCGTGCTTTTCCTTTTACAAATCTTAATACTTCTTCCAGCGAAGGCACTTTTTCGCCTGCAAATTCTTTTCCAAAATATGAGCCTGCATCAAGTTCCCTTATCTGGCTGTAAGTAAGTTCTGAAACCTTTGCATTAACACCGGTTGTTCTGTAAAGGCTGCGGTCATGCATAATAACCGGCACATTATCTGATGTCAGCTGGACATCCAGCTCAATAAAATCTGTCATATTTTCAACTGCAAGTTCAAATGCAGCCATTGTATTCTCCGGTGCTTTTATTGATGAACCCCTGTGTGCCGTGATTTTTGTTTCATGGAATATCGCAATACTCTCAAACGGATTTTTGTTAAACGTCCTGACAACATAAAAACTGTTAAGACCTATTGACATTATAAGTATCAGAAAATATATCATTCTTTGAAGCCTGAAAAACTTTGATTTTATCCTTATAACAACATAATCAATTTCTTTAGGGTCAGAATAATAATAATACATTCTTGATATCATAGTATATGATATTGGTACAGCAAGGTATAAAAGCAATATTCTTATGCCAATTCTTATATTTTTTAATACTGACAGATATATGGCACTTCCCATATAAGCCATATTAAGAATTTTCACTCCGGCAAACAAAACAGCCGTAATTATTACATAAAACAATATTATAACTGCAAGTATTGCCAGATTATATAATATAAGTGACATTAATGTAGGCAGGAAATGTTTTCTTACTGTTGATGCACTCTGCCTGTATGACGTCCTGAAATTATCACCCTCAAGCACACATATATTAAATGAGTAAACACCCATTATTACAATTGTATAAACCACTATTACAGCTACAGCCAACCCAGCCTTTACAATTGCAGGTCCATTAATTACATATATTCTGAAAGCAGTTATTGTTTTTTCTGACAATACAAGGCTGCCAAGCATCGTTACATTAATTGCGAGTATTGAAATAAAATAGAAGAAAATAAGCGGTAGATTCCGGATATTAATAAGCCTTTTCATCCTTTTTAAAGATGTAAATGCTATCTCAAGAACAGATGCTTTACACTGCTGCCGTTTCAATTCAAAGCACGCTGCAAGAAAAGACATCTCATATATACAATAAAATACAAAAATAACAACAGCCGCAAGCATAACTATCCACGAAACAGGATTCTTGAAAATCCGTATTATATACTCATTCGTAAGATACTTTGCTCCGGCTGCTTTCATAACAAGATTTATTATTAAAATTGCAATAGGATAAAATACTGCCGTTGCCGCAAGTTTATATGTAAGTTCAAATACTAAAATGTTTCTTCCACTTCTTCTTAACATCCAGAAGTCATCTTTAATTTTTCTAAACATAAACTGCTCCCAAATTCATAATCATACGGCAGCACATTTTTATGTGTGACACCGGTTATCTTCTTAGAAAACCTTTTAAAACCCCATCATTATTTTCACCTGCAATCTGATGTGCAAACTGCCATGTGAAATCAATAAGATAAGTTATAACAATTATAGTTCCGGCTGCATATGCAACTCTTACATCAAGCATCTTAACCGCACCTTCTACATAACGATTAAAAACACCAAATATAAACAATGCAAGCACGCCCCATGCCAATGTGCTTTCGAGGCACAAAATTCCTTTATAGTTAAAAGGAAGATGTTCATAATTCCACCATACCGAACCAAAAAGTTTTAACATGAGTCTGGCTGTAAGATACTCAAAAATCGTTGCACATACGCATCCTGCAAAATAAAGTGCCACATAATTATGCTCAATCGGAGCAAAAATATTATACGCAATAAATGTGCCAAATCCATATATAACACAGAAAGGCAACCTGGCAAAACCTCTGTTCTCCCATCTTTTGAGCTGGATGCGTATAACAACGCACTCCATTGCCCATCCAAAAAAACTATACGCAAAAAACCATAAAGCAAATTGTCCGAAATTCATTCCGTGAAAAGTATAACCCATAATTTTCCTCATTCAAATATCCATATAAACTGCATATGGTCTTTATATTTTAATATAATATTTTTTCGTTTCTGCCATTTCTGGCATCAACAATCATTATAATGTATAGTCTTACATACATTACAAATGCAAGCATAAGTGCTCCGGCACATACAAGAAGAAGAATATCCTGAACATGAACCTCCATCTGAGGAAATGCGACAAGTGCAAGCATAACAACATATAAAATTGCAGTACACACTTTGCCGTACCACTTTGCTCCATTAAGTCTCTTTTTCGCAAATTTCATCACAAAAAAACCTGTAACTGCTGATATTACCTCTTTCAAAACAAGAAATATAACCAAAAGGTACATATATTTTACTCTTACAGTAAGTGCAACAAGCATTGCAAGCTGCATAAGCTTATCTGCAAGCGGGTCTATTATTCTTCCCAAATCTGTAATCATATTGCATCTTCTTGCAATCTGTCCATCAAAAAAATCAGTCAGCCCCGACAGCATGACCACAAGTGTTGCAAGATAAAAATCCTGTGGTCTTTCTGCCGTAAAATAAATATGAAGAAAGAGCGGAACCATAAGTATTCTCAAATAACATAATATATTTGGTATTTTAATTAAGTCTCCAAGCTCAAATTTAAATTTCATAACTCATCCTCATAAATCAAACACATGATTATGCCATAAGGCTGTCAAGTGTAGCACGTACTGCCTTTATGAAATCCTGTGTATTTAATGTCTTTGGATTTGGAAGTGTTGTAATAAGTGCCAAATCCTTTGTCATCTCACCATTCTCAATTGTCTTGATACAAGCCTCTTCGAGCTTATCTGCAAATTCACCGAGTGCAGGAATATTATCAAGTTCGCCTCTTTTTCTCAATGCACCTGTCCATGCATAGATAGTTGCAATTGGGTTTGTAGATGTCTCTTCACCCTTGAGATGCTTGTAGTAATGTCTCTGAACAGTACCATGTGCTGCCTCGTATTCAAAATATCCGTGAGGTGATACAAGCACTGAAGTCATCATTGAAAGTGAACCGAATGCCGTAGCAAGAAGATCACTCATAACATCACCGTCATAATTCTTGCATGCCCAGATATAACCGCCCTCAGAACGGATAACTCTTGCAACCGCATCATCAATAAGTGTATAGAAATACTCGATTCCAAGTTCTTTGAACTTATCAGCGTATTCCTTATCATATATATCCTGGAATATATCCTTGAATGTATGGTCATATTTCTTAGAGATAGTATCCTTGCTTGCAAACCATAAATCCTGCTTTGTGGCAACAGCAAATTCAAAACAGCTTCTTGCAAAACTTTCAATACTGTCATTTAAGTTGTGCATACCCTGAATGATACCGTCACCCTTAAAGTCATGTATAAGTTCTCTTGTCTCGTTACCGTTAGCATCTGTATATACAAGTTCAGCCTTTCCAGGTCCTTTCACCTTCATCTCTGTTGCCTTGTATACATCACCATATGCATGTCTTGCAATAGTAATAGGCTTCTTCCATGTCTTAACATATGGCTCAATACCTTTTACAATAATTGGTGCCCTGAATACTGTTCCGTCAAGCATGGCACGTATTGTACCGTTAGGACTCTTATACATCTCTTTTAAGTTATATTCTTTTACTCTTGCTGCATTAGGTGTAATTGTAGCACACTTAACAGCAACACCATACTTCTTAGTTGCCTCTGCCGAATCAATAGTAACCTGGTCATTAGTCTCATTTCTATGTACAAGACCCAAATCATAATATTCTGTATTCAAATCAATATAAGGAGTGAGGAGTTCATCCTTAATCAACTGCCAGAGAACTCTTGTCATCTCGTCTCCATCCATCTCAACCAGCGGTGTTGTCATCTTAATCTTTTCCATGCCACAATTCCCTTTCTTCCCTATTAACATATAACCATATAAAGTGAAATCGCTTTTACAGTTAAATTGTTACATTTTTTGTGAACATTATACTTTATTTTAAAATTTTTGTAAACCCTGCACGCTCTATTGCTTGTATTTACTTCATTTGTCTGCTATAATTCTTTTCAATGCAAATATTTCGGAAAAACAAGGAGGATTACACATGTGTGGTTTTGCTGGATTTACTGGTTACCTTGAAAACGGTAAAGATGTTCTTACTAATATGATGAACAGAATCGTACACAGAGGTCCGGACAGTGCCGGACAATATATAGATGATAAAGCATATATGGGATTCCGCCGTCTAAGCATTATTGACCTGGACAACGGAAGCCAGCCTATGTTTAATGAAGATAAAAAGATTGTAATAACATTCAACGGTGAGATTTACAATCATCAGGAATTAAGAAAAGAGCTTATTGAAAAAGGACATATTTTTGCAAATAATTCTGACACAGAAGTGCTTATACACGCTTACGAAGAATACGGTGAAGACATGTTAAACAAGCTGCGTGGCATGTTTGCTTTTGTAATCTGGGACAGTGCAAAAGAAACTATTTTCGCTGCAAGGGATTATTTCGGAATCAAACCATTTTACTATGCCGTTGTTGACGGCAATCTCGTATACGCATCAGAAATTAAAAGTATTCTTGAATATCCGGGATATAAAAAGGAAGTAAATGAAGTCGCTCTCGAAAATTACCTCACATTCCAGTATTCCGTGCTTGAAGAAACATTTTTCAAGGGCATATACAAACTCATGCCTTCACACTGCCTTACTTTCCACAACAAAAAACTCAATATCAAAAGATACTGGGAGCCGGAATTTGATGCAGATGAATCAAAGACTCTTGACGACTGGATTAATGAAATTGACGATGCAATGCACGATTCTGTTGAACACCACAAAATCAGTGATGTTGAAGTCGGCTCTTTCCTTTCAAGCGGCGTAGATTCAAGCTATGTTGCCGCAACATTTAATGGCGACAAGACATTTACGGTTGGATTCGATTATGAAAAATATAACGAAATCAACTATGCAAAAGCTTTATCAGACAAGATTAAGATTGATAATTACAGCAAGCTTGTATCAAGTGAAGAATACTGGGCCGCAATTCCAAAAATCCAATACCACATGGACGAACCGCTTGCAGACCCTGCAGCAATTGCTTTGTATTTTGTAAGTCAGACAGCATCAAAGCATGTAAAAGTTGCTCTTTCCGGTGAAGGTGCCGATGAATTCTTCGGCGGCTATAACATTTACCGCGAACCTCACGACCTTGCAGGATTCCAGAAGCTTCCTCTTGGTCTGAGAAAAGGACTTGCTGCATGTGCAAAGCATATTCCTTTCAAATTCAAAGGCAAAAACTTCTTAATAAGAGCAAGCAAGCCTGTAGAAGAAAGATTTATAGGCAACGCATTTATGTTTAACGAAGAAGAAAGAAGCCGTGTATTAAAGAATCCTACAGGAAAATATAATCACACAGAGCTTACAAAGCCTTTCTACGATAAGGTAAAAGACAAAGACGACGTCACAAAAATGCAGTATATCGACATTAACTTCTGGCTTATCGGCGATATTCTTCTGAAAGCCGATAAGATGAGCATGGCTCACTCACTTGAAGTGCGTGTTCCATTCCTTGACAGAGAAGTATTTGATGTTGCAAGACACATTCCTACAAAATATAAGGTAAATGCACAAAATACGAAATACGCCATGAGAATGGCAGCACACCGCTATCTTCCCGATATGGTAGCAGAGAAAAAGAAACTCGGTTTCCCTGTCCCTATCAGAATATGGCTTAAAGATGAAAAATATTACAATATCATCAAGAAAGCATTTACAAGCGATGCCGCAAAGAAATACTTTAACACAGACACGCTTATCAATTACCTTGATGAGCATAAAGAAGGCAAAGCAGACAATTCAAGAAAAATCTGGACAGTATACATGTTCCTTGTATGGTACAACGATTACTTCGGCGACGGATACAATCCTGAACTGCCAGCGGCATAAGACGGTAAAATCACAGAGCATATCATTGATATATTAAGTTCAATGATATGCTCTGTTTTTTTGCTTGTTTTTTACGCTTTAATACCACATATCCACAACATCGAATTGATTATTTTGACATTTCAACAAAACTTTAATTGTTTTAAGATTCATGTTTTCTTTACTCATCTCATTAGTGGCAAATGTTACTTTTATAAAATATTCTCCTTCATATTCAACCACAGCAGAATCAAATAACGAAATTGAAGATTCTGCAAACGGAAATTCTGTAATATTATTTTCCTCCATGAATCCTTGGGCTTCCCATTCCTTCATTGTCTGTATTATTACAGCTTCCTGTTCATGTGTGAATGAGATTTTATGGTTATCAACAACAAATGTTGTCATTTTTTCCTGTGAATCTTTTTTGTATATATCTGTCATTTTTTGTGTTGACGCGGTTCCCGTCGTTACGATATATTCAACTGCCAGTTCTTTAATCCCGTCATTATCAATATCAACTTCCGCAAATCCGACATCTGCTTCTCTTCCTTTGGCAACACTTAACCTTGCATTGTCTATTGTGCAGCTTTCGCCTGCATATGTAAAATAATCCTGTTCTTCATCAATTTTTAAAACAGCCTTTATATCATTTTTTGCCCACTCTATCATATCTGTTTCTTTTTTTGATATGTCAGATGACTTTAATGTATAATCAACTTTTTGGACATTGGGATTTTTATCCCATACCCTGACATAACTTTCTGTTTCATTATTTTGAATATTATCACCTACGTTATTGGCATTACCGCAACCTGCAAGTCCCAATAAAATAAATGCCGCCATAAAATATACTATTGTTTTTTTCATAAACTCTTTACCCTCTCTAATGTTGCCATTTGCTCGCCATCCGTGTAATTATAAATGTCACCGAAAATGTCACTGTACTTATAATAAGCTTAAAAACAATGAGCAGCAAAAGCCATCCTATAACCGACACGTTGATTTTTACGTCGCCCATAAATGTAAGACTCTGCACGGGTGCCTGAAAATATGTAACCTTGTAATATCTTATCAAGTTTGTATATTCAATAATATTTACCGCCAGAGTCAGCAATAAAGTTATCAATCCCCCGGAAATCAGTTTCTTTTTGTTGACATACTTAAATCCGCCTGAACTTGAATTAATCAATTTATCCATTGATGACTTTTTTTCAATATAAACACTTGCAAATGCTATAAGCATAACCGCAAACTGCGTTGACATTAAAAGAATAATTTCACGCACTGTACTTTGTTTACCGAATATCTGCTCATATCCTCTGTCAGACATTATATATCCGTCAATTCCCGTTTCTTTTTTTAACTTTGCAAGATATGATAATTTTTCCATCGGTTCTGCTATTTCAACAGACGAATTTGATACACTGTTATAATTGCTTACCGCAGCAAAATATTCTTCAAAATCAATTTCACCGTTATCATATTTTTTCTGTGCTTCAATTCGTTCCTTATTGGCATTGTCCGTTTTTTCAAGCACAGAATCAACATAATTTTTTATATATGTATAATCTTTTCCTCCGTGTTCTTTATATAATTTGTCATTCTGAATCTGCAAATCATTGAAAGTAACATATCCTGTCGTACTGAAATAAACGGCGGCAAATATTGCAGCCGCAATAAGCCATATTCCCTTTGACGTAAGAAGTGTCTTATGAATTTCCTTGAATAAATTGTTATAATTATTAAAAATTTTCTGATATTCCAAATTTATCTTATCAGAAATTTTTGCCATAATTCCTTTTTCGGTGTTTGGATACCTTTTAACATAAACAAGCACCGAAATCATAAACATCATAACTGACAGTATAATTACTGCTGTAATCAGCACATTTCTTAATGAAACAACATGTGAAAACACATTGACATTGATGTACTCCATGTATATAGTATTAATTCTGAATAAATTACATATATTTATATATTTTAATAATCTGTATATACTCTGAGATTCCGTATTTATATATATAAAATATTCAATTATTACAAATACACCTGTTCCGATAAATACATTTTTTCTGTTTCTAAACACATTCATCAACATATATATAATTGATGTTGCGACAACTACAGATAAATAAGTCAATAAAAAATCAGCAATCAAATACTCTGCTTTATTAATGACAAGCGTACACTGTCCGAATTCTGATATATTCTGTATCGGATTATACAAGTCACCAAGTCCGCCAAATAAAATAAATGATACACAAACGACAGTAATATAAAGCAAACAATGCTGTATTAATGAAATAATAAATATATCTGCAATTCTCACAAGCCCAAGATAAGCACGTCCGTTTTTTGACATATATGTAAGCTGCCACATATTGTTATCCCGTTCTTTAAAAAGATTATTCATAAGAAGCAGCGTTAAAATTGCCGATATTCCTATAAACATCGAATACTTTGATATGGCACGGACTGCTTTGCTGTTATCTGCCGACAAATTAATATTAATCAGCTTCTCATAATCTTTTCCTGTTTTTATTATATTTTTATAAGAAAAAGATTCCGGATTGGAAAACAATCTCTGTTTTTTTAATTTTTCAGCACGGTCCACAATATTCTGTATATTTGATTTATAATTTTCTATATACTCTGTCCTGATTCTTAAATCTCTTTTGCTGTCTTCATTTATTTTATTTCCGCCCGCCGTTGCCTGAAACATAAATAAAATAATATTAAGAACTAATGCTGCACAAACAATAATTATATATTTAATATTAAGTAATCTTTTTAATTCCATAGGCAACCTCACAAAATATTACTTGACATTAATAACAGGCTCATCCACCTTATCTACATAAGCATTAATGTATATCTTATTCTCATCGTAACTTGCTTCTATATACATTCTTTTTGGAAATTCCATTACATAATCATAGTAATCCTGGTCGGAACTTGTATGAATTTTTTTACCTGTAAACCAGGCATATAAGCTTTCTCTGAAATCATTAAGCGTTACCGTATCATTCTGATATTCGCCAAAAGCCTCTTTTAATGATAATCTGTCACCTTTTTCAAAAGTTTTTCCGTTAATATAACTTGTAAATGTCTCACAAAAACCATCTTCACGCGTCATATTACTGCTTCTTCTGTTCATTATGTGATATCCTGCCGATTTTGTTTCTAGCTCTTGTTCTTCGTTTTTTTCACTGCCACATCCCGCTGTGAAAATTAGAGCCAATACCATAAATGTCACTATCATTAATCTTTTTTTCATAAAACCACCCCTTTTATATTACTTCTGCCATTCAGATTCACTCCACGTGTCGGCAGTATTAATTTCTGATTTCTTTATATATGCGAGTTTATGCATACTTGCATACTTTACTTCTGTTTTCTTTCCTACTTCAAAAAGCTTATATCTGTCATCACCAAAAAATACGCTTCCCCTTGTTTCCATTGTATTTATTACATTTCCGTCCTTATCAAGAACATATAATGTTATCGTTAAATCTGCGGTTCTTGTAAACAGGCACCATCTTGTATTATCAAGATATATATAATCTTCGTCAAAAGATATATAACATAATGTCGAATTTCTTTCTGCTTTATATATAAGATTTTCTTCTTTATCTTTGATTTTATATTTATATAACCCTTCGTTGATTACATAATAATAAATTATATTATCAGAGGTATCAATTATATAATCGCTTATGTTTTTATCTATTAATTTTGTTGTTTTTCCTGTCGATTCATTGTAACAGTATAAGCCATCACCCGTCATAACATTCTGTTTTGTCTCTTTTTTAAATTCTGTTGTTGAATATGTAAAGAAAACTTTATCACCATATGCCCTTACAGAATTAAATAAAACACTTTGCTCATCACTTGTTATAATATCTTCATTTATTTTATTATCAAGTGAAAATCTTTTTATGCTTATCTGTACTGTCTCAGGCAGTCTGCAATTTCCCGTATTGTTGTATACATATACACAGTCATTGTTAAATACAAGATCATAATCGTCCGCACTGTCTATAGGAACACTTCCTATATCAAACAATTCTTTTCTGTCTGTTCCATCAGGATTAATCTGCACAAGTACAGCCCGTCCCTCTGAACTGAATTTAATCATATATATATGATTTTTATAATACCATACTACCTCTGAATAATCAGAAAACACAGCAGGACAGTCTGGATTTACATGGTCACACTGTGCATTATTGCACAGAGGGATTAACTCGCAGGTTTCATCATCCATATAAGAGAGTATTTTACGCCCCCCGCTGCCAAATGTAACATAATAATATCCATACTCGCCTCTTGCTACAGAATGCACTGCTGATGAATTCCAATAAGGCTGGCTATCCTCAATGTTGCCTGCAAATTCAATATCTTCTATACCGGAAACATTATTTTTTATATCTTCTACTCTCACGCTCTGTGCCGATACAACATCAGCCTTGCCTTTTCCACAGCCTGTAAGACTCATCAGAATACCTGTAACAATAATAAATGATACTAATTTTTTCATAGAACCCCTCCTTTATTATTCTACACTCAAACATTACTTATAATTTCATTATATATAACATTGTATTTATGTCAATACAATTTGCCCCAAATGCACTTTTTTTGCCCCAAATGTAATACTTTTAATATAAACTATATTTCATCCATTTATTTGTAAATATATCCTCATACATTACTCCCCCTTCTATTCCCCTTATCTTTTTTGCATATATATCATCAGCTTTATATGTCTTATAATCATTGACATTCATATAATACAATTCACCGATTCCATTTGTATAAAATATGTAATCATCAAAATTGGAAATAGCATTTACTTTCTCGGAAATTATGGTTTTTTCTGTTATACCATCATATATGGTTACTAACCCCTGTTTTCTTATTACTATTTTATTATTCATTATCAGAAAATCCATAATATAATTATCTGTTTTTGTTATTACATTATCATAATTATGAATTATATCTATTCCGAATAATTTGACTGATTCATCATAATTTTTAGATTTATATATAATTTTTTCCTCATATGTATCAAGTGATTTCTCTACTATATAATTGACATTATCTTTGCTTTCCAAAAAATAAACAATATTTGATTCACTACTTCCAACAAGATTAGTAACTGACTTATTACCTTCATCTATTTCCGGTATTAGTTTATATTTCAAATCATTTTCTTTTTGATTAACATAATAATTTTTGTTTTTAGTAATAATGTAATCCTTTGTCTCTACCGCTTCACTAATATCCGATGTACTCCAATATACCTGTCTTATATGCAATTCACAGGATTTGATTCTAATAAATGTACCTGTAAAAAAAGTAACAATCAATAAAACCGCCATTATAGATATTTTTATTTTCTTTGATTTATTCATAATTTATTTTCCTCATATAATGAATAACCATAATTACAATAATACATATACATATTAAAAAAGCTGTCATCAATACATAAATATGTTCTGATGCCAACATAAACCCTTTTGTCTGCATCATAGATACAGGATACGGCATTTTATATACATCATTGGATTTTCCAAATATAAAATCCAATAACAATATACTAAAAAATGTCAATACAAATCCAAGATATGATTTTTTTGTAAGTTCTGTTAAAAAAGCTGCTATTATTTCCAGATAAAACAAAGCAAATAACCGAACCAAAAATAAAATCAAAAATGCTCCCACTATCGTTAAATCATATTTAAAATTTTTCATAGAAGGAACACTCCTTATAGGAGCATTTGCAAATGTAAAATCAAAAAACACCGCCACTCCGGTAAACTCAGCAACTACTGAAATCATTTCAACTAAAAACGATACTATTATCAGACATGCAATTTTAGATAGCAAAATATACTTTTTTCCATAATGTGTAGTTTTTATAATTTCTTCAAGTCCACGATAACCGAATTCCGATGAAAAAATCATTGTTCCCGCCAATATTGCTATTATTGCCAATACATAATCTATTTTTTGCAATCCAAATAATATCTGCCAGGCATTAGCTTTTATAAGCCAGCCTCCATTTGACTCATTTTTACAATAACTGTAGCTTTTATAAAACTGTTCAAATATTGTGCTTTGCTGAATTAACGGAAATGTTTCTTTTGTAATTTCCATGTATTCTTCCTGTAATAGTTCTCCATTCACTTTCTTTGACATCATATCATCATACTTATTCTGTGCATTTTGTATTTGAACCAGCATATTTTCTATTTCACTGTTTTTTTGACTGTCTAATTTTCCTCCCCACCTGCTGTAATATATATCCATATACATTTTTTGCCTGATATTTTCTTTATTGTGCTGAACTCCGGGACTTGTAACAACGCTTATTATTTTAAAAATAAAATAAACCACAAAAAGCACTATGCCTTTTTTCTGTACCATAAACTTATATAACTCATAACTAATACATCTAATCATATACGTTCCTTCTTCATGACTTTTCCCAATTCAGCCTCCAGCCACCACACTGCTATATATACAGCTATAACAATCAATAATGCACATATCATATTATAATTTGTTTTCAATATTGGCTTATTAAAAATTTTCACAATATCATATTCTTTAAGATATAGCTGTGGAGTTATCAGACACAATATATCTGTTTTGATTTTAATATTATTGAAAATCACTAATACAATAATAAATATAACCGCCAATACACTTGAAACAAAGTTTGTATCTGACATTGAAGACGCAAGTGCAACTAATGATGAAATCACAATAATTCCTGTAATTTTACATATAAATATATAAATACAAAACTGTAACATACTTACATTTAAAGGACACATTTTAAAAGTTCTTACAGAATATATTAAATTATCAAAACCATGTAAATTTGTCACGGTCATAAAAATAATAAAATCTTCCATATAAAAAACACACGCAATTATTAATGAAACTATCACATCGGCAATAATTTTATCCCTTATAAGATGTGTTTTACCACTTGATGTACTTATAATAAGAACTGCCATTTTTTCTTCTCGTTCATTACAAAATATTCCACAATTGATAAATATAATCAGCATGATTATTATTAAATTTGAAAAGCTGTATTTAAAATATATATCCCAACCTCTTGTATCATAAAATTCATCTATATACCTGTTTGAAAATATGACAGAATAATTTTTATAATACTCAACAAAATATTTATTATTTTTTATTTCATATATTTTTTCACATTCATTCGCTTTTTTACATATATTTTCTGCCTCTGTTTTATATTCTACATTGTATTTAAATTCATCATATATCTCTTTAAATATATTATAATCAAGAAATATATATCCCGAATATGTAGTCTCATCATATTCTTTTGAATAATCACCGCTTTCTATTGTTTTTTTTAATCTTTCATATTCTGTGCTTATAAAATCAGCTTTATCCTGTGTTATCTTTCCTTCTATTTTTTTATATATATTTTTTTGACATTCCGACGCATTTTTATACTTTTTACTGTTTATTTTGTCAGCACTATTAAAACAATATATTCCGTTTATAAGCATTGACAATACTACAATTACATATACTATTCTTTTGCATACAAGTTTTTTAACTTCAAATTTCATTTAAGCTACTCTCCATAATAGTATAAAAAAGCATCTTCAAGTCCCGGCAACGACCTAACTGCGTTGTCGTCAGGTTTTTCATCTGATATAATTTTCAGTTCATATTTTTTATTATCTTCCACCATTCGTATGTTTGACACCATATATCTTACTATATACTCTTCTATTTTACTTTCATCTTCAACCTGTGTAATCCAAACATTTGTCTGCATTTTTCCCGGTAATTCAGAAAGATTATTAATTAATACAGCATGCCTGTCTTTTATAAATATTGCCTTTGAAGCAATACATTCCACATCTGAAACTATATGTGTTGCTAATATCACTATTTTTGAACTACCAATCTGTGATATTATATTTCTGAATCTTATTCTTTCATTAGGGTCAAGTCCCGCAGTTGGTTCATCCAATATAAGAATATGTGGGTCATTAAGCAATGCCTGTGCTATACCGAGTCTCTGCCTCATGCCGCCTGAAAATGCACCAATCTTTTTATTTTTTTCTTCTCTAAGATTTACAAGTATAAGCAGCTCATTGATTTTATTTTTTAGTTCTTTTTTTTCAATTCCTTTTAAAGTTCCCATATATTCAAGAAACTGAGCCGCGGTAAAATTTTTATAAAATTGTGGCATCTGCGGTAAATAACCTATATAGTCATAATATGATTCTTTTAATTTTCTAACATTATGATTATCATATATAACCTCTCCTCTATCGGGTTTATATAATGCCATTATTATATTAATAAGTGTTGTTTTCCCAGCTCCGTTGGGTCCTAATAAAGCTGTCACACCATTCTCAAGTACAATATTTATATCCTGTAAAACCTTAGTTTTTCCATATGAAAAATCCACATTTTTTAAAATTAATTCTGCCAATCCCATTCCCTCTTTTAAAATTTATAAAAATATGCTTTTCTGATTCCTTCTTCAAAATATGAATATATAAATCCATTGTATTTTTCTGATATATTTATATTCTGTATTACAGCATTTTTATGTTTTTGTATATCTTTTTTATATATACACCTATTTTCCTTTATATCATAAATAATAAATGTTGTTGTATCTTTGTCTTTAATATTATTCAAATCACTAAACAGAATATATTTACCATTTTCAGAAACAACAGACGTATATTTCATAATCCATTTATTATCTTCCATATTCAAGACTTCATTTTCCAAATTAACCGAACATAAACTTCTGACTTCATTTACTGTTATAGGATTTTCTAACGGATTTATCACATTTTTTATAATTAATCCACCATTATATGTAAATACCTCACTTGAATTATAATCAAATATTATTTCTTTTACATTACCTTGATTGTCAATCTGTCCATACAATCCATGAGTCTGTTGTCCTTTCCCGGTATTTTCAGCTAAACCATTCCCATTAAACGAATAACCGCTTTCACCATGTACAATATTATTTATAACACTTATGTTTAACGTATTCATTTCTGCAATAATTTCATCTTGACCTGTTTCTATATTATATTTTCTTATTTGTTTTTCATCATCGCATAAATAATAATACAAATATTTGCTTTCATAATTATTGGTATTTGATATATTCTTTTTTTCATTTACATCATATGTTCCAAGTACACTTTTTTTAATACTGCCGTCTTCCTGCAACTCGTAAACACTTCTCTCATATGTATTGTCATAATAATCTCTTGATTCAATAAGGACATCAGCCGCAAGTCCCTTATCACACTGCCATATACTGTTTACTCTTCCAATTTTACACACATTTTCCTGACTAAATTCAGCCCTTTCAAAATTAATCGGATATATCTCATAGCCACTGTTTTTATTCTCTATTACAATCATTCCTACGTCAAAAAAGACCTTATATCTTATTATATTATTGTTTTCTACAGCAAATAGTTTTGATATATCATATATATTATTATCAATTTGTGTATAACTATTTTTTATAACCTCTGGAATATTTGCATTTCTTTCCTCATTTGACACCTGATTATTATTTTTTCCACCACATCCCACTAGTAAAATCATAAATAAACATGTACCTGCAATTACTTTTTTCATAAATACCCCCACATCTGTTGTTATATAAAATAGTCATACTATTTAGAAGCTTACTTATATCCGAACGTACACACCCTTATTCTCTGACTTAAATTCTTTTTATTTCCAGATTCCGGAACTGCTACAAAGAATAAGCTGTTATATTCACCTAATTTATATTTATTCTTATCTAATTTAGTCAGGTCAACATCAAATGCTTTTTTTGTTATGTATCTTCCTCTCTGAATTTGAAAAATAGCATTAAATATATCTTTTTCCAATACTAACCCATTTATATATGCCGTTATATTATAATAATCGTTATTACCTCCACAACCTTCAATTACAAAATTCAACACTCCATTATCTGTTTTTATGTAATTTTGTATTTCCTCATCGTTATTATTTTTCATTACAAAATCTGCTGTATCCAACGTATTCCTGTATTTTCCGTATTTATCATAAACTTTAGAATCATACTCTTCTTGTGTCATTTCTTTACATAATACAATATTTTTTTCTGTACCACCTTTATTTTTACTCTCTACATTCATATGTATATTAATCGGATATACCTGATTCATATTTGTATCATGAGCATATACAAAGCTTTCTTTATCAGGAACTGTATCAGGATTTATCACAAATAAAAATCTTAATGACAAATCATCCCCTTCATTACCTATATCCGGAACAAATTTTATCTCGTTTATTTTTTTTTCGCCGGCTTTTACATCATATATATGATTAATTCCTTCTTCTTTTGTTGAACAATCCTCATAGCTTTGTATTCTTCCGTCTGCAAACAAATATATTCCAATTTTAATATCCGTACTGCAATTCACAAAACTATGTAAACTTACAGGTTCACCGTTATATTCTAATCTAAAATCATTTTGCTTAACCTCTTCAATCCCATAACTAATATTAAAATCTGTACTCTTTGTATTATCCGACATTTCAATTTCCGAATTATTATCAGATTCGCCTTTTTCGTTTTCATTTCCAACTTTCGGACCACAGCCTGAAATTAAACAAACAATTAAAATCAAATATATGACTATAATTTTTTGCTCCACAACTATTCCCCCATATTTATCTTTTAATTTTCCCATCGCATATTTCAATAATTCTTTCCGTCTGATTTGCTATATTAATATCGTGCGTTACAATTATTACCGTAGTCCCTCTTTTATTAATTTCTTTTAAAAGTTCCATTACTTCTCTTCCTGTTGCCTGATCCAACGCACCTGTCGGCTCATCGGCAAGAAGAATATTACAACCCGACACCAATGCTCTGGCAATCGCAACTCTCTGTCTTTGACCTCCAGACATTTTCGAGGGAATATGGTCCTTTACTTCCTCTATTCCAAGTAATTTCAGTTGTTCATTAACTAACCTTTTTCTTTCACTTCTCTTTATATTTTTTATTATTAAAGGCAATTCTATATTTTCATATGCCGTATAATAATCCATCAATGCAAAATGTTGAAATACAAAGCCTATTTTTTCCTTTCTTATATCCTCTATCTGACTCTTTGTTTTTAACGTAATATCCGTATCGTCAAGATAATATCTGCCTTTTGTTGGTATATCCATACAACCGATTATATTAAGAAGTGTTGATTTTCCCGAACCAGACGGACCTGTAACAGCAACAAATTCACCATCTTTTATCTCCAGACATATATTATTCAATGCTATTTTCTTTTCGTAATCTTCACCATATATTTTAATAACATTTTCAAGTCTAATCATAAATCCTCCATGTTTAAATCTGCTGTGCGGGATTCATATGAAAAATCTTATACACAGGATATATAAGCGATGCCACGACAGTTACAATAATTGCAGCTATTACTGTCAAAACCGTTATAAATGAAATTTTAATATCTACAAAAGCCGAGCCTACAAATACTTTCGATAAAATATTCAATAACAAAAACATAATCAAAGAAATACCGCTTAACTCTGTAATATTAATAAACATTTCCATAATTATTTTTGAATTTTTCATTCCGAGTGCTTTCTTTATAGCAAATTCTTTTCTTCTCTGTATTATCCAGAATTCCGATATAATCATACTATTTAAAACACAAAAAATATATGTTATTACATTCACTTGCATGTTTTCTTTTGCCATTGACTTTTCCAACGTACTCTCACCATTTGAAATAAGTTTTTTTGCTTTTATTACACTATCCTGATCTATGCTTTTTATATTTCCGTAAACCGTCTTATATGTATCATCAAGTTCATAGCTGTTACTTCCAAGTTCCACTGTATATGACATCTTTTTCATAAGACTGTTTAGTGTCTTATCTCCGAGGCAGGCAATATTCAAAACGACCTTATTATCCCAATAATCAGATTTGTCACTGCCCAATATCCCTGATATTTCATACCTGTCACCTTCAATTACAAGATACTTTTTACCGTTCTCCACTGTTGCAAATTTTGCTTTATTTCTTCCTACAGCAACTTCAAGCCCTCCGTTTTTCGCATTTTCTCCCGGAAGCCTTCCTGATTCCAGCTTATAATTCATTTGCTCATTCGACATAATTATTATTTCAGAACGTACAGAAGTTCCAAGTTCCTGTATTCCCAATGCTAATTTCCCCGAAATCACAGCATTTCCTGTATTGGTGCTGTCAGCAAAAAAAGACATAAAATCCGCTTTTTTAGACATATTAATCTCAAGTTCTATTCTATTTTTATAAACAGCATTTATACGGTCTTTTTCTTTATCATATGCCCTGTTGTAAACAGCTAATGCCCCAAAAATTGTAATATAAATAATAAGTTGTCCTATAATAAAAAAAATCGAAGTAAGTTTATAACGAAATATTTTCCTGAAAATTTTTCTCATACTGCCACCTAATCTCTTTCAAAAATCATATCAACAGGTGTCATTCTACTGATTATTATTGCAGGCATTACAGATGTTATTAGCGTCATAAATATAATCATAACCAATATAAGAATCGGCACAAAATACATGTGTCCCGCAATATTATTTAGGCGAAAAACACCTGTTACAAGCTGAGAATCTGACGGATTGATTTTTCCGAAAATTTGTTTTTGTCTTAAAAGCCATGATGCAACCGATGATGAAATAAATAAAAATCCGTTATAAAATACAGTCATTTTTATAATTTCTTTCTTTTTCATTCCACATACAACCATTGTTCCGTAACTTTTTTTATCAAGCATACAATGGACAACACAAGACACACTCATTGACAATGTCGCAAGAATTACAAACATTACCGTAGCCGTTATATTTTTATTATTTGACAATCCGTTTTCTTCTATTTTATTTTGTATGTTTTCCCCAATATTTACAATTAATGCAGTTATTGAATTTTCTGAAGCAAATGCTTTTATTTTATCATATACAATGTCCTTATTATAATCGCTTACCAAAAAGTAATATTCATATGATGTATCTGCAACTTTTGATGTATCATATAATTCATAATTATCTGTAATTATAATTCCTGAATTTTCAAGAGTATATATATCTTCACCTGTCGAAACATCAAATAATCTTCCTCTCTTAGGCCACATTGCATCTTTTTGCAGAAATCCCACAACAATACATTTATCATTTTTATATATAGATGCACTAAATATATCACCTATATTAACTTTATTTTTATAATTATATCCAAGCAGCATGCACTGATAACCCTGCGGCACATTCTGCATTGCCTCTTTTAATTTATTGCTCAATTTTAAATTACCGATTTGTTGTATTTTTGTGTCTGCAATAACAACAGGAATTCTCAAATCATTATCTAAACCTTGTGCCACTCCTTCCGAAAAATATCCGCTTTTCTCAACTTCATCAAGCTTTTCCACATACTCGGTTAATTTCCTGCCATCCTCATATGTTGCATCAGTTCCTCCTGCACATACATAATTAATATTATTTATATCACTGGAAAACATTTTTGTCGTTTCATTTATTGCATATTTTGTACCAAAATATGAAGTTGCAACTATATCAACCATATAAAAAGAAATAAAATTAATACAAAAAAGCATTACCGTCACAAACAGTTTCTTTGTAATACTCCTGTATACAAGTCTTATAATATTATTTACATGCAATCACATCACCCCGCTTTTAATTCAGTAACCGCTCAATATTTTCCTTCTTCCATGTATTATAAGAATCACTGTCATTTATTGTATATGTCATAAAAGAACTTATTTTAAATATACATTCTATTGATTTGTCAAATTCATATACAAGATAATATTGTGCATAATTATCATTGTCAGGAATTTCCGTATAATCTATATAATAAACTCCTGTTTTGGAAATCTTTTTTGATAATAGCTCATCACACCCTGTTAAATTCCCCGATTCAATCTTTTTGTCAAATTCACTCATCTGATTATATGAAAACATCTTGGTATCACCAACTTCAGAATTCCACTTTGATACGGGAACACCATACACTTTTACTATCAAGCCGGGAACTTCACTCAAAAAATCTTCATATAATGCAAAAGATACAGCCTGAACATCTACTTTCGGTGCAGTATATTCTGTTATCTGGTTCAAATCTGTATTGTTGTCACTTAACACTTTATAATATTGTTTAACAGGTCTTATATATCGCAATTCATTTTTTGGATTTACTCTTGTCGAATCATACTCATTCAATCCAAGATTTGGCTGAAATGAACAATTCACATTATCACTCCAGACTTTTTGTTCAGTTGCAATACACCCATTCGGCATATCGGCATTTATTATCTTATTAATATTAAAATCCACATCTATGCTGTCTTCCCAATATGATACGCCTTTTAATTTATTTTCTATGTAAGGTGCATATACATATACTTTTTTACCGTTTGCCTCCGATTCAATAACTTTCCAACCATCAATAACTTTAATGCCTTCTTTTATTTCCTTTGCTTCAACACTTGTCGTCTCATATTCAGGCTCCGTTAATTGTTCATCAACATCCTTATTTTTATCTTGACCACATGAAATCAAAAATAATAACAATATTGAAAATACCAATAATATTTTTCTCTTCATAAAAACCCTCCCTCAATTCTACACTCAAACATTACTTATAATTTCATTATATATGCCATTGTATTTATGTCAATACAACTTGCCCCAAATGCACTTTTTTTGCCCCAAATGCAAACATTAATTTTTGTTTGACCGTAAACTGTTTAATCTCTGAATAACCGTTTGTTTTTTCTGCCTGCTTAAAGGAACTCTTTGCCCGTTATTTAATATAACCTCATTTCTAATTATATCTTCTATCCAAAGATAATTTGCAATGTAACTTTTATGTACCCTGATAAAACCTTTCGCTTCCAAAGTTTTTTCAAGAATTTCTAATGTAGCTTTTATACGAACCTCTTTATCTTCCAGTTTTATTTTCAATTCGTGACGAAATACTTCAAACATCACTATATCTTTTATATTAAATCTTAGCGGTTTTCTCTCTCCCGGAATCGTAAAATTAATATATTGCAGTTCCTCTTCACTTTTTTCTTTTAAAACTGCAATTACCTCTTTAATATCTTCCTCCAAGTGTTCTTTTCTTATGAATCGATACGGATTATATTTCATAACTTCAACTACTGCATCCAGTTTTGATAATATAAATATCATCTTTGTAAATGTATATTTTTCTCTTATGCATCTTGCCATATCAATACCATTTATATCCGGCATATCCATGTACAGAAACACGCAATCATATACTTTGTCTGATTGCATAAGTAATTTACTGTCTGTATAAATATCCACATCAACACTACCAAGTTTCTCCTCTATCTTTAATTTAATAATTGACGCAAATTCTTTATCAATATCGCATATCGCTATATTCATATGTACCCCCTTATATTTCATAAAATATATTTTGAAATCCCCCTTCATATTTGTACCATATCACAAATATTTTTTATGTGCAATAGCCTTGTAACGAACGGTACTGTATTTGCAACCAAAGGTATGTAATTTTACATTTATAAACTTTTTGTGCTATTTATTATATATTATGGATATTTTGAATCGTATAACAGCATCATAATGTTTCTGCTTTTTCTCATCACTGCAATACAAAAAAAGACGCGGAAATTTCCGCGTCATGAATACTCATATTTTCTATATTTCTGCTACATTCAAATCTTCTTTCCGGCAAGAACCTCTTTATAATCCTTGTAATTTTCTTCAAGAAGTGTTGGTGTATCAAGACCGTAAGGACAGTGTGCCGAACATTGTCCACAATGTATACAGTCTTCTATTTTTTTCATCTTTGCCTGAACCGCTTCTGTAAGCTGAAGCTCTGATGGTGAACGTCGAAGAAGAAGTGACATTCTTGCACAGTTGTTAATTTCAATGTGGGCCGGACATGTCGGAACACAGTATCCGCAGCCACGGCAGAAATTACCGGCAAGCTCTTTCTTATCTTTTTCTATAACCGCACGAATCTCATCGTCCATAACAGGCGGATTGTCTATATAACTTATAAATTCCTCAAGTTCTGACTTTCTCTGTACACCCCATATAGGAAGAACATTATCATATTCTGCCTGATATGCGTATGCCGCTTTTGAATTGGTTATAAGCCCTCCCGAAAGTGCTTTCATAGCAATAAATCCCATATTTTTACTGCGACAGACTTCTACCAGCTCATGTTCTTTTTCTGTTGCAAGATAATTAAACGGAAATTGCAATGTCTCATATAAGCCTGATTCTATAGCTTCATTTGCAACATTAAGCCTGTGGTTTGTAATTCCTATATGTCGGATTTTCCCCTGTGCCTTTGCTTCAAGCATAGCCTCATAAAGTCCTGTTCCGTCTCCCGGCTTAGGACAAAATGACGGATTGTGGAACTGATAAATATCAATATAATCCGTTTTTAAATTATTAAGACTTGTATTTAAATCTTTCCAGAAATCATCAGAATTCTGTGCTGCTGTCTTTGTTGCAATATAAATATTTTCACGCACATCTCCAAGTGCTTCTCCGATTTTGGTTTCACTGTCAGTATAAAATCTTGCCGTATCAAAAAAATTAATTCCCGCATTATATGCCATTTTAAGAAGTTCTCCGGCATCTTCATGGCTTATTCTCTGAATCGGCAATGCCCCGAAACCGTTTTTATTAACCTTAATTTCTGTGCTTCCCAATACAACTTCTGTCATATTAATTTCCTCCTGCCTGTAATTTTTTAATTATTATTTTTCTTTATAACCTGTGCCACAACAATCATAACCACACCGGCTGCCACACAGATGCCACTGAACAGATACCAGCCATTCATTGAAAAACCAACTGTTCTTCCCACCATCCTGTTACTGAGCCTCATTCCGACATTTACAAACATTTTAGACAGAATAAATAATACAAGGCCTCCTGCTGTCGTTCCAAGTCCCAGACCTCTTATAACTCCTGCTTTTTCTTTGTATGCCGCAAATATCAAAAGTGCGTTAATAACTGTAAGGATTATACATATCACATGAGCTGCAACAGATGTAAACATTGCATATATTTTAATAATCATACGCTGCTTTGTGCTCATTCCATCCACAACTCCAGCCGTATAATACGACACTGCTTCTGTAACTTTCAATGAAACAGACTGTTTTACAGCGTTATATAATGTGGCTGCAATGCCGCTTATATTATTTGCTTCATCTCCAAAAACCTTACTTACAAGATTATCCGTAAATGAAGAGACTGCATTATTCATCTCTGATGTCTGCGTTTCACTAAGCATTTCCTCAAGAGTCTTATCCTTATTTTTATTGGATGATGCAACCTTTATTGCAGCATCAACATACATATCAGCTATTTTTCTTAAATCTTTGTCATTTTCAAGATAATCAAACACTTTATCAAGCTCATCGCCTTTGAGATTAGGATATACTGACGCAATCGCATCTGTTATCTTATCCTCACTTTTGTATACAACTATATCCGATATTGCTGCCTTACATGTACTCCCCATAAGAAACGACACACCTGTAATTGCAAGCATCAGACAATATAAGCACAGAACAAATCCTCTTAAAACCTTCATAAATCTTCCTTCCTTTGCGAAGCAAAATCCCTGAAAACCAGGCATATCATACCAGATTTTCAGGGATAATAATCTTACTTAAAATATGCTACGCCTGATTCAAATATTCTTAAATCCTGCTCGCCATAAATGTTAATTGCAACGCCGTCACCGCGTCTTTCTGAATGTGCCATCTTACCTAAGCATCTTCCGTCAGGACTTGTGATACCTTCAATAGCCATATATGAACCATTGACATTCCACTCCTCGTCCATTGAAATATTGCCGTTGATGTCACAATACTGTGTTGCAACCTGTCCGTTTGCAAATAATTTGTCAAGCCATTCCTTAGGTGCAACAAATCTTCCTTCACCGTGTGAAGCAGGATTGCAATAAACACCGCCAAGCTCAGCACCTGCAAGCCATGGGCTTAAATTACTTACAACCTTTGTATATACCATCTTAGATATATGACGGTTGATTGTATTAAATGTAAGTGTAGGTGACTGCTCATTCTGACCTGTAATTGCTCCGTTTGGAACAAGTCCAAGCTTGATAAGTGCCTGGAAGCCGTTACAGATACCAAGTGCAAGACCGTCACGCTCATTGAGAAGTTTCTCAACTGCTTCTTTCATCTTTGCATTTCTGAATGCAGTGGCAAAGAACTTAGCTGAACCATCAGGCTCATCACCTGCTGAGAATCCACCAGGGAACATAATAATCTGTGACTGTGCGATTGCTTTCTCAAACTCATCAACAGACTCTCTGATACCTGCCGCATCAAGGTTTTTAAATACCTTTACAATAACATCTGCTCCAGCTCTTTCAAATGCCTTTGTGCTGTCATACTCACAGTTTGTACCCGGGAATACCGGAATAAATACTGTAGGCTTTGCAACCTTATTCTTGCATACATGTACATTTTCAGCATTAAAAAGCTTTGTCTCAATAGAAGTTGTCTCCTTTGAAACCTTTGTAGGGAATACCTTTTCAAGCTTGTCTTCCCATACACTTAATGCCTCTTCTACATTGATTGAAACTTCTTTGTATGTAAATGCAGCTTTTTCTTTAACTTCACCAAGCTTTGTATATGCTGTCTTAATATTATCAAGCTTATCCTTTGCAACCTCGGCAACTATACATCCATATGCAGGTGCAAATAATGATTCTTCTTTCAAATCACTGTTTAATGCAAATCCAAGCTTGTTACCGAATGCCATCTTGCAGAGTGCAGGAACAAAACCATTTGCATCACATACATAAGCAGATACGATTGTACCATTTTCAGTAAGTTCATGGATACTGTTGTAGAGTGCCTTAACCTGTTCAAATACAGGAATATCATATTCATCATGTTCTATATCAAACTTAACAAGAACATTTCCCGGAGTCTTTAATTCAGGTGTGATAATGTCGCCTTCTTTTGCCACATCTATAGCAAATGAACAAAGTGTTGGCGGAACATCTATCTCTTCAAATGTACCTGACATACTATCTTTACCGCCGATTGATGGAAGTCCAAATCCAAGCTGTGCCTCATAAGCACCGAGAAGTGCTGCAAATGGCTGGCTCCAACGTGATGGGTCTTCTGTCATTCTTCTGAAATATTCCTGGAAAGTAAATCTTATCTTGTTAAAATCACCGCCTGCCGCAACAATCTTTGCAACTGAATCTGTAACAGCATATATAGCACCGTGATATGGACTCCACTTAGAAAGATAAGGGTCAAATCCATAAGACATCATTGTAACTGTATCGCACTTTCCTTTAAGTACAGGAAGCTTTGCTACCATTGCCTGTGTCTCTGTAAGCTGATACTTGCCGCCAAATGGCATGTATACAGAACCGGCTCCGATTGAACCATCAAATCTTTCAACAAGACCTTTCTGTGAACACTCGTTAAGGTCAGAAAGAACTTTTAACCACTTGCCTCTTACATCTTCTATCTTTGAAGACTTAAGATATGAATCTTCTTTTGAAGGAATATCAACAAGAACAGATGTCTCCTGATGAGCACCGTTTGTATCAAGGAAAGCTCTTGAAATATTAACTATCTCTTTGCCTCTCCACTCAAGTACAAGTCTTGGTTCTTCTGTTACAGTTGCAACTTCAACTGCCTCAAGGTTTTCTTCTGCCGCATAATTAAGAAATGCTCTAACATCCTTAGGGTCAATTACAACAGCCATTCTTTCCTGTGATTCAGAAATGGCAAGCTCTGTTCCATCAAGACCTTCATACTTTTTAGGAACCTTATCAAGTGAAACTCTTAGTCCGGCAGCAAGCTCTCCGATTGCAACCGAAACGCCGCCTGCACCAAAATCGTTACATTTCTTAATAAGCTTTGTAACTTCAGGTCTTCTGAAAAGTCTCTGCATCTTACGCTCTGTAGGTGCATTACCTTTCTGTACCTCTGCTCCACATGTTTCGATAGACTTTTCTGTATGAACTTTAGATGAACCTGTAGCACCGCCACAGCCGTCACGTCCTGTACGTCCACCGAGAAGAATTATAATATCACCCGGATCTGAATTTTCTCTCTTTACGGCACTTCTTGGAGCTGCCGCAATAACTGCACCGATTTCCATTCTCTTAGCTACATAGTCAGGATGATAAATCTCTTTTACATAACCTGTTGCAAGACCAATCTGGTTACCATATGAACTGTAACCATGTGCTGCACCTGTTACAAGCTTTTTCTGAGGAAGCTTGCCGTGAAGTGTCTCTGACATAGGCTTTGTGGGATCTGCTGCACCTGTTACACGCATTGCCTGATATACATATGTACGTCCTGACAATGGATCTCTTATAGCACCGCCAAGACATGTTGCAGCACCACCAAATGGTTCAATTTCTGTAGGATGATTATGTGTTTCATTCTTGAAATTAACAAGCCACTCTTCTTCCTTGCCATCTATCGTTACAGGAACTACTATACTGCATGCATTAATTTCATCTGATTCTTCCTGGTCGTTAAGCTTGCCTTCTGCCTTTAACTTCTTCATTGCCATAAGGGCAAGATCCATAAGGCATACAAATTTATCTTTTCTCCCCTTATAAATCTCTGCTCTGTCAGAAAGATACTTCTTATATGTATCTTCCATAGGTTTTCTGTAAAAACCATCTTTAAACTTAACATCTTTAAGTTCTGTCGCAAATGTTGTATGACGGCAGTGGTCTGACCAATATGTATCAAGCACTCTTATCTCCGTCATAGAAGGGTCTCTTTTTTCTTCGTTTTTAAAATATTCCTGTATAAAGATGAAATCTTTAAATGTCATGGCAAGTCCAAGTGAATCATATAACTCCTTCAAATCTGCCTCTGCCATATCTTTAAATCCGTCAAAAATAATTACATCAGCAGGAACCTTGAATTCTGTAACGAGTGTATCAGGTATCTTGCTGTCAGCTTCTCTTGAATCAACAGGGTTAATGCAGAGTTCTTTAATCTTTTCTTTCTGCTCATCTGTCAATGTTCCACTGATTACATAAGTTGTAGCTGTCTTAATGACCGGTATTTCATTTTCATTAAAAAACTTTACACACTGTTCTGCTGAATCCGCTCTCTGGTCAAACTGTCCCGGAAGATACTCAACCGAGAATACATAATCATCATTGCCTGATTCAAACTGCATCTCATATACATCATCTACCGGTGGTTCTGAAAATACAGTTGTAAGTGCTTTCTTATAAGTGTCATCTGACAGATTTTCAATGTCATATCTTATAAGAACTCTTACACCGGTAACAGTCTTAATACCGAGATAATCTGTTATCTCATCATAAAGTTCCTTTGCTTTAACAGCATACGGTTTCTTCTTTTCAACAAAAACTCTCTTAACGCCGCTCATCATAATCCTCCTGCTAACCTTTGTATGATTAGAATATTTATTGCCGGATAACCGATACAATAATAAAATTTATATTAACACATTTATTTGTATTTAACAATCCCACCATTAGTTAGAAATATCAGATTTTATTCATGCATTCTTCGTATAATTTTGTATACTACCTGATTTCCCATAACTGTAGGTGCTGTATGTGCAAAAAATACAATTCCGTCTGTCTGTGATACAATCTGCGACTTCACAAAACCCTCAAACGGATCTATTACTTCACCTATTATATCTCCGTGGAATACCGGATCCCCCGGTGATTTCAGTCTCCTGTAAAAACCACCGTCATAAGTCTTTACAGCAAGAAGCTCATGCTCGTTAATCACGCTTGCTATATAGCCGCTGTGATTATTATATTTTAAAATTCCCATTCTTGTAAGGAATCTAAGAACAGACGATACTGCCTGTCTTGCCGATTTATCATCAATCGTGTCCGTCGCATTGGTATATATCGAAAAGGCATTAGTTCCGTTCATCTGCCAGCTGTAATTAAGTGTAGCCGTATCCATTGGCTTAGGCTTTCTGATAACAACATATTGCAAGCCGAAAAGATTTGCAAGACTTGCACTCTGATACCCCGTCTCCATCATCCTTACATGCGGAATAAAATCACCCGGCATATAAAAACTTGCAAACTGAATACCGTAATTGTATCCTTTAACATTCTCAAACAGTGCTGCAGCAATCTGTTTTGTCGTATCGCCCTGTGCATCTCCCGGAAATGTTCTGTTAATATCAATATTGTCAATAGCCCAGAATCTTTTTCCTACATTCATCGAATATTTATTTACCGACGGAATCACTAGAATCTCATGATTATGTGTAATCGAACCATGTGCCTCAAGTTCTTTTAATGCATTAATAAGAAGAGAACAGATATAGAGCTGCTGCATCTCATTGCCACGCATTGCACCCACTATACATGCTGATTTCTCTCCGCCTCCGAATCTGTATCCTTCTATCTCAAAATCTTCCCTGTATAATCCTTTTAATGTATATAAAACTTCTTTTCTCAAATCTTACTCCTGCTTTCTTCCACCATATACACGGGCAATCAATGCTCCCTTGTAAACAACCGGGTGTTCCCTTAACGAAAATATTATGCCATCAGTAGGCGACTCTATTCGCTGGATTACTTTTCCAGTTATAGGTTCTATAATATCTCCTATATGTGTCCCCATTCCTATCGTTCCCATAGAATTAATGGATGAAACAAATATTCCGCTTCCCGCAGCAGATATGAAACTCACCTGTCCTTCCGTTGAAACTATAGAATTCCTGACATTTACAGGTGCATCATCCCATACTTCAAGCTCTGTCATTAGATTAAATATACCTTCAATAAGCTGCTGACAGTATTCATTATTAATTCTGTGTCCAACTCCCATCTCAGCAACAAGTGTAGGAACTCCCATATTATTAAGGCTGTATGCAAGTGTTGCATCAAGAACTGTCTTAGAAGAATATATCCATATAAAATCAGCATTCAGCTTTTTTGCATATGACAGAAGCTTATCTTTATTTTCCTCTGTCATTCTCAGCTGTGGCATTTCTTTTAAGAATATATTGCTTGAATGAATATCAAGGCAGAAATCACTGCCTATAATATCATCAATCAGACCGGCAGCAGTATATTCAGCTACTGCACCATTATTATCTCCCGGAAAGACTCTATTCATATCAAGGTCAAACATCGGAATTCCTCTTGACCCCATATCAATTCCCAACGGATTAACATCCGGATATATATCAACTATTCCTTTTAGTTTTTCTGGATACATCTGTACCTTTTTTATTATCTCATAGCAGATATACTGCCCGTCAAGTTCATCACCATGAGTGCCTGTAACTATAGAAATCCTCTTTTCTTTTCCTGTCATATTTTCAGGCTCAAGACGGTTCTTTTTTATAACAAGCCTTTCATGTACCGGCAAATCTACCGAAACTACTTCCTGTATCATATAAACTCCAATTCTGCTGCCGCAAAGCGGCCGTTAATCTTTACTCATCATCGCCCAGTTCAATAATTCTCATTGCATCCCCGCCTCTTCTTAGAAGGATATGGTTTCTTTCCGTCTGGGCATCATATATAACATTTTCCGCATAAATCCTCACGCCCGGATATAATGTCTTATAAACTTTTACTCCCGAAACTGTCGCTTCTTTTATGAGGTCAAAAAGCTGCTTATTTTCTTCCTGAAGTTTGGCTTTCTGCGAATTTTTTATTATCTTTGACTGTATAATTTTATTATAATTTTCCCTGTCAAATCTTTCCGGTGCGGCTTCACGCAGCCTTTCATACTTATGTGTAACAATTTCAAGCGTATCTATCTCAGCTGTAATTTCTTTTAACTTCACAAGCGTATCCTGATAATCTTTATGTACCTGCTTTGCAGCACCTATTCTTACAATCGTAGAAACATTTGACGAGTTACCGATTGATGCTGACTCAACACCAAGCATTCCTGTTACATCGCCACCATATATGACGCCTTTGCTCCCCGAAACAATAACCTTTCCTTTTGCTGATATTTCACAGTTAAGAATCGAATTAGAATATACATTGCCATCACAGTAAACACGCAGATTTTCAAGAAAGCTCGCTGTGACATTGCCTTTTGCCTCTATCTTGGCAACGCCTTTTCCGTTAGAGCCTTTCTTTAAAATAATATCTTTATCCGCTTTTATGACAGCACCTTCAACAAAGCCGCCAACCGTAACATTTCCTTTTGCTGTAACAGAAACCCCACTTATAACATTGCCGCTTATTTCAACATCACCGTTAAAATCAACATTACCTATATTAAGATCAACATCACCTTCTATCTGCAAAACCCCAATAACATTAAGGTCCGTATTCCTGTATTCAACTTTTCCGTCAATAGCTGAATAATATGTATTGCCATCCTCCGATACGGTAAATCCTTTTCCTCTTAACTTTGTCTTAGGTTTGCCCGGTTTTGGCACAAGAAGCTTACCCCTTACGTCATATCCAAACACACCTTTTGTAGGAGGTATATATTCTGCAAGCTTGTCTCCTTCGCTCACAAGTTCATAAAGTCTCAGATTATAATAATCGACCGAACCATCTTCACGTATTACTGGCTTGTTACTGACATCTGTATTAAAAAATAATTGATATCTTGCATCTTCACCGTCTTCAACATGTTTTCCTTCTGCCACTGTTTCCATACTGTTATATCTTTTTTCCGATAAAATTCTGTGGATAAGTTCATCATTGATTCCCATTTTTACACCGGCATCTGCCAGTGCTTTTTTAACATCTTCATAACCATAACAGATTTCCGTTCCCGGATTTTTAAGGCAGATATATGCAGTCATACAGTCATCAGCAATAGATACCAGGATGTCTTTATTTAATTGTTCAAGTGAATCTTTACTTGTATTATCCATACCTGCCACCACCTTTTACTTTAAACTCCGTCTTATCTTGCACATCTGCTCTGCACTTAAATTCTTATCAAGAATAGGCGAGACATCAAGATTATCCTCAAGGCCCAGCCTTATCTGTCTCATCTGTTCTGCACTGTAATCTGTATCCGCATACAGGCTTACATCGAGTCCTTTTTCAAGTCCAGCAAGAATCTCTTTTGACTGATTCTCATCCGGCTGTCTCGGTGCTTCAGGAACCTTACCCTCACGCCAGTCTTTTATCTGGAGTGCCTCAACAAATGGGTCACCGTATTCCTCAACATCAAGCCCGTCTTTTAATGCCAGCCTTATCTGTTCCATCTGTGTCGATGAAAATCCCGTCATTGAGTATTTTGAAACATCCACTTTTTGTTCAAGTCCAAGCCTTATCTGCTTCATCTGTTCCCCGTTATATTCATGATACAGATACTTATTAACATCAACACAGTGCATAAGGCCAAGCCTTATCTCATTAAGCTGATATTCGTCATATCCTTCCTGAACATAAAAATCAATATTGACATCCGCTTGTGCTGCAAGCCTTATCTGCTTCAGCACCCCGCTGTCACAGCCTTCATCGGCAAATTTTAATATACGCTTCTGATAATCTCCTGCCATTCTTATTTCACGCATAACTGAAAAATCAAACAGCGGATTACATAACTGTGCGACATCCATTCCGTCTTTTATTGCACTCTTAATCTCTTCCATCTGGATATAATCATATTCAGGCTTTGCGAATGCCTCAACATCCATTCCATCCTCAAGTGCAAGTCTTATAGACTTCATCTGTGCCGCATCAAATTCAGGCGAAGCATATTTCAAAACATCAACATGGGACTGTATTCCTTTCTGAATCTCTATTGACTGGAATCTGTCAAAGTTCATCTTTTCAAGTTCCTGTTTGTAAGTGCCGTCTTCTATGGCTCTTTTAACTTTTTCTCTAAACTTATCATCCATACAGTTACCATCCCTTTCACCGTATATCTTACTTACTTATAATTATACATTATCATGCATCATAATGCACTATTAAATTTATATAAATATTTATATTTTTTAGTTTTTCCAAAAAATATCAAGCTGTTTTCTGACATTTTCTTTTCTTACCGAAATAACATTTTCCCATTCCCTCGGGTACATTTTCTGATATTCAGGACGAAGAAACCTGTCATCAAGCAGTTCTATCACACCTCTGTCTTCATCTGTTCTTATAACACGGCCTGCTGCCTGCAGTACCTTGTTCATTCCCGGATAAACATAGGCATATGAATATCCGTCTTTTTCATTTGCATCAAAATAATCTCTTAAAATATTTCTCTCCCTGCATATCATAGGAAGCCCTGTTCCGACAATTACAGCACCTATAAGACTGTCGTTCTTTAAATCAATCCCCTCAGAAAATATACCTCCTGTAACACACATTCCAATAAGGGACCCATCAAATTTTTCTTCTTCAAAAAGTTTTAAAAACTGTTCCCTGTCTTCTTCATTCATTCCGTTTCTCTGTGTCGCAATATATATATTTATATAATCCTTATTCCCACAGATGTCTTCTCCGGCTGTAAAAGCTGTTTCTGCCGGACGGCAGCTGTAATTTTCCATAAACATATTCTTTACATTTTCCATATATCCATATGATGGGAAAAATACCATATAATTACCTTTTTTTGCATTGACAGTCTCATATATATAACGGCAGATTTTTTCGTATTCATTATCATTGCGTCTTGTATAACGGCTGCTCACATCTTTTGAAGCAACTATACATTTTTTCTCAGCTTTGAAAGGCGAATGTGCATATACAGCATAATCATCAATCTCTCCTGACAGCATTTCTTTGTAATAATTGACAGGCAGAAGCGTTGCCGAAAAAAATATTGTACTGCATCCCATGGAAATCCTGTCTGATATATTTCCGGACGGGTCAACACAATACAGACGCAGCACAAAATTCCCTTCATCATCATGCTCGCAATATATTACATATTTTTCATCTGCACAGTCATACATCGCTAGAAAATGTTTTATCTTAAAAAAGAATTCGAGAAGTTCATCCTTTTTTTCAAACTTCTTATTTTTATCGAGAAATGATGATATTCCCATTGAAAGATATTCAAGATATTCCGGCAGTCTTTTAAGTGAAGTTATATCACCAAAAACCCTGTAATCATCACACTCTCTTTTCATTTCAAGAAGACTTTTATTACATTTATCAAGCCATGACACAAGTCTTTTATCTATATACCCTGCATCCGTTGTCTTAAGCAGTTTTTTTATCTCAAGAAAATCTTCTTTTACTATTGATGCACTATACATTTCCCTGGCTCTGTCAACTAGATTATGTGCTTCATCAACAAGAAATATATAATCACCTTTTACTTTTTCACCAAAATACCTTTTCAGTGCAACATTCGGGTCAAATACATAATTGTAATCACAGATTATGCCGTCACACCAGTATGAAATATCAAGGCTCATCTCAAACGGACACACTCTGTGTTTTAATGCATATTTTTCTATGCATGTCCTGTCTATAACTTCATTATTGGATATCGCATCAAAAATCGCATCATTTACACGGTCAAAATGGCCTTTGGCATACTCACAGTTTACCGGATTACATTCTCTTTTTTCTGCCATACATATCTTATCTCTTGCTGTAAGCGTAACTGTCCTGAAATGCAGTCCATTTTCTCTTAACAATACATATGTATTTTCGGCAACTGTGCGTGTTATCGTTTTTGATGTAAGATAAAATATTTTATCAGCCTTGTTCTGTCCCATGGCGGCAACAGCCGGAAATATTGTTGCAATTGTTTTCCCGACCCCTGTCGGTGCCTGTATATACAAAGTCTTTCCACGGTTTATCGTCTTGTATACACTGACCACAAGTTCTCTTTGTCCCTCTCTGTATTCAAAAGGAAACTCCAGATTCCCTATTGATTCCTGTCTTAATTGTCTCTGTTCAAATATAAAATCCGTCCACTTTTTAAACTGTTTCATCAGATTTTCATACCACTTATTTATCTCATCATATGAAAAATCTTCTGCAAATCTTTTTATTTCTTCCGTTTCAGAATTGCAATATGTCATCTGGACTGTAATTTTCTCAAGATTATGCTGTGTGGCATATATGTATGCATAGCACATTGCCTGTGCCTTATGGACATATACAGCCTCTTTCATCTTTGTCACATCTGTCTGCATTGTTTTAATTTCATCTATAATAACATCAGATACAGGTGTCTTATTTCCATCCTCATCTTCATCCATATCACAGATTATACCATCAGCCCTGCCCTCAATGCTTATACTGTATTCATCATAATCACATTTATACTTTAAAGGTACTTCTGCGTGATATTTTGCTCCCATCCTGTGCTGGATAAGTCTGTGGATTCTTGCTCCTTCCTGCATCGCTGTAACATCCGTGCCCAAACCGCTTCCCGCATCTATATCACCGCCGCGGCATAAAAACTCCACAAGATTTCTTACTGAAATACGCAGAGCACTGCCCTTTATAACATACATATCAATTCCTTTTCAACTGAATAACTTTTAATAAAATTTGCCGTTTTTTCTAAGCATGACAATGCTTGAAATACTGAGTACACCGTCAACTGTAAAGAAAAGTCCGACAATTCTTGTAAAAAGAAGACCTGTTCCAAATGGATTAAGAAGTACGACAATGCCTAAAATAACAGATATAACAGCAAATCCCAATACAAGAAACCATCTGTCATAATTAAATCTTTTAAGATTAATTCCGTCCTGAACTTTGATTAGTCCGCTGAACACAAGTACAATGCCCACTATAAATGGCAGTATTGATATAATTACTGATGGCCTTACAATTGTCACAATGCCGAATACACATATAATAACCGAAAGAACAAAATCAGGCTCAATATACATTCGGTTCATGCTGCCTGTAAAATATTTGATAAGATTTGCAACTGCATAAATGACACATACCGCACCGATTGCATAACATATAACAGTTGTTGATAACTCAGGCTTAATAAGCAGACTGAGCCCGAATACAACGTATGCGACAGCCATAACAATATAGCTCCCCTGCATCTTCCTAAAAAAAGTTCCTATTCCATCTTCATTTTTCTTCATCTCAAACATCCTCCTTTTATTCAACTTCATAAATATACGAATTCCCCTGTTTCCCTGTTCTTTTTACCATTCCCATATAATTAAGGATATTAAGTGCAAGACCTGCCGTGCTTTTATTTATTCTGCACACCCTTGCAAAATCTTTTGATGTAAATCCATCTTCCAGTTCATATGGAACAAACTGCATATAATCCTCAGGCTGTTCAAGCACAACAATCTCCCGGATTCCTACGGGAATTCTGTCATATCGCCACGCTCCTCTTTTCTTTGAATTATCCCAGCCATTGAGAAGCTTATATTCCTCAACATCCATAAGAACAAGCTTTATCGTCAGATTAGGGTTTTTCAGGTATGATTTTATCTTGTAAAGTTCAAAAAAAGAATCATATATTGTAAAATGTCTCGGCGACTTTCTTCGTCCTCCGGTCTCCCCCGTCTCAGGATTTATCCACGAAAGCCATTTGTTAGCCGGCATCGGATAAACGACTGTGACAGGATAATAATTAAGAAATACCGCAAGCTTTTCTCTTAGCTTGTTAAGTTGTCTTGTCTGAATCTCTATAACACCGCTGTCATTGTATATATCAGCAAAATAACCGTTAAGTGCCACTTCATGGCAATCCTCATCGGGTTCAAAAAAATGTTTCAACACACCGTGAACAGTCTTTTCTGAAAGCGTTCCGATTCCTTTATCATTATGCTTTTTACCTATAATCTTTTGTTTTGCCGCATTGAAGCGTTCATTTTCAATATATTCTTCCATAATTTTTACCTTTATATTATTATACTTTCAACGCAGACTTAAATCAAGAAAAGTATTGACTTTAATCTTTTTCGTATGCAAAATAATCATATCAGATACATTTTTGATTAATAAGGAGTTTCTATGATATCTATATCTATGTGTATGATAGCCAAAAATGAAGAATCCGTTCTTAAACGCTGTCTTGACTCATACAGCGGACTTTTTGATGAAATAATAATTGTTGATACCGGCTCAACGGATAACACAAAAAATATTGCTGCCGGATACACCGATAAAATATATGATTTTGAATGGACAGGTGATTTTTCCGAAGCAAGAAATTTTGCATTTTCAAAAGCATCATGCGATTACATTTTCTCTGCTGATGCCGATGAAGTTCTTGATGATTACAACCGTAATTTATTTATGCGTTTAAAGTCAGTTCTACTGCCGGAGATTGATATCGTACAGATGAAATATGTCAACTGTTCACACAATACAGTCTATAATTCCAAAAAGGAACTGCGTCCGAAGTTGTATAAACGCCTGCGTACATTTACATGGATTTCGCCGATACACGAAACAGTGCGACTGCAGCCCGTGATATTTGACAGTGACATTGAAATACTGCATATGCCGCAGTCATCTCATTCAAAAAGAGATTTTTCAATATTCAAAAAATCAATTGATAATGGAACACATCTTGAAAATTATGTTCTTAGAATGTTTTGCAAGGAATTGCTCATATCAGGAAGCGATGATGACTTTGAAGAATTTTATGATATATTTACCAGACGACTCATATACGAATATACAGACAATGACTGTCTTGAAGCAATATCATGCGTCCTTGCCAGAATGTACCGTCTTAAAAATCTTAGCGATGATTTTTTTAAGATTGCACTTAAAAATGTTGCTGTATCGCCATGTTCTGAAATCTGTCTGGAAATTGGCGACTATTTTTTCAATAAAAACGACATATCTGAGGCTGTCTTATGGTATATCAATGCCAGCAGTGAAACAGAGAGCGTTCTTGACATAAGAACAAGCGGTGACATTCCATTAAGAAGGCTTGCACAATGCTACACCACTCTTGCCTCAGAAGCTGTTGCACATGGCGATGATGTACTTGCCGATACATATAACAATAATGCCAGCGAATATGAAAAACAGGCTGACAACTGGAAAATGCCGGAAGAACTTTGATGTTCAACCGGCATTTTTTTATGTTCTTTTTATAAATTCAATTCTGCACTTAGGACACTTGATACTAATCCTGCCTTTGCCTCTCGGAACTCTGATTTTCTGTGAGCAGCCCGGACACTTAAATACCCTGTGTGTCTTTCTGTCACGCATCCTTGCCTTGAATCCGTTAAACTTAGCTATCACCTTATATCTGTACTTCAGATATATCTGATTCTCATTATATCTTCTTGAAATGTTACGTGATAACATTCTGAAATATGTATATATAAGCAATACGAGTGCCAAAAAATATATAAATGTATTGTGCCAGAAAATTGTAACAATAAGACATGCAAATGAAATATACATCGTCAGTCTGGCAAGCTGATCTGAACCATATCTTCCCTGCATAAATCTCATCATCTTATCCTTAAACTTATCCATAACCCTAATTATGCAAATTGCACAGCCTTTCTATAAATTTTTCTTATGTTAAATACTGTACCATATGCCCAATTAAAATCAATTAAATATATATAAAATATTATAATAAAACGATTATGATTTTATTCTTCTGTCTTGTAAACTTCTCCGTCAAGATTTTTCCAATAGAACTTATCTGACAAAATTATATATCCGTGTTCACTGTTCTCCTTTGGAATTGATACAGAACCCGGATTAACATATGTATATGTACCTCTCTTTTCCCATGCAGGAATATGTGTATGACCGCATACAAGATAATCACCGTCTCTTAATGCCGGAATATTTTTCTCGTCAAGCTTGTGTCCGTGTGCAAGAACAAGATGTCTGTCGTTGACATAAATATGAGCCTGTTCACAAAGCACATTAAAATCAAGAACCATCTGGTCAACCTCTGTATCACAGTTGCCTCTTACACAGATAATTTCATTTTTGAGCGGATTAAGCATTGCGATTACTTTTTTAGGTGCATAATCTTCCGGCAGGTCATTTCTCGGGCCATGATAGAGAATGTCACCTAAAAGAACAAGCATATCTGCTTTCTCATTTTTGTAACATTCAAGCATTTTTTCACAATAATATGCAGAACCGTGTATATCAGAAGCAATCATAATCTTTTTCATAACTTTTACCATCCTTATCTCAATCTGTCATTGATTGTCTTTATAAATCCAAGTACATAATACGTCAATATTATATTAATTGGCAACTGGATTATGTTTTTTATAAATCTGGTTATAAAATAAAATGCAAAACCTTTTCCATACATAACAGATACCCAGTATGTTCCAATCAAAACGTTCACAAGCATAGTATCAAATGTAAGCACCAGCGTTACACGGGCAAGAAATCCAAGATCAAGTGCATGTTTATCTGCCATATTTTTAATACATATTCCCATATAAATTATAATCAGGATTACAGCCACATAAAATCCCCAGCCTGCCGTTGTCGTTTTTTTATCAGTATAGATTGCCAATGCTGATGCAAAGCAGCCAAATACAGTTACCATAAGAGCTACGGCATTAATTTTAAATATAGCAAATACTACCATAGCCACTGAAACCGCTATAAGAATAATTCCAACAATTGCACTGTTTCGTCCGGGACCTGTAAATCCATGTTTTACAATATCAAATACACTTCCTGTTACAATAATCTCCTTTGATGCCTTATCTCTTACTGTCACATATGGTGCTGCCATAAGAAATACAAATACACAGACACTGATAAGAATCTTTGCTGTCATATAAAGCTTTTCAAGCTGACCAAAATTTCCTGTGTCATCTGTTGCTTTTTTTACTTTCTGTGGAAATTTCTTATATAAAAAGGCTCCATAAATAAATCCGGCAAGTGCCGCACTCAGCGTCCAGCCCGGGAAATATGGTCCCGTAGGTTTTAATATAAACTGGATTATATCACCAATTCCACCGCAGACAAAACCCATAACAGGTCCAAAAAGACAGCCTGCAGCCACATTTGCGATAAATGATACTGAAATACGTAATGAATCAGTTACCTGTATTGACAAAAACATTGCAAATACAGTGTGAAGTGCCACAAGAAGTGCAGCCATTATGACTGACTTCAGATTTTTGAATTCTTTTGCAGAATCCACAAAAATTCCAAAAAATTTTTGCATAAAAAATATACCTCCTTTGCAGTAGTTTCGCTCTACATAAGAGGTATAAAAATAAATGACCATGATATGTAACAGCGGGATGCGAATCATGTACCGCAAGAAACCTTTTCGTCCTGATGACAACTCCCTGTTCACCAGGCACTTAACGCACACAATTCTACTCTGCTTTTTTAAATTTCTAAATCATTATATTATTATCTTATTAAGTTGTAAATAGAAAAGAAAAATATTTATAAATATATTTAATGTTTTGCAATTCTTTGCACCGGAGGAACCTTATATCTTGATGCATAACTTAAATATTTCTGAAGTGAATTTTCCACTTTATACATATCAAGTATTTTTTTCATAAATGCAATTGTGCTTTTCTTGTATTTCATATGTTCAAGAACATAAACTGTTCTTTCGTCATTGTATCCGATTGCAAACTGTCTCGCAAACCGGGCGAATTTATATTTATCAATATTCTCTATTTTATAATAATTCTGAAGAATCTCAAGTGCCTCAATAACACGGGCGTTCTCATAATCAAGTTCAATATCTGCTTTTTTCACATGAACATTGTCTATATTACAAGTTTCGTTTTTGATAGAGTTAGAATATAGCCATATTTCATCTGATGTTACATCTGAAATACCGTATTTATTATAAAGCCGTGTCCCGATATACACTCCGTTATCATTATTTTCACCAAAAAAATGGTTCAGCACGTCATCACCTTTCGATGAGGCACTTTTCATATACATGCCTTTTGCAACACGCTGTATTATTCCTGATTTTGCCAGTCTCTCCAACGCCTTAAAAAAGGCTGCCTCTGACATCTTAGAAAATTCCTTTTCATAGAGTTCATTAGCAGCCACAACAACACCGTCAGGACAACCGTCAAAATACGCAATTATTTTATCTTTGTATTTTACCATAAAATCCCGTTATGCCTTTAATCCTCTTTAACTTCTTTAATCTCAAGTTCATCTTCCTGCTCAGCTTCCTCATCTGAATCATTCTCAGCCGAAGCTTCCTCATCTGAATCCTGTGCAGGAACATCTTCTTTATTTTCTGCCTCATCAGAAGATTCATCTTCAAAATCATCTTCTGAATCATCAATATCTTCAAAGTCGTCATCATCGATATAGAAATTGACAGGAATAATTTCAACATTACTGCATACTGCTTTACCGATTATATATACTGTATGCACACCATCTTCGTCACTGTTCTCAACAAGATTGCGTACGCCGCTTAGCTTCTTCTCAACGTCGCACGTTACATTAACACCTTCCGGAAGAATAATTGTAACTGTACTTGCATTGCTTGAAAAATTAATATATACATCCCTTTCAAATACCGCAAGTCCAAGGTCGATAACTGCCTTTGAACCGACTGCCTTAACTTCACAGCCCATGAACTCCTCATCTTCTACTTCGACAACCTTCTTTTCAAAAATGGCATTATACTTTTTAACATCATCTTCAGCACTTGCTGTCTCTTCCTTAACAAAATCATCTTTTACATTTTTATACTTATCATAAGCAATCTTTGATGCGACACCGATTGCACCAAGTGCCACAACTACTTTTGCGAATTTACTTTTCTTAGCCATAATAATCCTCCTTGTTTTTACGGAGTAAAAATGCGACTGTCCTTACAGGAGCAGAGGATTTGTCCTCCTTGTTTTGCGAAGCAAAATCCGAACTCCTCATGTGAGGAGAGGATTTGTCCTCCTTGTTTTTCATTACTTTATTATATTAATTATATATCACTTGTTTTTTCTTTGCAACTGTTTTCATTCTCAGTTTTTGAGAATACGCATCCGCAATAATTCTGTCTGTAAAGTGAATACTCCTTTGATAATTCTATTGAGCGTTTGTAGCCTTCCTTCTTCTTAAAATCGGACAAAAGGTATTCTACTCCATATGTATTGCCAAGTTCATATCCAATCTCATTAAGCTTTACACTTTTCTTCAACGGACTGATTGTAAGCGTCGTTGTAAAATAGTCAAAATTCATTTGTTTTGCAAGCTGTGCTGTCTTTTCAAGACGCATGCGGTAACATATAAAACATCGTTCGCCACCTTCACGGCATTTTTCATAGCCTCGTACATTTTCAAAGAACTTCTGTGGTTCATAATCACCCTCTATAAACGAAACAGGATATTTTGCCGGAAATTCTTTTATAAAACGCTGCTGTTCATGCACTCTTTTGCAGTATTCCTCATCCTGTGAAATATTCGGATTATAATAAAAAACAGTAATATTAAAATAATCAGAAAGATATTCTATTACATAACTGCTGCACGGTGCACAACAGCTGTGTAAAAGAAGTGTCGGGACTTTCTCTTCTTTTTTTATGAGTTCAAGCTTTTTATCAAGTTCTTTCTGAAAATTTCTGTTTTCAAATGAAACAGGCATATTTACTTTTCCTCTTTTATAATTTCTTTTAATGCAGCATATAATTTTTCCATCTGCTCATCTGTGCCGATTGATATTCTTAAATAATTGTCAATCTTTTCTTTATTGAAATATCTTACATAAATCCCACGCTGCTTTAATTTATCAAAAATCACTTTTGCCGGCACACTCTCATGTTTTGCAAATATGAAGTTTGCCTTTGAATCAGGAAATGAAAATCCAAGCTCTTTAAGCTTACTTTTTGCTGTTTCTCTTGTATTAATGATTTTGCTTACACCTGCATTAAAGTAATCTTCATCTTCCATTGCCGCAACACCGCATATAAGTGAATATGCATTCATTGTATATGAGTTAAACGAAAATTTGACATCATTTAATGCTTTTATAAGTTCAGGGCTTCCGAATGCAAATCCTATTCTCACACCGGCCATTGAACGTGACTTTGAATATGTCTGAACAACAATTACATTATCATATTTATTGACAAAATCTATAGCTGACTTTCCACCAAAATCAATATATGCCTCATCAATAATAACTACACTATCCTGATTATGGCGTATTATATCTTCAACTTTATCGAGTTCCATATATAAAGCTGTAGGTGCATTAGGATTAGGGAATATTATTCCTCCGTTTTCTTTATAAAAAGTCTCTGGAATAATATTAAAATTCTCATCAAGTGCAACTGTCTCATATTTTACTTTATGAACATCTGCCCACACAGAATAAAAAGAATATGAAATATCCGGAAATAATATCGGCTTGTCAGAATTAAAAAATGTCATAAAACACATAGATATAACATCATCAGAACCAACTCCGACAAATATCTGATTTTTGTTTATATTGTACCTTTTTGATATTGCTTCTATAAGAACCGATGCTTCAGGGTCAGGATATAGTCTTAATCTGTCAATATCAAATGCTGCAACAGCTTCAAGTGCCTTAGGTGTAGGCGGATAAGGATTCTCGTTTGTATTAAGCTTTACTACATTCACATCCTTAGGCTGCTCACCCGGAACATATGGTTCAACTTTTCTAATATATTTTTCCCAATTTCTCATATTCAGCTCCTATCTGTCCCTTACATTGCGGGGCTATGAATTCATTTGTTATTATACAGAAATTTATACAATATGACAATCGCTTTATTTATGTTTAAGAATTATTATGCACGATTCTTTATAATATAAAGTTTCATACTCATCACTCATAATATATTTTCTGCTTTTGCTGTCAAGCTGTGATACATCTATTCCATCCGCATAAATAGTCGAAGACCCGATTCCCCGCAAATCTATTGCCACATAGCCGGTCTCTTTGTCAGTATAATAAACCTCATACAGATATTTTCTTTCTGAAAGATGTGGCACAAAAAATGTGCTTGCAGCAACACTTGCATCATCAGGTATCATATCAAGAGCCTCATTTATTATATTGTATGTCTCTCTCTTTTCAGATGAATCAATTTTGTCTGCAACATTAATCTTACTCCATGAAAGCGATGCAAAAAATATAACTGAAAATATTGCCATAACTGATGCCTTTTTTATTTTTACGGCATCTTCACATTCATTCATATTGCAGATTGCCGCATATATAAGCATACATCCGCTTCCAAATACATACTGAAATCCTATATTATGTGCATAAGCATAATCAGGCAGAAGATTAAACAATATAAATGGTCCAAACAGTATGAGTGTCTGCCATTTTTTTACCGCAAACGGCACAAATGCAAGTGCACCTGTAACTGATATTATGAATTCTATATTATCTTTACTCATAATCTGTGTTATCATGTATGCTGGATTTGTAATAAATGTTCTTATCATTCCAAACACATTGCCGTCGCCTGCCGGTATCACATTATTATATCTGAATGTGAGCGTCCCATCACCATATTTGTTAAGCCATGTAACTGCCAAAATAAAATATAGTGCCGCTGCGATAAATGTTACAATTCCCTTTTTATATTTTTTGTCCGCCAATATCATATATAATGAAATAAATATGACATACACTGCCGCGTCCTCTTTTATTCCAAGCGTAAAAATGACTGATAAGACAAGAAGCCATGTTTTATCTGTCTCAAAGGCAAGTATAAGCATAAATAATGCAAGCGGCAGAAACATATTTTCGTGTGCATCATAACCACAGCCTGAACTTATAACAGGAAAAAACAAGTATGCTGCACATATAAGTATCGTCACTTTTTTTGAAAAATTATGTTTTGAACATATTTTTGCAAGCAGTATAACAGGGATGGCGAGTATTACAGCCTGCATAACCTGAATTGTCACAGGGCTTTCAAATATTGCATAGAATGGAAGTATAAGAAACCACGCTGGAGATATGTGAACTTTCATATGTGACATCAGCATATCTCTTTCACATGTTGTTTTCATTGTAAATGTATGTTTCATATAATAAAACATCTGAGAAAATATGCCAAAATCAAAATTAGGACTTGAATATGTCAGATACCTTATAACTGTATAAGTTCCTATAAATCCTGCCGTAAAAATCATCAATACAGAGAGCAGTGCCACATACTGCCAATTTTTTAAATCTTTTAAGCCGCCTGCCACATCTTGTTCTTTTACCAGATTATTAAAACAATACATAAGTATAACTGATGTTACTGACGCAGCAAAAAGACCATAATAGACATTATTATATATTCCGGAACTTATGACTGCATATAAAAAAACTGATATAAAAAGAAGCACATTCTGTATATTTTCTGCCCTTTTTCCAAGAACAATCATTAACACAGAAAGTATCAGAAATAATGATAAAACCATTGCACAATGCCCGACAATGCTGATATTGGAAACGGATGATATATCACTAACAGGATTTATTCCACACGATATGTTAAATGGCATCTCCATAAGACAAATAAAACACCATGCCGTCAAAAGGATGACAGCACAGTGTTTTATATAATAATTTAACCTGAAATCATGAATTTTCATATAAAGCCTCATCATTAATAAACATATTATATCTGACTTATAAAATCAGAAAAGAATGTTAATGCGGCACCTGAATCAGCCTGCTGCTGTGTGCATTTCGCAAAGCTCAGATATGAACCATCAATATCAAATGAACATTTGTCAATAAGCATTTTACTTATTATATCTTTGTATTTTTCAAGATATACAGCAACAGGTCCGCCAACAATAACATCGCCATCACTCATAATATAAAGGTTATTAATGCCTGTTGTCAAATCATCAAGATATTTATCAAATATTTTTTTATACTCTTCATTGCCATTTTCAAGTTTGTCAAAGAATATATCAAGTGTAATTCCCAAATCAGTTGATAGACACCTTGCTGACACATAACTCTCAAAGCATCCTCTTTTTCCACAAAAACATGGTCTTCCGGCAGGATAAAGTGTCATATGTCCAAACTCACCATAACGGTTATGCTTGCCAAAACGGATATTTTCCCTGTCAATATAAGAACCTCCGACACCTGTATTTAACATAAGATATGTCTTTCCTTCTCTCTTTTCAGGATTAATATCTTTCTTATCAAACCAATACTCAGCAAATGCACCTGAACGTGCATCATTCATGCCACGGCACTCATAAGGGAGAAGCCTCTGTATATTTTCAAGAGAATAATTTTTAATTCCCATTGTTGGTGCATATACAACAGTTGAATTCTCAATGTCAAATATTCCGGGAACTGTAATGCCTACACCAAGAATAGCCGCTTTATCAATGCCTGTATGTTCAACAAGCCTTGTTACAGTATCAGCCACCATCTCACCATATGCACTGCCTTTCTCATATTTAACAGGAACACGCATATTGCCTATTACATTACAATTCAAATCAAGTATGTCTGCTTTGATTCCTTTGTCCGACAGATTGACACTTATAACATATCTTGCTGCACCGTTTATTGATATAACCTGTGCTTTTCTTCCGCCTGTAGACTCAAAATTACCCTCGTATATAAGAAGGTTCTTCTCAAAAAGAATCTTTAAATTCTGATTTACTGTCGGAAGTGAAAGCTGAAGCACATCCGCTATCTCCTGACGTGAAATTTTTCCTGTAGTATATATAAGCTGGAATATTCTGTTTTTATTATATCTTTTAACATCTGTTGTTGTAATCTTAGAAGTAGTTATCATAATTATTTACCAAATACGGCCTCGTAATCTTTTTTAAACTTATCAATTCCTGCATCTGTGAGTGGATGATGAACCATCTGCTCAATTACCTTATATGGAACAGTTGCTATATCTGCACCCGCAAGTGCACAATCTGTAATATGTATAGGATTTCTCACGCTGGCACATATTATTTCTGTAGAAATATCATAGTTGGCAAATATATCTACAATATCACGTATAAGATCTATACCCGGCTGTGAAATATCATCTAGTCTTCCAAGGAAAGGTGATACATATGCAGCACCTGCTCTTGCTGCAAGAAGTGCCTGATTTGCTGAAAAAATAAGTGTCACATTTACTTTTATTCCCTCTGATGAAAGAACTTTTGTAGCCTTTAATCCTTCAACTGTCATAGGTATCTTTACAACCATGTTTGGATGTATTGCAGCAATCTGTCTGCCTTCTGCAATCATGCCCTGGGCATCTTCAGTAGTTGCCTTAACTTCACCGCTTATTGGTCCATCAACTATTGATGTAATTTCTTTGATTACTTCATTAAAATCTCTTCCCTCTTTTGCAATAAGTGAAGGATTTGTTGTAACTCCGCAAATAACTCCCATGTCATTTGCTTTTTTAATATCTTCTACGTTTGCAGTATCAATAAAAAACTTCATAAAGAACCACCTTTCCTTTTAAAAATACAATCTGATAATATTTTATATGCATTAATCGAATTCGTCAAATACTGATTTGAGTGCCGGATAAATTTTTTTAAACTGCTGATATTTTTTCTCATATCTTGCCGCAATCTCTTTATCAGGCTCTATTGTTTCTTTGATTTTTACAATATGCGAAGCTGCTTCTTCTACATTTTTATAAGCACCTGTTCCCACTGCCGCTAGCATTGCAGCACCGAGTGCCGGACCTTCCTCTGTGACAGGAACTGATACCTTAATATTAAGAATATTAGCTATCATCTTACGCCAGAGCGGACTCTTTGCTCCACCACCGCAGATTTTTGTCTCTGTCACATTTATTCCGAGACTTTTAGCGACTTCAAACGAATCACGTATTGCAAATGCAACACCTTCAAGAACTGCCTGTGTCATATCAGTTCTGTCCGTATCCATTGTCATTCCTGTAAATGTTGCTCTTGCCGCCGGATTATTGTGTGGTGAACGCTCTCCCATAAGATATGGCAGAAAAAATACTCTGTTATTTCCAAGCATATCATCTGTAACGGGTTTCTGCTCTTCTGAATACTCTTTTGTTTTTATAATTTCATCCATCCACCATTTATTACATGAAGCTGCACTGAGCATACAGCCCATAAGATGAAAATGTCCGTCTGCATGGTCAAATGAATGAAGTGCATTATTATCATCAACGCCGAATTTATCACTTGAAATAAATATTGTGCCACTTGTTCCGAGTGAAATATTACATTTGCCGTCGCCTACTGTTCCGGTTCCGACTGCTGCCGCCGCATTGTCTCCTGCACCTGCTATCACTTTGACATTTTCTGTAAGTCCCATGCGTTGTGCAGCTTCTTTTGTAAGATTTCCTACACATTCATAGCTCTCAAATACTTTCGCCATGCAGTTTTCATCTATGCCACATATATCAAGCATTTCCTTGGACCAGCATCTGTTTTTTACGTCAAAGAGCAACATTCCTGAAGCATCTGAAACATCTGTGCAATGCACACCTGTCATCTTATATGCAAGATAATCTTTTGGAAGCATTATTTTGCTTATTTTTTTGAAATTTTCAGGCTCGTTTTCCCTAAGCCACAAAATCTTTGGTGCTGTAAATCCTGCAAATGCGATATTTGCTGTATATTCTGCTATTTTATCTTTACCTATAGTATTGTTAAGATAATCACATTCTTTTGTTGTTCTGCCATCATTCCAGAGTATCGCCGGTCTTATTACTTCATTGTCCTTATCAAGAATTACAAGCCCATGCATCTGTCCGCCGAAGCTGATGCCTGCAACTTGTGCCGCATCAACTCCGTCTGTAAGTTCTTTTATTCCCTCAACTGCATTTTCATACCAGTCTGACGGATTCTGTTCTGACCAGCCCGGCTTAGGAAAATAAAGCGGATATTCTCTTGAAACTGTCTTAACTACATTACCTTCTTTGTCCATTAAAATCAATTTAACGGCAGATGTTCCCAAATCAACACCTATATAATACATATGCGTCTCCCATCTATAATCAAGAATTAATTGGCAAATGGATTTTCACTCTTGTAAAGCATTCCTGCCGGCTGGTTAAAGCCTATTTCTTCTACTCCGAGATACTTAAATACTTCATAAAGCTGCTTTCCGAAATGGCCGAATGCAACAGCACCATGATGTGGGAAATTCTTTTCGATAAGCCAGTGTCTGTAGAATCTGCCCATCTGTGGAATTGCAAATATACCGATTGCTCCGAATGAACGTGTCGCAACAGGAAGTACCTCCCCCTGTGCCACATATGCTGTAAGCTTGGCGTCTGATGTGCTCTGGAGTCTGAAAAATGTGATGTCGCCAGGAATAATATCTCCCTCAAGTGTACCATTTGTAACTTCTTCAGGAAGTGAACGTGCCATAATCATCTGATTTCTCATCTCACAGAATGAAAGTTTGCATGCTGCTGTATTTCCGCAGTGGAATCCCATAAATGTATCTTTGATTGTATATGGGAACTTACCCTTAATATCCTGCTCATAAATATCTGAAGGAACTGTATTATTAATATCAAGAAGCGTAACTGTATCATCACTTACAACTGCACCGATAAATTCACTCAACGCTCCGTAAATATCAACCTCACATGATACAGGAATTCCCATGGCTGTAAGTCTTGAATTCACATAACATGGAACGAAACCAAACTGTGTCTGGAATGCCGGCCAGCATTTTCCTGCGATTGCAACAAACTTTCTTGAGCCTTTGTGCTGTTCTACCCAGTCGAGGAGTGTGAGCTCATACTGTGCAAGCTTAGGTAAAATTTCAGGCTTCTTATTGCCATTTCCGAGTTCTTTTTCCATGCTCTTTACGACTTCAGGAATTCTTTCATCTCCCGCATGCTTATTAAATGCTTCAAAAAGGTCAAGTTCTGAATTTTCCTCAATTTCAACTCCGAGATTATAAAGCTGCTTGATAGGAGCGTTACATGCAAGGAAATTAGTAGGACGAGGTCCGAAGCTTATTATTTTGAGATTTGAAAGTGCATAAACTGCCTTCGCAACAGGTATGAATTCATGAATCATATCTGCACATTCTTCTGCAGTTCCTACAGGATATTCAGGAATGTATGCTTTTACATTACGAAGCTTTAAATTATAACTTGCATTTAACATACCACAGTATGCATCGCCTCTACCCTGTACAAGTCCGCCATTCTCTGATGTCTCTTCTGCTGCCGCAACAAACATCTTAGGACCGTCAAAATACTGTGCAAGCATAGTCTCTGAAATCTCAGGACCAAAGTTTCCAAGATATACACAAAGTGCATTACATCCTGCTTTTTTGATATCATCAAGTGCCTGCATCATATGTATCTCGCTCTCAACGATACATACAGGACATTCGTAAATTTCATCTGCGTTATACTTAGCCTTATATGCATTTACGAGATTCTGTCTTCTTGTTACTGAAAGTGATTCCGGGAAACAATCTCTGCTGACTGCTACAATTCCCACTTTAACTGTCGGTTTGTTCATGATAAATTCTCCTATTCTTTGTTATATTTCTTTCAGACTTCTGGATTTTCCCCGATAAGTCCCTCAAATGCCCCGTCTATATGTGCTTCTTTGTGTGCTATGAGCCATTTATTTGTTGCTGCAAGCAGTCTGTCCTCGCCTGTATTCTTCTGTCTTTTTACATCATAATTTGTTCCCTTCGGAAGAACCACAGTACACCTGAAGCCTGAATTATTCACGCCGCATGGTGCATAGTGAAGCGTTGTCGCATAAACTTCAACAGCCATACCCGCAGGTACAAGAAACGCCTCAATATCTGCCGTATCATATGTATAATCTTCCTTTATATCCTGCTGTTTTCCCAGAAGTAAAATCATATCAGTAGCAGCTACATTTATCTCAGAACTTCTATGATATTCCACTGCATTAAGTTTCTGGTTATGTCCGTTACAGTATCCTATCTGAACAGGCATATCACCGTAAACCACTTTTGACATTACATCATACACGTTAAGTGACTCTAATTCTTTGTCGGATGGAACATATATAACATCATCCGGCACAGGTGTCTTTTCCATTGCACTTATAAGTTCTTTTGTATCAAGTTCTGTAAGAACTCTTCCGTACTGTGCAAATTCTTTGTCACAGACACTATGAATTTTCATGCTTGCCTCCATTCCCGCCGGATTATTATATGAATCTCAGCTCCGGCTTATTAAAACAACTTTTATAAAATGTGTTTTCTAAAGTTGTTATCATAATATCACTTCACGCATCATTTATCAACAAAAATATATAAATTTTTATCAAAAAAACATAAAAAAACGGAATAACGCACAAAACGCTATTCCGGTAATATCTCAAATCAGTCTTATTACAAGTTCAATTATAATTCCTGATACTACACCAAGAGCATATAAAAGACCGAGTATTTTTATATTTTCTTTTATATCTGTATTTTCTTTAAAAAGCACAAGTATGCCGACACCCGAACCGGCAAGCAGTCCTGCCATAGCAGTTCCAAGAGGCATAAGCCCTTCAATATAAAGCTGTGTTATAACAACAGATGACGCACAGTTCGGTATAAGTCCAACAAGTGCTGATACCATCGGTCCGATAACCGGCTTGTCAAGCATGAAGCTGCCAAGTGTTTCCTCTCCTACAAAATGTATTATCGTATTAAGGATAAATGATATAATAAGGATATATCCAAATATAACAAGAGTGTGCCTTAATGAAGACGCAACTATGCTCTTTTCACAGTGACAATGGTCATGGTCACACACATGACCGATTTTCTGTGTTATATCATCCTGATTTCTTGATTTTGCTTTGCTTATTACAAAATCAATTATAAATCCGGCAGCCATTCCGATAACTATTTTCCATAAAATAATTGTAAGTATTGTGCTTGCCGGAACTTTCTCAGATAAAAACACCGGCAGCATCTCATCTGATGTCGAAAGATATATCGCAATCAGCGTTCCAAGCGTAATTACTCTTCCGGCATAAAGATTGGACGCAGCCGCCGAGAAACCACACTGAGGCACAGCACCAAGGATAGCACCTGCAAAAGGACCTGCCTTGCCGGAATTCTTTATCATCCGCTTCGTTTTTGCTGTCGTCTTATGCTCTATATATTCCATCGCCAGATATGTAAAAAACAAAAACGGCAGCAGTTTTACACTGTCAATAAGTGTATCAATTATTACATCTAACATATAAATCTCCATTTTATTTTTTCAGGAATTTCTTAATAAACCCTTTTATATCCGGAAATTTTGAGCCCTTAATTTTTAATGGTACATATTCACTGTCTATGACACTGATATTTCCACTCCTGCATGGCTTTTTTGTCATGTCATGCCCACTCTCATAAGAATTATCTTTGTTATATAAAAGTTCCATAAGCTCATCATTAACCGGTCCGATTCCTCCCACCATAGATAAATACCTCCTAGAAAAATAAATCTGACATTTCTTTAATTATTTGTCTATAGCTATATACGAAATCATCTGCAAAAAAGTTTAACCTGTCATTAATTATTTTTGAAATAACGTTTTATAAGGTGCTCCTTCATCAAATACTTTACGCATCTTTTCTGATTTTTTCATAATAAACTTAACTATGTAATATGAAATAATTCCATAAATGCTTCCCAGTATAAGGCTGACAAGAACATCTGTAGGATAGTGTACTGTAAGGTAAAGTCTTGAAATTGCTATAAGTGCTGCTATAACAATAGCAAATCCACCTTCTTTTTTATACCACATGAAAATGGCAAGTGCTGCCGCAAAAGCTGCTGATGTGTGACCTGAAGGGAATGACCAGTCATCAATTGTAGCAAAAATATTATACAAACTCTCAAATGATGTATCTACATTGAAAGGTCTGACCCTTGCAAATGCATTTTTCATAACTCCATTGCACATTATAAGCGATATTATAAGTGCAAATGCCATTGTAAGTCCTACTTTTCTATATTTTTTAGGTAAAACCGTAAGAGCTGCCAGTGCTACCAGTATAAGAAATATTCCTTTCTCGCCAAGCATTGTTATGCCATACATAATTGGATTGAGAAACGGATTGTGCAGGCTTTCAAACCAATGTAAAATCTGTAATTCCATTTAAAAAACTCCTCTTTAATTTTTATTCTGCCTTATACATTTTATCTGCTAATATTTTTTTTTGCAAGTAAAACATTTTTGTGTTATAGTTTTAAGAAAATATCATTTTTGAACGGAGAGACTTATTTATGTTTGAAAGCTTTAATTCAATCCTTAAAACGATTGATAGTTTCGTTTGGGGACTTCCCCTTATTATTCTTATTATTTCTGTTGGTTTGTTTCTTACAATCCGTCTGAAAGGACTGCAGATTACAAAGCTTGGACTTGCCATTAAGCATACGGTAAAAAATGAAGCATCCGGCGATGGCGAAGTATCCGGTTTTGCTTCACTTTGTACAGCTTTATCAGCCACAATAGGTACAGGTAATATCGTTGGTGTAGCAACTGCTCTTGTTGCAGGCGGTCCCGGTGCTTTATTCTGGATGTGGATTGCCGCCCTTGTAGGTACAGCAACAAAATATTCAGAATGTCTTCTTGCTGTAAAATACCGTGTCGTCCAGAAGGACGGACATATTCTCGGAGGACCTTTCTACTATATTGAACATGGAATGGGAAAAAAATGGAAATGGCTTGCCAAGTTATTTGCATTTTTTGGTGTTGGCGTTGGTCTTCTTGGTATCGGTACATTTACACAGATTAACGGTATAACAAGTGCTGTAAATAATTTCTTTGATGCCAATAACCAGTGGGCAGTAACACTGTTTGGACGTGAATATTCATGGTCTGTTATTATATCCGGCATACTTCTTACAATATTTACAGCTCTTGTACTCATTGGCGGTCTCAAAAGAATTTCATCTGTTGCACAGGTTATAGTTCCTTTTATGGCTGTTACATATTTTGTTGTTACACTTGCTATTCTTGTATACAATTTCAGGGAAATCCCCAATGCTCTTGCAACTATTGTACAGAGTGCATTTGGTCTGCGTGCTGTAGGCGGTGGTGCTATCGGCTCTATGATGATAGCTATGCAGATGGGTGTTGCCAGAGGTATCTTTTCTAACGAAGCAGGTCTTGGTAGTGCTCCTATTGCTGCTGCCGCTGCCGTTGCTGATGCACCTGCACAGCAGGGTCTTATCTCTATGATGGGTACTTTTATTGACACACTTGTAATCTGTACAATGACAGGACTTACAATTGTTATAACAGGTTCATGGAATGTCGGTCTTGAAGGCGTTTCTGTTACAACAAGAGCGTTCCAGATGGGACTTCCTCTTCCGGCACAGTTCTCTTCATTCATACTCATGCTCTGTCTTGTATTCTTTGCATTTACAACAATACTTGGATGGAATTATTACAGCGAACGCTGTCTTGAATATCTTATCGGAGATAAGAAAAATGTTATCAAAGCCTACAAATGGTTATATATCTTATGTATTTTCATAGGTCCTTTTATGACTGTTTCAGCTGTATGGACAATTGCAGATATATTCAACGGTCTTATGGCTATACCAAACCTTATTGCACTTATTGCATTAAATGGCGTTGTTGTATCCGAGACTAATAAATATATTAACAGCCTGAAAAAATAACTATGAGAAACACGCTCCGCGAGTTTCTCAAGTTATCGCGGCAGTCGCCAAGGTCTCGTGCAAGCACGGACTTTGGCTCGTTACACGCGTAAATAAAAACCCCGGCATTTACGGAATAAACATGGATTCTGCTCATTTTCCGTAAATGCCGGGTTATTTGTTTATTGTATGCCCACCGCTTTTTTTGCCAGCCTGTCGGCTTCTTCATTGCCTTCTACGCCTGAGTGACCTTTGACTTTTACAAAATGCAGTTCTATATCATTTTTTACTGACTGAATATAATCGTAATATGCTATAGTTCCGGCTTTATTACGCTTCCATTCACCTGTTGCCCACATCTGGATTCCCATATAATCATAATAAATATCAAGCGACCTGATTCCCAGCTCTATCGCCTTTTTTACTGCCGCCATACTGCCAAGCACTTCTCCTGCAACATTTCTCATTGATGCCATATCAGCATCGTTTCCATTTCCCATAAGTTCATAGCGTTCACCTTTATACTCTATAAATCCGCCATAACCATATACTGATGTCGATATATTAAATGAACCATCAACAAATGCAAATGCTTCAGATCTGACATGACTGCATTTTGCCGCACTCATATATTCATCTGCATCCTCTCTTGTCGTAAAACTTTTGTACTGTGCTCCTGCAAAGCCATGAACCTGTGTTTTACATGCTTCCCACGACATATATATTCCAGGTTTTCTTCCGGCACGCACTGCGTAAAATTTCTGTGCCATAAAAATTATTTCAGCTTGAATATTTCCTCAAGCTCTTCCTTTCCTTTGAAACCTACAGATGTAATCTCCGGTTTTCCATTTTTAAATAAAATAAGTGTAGGAATACTGACAACCATAAATTTCTGTGCGAGTACCATCTCCTCATCTACATTAACTTTTCCAACCTTAATTTCAGGATGTTCTTTTTCTATCTGCTCCACTACAGGTGACATCATCATACATGGACCGCACCATGATGCCCAGAAATCAATAAGAACAGGCTTATCACTATTTTCAACTTCCGAATTAAAATTATTCTGTGTTATAACCATAATAAAACCTCTTTTCTGAATGTTTTTTGTTTTTATATCTGACAAACCGTTTATATCACGGAATGTATTGTGGAATTATTATACCCATATGGCTGTTATAAAATCAAGGAAATTATATACTTTGTGCCATGCACATTTTCCCCCACCCGGTAACATCATCAGGTATATTCATTCCATTAAGCGGTAATGATCCCTTTATAAGATGTGCCTTTAATTTTTCACCATAAAGAAACAGGTCATTGCCACGCACAATTCCCCATTCCATCAGAAGTGCTGATGCTCCCGTGACAAATGGTACTGCATATGACGTACCGCTTACTATAGTCCTTTCATCTATACGCACATTTTCCCCAGGTGCCACTATGTCCGGCTTTACTGCAATTCCTGATTCTGACTGTGTCACATACCCTCTTCCTGAAAACGGAGATGGCGTGTTTGTCGCTGCATTGTATGAACCAACAGTTATAACATTGGATGATGTTGACGGAACCGTATAAGTAAGGGAAGAATCAGGACGTGTAAATCCTGTCTTAGGATTCAGTGAAGCTGCAGCCGGAAGCCACATGTCAAAGAAGCCGGTTCTTATTTTATCCGGTATGAAATTAATTCTCCACAAGCCTGATGTTATATAATTATTTACCGGAACAATATCTATATATATTTCCTGCCTCATGCTGAACGGAAGCGGCTGTGCATAATAACACAGCACTTTTTCCGTCCCGGTACTTACCGTGTTCAATGTATTATATCGGCTAATACGTCCCAGATTTATGCCAGCCGGAGTTATTACCTCAATATTAAAATCATCCCAATAATCTTTCCATATCTGGATATTAAGTGATGTCTCGTATTCAGAAACAGCTATCTGGACGTATTGTTCCTCTCCCTGTATAAGCCTGCCTGATGTATGTCCTGCTCCAAGCCCCTCATTGCCGCTTCCGACACATATTGCACATTTCCATGATGCAGAAGCTGTATTAATAAAGCTTTCCTGAATTGAGCTGCCACTGTGATCACCATAATTATTGCCATAGCTTATATTTATTGCTACAGGTTTTCCCAAATCTGCAGCTTTTTTTATACAAAAATCAACCCCTTTAATAAGCTGCGTTGTACCAGAAAATGATGTTCTGTCTGTATTTCCCATCTTTACTACAAGAATATCGGATTTTGACGCAACACCTCTGTTACCACATGCAATTCTTGCAACATTCGTTCCATGTCCGCTTATATCAAATCCCGGGGCTCTTTGTGCATGCATCCCTTTTGGATTTTCCCCATCCAAATATCTGTCTATCTGACTGCTGTCATAAAATATATCTCTGTCCTGATCCCATATACCGATAATTCTTGTTGTTCCATTCTCATTTTTAAAATCAGGATTCGTCACATCTATTCCTGAATCTATAATTGCAGTTATAACTCCTTCTCCAAATAATCCGTATGGATTGTCAGATCCTGCCTGTACCGGTGTTATACAGGCAGCTGATTTCTCATTACTCAATTGAAAATACAGTCTTTTAGGCTTTTCTATAAACTGTATCTGTTTTTCCTGTGACAATGAATCAATGTATTCTTTTTTTATTTTTATAATTGCATATCCACCCAGTAATTCATATATTTCCATACCCGGATATTTTGCTGAAAATTGTGATAAATCCTGTGTATATTTAACTATAATTTCCCATATACCTGCTTCTTCATCTACTCCTGCCGATAAATCAGGCGATTTTGCCCTGTCTTCCTGCGTTGCCTGCATGCTGACATTTAACAGCGTTTCCAGCTTCTGATTTGCCATATATGCTCCTTTTTTATATTTCATATTATTCTTATTCCGATAATTACAAAATATATCATATCTGCTTTAAATCTATAATATGCAAACATTAAAAAAGTACCTGCCTGATAAACTTCCCAAAAATATACAGAAACTATATGACAAAGGACATGAATAAATGATTTTTTCTCCATCAAACTAGAATTTTTCAATTCCATCTGACATATGATCTTTCTCAGTTATTTTACGGATAACCCGGCATGGATTTCCAGCTGCCAGACTATAGGGTGGAATATCTCTTGTCACAACGCTTCCTGCACCAATTACACACCCTTCTCCTATGGTGACACCACCGCAAACAACCACATTAGATGCCAGCCAGCAATTATCTTTTATAGTTATTGGTTTCGCATATTCAAGATTATAAAAACTGCCATCTTCTCTTTTTCGGATATTGCGTTCTTCGGGTAATAATGGATGCATAGGAGTTGCCAATGTGACATTGGGACCAATCATCACATTATCCCCTATATGTATTTCGCATACATCTAAACATGTAAAATTAAAATTAGCAGAGCTGAATTTTCCAAAGAACGTATTACATCCATAATCAAAATAAACAGGTGCCTGTAAATACGGAAGTTCCTCTGTTGCCGACAATAATTCTCTCAATATCTGCATTTGCTCTTCTGAGCAATCTTCGTCCGTCAAATTATATTTTCTTGATAATTTACGTGCATTCAGACGTAATTGTTCTAATTCCTTATCCGCTGAATCATACAACTCTCCGTTTATCATTTTTTCTCTTTCTGTCATTCCTGATAACCTCCAATCCAAAGTTATAATTAGACGTTTACAAAACGCCGCAAGCCGCATAAATACTGCATTTTTTATTACTAAATTAAAATAACTCCTCTCCTGCAATACTTTCGGAGATAATATTTTCTATCGTCTGCCTTCACCCTTTGACAGCAATATAACCAAATAATAAATAATTCCAAATACAGCTATACTTCCAATCATAATGCCAATCATCTGATTTACACTTACCACATTTCCATGAAATACCGGATTGCAATCAAGAGTGTCTCTTATCGCTTCAACCATTTCACCCGGATAATGTTTTCTCTCCATCTCCCCGAATACTCCGTGAAGCATATGATTCTTAATCAATGAAGTGGCATATGTACTCGGAAGATAAGACAGCGCCTTCTGAAGACCTGATCCAAAATTTGAAATCGGCATATAAGCTCCACATATAAAACCATAACCTGCACTGACAATTGTACCCACAGCCGAAAGCTGTCCCTGTGTTGTCAATGGAAAGCTAATGATACTTGAAAGCGTACTTCCAAACAGGACGAGCATTATCATATCAAATAAAACCCATAATATATCTGCTGCATTCATATACCAGCCCATTTTAAGTAAATATCCCAGACATAATACAAACGCAAGTCCATTGACCATCAAAGAATTAGCAACTGTTGAGAGAAAATATCCCAAATAGATTTTTCCCCTGCTGACCGGTGCAACATTAAAATCCTTACTTGTTCCATTTGCCTTGTCCTGCACCATAGTCAGATTCACACAGAATGTTACAGTGATACAGCTCACTGCCATAAGTGATGCTGTCAGCTGTGCTGCCACGGTTCCATTAATGAGCTCATCCGAAATCGTAATCATATCCGGAATTGCTGCTGTAAAAGAATCTCTGAAAACCTTTGCAAGAAACGTAGCATACAAAACAATCAGAATTACGGGTGTGATCATTGATGTAAACAACATACCTTTATCTTTAAAAAAGAGTTTTCTGTTCCTGTTCATTAATGCCAATACTGTTCTCATCAGCGTTCACCTCCAAGCTTCTTTCCTGTGACTGCAAGAAATACATCATCCATACCGCCTTTTACTACCTCATAATCCCTAAACAGCTCCTGATTTTCTACAATAAGCTCCGTTGCTTCTTTCGTATTTCTTACTTTTATCTGATATCCGTCACGTATTTTTTTATATTCTCTGTTCAATGTCTTTATTTCATCTTCGGAAACACCGTAAACAGACACGATATCCTGTACATAATCATTTTTAAGTTCAAACGGTGTACCTTGTGCTGCAATACTTCCTTTGTCAAGAATCACAACATACCCGGCATTAGCAGCCTCTTCCATATAATGTGTAGTCAGAAATACTGTCATATTTTCTGTTTTCTGAAGTTTCTCAATAACATTCCAGATTAACTGTCTTGTCTGTGGATCAAGCCCTGTGGTAGGCTCGTCAAGAATCAAAATCTCCGGTCTGTGCAATAATGCACGGGCAATATCAATTCTTCTTCTCTGACCTCCCGACAGCTTACCCACAGGCCTGTTTAAAAACTCGTCAAAATCCAGAATCTCGACCAGCTCCTGTAATCTCTTATCAAAAGCCTTTCCTGTAATACCATACAAAGCAGCTCTGCTCATTAGGTTCTCTTTCACCGTAAGCGGTTTATCAAGTGCACTATCCTGAAATACAACACCAATCATCCTTTTTGTCTGTTCACCGGCTTTGTCAGTTTCTATTCCGTTTACCTGAACCGTTCCACTATCTTTTTTCTGCAGTCCACAGAGAATAGAAATGGTTGTACTTTTCCCCGCACCGTTTACTCCAAGAAACGCAAACAATTCTCCTTTTTTCACACGAAAGCTCAGATTATTTACAGCTTTTACTTCGCCAAAGCTTTTATTCAGATGACTGATTTTAATTATATCTGATTCCATATCCTTTTCCTCCTAGTTCTTCCATATCAGCTAACCTCCATATAATTTTAATTAATTTGCTATTATAATTACTCTATCGTTAATTGATTTCATTGTCCATATGCAAACAACTAACATGCACAAAATCGGTACCAAGATGCATAATAATTCCAATTTTCAACAATACTCAGTCAATTTTTATCTGTATACCTGTCTTTGGAAACTGCTTATCAAACTCTTCTGCCTTCTCCAATGAATAATCAAGCCAAATCTTGTACCAAACTTTTTATAGCTGATACAAATTCTACTTTAACCTTTTCTTTATCTGCTGCTCCATCATAAAGGCTGTAATAAAAATGCATAACAGCATAAAATCTGGCAGCTTTATCCTTAGCATTTACAATTCCAATACTTTCAAATAAAGCTTTCACATAAGAAGCTGGTCCAGCCACAAGATACTGCTGATATAATTTCTGCATCTCTTCACTGCGAAATTGCTCTATTGTCAGCATCTTCCGAAACGATGATGCAAAATCATCCTCTGTCCAGTATTCAAACATAGACTTGCTGTATTCCACAAAATCATCCAATGATACTGCCTCATACTGTTCAGGCATTTTTTCTTTTTCCTCTTGTGGCATATCATATTCTTCTGCCTGTTCACCATCCCGCTGCTCCATACGCTGCACAATACAGTCAAAAATATCTCTTTTGCTTTTGTAATGACGGTACAATGCCCCTTTTGTCATATCAAGCTCTCCTGCTATCTGACTGACTGAAACAGCCTCATAACCATCTCTGGCAAACAGATGCAGTGCCACAATTAATATTTCCTCTTTCCTATTACTCACACTAATAACCTCCAAACGCAAAAATAAACGACCGTTTATATCTTAATAATAGTAAACGGTCGTTTATTTGTCAATGCTTTTCTTTTTTCTTACATTATCTCTTTTTATAAATCAGCAACTCCGGATTTTCACCATCCTTCTCATATGTACATACCAGAATAAAATCCATACCTGCCAGAATGCCGAAGCACCTTTCTCCTCCAAATTCAGACTCCAGTTGATTTCCCAGATAGGTTTTCTGGTCATCAAGGAATTTCACTTTTTGTCCATTAGGCAGAATATATTCCAGATTCACATATTTCCCCACAAGTGCATTTAGTTTGTCTACTCTTGGAAGTCCGTCTATATGCAGATCATTAATTTCATTTATCAACTGCATTTTAAACTCTTCAAACTGCCCATTGTCACTAAGTTCATCATACTTGTTCCAGTAATCTAACTTTGGAAGCATTTCTTTCATATAAGAGCGTGCCTGTTCTTCGGTAAAGTTTTCATTTACCATATTCTTTACACATACATCAATCAATTCATCCATATCGTTATATGTGTATGTTCCATCTGCATAGCACCATTTACAATACTCCTCATTTAATGTGCCATCCTTATCACGTCCCAATATGGAATCATCATCAATTGGCATCCCGCAGCATTGGCAGATCAGTTTTCTTGGTTCTCCCAAAAGCGTATTGATTGAAACATCAAATTCTTTAGATAAGAGCTTAAGTGTATCAGTATTGGGAACGGTATCACCATTTTCCCAGCGTGATACCGCCTGCCTTGTTACCATGATTTTATCTGCCAGCTCGTCTTGTGACATTCCTCTTTCCGTACGAAGTTTCAAAATAATATTTTTTGTTTCCATAGTCGTCACCTTCATAATAATATCATATAGATAAATCCGAGTTCTGAAAAGCAACCTGCTGTTGCCATACACTGTCTATATGATTTGATTATCACTCTTTGATCATGCCTTTCTTGCACCAGGTTCTTACTAAACTTATTGGCATAGCAGTTTTGAATTTCATCAGCTGTATTCTTGAAGTTCTACTTTGCCAGCCATTCTTTCTCTTCTTCATTTTCCGCAATATCTATTCTCTCAATCTTAAATATTACAGGACGTGTCCCATCATTGCAGCAAGCAATCATCATTCTGTCGTCATTTGTCCACTTACGCATAATGGAGCCTCCTTGCAGAGCTGAGTATACATATCTGCTGATAGCATCCCAGGCTTCTCCGCAAAACTTACCGTTCATCAGATTGTAAAAATCATCCTGCCCAGGAGTTCTTTTCAGAATAAAAGTATCTCTGCCTCCACCCTTACAAATTTTGATTTTCTCAATTCTCCAAACTGGAATTGTGGCATTTCTACAAGTACCAATATGAGTGCATTCCACATAAATATGTTTTGGAATTTTTCGGCATTTGCTTTATTGCATTGTAAATATTTAAGTAATCCCCAAATCCCATTCCAATACAAATAATTCCAAATAACCCCAATCCAACAAATTGCGGAAATATCAAAAATAAAATATAGGGAATTATGCCAAGTATAAGATTAGGGCACAAGCACATAAAAATAAAACGCCCTTTACTCATATCCTCTGTTCCTACCACAAACATCAACCCATGTGCCAAATCATTATACATATATACATCTTTTTTATAACATATTGCATGCAGCAATTCATGTGGCAACAGAGATAATCCGCCACAAATTCCACCTATCATCATCCATATTGCATTATCAGGAATATATTCTATTCCCAGTATTAAAAATGGAATTGCTAATATACCCATTATCAAAATACATCCCCCATTTGCAATTAATGATAATTTCTTCGTATCCTCTAGTTCTTTAAACGGGGTTGCATTAGGATGATGTTCCTTGTATGGAAGACTACTCTCATCTCCATTATATTTGCCAGCATAGTGAAAAATCATATTATTCTTTCCTCCATAAACTTCAAAGTTTCTGTTCCTTACAGTCGAGTAGACTTACACCTCACAATGTAATCCCCTCACAGAACCGTACGTGCGGCTTCCCCGCATACAGCTCTTCATAATAACATTTACAGTTTCAAAACAAGCTGACATAAATCTTTGGCATTGCCAATGGATAATATTTCAGCATTTCTATGAATCCTTCTCTTGTATAATTCTTTCTGTTGTCTTTTAGACATCTCCACCATATCAAAATCCAATAATTAGGAAACATCTCGTGGTTATAATACCTATTTAGCTGCCATTAGCACTATCAACATACTAAAACATACATACAATAAAACCAAGCATGCAACTAATAATCCCCGATATCCATAGTGCAGGATGTATTTTTCGACTCTTTCGTGTTATAACAGAAATCACGATACCAATAAACGAGCATAATAGTCTCCAAAATATGACATCAATATAGGTATATGGTGCATGATTTGCACTGTAAAAGTAAAGCACATTGTTAGAATTCTCCACACAAAGCACCGTGTAATTCCATTTTTCCAGATAACTTTTTACTGTCCCGGCAATGATTTCATCATCTTCCACGATAAAAATGCGATACATCGATTTAGTCCAACACAATGTCCTTTTTCTTTCCGTTTTTCTTTCTCGGATACTGTCGGATACGAGTGACAAAGTCGAGATTTACGATTTCCCGTTCGCCGGAATTTCTCTCAATGACCATGCCTCCATCATCAATTTCCTTAATGATGCCCTGTATGCTGCCTTCATTTGAAGTGATCGTATAAATGATGCATTCTTCCCCGATAAATTGTTTTGCAAGTTCTTTCATAACAACATTCTCCTTGTTTTGTTTTCTTTGATTTAGTATCTGCCACGCAACCACTGCTGTTCGCCTTCTTCTCCTGAAGCAGAAAAAGATAATCAGCACAGCAATAATCACCAAATAACTTCCCATTGCCTGTCCTCCTACATTTCTATCATGAAATCTTATTTCCTGCCTTTGAATACTTTAATGCTTCCTTGCAATATACAGACTGATTTACAATCCAAATCAAGCACACTACAAGAGAAGGTAAGAATCCTATGCCAAAAACAAGGGCACAGACGGCAAGTACAATGGACAAAATCGAACAAACTGTGTTTGTGGCGGCGTAAGCTTTAAACGCACACTTGCCAATCATAATTTTTTCGGCTTCATCACAGCTCTCCATCCATTTCTTTTGAAACTTCATATCATAGACGGACGCCGTTTTTTCGGGATTCATCTTTTTGGTAGTATCAACGCATTTCTGCTGGAATATGACCGCTTCGATCATAATTGTCAAGAAACCGATAATGCCCGCAAGAAACAGAGCACCACTGGTTTCAGTTTTAAAAGTTTCAAATCCATTGGCATAAGATGCCGCAATAAGGAAGTAAGAGAGGATAAGGGCTACACTTGCTACCCAAATCACGGTGGATAGTTTTTCGTCAATCGTATCGGACATTTCCTCATTTTTGCCGTCCCAAGAGGCGAGTAGTTTTGTTGCACTTTGATAAATAGGAACACAGACCACCGGCACAATTACCGCTGCCGCTAACATCAGCCACGGAGCGATATATGTCCCAAAAAACATTCCTGCGGTTTTCATTCCGCCCGCCAGCGTGTTCAGCCCATATTTTGCCGAGCAAAAGCCTATTGTTCCGCCGATAATGAAACATATTACCATAATGAGCATAAATTGGGGCAGAGCTTTCCGATTTGCCCCCTTAATTTCATTTTTATCCATTATCTTCTTCCTCATGTAAATAAAAAACTTCTTCCACCGCAACGCCGCACACTTTTGCAATCGTTAAGGCAAGGGTAACGGACGGCGAATAATCGCCACGTTCAATCAAACTGATTGTCTGCCTTGATACACCGCATAAGCGTCCCATTTCCTGCTGATTAACATTCAATGCAGCCCTGCGTTCCTTTAAACGATTTCGCAGTATCATATAGCACCTCCGTTCGACAATTTTACTTGTCTATTTGACAATTTTAATTGTCATAATGTATTATACTCTTGTCATTCCGATTCGTCAAGGGTAAATTATTCTACACACAACCCCTCCATCAACTACAAATACTACCTTTCCTTTATCCTTATCTTCAATTTTGTCATATTAGCACATTTTGGTGTTTGATACGGTAGACAATGCTTTACTTAGAAATCCTGGTTCGCATCCACTGTTTCACAGTGACAGAGGATTCCAATATACGAACAGGACATTGCATAAAAACTGCCAGCAGATAAATTTCTGCTGGCAGGAAAAATTTATATTTTTTTCAATTGTCTACTTGACAGGGAGCAGTTCATTTATTAGGTACAACAGCCCCTTGATACCTACAGTTTGTTTTGTGCTACACTCTCCCACAATCCTACCTAATTATATACCTACATGTACAAAATATCATTTTCTAATTTTTATTTCAGGATTTCTTAGACTTTTTATATGCCTGTTTGTTTTCATACATATAATAATCTGCCTTATCTAATAGCATCTGTATTGTACACTCACTATCAGCATCTGATATTGCCCATCCACATGCATAGTCGATTGGCATATTATTACCACTGCTGTTTAATCTGTCTTTTTCCCTGCTTAGCTGCTTTAATATATCCTCAATTTCCGTTTTGCTTGTATTGTAGATAACTACCATGAATTCATCGCCGCCATATCTTCCAACAAAATCTTTTTGTGGAATTACATTGCGTAAAAGCCTGGCAAAGTTCAATATAAGCTGATCTCCCTTTGAATGTCCCTTTGTATCATTAATAATCTTAAGATTATTTAAATCAAACATCATGCACGCTGTATGCTTTGCAACTGTTTCCTTATTGTTAAGAAGCACTTCACAGGCATCTTTATTTGGCAATCCCGTGTGGGCATCTGTATATGCTCTTTGTTCTAACAGCTTGTTTAGTACAGACATTTTCATGGCTGCTAAGGTCTGTATAACAATCAATATCACAAGACATAGCATGTCAAGTACTGACAACAGCTCTAAAGTACGGATTTTAACAGCTATCCTTTCTGAATAGCTTTCCGCAGCGGATACTGTTTCATCTGTCATCTTAAAATATATTTCACTCATATTAACAATATCTGTATTTTGATAGCCTGCTTCTCTTACTGCTTTGATTTCTTTTTTTAATTCTTCCCAGTAGTCACTTAGAATCTGTAACTTGTCATGATATTCCTTATCTTTAAGATCTACAAGATTGTATTGTCCATTCTGATATTCCAAATCATTAAGAATATCATCAAGATATTTAATTAATTCATCATTCTGGTTTTCTGTAATTTCCAGCTTCACTTCACGCTGCGTAGCTCCACGTACCAGACCTGCATAATTTATTACGCGGGCTGTACCCTGCAGCCTGCTGATATTCACCATAATAAATATAATAAGAACTATCAGTATCAATATTAAACAGCTTTGGATAATTCCTACTATATTCTTACTTTTTCTATATGATTGTTCTTCTTTCTCCATACTAACGCCTCAATAATACACAATTTTATATTTATTGTACATTATTTCATATTATTTTATTTACGCATATTATTTCTAGCTTTATCTATACCTTATATAATTATATCTATATAATGATGAGAATGTCAAAAATAAATTTTGCCACTTACTGATGTAACCGGACCGCTTAATTGCTATGTAATTCCCGCAATCCTCAAACACCTTAAATCTATATTATATAATATAAAAATTACATAAATAAGTCAATAAAATAGTAATAATTACTACTTTAATTATTACTTTATTGTATGTGTTATTTAATAGACTGTATGTCTAGACAGCTTAAGCTGTTGTTCTGTTAACTGCAAACTCCACTTCTATTATTGTTCCTCCTGATGGATTAGGCCTGATTGCAATACTGCCATCGTGTACCCGCACAATTTCATTAACAAGCGCAAGTCCAAGACCAACACCACCAAGCTCACGGCTTCTTGATTTATCTACGCGAAAGAACGGTTCAAACACACGTTCCTTAAGTTCCTCTGGAATTCCGTTTCCCGTATCCTTTACTGACAGATAAACCTGCTTTTCCCTCTGATATGCCTCTACTGAAACCTGTCCACCTGAATGATTATATTTTATGGCATTCTCAACAAGATTATATACAAGCCTGTATATAAGAATATCACTTCCGACCATATTTACATCCTTACATTTTCCAATAAGCTTTATATTCTTTTCCTGTGCAAGTGGCTCCAGATCCGCCAATACCTCATCAACAAGTGCATTAACTATAATCGTCTCATCACGTCCCACTGTCTGAAGCTCGCTCATGTCAAGGAGCGTTTTTACCATTTTACTAAGTCTTTCATTCTGTTCAGTAACCATCTTTATCGTCTGTATAGTATCTGCATCATTATCTGGATGCTTGCCAGAATTATATAAATCAAGCTGAACCTGCATTAATGATAATGGAGTCCGAAGCTCGTGTGCCGCATTCTCAGTAAACTGCCTCTGTATCTTAACAATAGCAAATAAAACATCATAGTGCTGTTCATTACGACAAACAGCCCATTTTCAAAATGGTCAGATATACAGACTTAAAGACCAGATGCAGTATATGGTTGAAGAGAATTAAACTATATAAAAATATCATATAAGAATGTAGGTTTTTCTACATTCTTATATGATAAAAAAGCTACATTTTTATATTGACATTTGCATCAACAATACTATTAAAATGGAGCATCTGTATTCCATACAATTTCTATATTGTCCTCTCCATTGATAATCACTTTTTGCTTCCTTTTCTCTTCTTATATGCGGATGGTGTATCAATACCGTAAGCATTTAAGTAATTTGCTGCTTCCGGATCTACAATAATCTTATGCTTATCATTTGGGTCTTTGACATATCCATACCTTAACTGACCACTAATGTTCTCCCCATTCAGTAACCTTATGTGCTTTGTAGAACGTATTTTATTAGACAAATCCCTGCTATAAAGCATATAAATTAAATTCTTAAACGCAACATTCATACCACCGGTGGAACCATCATAGTTATCGCTGTCATAATTGCCATTAACTGCAATAACCCGTACCTGATAAAGTGACATTTCAATATCATCGTAATCTGTTTTTGCCATGTGGATTCATCGGCAATCATTTCTATTACATCCCAATGCTCAGCTATCTTGTCGCTTTCTACTCTCCAAAGTCATAATAAGCAGTTGGTTTATCACCAAAGATACCTCCTCTTACTGCCAGTACAAAGTTTCGCTTAGCAAGCACTTGATACGTTTCCTCTATGTATGCATATTGTCAAGTGTATGTGTCATATTTTATATTCAAAATAAAAAAGGCTGCTACTCTCTAAAAAATAACAGCCTTTCTTACTATATCAGCCTTTTGGAATTTGACCATCGACATA
>ERZ773243.32-NODE-32-length-177719-cov-18.185209_pt1 | contig 177719 bp, 155 predicted proteins | sample MGYA00580520_ERZ773243 | MGnify/ENA primary metagenome ERZ773243 (study PRJEB29015, sample SAMEA2737747) | human gut metagenome | biome: human gut; feature: human-associated habitat; material: faeces | place: China | collected 2012 ... | reverse complement strand
AGAGGTCGGAAAACGAAAGTAGGAAGAAAACTGCTTCGTTTTCCTCCTACTCGATTAGTATGTGTTTCTATATTGTTTAGGCGACATTCCCGTATATCGTTTAAAGTACTTTCCAAAGAAAGAAATGTCCGGAAAGTTCAGGGAGTAAGCAATTTCCTGAATCGTCATTTCTGTGGATCGCAATTTGGCTTGTGCGTCATGGATGATGAATGAGGAAATGATGTCGGTTAGAGTTTTTCCTGTTATTTTTTTTATGGTAGTACTCAAGTGCTGTGGAGAAAGGTGCATCTTCTCAGCATAAAAAGAAACGTTTCGTTCTGTTTTGTAATATTGGATAACGATGCGCACCAGTTCTTTTACTATTTCTTGGTTGCGGTTATACCGGGCTGGTTCAAGATTCGGCTTTTGTTTATAAATATATCCCAGATTTAGGATAAGCATGCTGTATGCCAGACTCATCTGGGTTTCACTCATGAATCCGTTTCCATATCTCAATGACTTGATTTGCAACATAAATGTGTTGTAGAAGATTTCTGCCATCGGCGGTTCCAGTTTCAATACCGGTTTTTCGAATATATACGGAGTATATTCAATGGTGTGTGAAAACAGACGGGAACTTCGGATGAGCTTTTGTGAGAATCCTACAAAAATGAAGCGGCAGTCCGGGCTTTGTTCGGTGAGTTGGACGTAAAGGTCGGGGAAAATAATCGCAATCGAATTGGCCTTCATCTGATACTGGGTAAGATGAATGGTCAGTGTACAGGTACCTCTGACGCACAACAAGAAAATGCATCCCGGAGAGGGTATGGGAAACTTGAATAGCTGCTTGAATTTACCATACAGGTCTATTCCGGCCATCATGTCGGCTCCTGCGGGAATTAGATCTGACTTTTCAAGTTTTTTCATGGGCATGCTTTGTCTCTTTTTTTTTGATTACGGAAGGCAAATATAGTGTATTTGTTTTTATATTCCAAACATTGAATTGTTTGTTTTTTTTGTTGCCTTTCAGGGGATAAGTCAGATGTGATACCCTTGTAAAAGAACTTGATTCCTATATCCGGGAAGAGGAATTGCCGAATGCCGGACGGGGTGTTGACGGTAGGCGGTGGTGATGGAAAACCGGTGTATGCCGGTGGGGTTCAAAAGAACAGGCAGGGAAAGAAAAAAGTGGCTTCCGTAAAGAAATCTTTGCTATTATGTGAAAAAGACTTAAGAAAAAATACGGCATATGATTGTATTTTGTATTTTCGTTGTCAGTACGAAAACTATAAGTTTAATATAATGAAAACCACTAATTTGTATCTTGTAAGTTTGGTATTCGTTGCCATTCTGGGCGGTCTGTTGTTTGGGTATGACACCGCAGTAATTTCGGGAGCCGAACAGGCTTTGCAGAAACATTTGGGACTTAATTCTTTTTGGCATGGTGTAACCGCCTCCAGTGCCTTGGTAGGATGTGTGATAGGTGGAGCCATATCGGGAATATGCGCTTCCCGTTTAGGGCGGCGCAACTCGCTCCGGCTGGCAGCTGCCTTGTTCTTTGTTTCGGCCTTAGGTTCTTATTATCCTGAGTTTTTATTCTTCGAAAAAGGAGATACTTCATTTTTACTGATACTTACATTTAATCTGTATCGTATTATCGGTGGGGTGGGAGTCGGCTTGGCTTCGGCAGTCTGCCCGATGTATATTGCTGAAATAGCTCCTTCTGAAATCCGCGGGAAATTAGTATCCTGTAACCAGTTTGCCATTATCTTCGGAATGCTGGTGGTTTATTTTGTAAATTACCTGATAAAAGACGGTATGCCGGCAGAAACGCTGGTATCCGATGGCTGGCGCTATATGTTCGTATCCGAAGCCGTTCCGGCTGCTTTGTTTGGCATTTTGCTGTTCTTTGTGCCCAAGACCCCCCGTTACTTGGTGATGGAAGGAAATGACGAGAAGGCCATGAACGTATTGGAGCGTATCAACGGAAAAGAAAAGGCTGTGCAGATTTTGGCAGACATAAAGGCGGTAGCTGGTGAAAAAACGGAAAAGCTGTTCGCCTATGGTGTTGCCGTTATAGTAATCGGTATCCTTCTTTCCGTGTTCCAGCAAGCCATTGGCATCAACGCCGTATTATATTATGCCCCACGTATTTTCGAAAAGATTGGGGGCGGAGGCGATGGCATGATGCAGACCGTCATTATGGGTGTTGTCAATATTATATTTACTTTGGTTGCCATTTTTACGGTTGAGAAAATCGGAAGAAAACCTCTTTTGATAATCGGCTCGTTAGGCATGGCATTCGGTGCATTGGGAACAGCTGCCTGCGATGAACTTCAGGCAGGAGGTATGATTGCGGTACTGTGTATCATTGTTTACGCTGCATCGTTCATGATGTCATGGGGACCTATATGCTGGGTATTGATTTCAGAGATATTCCCGAACACCATTCGTGGAAAAGCTGTTGCCATAGCCGTTGCTTTCCAGTGGATATTCAACTATTTGGTTTCATCTACCTTCCCGGTGATGTATGAATTCAGTCCGTTCTTTGCCTATTCCATTTATGGCGTTATCTGTTTGGCGGCAGCCGTGTTTGTATGGAAATGGGTTCCTGAAACCAAAGGCAAGACTTTGGAAGAAATGAATCAGCTTTGGTTGAATCACAAAAAATAAAATGCATATTTAAACAGGTTTAAGGAAGATTCTTTCAAAAATTACAGAAAGTTTTCTTCGGGAGTATGTAGTTTTTATGAAAATGCTTATATTTGCATCCCGAATTGTGAAGTGCCATAATTGGGAAAGAAATGTATAGTTTACAAAAAGAAAAAAAAGACATACGATATAGTATAAACACCCGGAATTGCTTTTCGGCAAATCCGGGTGTTTTTTATAATGTAGAGTCTGGAACTTTTCATGTGTCCGGTCTAATCTCAGAAAAAGAGAAGCCTTTGCAGTTCAAGACAGACTGATTGAGAATACGAGACTATTTAATAAAACAATATTAGGGTATATATAAGGTAATGAGAAATGTAACGTTAATCCTTGACGACGGGAGCCGTTTCCATGGCAAGTCGTTCGGTTATGAGAAACCGGTGGCAGGTGAAGTTGTGTTTAACACTGCGATGACCGGTTATCCGGAAAGTTTGACCGATCCTTCGTATGCAGGTCAGCTCATGACGCTGACTTATCCATTGGTTGGTAATTATGGTGTTCCCCCATTTACTATGGAAGAAAACGGAGTTCCTACTTTCATGGAAAGTGAAAAAATCCACGCTGAGGCTATTATTGTCAGCGATTACAGCGAGCAATACAGCCATTGGAATGCAGTGGAAAGCTTGGCAGACTGGCTGAAGCGTGAACAGGTTCCGGGCATTACAGGCATTGATACGCGTGAACTGACCAAAGTGCTTCGTGAACACGGAGTGATGATGGGTAAGATTGTATTTGATGATGAGCCCGATCATATTCCGGAAGCTGCTTATGCCGGAGTGAATTATGTGGATAAGGTTTCCTGCAAGGAAGTGATTCGTTACAATGAAGGCGAAGGAAAGAAAAAGGTAGTGCTGGTGGATTGTGGTGTGAAATCGAACATCATCCGCTGTCTGCTGAAGCGAGATGTGGAAATCATCCGCGTTCCTTGGAATTACGATTTCAATTCACTTTCATTCGACGGTCTGTTTATTTCGAATGGTCCAGGCGACCCTGATACTTGTGATGCAGCCGTGCAAAACATCCGTAAGGCAATGCAGAACGAGCAACTTCCTATTTTTGGTATCTGTATGGGTAACCAGTTGCTTTCAAAGGCAGGCGGTGCTAAAATCTATAAGCTGAAATACGGACACCGAAGTCATAACCAGCCGGTGCGTATGGTGGGAACAGAACGCTGCTTCATCACCTCACAGAATCACGGTTATGCGGTTGACAATAATACGTTGGGAGCCGATTGGGAACCTTTGTTCATCAATATGAATGATGGTTCGAATGAAGGTATCCGCCATAAAAATAACCCTTGGTTTTCTGCACAGTTTCATCCGGAAGCTGCCAGCGGACCTACCGATACCGAATTCTTGTTTGATGAGTTCGTGAAATTACTTTAAACGGTATTTTTGCCGCTTGAAAAACTAAAAAACTCAACAACTTAAAAACTGACATTACATGAAAGAAAATATAAAGAAAGTATTATTGCTTGGTTCCGGAGCATTGAAAATCGGTGAAGCCGGAGAGTTTGATTACTCTGGTTCGCAGGCACTGAAAGCCTTGAAGGAAGAAGGTATTGAAACCATCCTCATCAACCCTAACATTGCTACCGTACAGACCTCGGAAGGAGTGGCAGATAAAATTTACTTCCTGCCTGTAACTCCTTATTTCGTGGAGAAAGTGATTGCAAAGGAACGTCCGGATGGGGTTTTGCTGTCGTTCGGCGGACAGACTGCCCTGAACTGTGGAGTAGCTCTTTACAAGGCGGGTGTATTTGAAAAATACAATGCACAGGTGCTCGGAACCCCGGTGCAGGCCATCATGGATACAGAAGACCGTGAACTCTTTGTCCAGAAGTTGGATGAAATCAACGTGAAAACCATCAAGAGCGAGGCAGTTGAAACGATTGAAGAAGCTCGCCGCGCTGCCAAGGAACTGGGCTATCCGGTCATCATCCGTGCTGCTTATGCACTGGGGGGATTGGGTTCCGGTTTCTGCGATAATGAAGAAGAACTGAATGTGCTGGCAGAAAAAGCGTTCTCTTTCTCTCCGCAGGTGTTGGTAGAGAAAAGCTTGAAGGGCTGGAAGGAAGTGGAATATGAGGTGGTACGCGACCGCTTCGACAACTGTATTACTGTATGTAACATGGAGAACTTCGACCCGCTGGGCATTCATACCGGTGAGTCAATCGTGATTGCTCCTTCTCAGACGCTGACTAACAGCGAATATCATAAATTGCGCGAACTGGCTATCCGTATCATCCGCCACATCGGCATCGTGGGTGAGTGTAATGTGCAATATGCTTTCGACCCTGAATCAGAAGATTACCGTGTCATCGAGGTGAATGCCCGCTTGAGCCGTTCTTCGGCTTTGGCTTCGAAGGCTACCGGATATCCGCTGGCTTTTGTGGCTGCGAAACTGGGCTTGGGTTACGGCTTGTTCGACTTGAAGAACTCGGTAACCAAAACCACTTCGGCTTTCTTTGAACCGGCGCTGGATTATGTGGTGTGTAAGATTCCTCGTTGGGATTTAGGCAAATTCCACGGAGTAGACCGCGAACTGGGCTCTTCTATGAAATCGGTAGGTGAGGTGATGGCTATTGGCCGTACGTTTGAAGAAGCCATCCAGAAAGGCTTGCGCATGATTGGGCAAGGTATGCACGGCTTCGTGGAAAACAAAGAGCTGGTGATTGAAGATATTGACAAGGCACTGCGTGAGCCGACCGACAAGCGTATTTTTGTTATCTCCAAGGCTATGCGTGCCGGCTATACCGTTGACCAGATTCATGAGCTGACCAAGATTGATAAATGGTTCCTCGACAAACTGATGAATATCATGGAAACCTCTAAGGAACTCCATGGTTGGGGAAATAATCATACACAAATCGCACAGCTTCCTAAGGAATTGCTTTATACAGCCAAGCGTCAGGGATTCTCTGATTTCCAGATTGCGCGTGCCATCGGCTACCAAGGCGATATGGAAGATGGAATCCTTGAAGTGCGTAATTATCGTAAGAGCCAGGGCATCGTGCCGGTGGTAAAACAAATCGATACGCTGGCTGCCGAATATCCTGCACAGACCAACTACTTGTATCTTACTTACAGTGGAGTAGCAAACGATGTGCATTACTTGGGCGACCACAAGAGTATCGTGGTATTGGGTTCAGGTGCTTACCGCATCGGTTCGTCGGTTGAGTTCGACTGGTGTGGCGTGCAGGCTTTGAATACCATCCGCAAGGAAGGCTACCGTTCGGTTATGATTAACTATAACCCGGAAACCGTATCAACCGACTATGATATGTGCGACCGTCTGTACTTTGACGAACTGACCTTTGAACGTGTCATGGATATTCTCGACTTGGAAAATCCGCATGGAGTCATCGTCTCTACCGGTGGACAGATTCCTAATAATTTGGCTCTCCGCCTGGATGGTCAGCAAATCAATATTCTGGGAACTTCAGCCAAGAGCATTGACAATGCAGAAGACCGTGACAAGTTCTCGGCTATGCTTGACCGAATTGGGGTCGATCAGCCGGAATGGAGTGCGCTGACTTCGATGGAAGACATCAATGCGTTCATTGAGAAGGTAGGATTCCCTGTTTTGGTTCGTCCGTCGTATGTACTTTCAGGAGCTGCCATGAATGTATGCTCTAATCAGGAAGAACTGGAACGCTTCCTGCAACTGGCAGCTAATGTATCAAAGAAACATCCGGTGGTGGTAAGCCAGTTCATCGAACATGCCAAGGAAGTGGAAATGGATGCAGTGGCACAGAACGGAGAAATAGTAGCGTATGCCATTTCCGAGCATATTGAATTTGCCGGTGTACACTCAGGTGATGCAACCATCCAGTTCCCGCCGCAGAAACTGTATGTAGAAACCGTTCGCCGCATCAAGCGCATCAGCCGTCAGATTGCAAAAGAACTGAACATTTCCGGTCCGTTTAATATCCAGTTCCTTGCCCGTGAAAACGACATCAAGGTAATTGAATGTAACCTCCGCGCCAGCCGTTCGTTCCCGTTTGTAAGTAAAGTGTTGAAGATAAACTTCATCGAACTGGCTACGAAGGTTATGCTGGGATTGCCGGTAGAAAAACCGGAGAAGAACTTGTTTGAACTCGATTATGTAGGAATCAAGGCGAGCCAGTTCTCATTCAACCGTCTGCAGAAAGCCGACCCAGTATTGGGTGTAGATATGGCAAGTACCGGTGAGGTGGGATGTATCGGCGAAGACACTTCTTGTGCCGTATTGAAATCCATGCTGTCAGTAGGCTACCGCATTCCGGAAAAGAACATCCTGATGTCAACCGGAACCCCGAAGCAGAAAGTAGAGATGCTGAAGGCTGCCCAGGAATTGAAAGCGAAAGGTTATAATATCTTTGCCACTGGTGGTACTTCGAAATTCCTTGCCGAGAACGGAGTGGAAAACACCCGTGTATTCTGGCCGAGTGAAGAAGGACATCCGCAAGCATTGGATATGCTTCACAAGAAGGAAATCGATATGGTGGTGAATATCCCGCGCGACTTGTCGGAAGGCGAGCTAGATAACGGATATAAAATCCGCCGTGCAGCTGTCGATTTGAATATTCCTCTGGTAACGAACGCCCGTCTGGCAAGTGCCTTTATCCATGCGTTCTGCACTATGACCATCGATGATATTGCTATCAAGAGCTGGGATGAATACAAGTAATCTTTTGCTTTTTAGTCTATCATAAAATAATCCGCCCGCAGGTTTCTCATAGTTGAGACTTGCGGGCGTTTTTTGTTGTATTGTAGGAAATATTGTTTATCTTCGCAAGAGTAAAACCAATCATATTATGAGTCCCAAGTTCAGACAAGAAGATGGATATATCTTTAAGATTTATTCCAATGAAGAAGAGCGTATGCACATTCATGTGGTAAAAGCTGAGTGTGAAGCCAAGTTCTGGCTGGAGCCGCAAATTGAGTTGGCCAATAATTATGGTTTTACAAATAAAGATTTGAAGAAGATAACTAAAATGGTAGAACAATATGGAAACGAGTTCAAACGATTATTTGCAGCCCACATCGGTAAGCGTATTGATGATTAATGCGCAGGGCATGATGCTCTCTGTGTTGGGACAAGACTATTTTTTATCATATAACCGTGTGCCGTGGTTACGCGATGCGCGTGTGAGCAGTGCCTTGAATGTCCGGATGTGCGGACCGAATGCCATCGAATGGCCGGAGCTCGACATTGACCTTGAAATAGAGAGCTTGAAACATCCCGAACGTTATCCGCTGGTGATGAAGCGTTCGCCGTTAGATCGTATTTAATAGCATCGCCCGCAGGTTTCTCATAGTTGAGGCTTGCGGGCGATTTTTGTTGTATTATAGGAAATATTGTTTATCCTCGCAAGAGTAATGTTTGTAATGATGGACGGTTAACAGGAAGTCCATCGATAAATAAAACTGAAAGATATGGCAAAAAAGAAAAAACAGGCAGAGCAGAAACAATGTTCTCCTCAAGAGTATATTCGCAGCCGGGCTCGTACGCTTCCGCTGGGTGACTGTTATGTAACTTCCGACTGGCAAGAATGTGGAGAAGCCGTGGCGTGTGTGGTGCGGCTTCACCCGCAGCATACTTATACCGTGGGGGTTTATCTGATAGATACTTTTTGCTTGGGAGTGAAAGATAGTTACTGGTATTTCAGTATAGGCGAACAGAATTTTGAAGAGCTGATGCCCGTATCTGTGTGCCGGAGATGATGACTTGGTTGGCAGTTCAACACCCCGAGCGTCGTGCAGAAGTCATAGCGTGGTTCCAGACTTTACTTGTATTTTACGACGGGAAGCTGGAAACCCGCCAATGCTGCGACGGCTCGCTTATAGGAATGATAACCGGTTCTATACTGGATTTGCATGCAGAAGAATTGTTGCCTGAGCTGAAGAAACTGTATGATACCGGTCTGGTAGATGAGGAATGCAGCGGCAACTTTAAAACAGTAGTGAAAGAAATGAAAAATGGGATGAATTATTTCTCGCATGTTTATAACTTGGACATCCGTGAAAACTATAAGAAATTCAAGAAGTTTATAGAATGATAAAAGGAGAAGGATTCATTTAAGTTAAGGCTATAAGGCAACGTGCTGACGGGTTGCCTTATAGCCTTCTTCATTTTAAATATCCTCACATGAATGATTCTGTATGTACGAGAGAGCCGCTCCGATAGCCGTCCGGTATTCGGCATATTTCGGAATATGGAAACGCTTTCCGTACATCTTTTCCAAGGCTGGAAAAGTCTCTGCACACTGAGGCATACGGGTAAGATTTCCTATCAGGATAAAGTCGTCAACATCCGAATTTAAGGAAGACAAGATAGCTGCCTGTCCGATGCTTTGAAGCACCATGTGGACGATGCCGGCAGCAATATCTTCGGTGGCAGCATTGGTGGCAGCTTTCCCGAAAATGGAAGCGGTGGCATCCAAGGGTAGTCCCGGTAGCGGATGATTGCAGATGTCCTGGATTTGCAGGTCGATGGAAGAGAGCGAGCCGCGTTGTGCCAGATCGATAATCTGCTTGAAGTCTTGCGTTTTCAGCATCAGCCGGGACAGACCGAGAATCGTTCCTCCTCCGATGCCGATGCCGCCTATATGGCGCACGTTGTTTCCGTCCACCCTGACAAATGAAGTACCTGTACCCATACTGACCACAATCAGTTTGTTCAGCTTCGTCATATATTGCGCTCCTAATCCGTTGGCAAGAAATTCATCCACGCGGGCTGTAGGCAGTCCGTATAGAGGTTGGGTAATATAAGCACTTCCCACCCCCGTCAGTATAATCTTTTCCACTTCATTCAGCGGAATGTCATTATCGTATAAATATTTTCCGAAAGCTCCGAACAGCGAGGCTACCGAGTCGGTAGCACGTACAAACTGTGGATTACAGATTTGTTCGTTTCGTATGCCTACCACCTTCGTGGTGCTTCCTCCTACATCTATACCTATTACTACGCTCATAGTTTCTTTGTTTTGGGCTCAAAAATACGATAATTTTTATATACGGCAAAAGAAAAAGTTTTTCCTGTTTATGCTTATCATTTTTCATTTTGTCATAAATCCGCAAACGAATATAAAAATAGCTCTTTATTTATCCGAATTAAAACTTTAAATCAGAATGAAACGTATTGTGTTTTTGGATTATGTACGCGTATTTGCGTGCTTCCTTGTGATGCTGGTTCATGCCAGTGAAAATTATTACGGAGCCGTCGGGGTAGGTGAGATGGCAGGTCCACAGTCGTATCTTGCCAATGAGACCGACCGCTTGTGGGTGTCGGTTTATGATGGCTTTTTGCTTGTTGTCTTGCTGAGTGTAGTCTTGGCTTCTCTCTTTGGATAAAACCAAAGAAATGGCAGCTAAAACTTGCGGATGTCGGCAAGACAACCTATCTTTATGCGTAAGAAAAGTCAAAGTCACAGTGTGGTTTGTAGAAATCACAGTGTGACCTGTACAAACCGCAGTGTGATTTGTATAATTCACACTGCGGTTTTCACTTTTTAATACAGGAATATGAACTATGTTTTTCATCGAATTGATTTTTATATATTGAACATTTAAATTTTAATCTATGGCACGTTATACAATGCAAGAAATGAATGACTTGCACCATGAGGGCAAGACTCTGCTTTATCCGAGAATGATTATTGAGCACTGTTGCGAGAGCGATGAACTGGCACGCGAGGTGGCAGAAGTGACCTCTTTCAGTGAGGGTGAAGTTATCGGGATGTTTCAGGAACTTTGGAAGCAAATGGCATGGCAGATGGCAAGAGGTTACTCAGTAAAGATAGAGGGGGTAGGAGTTTTCACACCTACGCTTGAACTGAAAGAAGGCAAGGAGAGAGAGGCAGTCGATGGCAATGGGGTGAGGCGCAATGCTGAGAGCATCCGTGTAAGAAATGTTACTTTCCGTCCCGATAAGTCGTTGGTTAGCGAGGTAAATCAGCATTGTCGGTTAGAGCGTACTTCGGGAAAATTTATGCGGTGCATATCGCCCTATTCTTTTGACGAACGCCTGAAACTGGCACAGGGCTTTTTAGCTTCGCATGCCGTAATGACCATATCCGATTATGCTGACTTAACCGGGCTGAGCCAGACTACGGCAGGCAGAGAATTACGCAAGCTTTACCATGATCCAAGCTCAGGTCTGGATGTGAAAGGACGTGGCTCGCATCGGGTTTATGTGCTGAAGAAGGAAGAATGAGGGGAAGGAATGAAATTATTTCCTCAGTAAGGCTTGATGTGCAAAAATAAAGAAAGCGACCTTTTTCAAGACCGCTTTAAATGTTCTCACAACGGAATAATCCTTATTGTGACTTGCTTCAATTTAATATAATGCAAATGTAGAAAATTATTTTGAATATAGGTATCTTTTATGATTGTTTTTTTCTAACTTTGGGAAAACGAGAAATAAAAAACGATGAAAAAAATATTAGGTTTAGATTTAGGAACAAACAGTATCGGTTGGGCTGTTGTTCATTCTGATGTAGATAGAGATGGTAATGAAAGCTTGCTTGAGATATCTTCTTCAGGGAGTAGAATTATTCCAATGGATGCAGCTACACTGGGTGACTTTGATAAAGGAAACTCAAAATCACAAACGGCAGAACGTACGCGGCTTCGCGGTGTACGCAGATTGCTGGAGCGGAGTTTGCTTCGTAGAGAACGTTTACTTCGGGTATTGTCGGTCATGGGATTTCTTCCCCAACATTATGCCTCTCAATTAGACCGATATGGAAAATTTATTTCAGATGCAGAACCCAAGTTGGCATGGTATAAGACTCCTGATGGGAAATACACATTTTTATTTCAAGATTCTTTTCAAGAGATGTTGTCGGATTTTCAGATGTTTCATCCTGAACTGCTGGAAAAAGGGAAAAAAGTGCCATACGACTGGACCTTGTATTATCTTCGGAAGAAGGCACTGACTCAAAAGGTAAGCAAAGAGGAGTTGGCTTGGATTCTGTTGAGCTTTAATCAGAAACGTGGATATTATCAGTTGCGCGGAGAGGACGAGCAAGAAGATGTAAAGAAGGAAGTAAAGTATTATGCTTTGAAAGTGGTGTCGGTAGAAGACTCGGGAGAACATAAAGGGAAAGACATCTGGTATAATGTGTTTCTGGAAAACGGATGGAAATATCGAAGGGCGAGCAGTGTGCCTTTGGATTGGGTCGGTAAGGTGAAAGAATTTGTAGTAACGACAGATTTGGATGAGAATGGAAATCCTAAAAAAGATAAAGATGGAGAGGTGAAACGTTCATTTCGTTCTCCGAAAGAAGATGACTGGGGATTGCTTAAAACCAAGACTCAGGAATCGATTGATGAAAGCGGAAAAACGGTCGGGGCATATATTTATGACACGCTTCTTCATGTCCCAGATCAGAAGATAAGGGGAAAATTGGTTCGTACAGTTGAACGCAAATATTATAAGGAAGAGCTTTATAAGATATTGACTAAACAGACCGAGTTTCATGCCGAATTGCGCGATGCTTCTCTCTTGAAGGATTGTGCGGTAGAACTTTACCCGCAAAATGAAGCACATCGGAATATTTTATTAAGCCAAGACTTTGCTCATTTATTTGTAGAGGATATTTTGTTTTATCAGCGTCCGCTTAAGAGCAAGAAATCGTTGATTGATGACTGTCCTTATGAATCGCATATCTATAAAAAGGACGGAAATCTATTAAACACTCCGTTGAAATGTGTATCAAAGTCACATCCTTTGTTTCAGGAGTTCCGTTTGTGGCAGTTCATATCTAATTTGCGTATCTATCAGCGTGAAAAGATGGTAGATGGTTCTTTAAAATCGGATGTAGATGTGACAGGAGATTTTCTGCAGAGTGAGGCCGACTATGTTGCACTGTTTGACTGGATGAATGATAGAAAGAGTGTTGATCAAAAAGCGTTCTTGGCTTACAAACCTTTTGGTCTTAATAAAAAAAATCAGGTCGCTTACCGATGGAATTATGTAGAAGATAAGTCCTACCCTTGTAATGAAACTCGATATTCAATTAGTAGCCGATTGGCAAAAGTTGGTGTGGCTAAAGGGTTTCTGACTGGAGAAAAAGAAACAGCTTTATGGCATATTTTATATTCTATTTCTGACAAAGAGGAGTTGGTAAAAGCGTTAAGAACTTTTGCTGAAAAAAACAACTTGGATGATACTTTTGTGGAAGCTTTTGCAAAGATGCCTCCGTTTGAAAACGAATATGCTGCGTACTCTTTAAAGGCTATAAAAAAACTACTTCCCTTAATGCGTATGGGAAAATACTGGTGTAAAGAAGCGATAGATGATAAAACCTTAAGTCGTATTGATAAACTTCTGACCGGGGAATGTGATGAAGCGATTCGCAGTCGTGTTCGTGAGAAGGCTATGCACCTTACAGAGTTATCCTCCTTTAGGGGACTTCCTCTGTGGCTGGCATGTTATGTGGTTTATGATCGCCATGCTGAGGCTAAGGATATAACCAAATGGGAAAGCCCAAAGGATATTGATTTGTTCTTAAGTAAGTTTAGGCAGCATTCACTGCGTAATCCGATAGTGGAGCAGGTAATCACAGAAACATTGCGTACGGTCCGTGACATATGGAAGCAAGAAGGAAGTATCGATGAGATTCATGTGGAGTTGGGGCGTGAGATGAAAAATCCAGCTGATAAGCGCAAGCAGATGACTCGTAGTTCTCTTAAAAATGAAGATACTAATTTAAGAATCAAAGCCTTGTTGATGGAGTTTATAAATCCGGAGTTTGAGATAGAAAATGTACGCCCTTATTCACCCAGCCAACAGGATATACTGCGTATCTATGAAGAAGGAGCATTGAATAGTGCTTCAGAAAAAGAGTTGGAAGGTATTTCAGATATACTGAAGAAATTCAGAGAGACAGATGTAAAAAAACGTCCTTCTCATTCGGAAGTATTGCGTTATAAGTTATGGTTGGAGCAGAGATACCGTTCACCTTATACGGGAAAAATGATACCGCTTGGAAAGCTGTTTACTCCTGCCTATGAAATAGAACATGTTATACCTCAATCTCGTTATTTTGATGATTCTTTCAGTAATAAAGTTATTTGTGAGGCAGCTGTAAATAAGAAGAAAGATAATTTGTTGGGATATGAATTCATTAAGCAACATTCTGGTGAGATAGTGGAGTTAGGAAATGGTAATACTGTTTCCATATTTACGGTGGAAGAATACGAACAATTTGTAAAAGAATTTTATGTAAATAACCGAAAGAAAAAAGAGAATTTACTACTTGAAGATATTCCTGATGGATTTATAGAACGTCAGTTGAATGACAGTCGCTATATCAGTAAAGTGGTGAAATCTTTGTTGTCGAATATAGTTCGTGAAGAAGGAGAACAAGATGCAATTTCAAAGAATGTAATTGTATGCACCGGAGGTGTGACAGACCGACTTAAAAAAGATTGGGGAGTACAAGATGTGTGGAATCGCATTATTTTACCTCGTTTTTTACGTTTGAATGCATTAAGTGATTCTTCATATTATACAGCGGTAAGTGCGTGTGGCAATGTGATTCCAGCCATGCCTTTACATTTACAGCGGGGGTTCAGTAAAAAACGAATAGATCATCGTCATCATGCGATGGATGCAATTGTGATAGCTTGTGCTAATCGGAATATTGTGAATTACTTGAATAATGCTTCAGCAAGAAAAGGGGAAAAGATTTCTCGTTATGACCTTCAGCGTATGCTGTGTGATAAGGTGAAGACCGATGAAAAAGGGAATTATAAGTGGATTATCCGTAAGCCTTGGGATACATTTACACAAGATGTATATGTTACACTCCAAAATATAGTGGTTAGCTTCAAACAGAATCTTCGTGTAATTAACCGCACAACAAATCATTATTGGCGTTATGACGAAGATGGAAAGAAAAGACTCCAGCCTCAAGTAAAAGGAGATAGTTGGGCTATTCGTAAACCGATGCATAAGGATACGGTGCATGGGGAAGTGAATTTACGTAAGATAAAGACGCTTTCTTTGAAGGAAGCCATGAAGAACCCTGTGATGATAGTTGATAAAGTCTTAAAAAGGAAATTAATGGAATTGCTTCATGCAGGCTTTGATTTGAAGGCTATAGGTCGCTTTTTTGAGGAGCATCAGACCGAATGGCAAGGAATCAATCTGAAAAAGATAGAAGTATATTACTTTACCAAGGACACAAACGACCGTTACTTTGCAACTCGTAAACCATTGGATACAAGTTTCACTCAAAAGAAAATAACAGAGGAGGTTACTGATACTGGTATCCAGAAAATATTGTTGAATCATTTGTTGAAAAATGATAATGATGCCAATGTCGCTTTTTCTCCTGATGGTATAGAACGTATGAATCAGAAAATAAGTGATTTAAATGACGGGAAGTGGCATCAGCCTATCTATAAGGTAAGGGTATATGAAAAAGCAGATAAGTTTGCTGTTGGAACGGCAGGAAATAAAGGTAGAAAATATGTAGAAGCGGCTAAAGGCACTAATCTTTTCTTTGCAGTTTATGAATCAGAAATTATAGATAAGAAGACTGGAGAGATCATTCGTAAACGAAGTTATGCCAGCATTCCGTTAAACGTAGTAATAGATCGACAGAAAAAAGGACTTTCTTCAGCACCCGAAGATGAAAACGGTAAATTGCCGATATTTGTATTGTCCCCTAATGATTTAGTGTATCTACCTACAGAAGAAGAACATAAGAGCAACCAGGTTTCTTTGCCTATAAATAAGGAGCGGATTTATAAAATGGTGAGTTGTACAGGGAACAGGTTGTTTTTAGTTCCTTTTAGTGTAGCATCTGTTATCGTAGATAAGTATGAATACACTTCTTTAAATAAAATAGAGTTGACGGATGATAAGCAATCTGTTAAAGAAACCTGTATTCCCATCAAAGTGGATCGTTTAGGCAATATAAGTTTTAAATAGTCTTTTATCAATAAATACTATGATTAAGAAAACACTATATTTTGGTAATCCTGTCTATTTGTCTTTACGTAATAATCAGCTGGTTATCAAAATTCCGGAAGTGGAGCGTAATGCTTCACTTCCGGAAAGCTTTAAAGAAAAATCAATTGTAACCAGACCGATAGAAGATATAGGCTTGGTAGTGTTGGATCATAAACAGATAACGATTACAACAGGGGTACTGGATGCTCTTTTAGAGAATAACAGCAGTGTGGTTACTTGCGACAGTAAAAGTATGCCTGTTGGGTTATTGCTTCCTCTGTCAGGTAATACCGTGCAGAATGAAAGGTTTAGAAAACAGCTGGACGCATCACTCCCTCTCAAAAAACAATTGTGGCAGCAGACTGTTAAGGTGAAGATTTCTAATCAGGCTGCCGTTCTTAAAAGTTGTCTGAAAGAGAAGAGTAATTGCATGTATATTTGGGCTGATGAGGTTCGAAGTGGAGATCCGGATAATCTGGAGGCAAGAGCTGCTGCTTATTACTGGAAGAATCTTTTTGCTCATGTTGAAGGTTTTACCCGCGATAGGGAAGGGGTGTTCCCGAATAACTTGCTAAATTATGGGTATGCTATATTGCGTGCAGTTATTGCGAGGGCTTTAGTCTCAACAGGCTTGTTGCCCACATTAGGTATTCATCATCACAATAGGTATAATGCCTACTGTTTGGCTGATGATATTATGGAACCATATCGTCCTTATGTAGATGAATTGGTATTTCAGTTGGTGGAAAAATATAAGAATGAATGTGAATTGACTAAGGAGGTAAAAGGAGCACTTCTTTCTATACCTACGATTGAAGTTATAATTGGAGGTAAACGCAGTCCACTGATGGTGGCAGCCAGCCAAACCTCTGCTTCTTTATATAAATGTTTTTGCGGTGAACTTCGTCGTATTGTTTATCCGGAAAAATAATTTTAGAATGGATCGTTTTAGTGAATATCGCATTATGTGGGTCCTTGTATTTTTTGATTTACCTACAGAAACAAAGAAAGATAAGAAAGCTCATGCTCTTTTTCGTAAAAACCTTCAGAAAGATGGCTTTACTATGTTTCAGTTTTCCATGTACATTCGTCATTGTGCAAGTATGGAGAATGCATCAGTACACGTAAAAAGGGTTAAATCATTTTTGCCAGAATATGGTCATGTGGGTATTATGTGTATTACAGATAAGCAATTTGGTCAGATAGAATTGTTTTATGGTAAGAAGGAAAAAAAGACTAATGCACCAGGGCAGCAATTGGAATTATTTTAGAAACAAGAAATCCCACTTTTTTGAGCGGGATTTCTTGTTAGGAACAATTCTTTTTCTTTTTCTAAATTTTGCTATAAGGGATTGATTCACATTGGTTTATGTAGAATGCGCTGTTCCTTATGGAGCAAAGTTACTAAATTGAAAGCAAATCACAACGAGTTCATTTCATGGGTGAAACAGCTAAGAGCTGTTCCTTATGGAGCAAAGTTACTAAATTGAAAGCAAATCACAACTGGATAATTAAATTATTCCCTTCTATGTTGCTGTTCCTTATGGAGCAAAGTTACTAAATTGAAAGCAAATCACAACCCTAGACTTAGATACGCTTAACGACCTACAGCTGTTCCTTATGGAGCAAAGTTACTAAATTGAAAGCAAATCACAACGTGGTCCATGTTGCTACTACCTCGGGTCTTGCTGTTCCTTATGGAGCAAAGTTACTAAATTGAAAGCAAATCACAACATCTTCCCCGTCCCATCCTACATTATAAAGCTGTTCCTTATGGAGCAAAGTTACTAAATTGAAAGCAAATCACAACGGATGTCGTTCATCGTGTCTAGGTCGAGGTGCTGTTCCTTATGGAGCAAAGTTACTAAATTGAAAGCAAATCACAACATCATTTTCTACCTGAGCTACTGATTCATTGCTGTTCCTTATGGAGCAAAGTTACTAAATTGAAAGCAAATCACAACATTAGTTGTGTATTCAATCCAAGCAGGTTGGCTGTTCCTTATGGAGCAAAGTTACTAAATTGAAAGCAAATCACAACATCGTTCTTTAATTACTGTTTAATTCTCAAGCTGTTCCTTATGGAGCAAAGTTACTAAATTGAAAGCAAATCACAACGCATTCAGCGATAGAGTATGACTCGTTGCAGCTGTTCCTTATGGAGCAAAGTTACTAAATTGAAAGCAAATCACAACGGACTCCCCGCTAATCACCTGCAAGCCTATGCTGTTCCTTATGGAGCAAAGTTACTAAATTGAAAGCAAATCACAACTAGCTGGTATTCTTTACCGTTCCAAACATTGCTGTTCCTTATGGAGCAAAGTTACTAAATTGAAAGCAAATCACAACAAAAGTATAGTCATACATTTCTTTGGCCAGCTGTTCCTTATGGAGCAAAGTTACTAAATTGAAAGCAAATCACAACAGACAGACCAAATTTTTCCCGGATGTTACGGCTGTTCCTTATGGAGCAAAGTTACTAAATTGAAAGCAAATCACAACGTTTTTGCGGTTTTTTCTCTCTTTACTGGCGCTGTTCCTTATGGAGCAAAGTTACTAAATTGAAAGCAAATCACAACAGACGGGAAGTTTTGATAAAGGGAACATGGCTGTTCCTTATGGGGCAAAGTTACTAAATTGAAAGCAAACTATAATTATCTGAGTTTAAAATTATCCTACGTTATTCCTTGAATCAGAAGGGCCCTTCTGAAGCGTGAAAACCGATTTTTTTATCCGGTGGCAGTTTTTAGCTGAAAGATATTTATTACTTTTGTGCAGAAACATTTAAATAAAAAGACATTATGGGATTCGGAAAATGGATTGGAGGAGTCATGGGCTTTATGGCTGGTGGTCCTTTAGGGGCTTTGGCTGGCTATGCGCTTGGCTCTTTTTTTGATAAGGCTACCGATTTGGGAAATGTGGGAAGTGAAACGGCTTCGGACGATGCTTATGCCGGACCTGCTGGGCAGCGTAACAGTTTCTTGTTTTCCATGCTGGTGATGGCATCGTATATTATCCGTGCCGACGGACGTATCATGCATAGTGAGATGGAGTTTGTGCGCCGGTTTTTGCGGACGAACTTCGGTGAGGCTGCCGTGGCGGAGGGCGAGCAGATTCTTTTGAATTTGTTTGAACAGCGTAAGCAGATGGAGCGGACAGACCCGACTGCATTCCGGCGTACGATACGGGACTGTGGTGCTCAGATTGCAGCAAACTTGAGTTATGAGGAGCGGCTTCAGCTGTTGAGCTTCTTGGTGAAGATTGCTCAAAGTGACGGAAGTGTTTGTGCAGCCGAAGTAGATGCCTTAAAGGAGGTTTCGCAGGCTATGGCTTTGTCAGATCAGGAACTGGGATCATTGATGAGCTTGCGGAGTGATTCTTTGGAGGATGCTTATAAGGTTCTTGAGATTTCTTCTTCGGCTACGGATGCAGAGGTGCGTGCGGCTTACCGCAGCTTGGCTTTGAAGCATCATCCGGACAGAGTTGCAACTCTCGGTGAAGATATCCGTAAGGCTGCTGAAGAGAAATTCCAGCAGATTAATGCGGCCAAGGAGCGGATTTATAAGGCAAGAGGAATGAAGTAAATAGTTGATTTCAATATTCAACGTAGGTGTTGATAAAATAATAAGGTGATTTGTTGAGAGGTCTTGGAGCCTTGTCAACAAATCACCTTATTGTTTTATGGTTTTGAAAGCTTTAGCTTAACCGGTAGTCGCCGGCTTTTTCATCAATGATTTTCTGCAGTTCTTCTCTTGATAAAACCTTTGTTTTAAATGTAAGTGTGGCAACGGGAGGGTTTAAGGTGACACTGGCTGTTACATCTTCAATGCCGTTCAGCACTTTTTCTACCCGTGCGCGGCAATGGTCGCACATCATTCCTTCTATTGTATAGGTACTGATAGAGGTGGAAGCCGACTCTGGCTCTCCGGAAGTTTCCGGTTCGGATGCTGCTATGCTGTCTGTGCTCAGTTTTTTCTTTCGCAGGCGCAGGCTGTTGGTTACCACACTGACACTGCTCATGGCCATGGCTGCTCCGGCAATCATCGGATTAAGGAGGAAACCACATACCGGATACAGGATGCCGGCTGCAACGGGGATGCCTATCAGATTATAGATGAATGCCCAAAAGAGGTTCTCGCGGATGGTGCGTACGGTGAGAGTTGAAAGATGAATGGCATCGGCTATCTTGCGTAAGTCGGATGAAATGATGGTCATCTTGGCTACATCGATGGCAATGTCACTTCCTTTTCCCATGGCGATGCTTAAATCGGCCTGAGCCAGTGCAGCACTGTCATTGATTCCGTCGCCCACCATGGCTACATGTTTACCTTGTTGCTGAAGTTCCCGGATGAAATCTGCTTTTTGGGCGGGCAGAACTTCTGCGCGGAAGTGTGGAATGCCTGCCTTTTGAGCAAGGACAGCAGCTGTTTTCCGGCTGTCGCCGGTAAGCATATATACTTCGATTCCTCTTTCTTTCAATGTGTTTATAGCCTGCTTGGAAGTATCTTTTATCTGGTCTGTAATGGCTGCTACGGCAAGGGCTTCCGTTTCGTTGGCGAACCAGATAACAGTCTTGGCTTCTTCGGTAAAGCGGGAGGCGGCTTCAGCCAACCGGTTGCTTACTGTGATGTTGTGTTCGTTTAGCAGGCGTAGATTTCCGGCATAGTAAGTATTGTTTTCTGTTTTTCCGCATATGCCGGTCCCAGTCAGGCTTTCAAAATCGGTAAGCGGAAGGTTTTCTCCTTTAAGTGCACTGACCACTGCTTCGGCAAGGGGATGTTCCGAACGTTTTTCCAGACTGAAAAAGAGATTTGTCAGTTTAGGTGATTCGGTTTTCCATATAAGGTCAGTCATGACAGGTTTTCCTTCGGTCAGTGTTCCGGTTTTGTCCAGTACTACTGTATCAATTTTTTTAGCCACCTCCAGGCATTCGGCATCTTTAATCAGAATGCCGTTTTCGGCTCCTTTTCCTATACCTACCATGATAGCGGTTGGAGTGGCTAATCCCAGTGCGCAAGGACAAGCGATAATCAGCACGGTAACGGCTGCCAGTAAACCATGGGTGAATCCTTCGGAAGGGGACAGGAAGAACCATAAGAAGAAAGTGAGCAGAGCGATGCTTAGAATGGCGGGTACGAAGACTGCAGCAATCCGGTCAACGGTTTTTTGTACTGGTGCTTTGCTGCCTTGTGCTTCTTGCACCATGCGGATGATTTGTGACAGCATGGTTTCGCTTCCCACTCGTTCGGCTGTAAAGATAAAGCTTCCTTTCTGATTGATGGTTCCGGCATATACTTTGCTTCCGGTTTGTTTTTTTACAGCAACCGGTTCGCCGCTAAGCATGCTCTCGTCAACATAGGAACTGCCTTCTCTGACTATTCCATCGACAGCAATTTTTTCACCCGGTTTTACTTGCAGACGGTCACCGGGAACTACCAGATTGACTGCGACCTCTTGTAGTTGCCCGTTGGGAGTCACTCGGGTTACAGTTTTAGGCTGTAGTCCCATAAGTTTGCGGAGGGCAGCAGAGGTATTTCCTTTGGCTCTTTCTTCCAGCGTACGTCCTAATAGAATAAAGGCAATAATCATGCTGGATGCTTCAAAGTAAATTTGGGGCTGAATGCCTCGGCTGAGCCAAAAATCGGGGAAGAATAAGTTGAATAAGCTGAACAGGTAGGCGATGCCTGTGCTGTTTGCCACGAGGGTATCCATGTTGGCACTTCCATGCTTCAGTTGTTTCCAGGCATTGATGTAGAAATCGCGTCCTAACCCAAATACGACTGGAGTAGAGAGCAGCCAAGTGAGGTATGGGGCATAGGGGATGTCTATAAAGCACATGCTGATGATGGATATGGGTAAGGAAAGACAGATGGCAGCCAGTGTGCGCTGTTTTAGTTTTCTGTGTTTCTTGAGGTGAGCTTCTTCTGCTTTGTCGATAGGATTGTTTTGCTCTGTTTCGATAATTAAATCATATCCGGCTGCTTGTATGGCTGATTTCAACGATTCAGGAGAACATTCTTCAGGAATGTATTCTACTGTAGCGGTGGCTGTGGCATAATTCACACTTGCCGAAATTACGCCGGGCTGACGGTTTAGTGTTTTGTCTACCCGAGATGCGCAGGCTGCGCAACTCATCTCCAGTACCGGGAAATTTTGTCTGATTGTTTTGGGGTTGCTCATATTTTACTTAGTTAGTTTCTCAGTCTGCAAAATTAATAGCTTCCCCGGTAAAAGGTTTTATAGAATTTGGGGTACGATTTACAAGATTCAGGTAATCTGGTCGAGCGGCCGGCGTTTTTGGGATGTTTGCTTTTTAAATTGGCTGGGGGTCATGCCTGTTACATTCTTGAACTGTGCGCTGAGATGTGCAGAACTTGAATAGTTGAGCAGGTCGGCTATTTCATTCAGTGAAAGTTCATTGTACGCAAGCAGTTCTTTTACGCGCTCTGTCTTTTGTGCGATGAAATATTTTTCGATGGTAATGCCACAGGTCTCCGAGAAGAGTTTGCTTAGTGTGCTGTAATCTTGGTGGCAGCATTGGGTGAGATAGTCTGAAAGATTGCTGTGTAATTCTCCGTTCTGATGGTAGATTAGTTCAATGACAGCCTGCTTTATCTGTTCTGTCAGGCGGTTGCGCTTGCTGTCAATCAGTTCAAACCCCACACTTTCCAGTCTCTGGCGCAGTTTGTCGAGTTGTTCGCTTGTCAGTTCCTCTTTTATAGATACATGGCCTAACTCAACGGCTGTAGGTGAGATTCCTTCATCTCTCAATATACTTTTCACTACAATAATGCATCGGTTGCATACCATGTTTTTGATATAGAGCGTCATTGTATTACTTATAGTTTTATGATAAACGGAAGAAAAAGAAATAAAAAAAGCTTCTTCACCTTGAATGGTAGAGAAGCTTTTCTGTGTAGCCCGTGGGGGAATCGAACCCCCCTTTCAAGAATGAAAATCTTGCGTCCTAACCGATAGACGAACGGGCCATCCTTTGTTGCTTCGGCGGTGCCGATGCGGTTTGTTTTGGTAGCCCGTGGGGGAATCGAACCCCCCTTTCAAGAATGAAAATCTTGCGTCCTAACCGATAGACGAACGGGCCATCCTTTGTTGCTTCGGCGGTGCCGATGCGGTTTGTTTTGGTAGCCCGTGGGGGAATCGAACCCCCCTTTCAAGAATGAAAATCTTGCGTCCTAACCGATAGACGAACGGGCCATCCTTTGCTTGTGTTGAGGTGTTTCTCAAACACGGGTGCAAAGGTACGGATTATTTTTAAATCTGCAAGCGTTCGGGCATTTTTTTTTGATTTTTATGTGCTTTTTGTGTGAGGACCTTGTTTAAACATGCTTTTTTGGTGGCTTAATCTGTGTTTTCAAGCCTTTTCGAGAGCAGGGAGGTATGAAAAGAAGTTAGTGATAGAGTATATAATTTTTTCGTATGCTGCGATACTCTTCCAGTTCTTTCTGCCATGTTTCTTTGATTGCTTTTTCACTGTCTCCTCGCAGGATGGCTTTTCTTACCTGATCGGTACCCATGAGTAGGTCGAACCAGCGGGGGCGCGTGAAGAACTTGCTTCCATTTCCTGTGCGGCAATAGCTTTGGTAGCTTTCTATGACATAGCGGAGTGATAGACCCCTTGGTGCAGACTGATGGCGGAGGTCTTTTCCATAACATTTCTGATTTTTATGAAGCGGATTTTTGTCGAAGCCTTCCAGTGGACGGGGGATGAAAAAGAATTTATCGGACTGCTCTTTTAAAATGGGGCTGCCGATGACTTGGAAGGGGTAGGTTGTTCCACGGCCTACACTAATGTCGGTTCCCTCAAACGGACAGAGCGATGGGTAGAGAGCGATAGCTTGGTCGTTAGGCAAGTTGGGAGAAGGTTTAACTGTCAAAGAATAGGGTTGTCCGTGGCTCCAGCCTTTTACTGTGATTACATGGAGGCGGCAGGTCAGTCCGCTGCCTAACCATCCTTCTCCGTTTATCATTTGTGCAAGTTCTCCCACCGTACACCCGTGGAGTACAGGAATAGGCAGCATGCCTACAAAACTTTTAAATGCCGGTTGCAATATCGGACCGTCGATATAGTCGCATGGATTCGGACGGTCGAGTACAATCATTTCTTTCTGATTTTCTGCACATGCCTGCATAATATAATATAAGGTACTGATGTAAGTATAAAATCGGGCACCCACATCTTGAATATCGAAAACCACTGCATCCGTTTCTGCAAGTTGGGTTGCTTGCGGTTTCTTGCTCTTTCCATAAAGTGATGTAATTCGTATGCCGGTACGCGTATCGCGTCCGTCTTTTATGGTTTCTCCGGCATCGGCATTCCCTCGGAATCCATGTTCGGGGGCAAAGACTTGTACGATATTTATATTACGGCTGCATAGGGTGTCAAGTAAGTGCGTATTTTTGCAGAGCGAGGTCTGGTTAACTGCCAGTGTTACTCTTTTCCCTTGTAATAAAGGAAGCAATACATCCAGGCGTTCTGCTCCACATTGCGGTTGAGATGAGACAGGAATGCAACAAAATAAACAGAAAATAAAATAGCAAATTGTGCGGATATTCATGTTGTTTTTAATTTGGAATTGAATAATCGGTAAAGTTAGCAGAAAAAGTGAGAAGCGAAAAAAGTCTTTGGCAGCTTTTTATTCCTGAAGCTGAAAACTGACAGGAATCGTATATTTTACGGGAACCGGTTTCCCACGTTGTATGCCTGGCTTCCATCGGGGCATGAGGCGTATGGCTTCAAGCACGATGGAATGCGGCAAGCGTAGTTACGCCTTCTCCATCTGTCTGGATGCGGTGGCGGCATAGACCGATAAAAGGAGCAAATAAGTTGAGTTTGTCCATACTTATAGAATCTTGTCTTTAACTTCAAATGTACTAAAAAAACAGATAAAAGATTCGGGGCAGGGAAAATAATTGTATTTTTGTTGTTCCTAAACAGATTGTAAAACTGATAAAGATTATGAACGCATTAGCACTTATAGACAAATATTACCCAGAAGAAAATGAATTAAAGCACATTTTGCTGACTCATAGCCGTTCGGTGGCCGATAAAGCCCTGGCATTAGCCCGCTTGCATCCGGAGTTAAAACTGGACTTGCAATTTATAGAAGAGGCTGCTCTTTTACATGATATCGGTATTTTCCTTACCGATGCCGATGGCATTCATTGTTATGGTTCCCATCCTTATATTTGTCATGGCTATTTGGGAGCTGATTTGGTGCGTAAAGAAGGTTATCCCCGCCATGCATTGGTATGCGAACGTCATACGGGAGCAGGGTTATCACTCAAAGCGATAGAAGAACGGAACCTTCCTATTCCGCATCGTGAAATGGTTCCGGTAAGTTTGGAGGAACAACTTATCTGTTTTGCTGATAAGTTTTATTCAAAAACCAAACTGGACAAGGAAAAGAGCTTGGAAAAAGCACGTAAAAGTATAGAACGCCATGGTGAGGAAGGTCTGGAACGGTTTGACAATTGGTGCCGCCTATTTTTGTAATGCTTGATTATAAGGAAAGAATAAAGTTTATGGGCGGTCTCCAAGAGCTGAGGTTTTCTCTTTTCTTGTATAGAGGATGACGTGAAAAGGGATGGCTGCTTAAAAGAAAAAATAAATTAAAAACACAGGCTTTGGCGTTTATTTGCAGGAGAATGCTTACTTTTGCACCGCTATATTGCGTAAAAAACAGATAATGACATCATTTAAACGAACAACATATTTACTATTATCTTTATTTGTATTCGGTTTTTTCTGCTCTTTCTATGCTGAGGCACAGCGCGTAAAAGGAAAGCGGACAAGACGGAGCAACATGGTTGCCGCTGATTCATTGGCGGGCGATTCGCTTCTTGCTGATTCGTTGGCCATGGACACATTGAAGAACGAGAAGAAAGAACCGCTTGATGATCCTGTGGTTTATGAGGCGAACGATTCAATTGTCTTTACCAAGGAGGGCTTTGCTCATCTGTATGGAAACGGAAAGGTTAATTATCAGAATATAGAACTTACTTCGGCTGTTATTTCGATGAACATGGATAGCAGTACGGTATATGCGCGAGGGGTATGTGATACAACGGGGGTTGAATCGGGTACGCCTGTGTTCAAGGACGGTGAGACGCCCTATGAATCAAAAATCATGCGCTATAACTTCAAGACCAAGAAAGGGTTTATCAATAGCATCGTAACTCAGCAGGGGGAAGGCTATGTTACCAGTGAGGAGGGTAAGAAGGGAGCCAATGATGAAATTTATATGCGGCATGGTCAATATACAACTTGTGGTAACCATGAACACCCGCACTTTTATCTGAAACTTTCAATGGCAAAAGTTCGTCCGAAGAAAAATGTTGTTTTTGGCCCGGCTCAGTTGGTGGTAGAAGATGTACCGCTTCCTATTGCGGTTCCTTTTGGTTTCTTCCCGTTTAACAGCAGCTATTCTTCGGGATTTATTATGCCTACTTATGGTGATGAGATGAACCGCGGATTTTATTTACGCGACGGTGGGTATTATTTTGCCATCAGTGACCGGATGGATTTGAAGGTGCTGGGGGAAATCTTTACCAAAGGGTCATGGGGACTCTCAGCAGCATCGAACTATAATAAGCGATATAAGTTCAGTGGCTCGTTTAACACCAGTTATCTGGTAACAAAAACGGGTGAGAAGGGGATGCCCGACTATTCGGTGTCGAAGGATTTCCGTATCCAGTGGAGTCATCGGCAGGATGCGAAAGCAAGTCCGAACAGTTCATTCTCTGCCAGTGTGAACTTTGCTACCAGTAGCTATGACCGTTCTAGTTTGAGCAGTTTGTATAATCCGCAGGCTTATTCTCAAAACACGAAAGCTTCAAGTGTAAGCTATTCGCGTAACTTTCCGGGAATAGGGTTGAATATTTCAGGGACATTTAATATTACTCAGAACACCCGTGACTCTTCTTTGAGCATGACGTTGCCTGATGTGAATATTTCGTTGAACCGTATTTACCCTTTTAAGCGGAAGCGCTCAGCTGGTGATGACAAGTGGTATGAGAAGATTTCTTTTCAATATACCGGTAATATCACGAATAAAATCAATACAAAGGACAATTTGCTGTTTAAAACACCGCTGACGCAGTGGGATAATGGTATGCAACATAAGATTCCGGTATCAGCAACATTCAACTTGTTTAAGTATATCAATATTGTTCCGTCGTTTAACTACACGGAGCGTTGGTACTTGCGTAAGGTGATGCAGAGCTATGATGCCAGTGCAACTTCGCGTGACCATGTGAAGCGTGATACGATTAACGGATTTAACCGTGTGTACGATTATAATCTGTCGCTCCAGATGAATACGAAGCTTTACGGTATGTATAAGCCTCTGTTTATGAAAAGTAAGGAACTGCAAATTCGTCATGTCTTTACACCAACAGTGAGCTATACTTATACTCCTGATTTCGGAAAGAAGAAATACGGTTATTATGACACCTATACATATACCGATGAAAAAGGGGAGGTGCGTACCGTGGAATATTCTCCTTACGACGGTGCCGTATATGGCAAGCCGGGAAAAGGAATGTCACAGAATATCAGCTTCTCGGTAGATAACAACATCGAAATGAAGATGAAGTCGGATAAGGACTCAACCGGATATAAAAAAATCAGTTTGATTGACCAGTTGGGAGGATCGCTTTCTTATGACTTCGCTAATCGTCGCTGGAGTGACTTGAGTATGAACTTGCGTCTGAAACTGACCAAGAGTTATACATTTAATATGAACGCCTCATTTGCTACGTATGCCTATCAGTTTGATGAGAATGGCAATGTAGTTGTAGGCGACCGGACAGAATGGTCGTATGGACGCTTCGGTCGTTTCCAAGGATATAGCGGCTCATTTTCTTATACGCTGAATAATGATACGTTTAAAAAACTGTTTGGCAAGAAGGAAGACGATAAGAAAAAAGATCAGAAAACTGATAAGGAAGAGGAGGATGAAATAGATGAAGAAGCAGAAGATGCCAATAAGGGGAACTTGCGTAAAACGGAAAAGGCATCTGTTGATCCGGACGGTTACTTGGCATTTAAATTCCCCTGGAGCATTAGCTTGAGTTATAGCTACAGCATCCGTGAAGATCGTTCGAAGCAGATTAATATTAAAAAGATGCGCTATCCTTACTCTTTGACGCACTCTTTGAATGTTTCCGGAAACTTTAAGATTGGAAGTCGATGGAATATGAATTACTCTACGGGTTACGATTTTACGTCAAAAGAGATGTCTATGACTACGCTGAATATTACACGTGACTTGCACTGTTTCAATATGAGTTGCGGTTTGGTATTTGGTCCGTTTACATCGTATAACTTCTCGATTCGTGCCAATTCAAGTATGCTGACCGATGCGTTGAAGTGGGATCAGCGAAGCAATACGGGTAGCTCGGTTACCTGGTACTAAATAATGAATGACGAGTAATGAAAAATGAAGAATGAAAAATCTGGAAGAGTCCGTTTTTTCATTCTTCATTTTTTATTTTTTACTTTTCATTTTTCATTAAATCAGCATCATTCCCAGTTCATTGCATTCTTTACGCATCTCATCTGGCCAAATGCTTGCTTGTATCTCTCCAATATGTGCTTTCTTCAGATAGAGCATACACAGGCGAGACTGCCCGATACCTCCACCGATGCTTAGTGGAAGTGAGCCCTCCAGAAGACGCTTGTGGAAATAAAGTTTGGCACGTTCTTCCTTTCCTGCCAGCTTCAGCTGTTTTATCATGGCTTCAGCGTCTACACGAATTCCCATAGAAGAAAGTTCGAAAGAGCGCCCCAATACCTCATTCCATACCAGCAGGTCTCCGTTTAATCCCGGGAGTCCGGTTTGTGGGTCGATTGTGGTATAATCATCATAGTCGGGGGCACGCAAATCATGAGGCTCACCGTTGCTCAACTTATTTCCGATTCCAATAATAAAGACACTTCCATATTTTTGTGTAATCAGGTTTTCACGTTCCTTAGGTGTTTTGTCTGGGTACATTTGCAGCAACTCCTCAGAGTGAATGAAATGGATGTCGTGTGCCAAGAATGATTTGATTTGCGGATACATTTCACAAATCATGTATTCAGTGCGGCGCATAGCCGAGTAGATACGCGTTACAATATCTTTCAGGAAGCTTACTGAGCGTTGGTCTGCGGTAATAGCTCTTTCCCAGTCCCACTGGTCTACATAAAGAGAATGCAGGTTACCCAGTTCTTCATCTGCACGGATGGCATTCATATCCGTATATATGCCATATCCCGGACCGATTTGATAATCAGCTAAAGTAACACGTTTCCATTTAGCGAGTGAATGTACCACCTCGGCTTGTTGGTCGCCTAAATCTTTAATCGGGAATGAAACGGGGCGTTCTGTTCCGCTTAAGTCGTCGTTTATACCCATTCCTTTCATAACGAAAAGGGGAGCGGTTACGCGTCGTAGACGCAGCTCTGATGAGAGATTTTGCTGGAAGAAGTCTTTTATTTGTTTGATACCCAACTCGGTTTGTTTCATGTCGAGTAGTGGACGATAATTCTTTGGTTTTATCAAGTAACTCATATGATTAGGTTTGATTAGTTATATTGTCTGGCAAAGATAGGTATATTTATGAAATGTGCAATTAAAATAGATGATAATATTATCAAAATGTTTAAAAGAAATTATGATTCGTGACATTTTATATATTGTATATGCCAGCTGTTCCTTTTCAGGTAAGATTTTGAATTCGGTGACAGATTCGGTGACAAACTTCGTTAGAAAATTTCTCGCCTCTGAATAAGGCATAAAGAGAAATGAAAAAAACGGGGAGGGAGCAACAAAAATCTCTGATTGCAGCAACTATCTGTGTGTTTCTGAAAATATTTTGTTTAAAATATTAGGAATAAACAGAATTATGTTATACTTTTGCCTCGCCTTTTAGGAGGAATGGAATATGCACCCGTAGTTCAATGGATAGAATAATGGATTCCGGTTCCATCGATTGGGGTTCGACTCCCCACGGGTGTACTCACTTCATTTTTTTTCATAATATGCGAGTGCAGGGCGAAGTGATTCGCGATGCACTCTTTTTTTATTTTTATCCAATAGAAGATGATGCATTATACTTTTGAAATATGTGCTAACTCGGCAGAGAGTTGCGTAGCGGCACAGGCAGGAGGAGCACATCGCGTAGAACTTTGTGCCTCTATGCCCGAAGGAGGAACAACTCCTTCGTTCGGTGAAATCAGACTTGCACGTAAGTTGATCGATATCCGTTTACATGTCATTATCCGTCCGCGTGGAGGAGATTTTCTCTATACGCCCTTAGAGCTGGATATCATGGAGGAAGATATACATATGGCGCGTCAGGCGGGAGCCGATGGAGTGGTTTTCGGCTGTCTTACTCCGGAGGGGGACTTGGATATGCCAGCCATGAGGCGTTTGATGAAGATTTCTGAAGGGATGTCTGTAACCTTTCACCGTGCGTTTGATTATGTCCGTAGTCCGGAACAAGTATTAGAACACCTGATCGATTTGGGAGTAAACCGTGTATTGACTTCCGGTCAGCAGCCTACTGCCATGCAAGGGGCGAGTTTATTGGCTGAACTGGTTCGTCAGGCAGCGGGTCGTATTGTGATTATGCCGGGTTGCGGAGTTAATGAATGGAACATAGCCGAACTGGCTGCATGTACAGGTGCTTCTGAATTTCATTTTTCGGCACGCGAGTTAAAAGAGAGTAAGATGTTGCTGCGTAATCCGGCCTTGTCAATGGGCAGTTCAGACCAAGATGAATATGCACATCCCGTAACTACGGCAGAACGTGTGCGTCATACGATTCAAGCATTAAGCAAATAATCTTTTTCTTTTTTACAGGATAGTATAAAAAAAGACATCCTACTTTTGATAAACCCCAGACTTATGTCGGGTAATCAGGTAGGATGTCTTTTTTTTATGGTAAAATCAACCTTATCGGATGATTGTCATTTCATCGATGAGATGGCGTGCACCTGCGAATTTATCAATGATAAACAATGTGTAGCGGATGTCTACACAAGCAGCACGCTGTAGCTGCGGATTGTAGGCGATATCTCCGGTAAGACCTTCATAGTTTCGGTCAAATCCTGTACCAATCAGCTCACCGCGTGAGTTGAATACCGGTGAACCAGAATTACCTCCGGTGTTGTCGGTTGCAGTGGCAAAGCAGACCGGCATACGTCCGTCGGGCATGGCATATTCACCGAAATCTTTCTTTTCATACAGCTCTTTCAGTTTGGCAGGAACCACAAACTCCGGGTTGTTGGGATCTTCTTTTTCCATCACACCTTTCAGTGTAGTATAATAAAGATACTCCTTGCCGTCTTTCGGCTCATATGAACCGATTTTGCCGTAGGTCAAGCGCAGTGTAGAGTTTGCATCCGGATAGATTGCTTTACCCTCGTAGCGGCGTAAATCCAGCATACCTGCCACCCACACTTTATGTGCACGGTTATAGGCATCGGTTTCAGCCTTCATTGCATCACTGGTGGCCTGATATCCTTCTTTTACCGATTGGGCATAGCATACCATCGGGTCTTTTTCCAAAGTTTCAGCGTTTGGATTTTTGAGGAACTTGTCAAGTGCAGCTTTGCTACTGAAAACCGATTGAGTAAAGCAAGCATCCACAAATGCGTCTGTGCTGCCGTTATATTTATCGGCTATCTGTTTGAAGATGCTGATGTGCTGTTCAGTCGGAACCAAGCGGGCATACAAGGCAATCAGCTGTTTCGATACTTTGCAATCGACCTCTGGGCTATAATCCTTATTGAAGAATTTATCTCCCTCTTTTGTAAGGTCTTCAATTGCTTCAGCTGTAGCTTTTTTATCCTTCTCTTTCAGTGCCTTTAGCAGCGGAGCCGTATCCGGTATTTTAGAGAATTCAGTACCCAGCATCAGTGCCTCATAGATAGCCTGCTGATGATAAACAGCCTGGAAACGTTTAGCTACAATGTCCTTGATGCTTTGATAAGCCTCCTGGTAAGCCATATTCCCGGTCTCTTTTCCGAAAGCGAGCAGACTTTCCTGTTGTGCCTCTTTCTTGTTCAGCACTTTCAGGTTGATTAAGCCCTCATTCATACCGATGGCATTTTTCCAGTAGTTGGCAGAAGAAGCATATTTAGCGGCATACTGGATGCGTGTCTTGGCATCTTTCTGCATTTCTTCGCCCAATACGCGCAAGCGAACTCCGCGCACCGTATCACGCATGAAGTTGGTAGTCTGCATCCGTTCTTTTACTTCATCGCTGATCATGTAGCGCCAGTTACGTCCGGGGAATCCCATCACAAATGTAAAGTCACCCTCTTTGATGCCTTTTAGATTGATGGCAATGTGCTTTTTAACCTTCAGCGGTGTGTTGTCGGCACTGTAGTTGGCCGGTTTGCCGTCGGCAGTGGCGTAGATACGGAAGATAGAGAAGTCTCCACAGTGACGAGGCCACATCCAGTTGTCTGTATCAGCTCCGAACTTACCGATAGAAGAGGGAGGAGCTCCCACCATACGCACGTCTTTATAGTTGGTTTTAACAAACAGGTAGTATTTGTTTGCTCCATAGAAAGGCTTCAGTTCCAGTGTAGTAAATTCGTCAGTTTTGATTTTTTCAGCTTTGGCAAATCGTTTAGCCACGGTTTCCAGATAAGAAGGCGACAGGTAATTTGTTCCGTCAGGGTCTTTATCTTTAGCCAGTTGCTGCTGAACATAATCAGTCACGTCCAAGATGCGGTCAATGAAAGTAACCTGTAGCCCTTCGCATGGCAATTCTTCTTTACGTGACATGGCCCAGAAGCCATCAGTCAGATAGTCATGTTCTACTGAGCTATGTTGCTGTATATAACCATATCCGCAGTGGTGGTTTGTTAAAACCAAACCTTCTGCCGAGATGATTTCTCCGGTACAACCGCCCCCAAAGTGCACCACGGCATCTTTCAGGCTGATGTTGTCAGGGCAATAAACCTGATCAATGCTGATGTCAAGACCTAAATCTTGCATGACGGCAGCATTTTGCTGTTTCAGGTCGGTAAGCATCCACATTCCCTCATCGGCAAGAGCCGTGAGGGAAAAAGTAGATAATAAAGAGATGAGTAGTGTATGTTTCATTATTCAACGATAGTCATTTCATCAATAAGATTTTTGCATCCTCCCAGTTTTTCAACGATGAACAACACGTAGCGGATATCTACAGCAATACAACGCTGCAGGTTGTTGTCGAAGTTGATGTCGCCTGAAAGCGATTCCCAGTTGCCATCGAAAGCTGAACCGATCAGTTCTCCGTTTCCGTTCATAACCGGTGAACCAGAGTTACCTCCGGTAATATCGTTTGTGGTCAGGAAGCAGGTCGGCATTTCTCCGTTTGGCAGTGCATAGCGTCCGAAGTTCTTGGTAGCATACAGTTCTTTCAGTTTGGCAGGAACCACGAATTCCGGGTTGTTCGGATCTTCTTTTTCCATCACTCCTTTCAGGGTGGTGTAATATTTGTAATGAACTCCGTCTTTCGGATCGTATGCTTTAACATTTCCGTAAGTCAGACGGATGGTAAAGTTGGCATCCGGAGCTTTCGGAGTTGGAGCATACATTTCGCATAGTCCGCGTACAAAGGTCTTATGTAACAGGTTGATGTCACCGTTAGCCTGACTTAACTTGTCGCTCAGTTCCTTGTATTTCTGGTTGACAGTAAGGGCATATTGTACAGACAGGTCTTTGCTGAATACATCCAGCGTAGGATTGCTGATAAAGGCATCGAAGTTTGCCTGATTGGCAAAAATACTCTGGTTATAAAGTGCATCTACATAGGCATTGTAGTCGCCTTTGAAGGTCGATTTAATGGTCTGGTAGAATTCAGGTAAAGCTTCAGCCGGAACTTTTTCAGCATAAAGAGGCAACAATGCTTTTGCTACTTTGCGGTCAACTTCATGGTCGTAGTCTTTGTTATGAACGGCATCGAAAGCTTCTTTTAGCGCATCAACGGCTTTTTCAATGTCTTTTTTCTTGTTTTTCTCCAAAGCAGCCATTAAGCTTTGAAGTGCATTGGCCTTTGATGAAAGCGTAAACTCGATTCCGCTTCTGAATGTTTCGGTGAAATAAGTCATTTGCGTACGCAGGGGAGTTACGCGGCCTACGTACGAATTGATTTTACTGACCACAGCTTCATAATCTGCATTTTGTTTTTCCTTGGCAAACTGAGCGAAACGAGCTTCCTGTTCGGCTTTAGTTTCCAATACGTTGTTGTCGATGATTGCCTTATTCATACCGATTGAGTTCTTCCAGTAGTTGCTTGAAACAGCATATTTGCTGGCATACTGGATACGAACTTTATCGCTGGCAGCCATTTCTTTGCGCAAGACACCCTGACGCGCTTCACGTACAGTGATACGAGGAATATTGGTTCCTTCCATGCGCAGGCGTACTTCACTCTGAGTCAGGTAGCGGCTGGTGCTTCCGGGGAATCCCATAATCATGGCATAGTCGCCTTCCTGCAGTCCTTTCAGCGAGATGGTAAGGTGTTTTTTTACCTGCAAGGGCACATTCGATGCGCTATATTCAGCAGGATTTCCTTCCTGATCGGCATAAATACGGAACATAGAGAAGTCGCCGGTATGGCGAGGCCACATCCAGTTGTCGGTTTCACCTCCAAACTTACCGATAGATGAAGGGGGAGCTGCCACCATGCGCACGTCACTATAGGTCTTGATGAAGAAAACATAAAACTTATTTCCTTCATAGAAAGGGAGAGCCAAGGTTGATACACCCGGTTTACCTTTCAGGTCGCTTTTCTTTAATTCATTGTCAGCCAGCTTGCGGAGATATTCAGCTCCGAAAGATTCAGCTTCACTTACTTTACCTTTATTGATGTCTGCATTGACCTTGTCGGTTACATCAGTAATACGTTCTACAAACTTGAAGGTCAAACCCGGAGTAGGCAGTTCCTCCTGATAGCTTTTAGCCCAGAAGCCATCGGTCAGGTAATCGTGCTCTACCGAGCTATGTTGTTGAATAGCGTCGTAACCGCAGTGGTGATTCGTGAGAATCAGTCCGTTGGGCGAAATGATTTCTCCGGTACATCCGCGTCCAAATATACCTACGGCATCTTTCAGGGTGATTTTCCCGGGATTGTAAATGTCAGCGATGTCCATAGCCAAGCCTTGCGCTTTCATTCGGTCGGCAAGGTTCTGCTCCTGCATGAGTTGGAGCAACCACATCCCTTCATCGGCTTTAGCCGGAGTGAAGGCGGCACAAATCAGTGCGAGTGCTAAAACTTTTAATTTTTTCATTCTGATATACTTTGAGTTAATAAATTTTATAGGAGACGAGGCTGACGGCGTATTAATTTGCTTGGTTTCAGCAGAGGATACTTATCTTGTCGTCAACTAAGAGCTGCAAAAATACGAAAAAAAAGCATATTATAAGCGTTTTTTACTATTCTTTCAGCTAAATCGTATAAAAAATATTCAACTTGGGCAAACATGGTTTTGAAACTTGCTTTATGAATAACAATTAGAAGGCAGACTTCTGTCAATCTGGTACATGAAAATGGTAAGATTCTGAATGAAAAGATGTGGTTGGATTTGTTTTTCAGGCAAGAAAAAGAAATGCCTTAGCCGGTTCCTGAAAAACGCCTTGGCGTATCGGAGTGAATGCCGAAGTGTTTTCATTGAAACGTATAGGTGTTTCTGGCTGCTTAATTCAAGTAGGGTAAGTGTTTTCTTATGTGTCTGACGGATGATGGAATAGGAATTTTAGGAATTGGTTCAGGCTTTTGGGGAGTTGTAAGGGTATTAAATAAGTAATAATCCTCTATATAGTTTAATTTATGATAATTTTTTTTTCAGCCTAATTGAAAGATTATACCTTTGTCCCGTGATTTCAACAAAAAGAGATTGACGGCATGTATAAACTTTATTTTTTCCTGTTTTTCGTTGTTCTTTGTTCATCTTGCAGTAAGAAGTATAAAATAGAAGGGATGTCTTCTGTTTCGATGCTGGACGGCAAGATGCTTTTTGTCAAGGTACGGGAAGGTGATCAGTTGGTTGCTATTGATTCGGCTGAGGTGGTTCACGGAGCGTTTAAGATGAAAGGCAATGTGGATTCAGCGGCCTTAGCTTTGCTGTATATGGATGACAACCGGATTATGCCTTTTGTGCTTGAACAGGGAAATATTTCTATTCAGATAGATAATGTGCGTACGCAGATTAAAGGAACGCCTTTAAACGACTGCTTTAATGAATTTATCATGAGGCAAAACTCCCTTGATGACCAGACGGCTGACGTGGAATATGAAGAAAGCCGTATGATTATGGATGGAACTTATGCGACTCATGAGCAAGATAGAATTGCTCAGCGAAGAGAAGATTTGTTTAATGAGCGGAACGAGCTGGTTAAAAACTTCATTCAGAATAACTATCATAATGTTTTAGGCTCAGGTGTCTTTATTTTGATAGTCAATAATATGCCTTTCCCTTTTCTTACTCCGGTGATGGAGGAAATTATAGACAAGGCTCCCGATTCGTTCCGAAACAATCCACTGATAAAAGAATATGTCTTGTCTGCCCGCCGTAACATGGAAAAGATGCGGGCGATGAACTAAATAGCTTAGTTTATATAAATTTTGTATAATCTGTAAGTTAAGCCCACTTCTCGTTGTTGCTGTATGATAAGAGAAACTTGTTTGTTTAAAGTAAACGCATGATGAGAATATAAAGTGAGTGAAGCGTAGCGAATTGACTGAAAAGACTTTTCGCTATATTTTTTTCTTTCGATTGAAGCCAAAGGAGACCATAATACAGTCGAATGGAGCAAAATTTAGTTACTACATTATTACCATGTAGAATGATGAAATTTTGTTGTTAAATGATTCTGTTTTATGTGATTTGTATTATTGTTATAGTTATTGGTGACTCGCTGTAAACTATATCTGTACTTCTCTTGCAAACGATGATGGGATGTAAAAAGCAGGTCTTCTTCGGGAAAGAGTGAAGCAATGCAGAAAATCAACATAGCAGTTGATAAAATTCACATGGAGGTAAATCGTTATTATCAAAACTGATGTGGCGGATATGTCATTGCTGCTAAGCTCAGAGATGTCTACCTCAATAATCGGAGGTAAGCAGAAAGCTTTGTTGGGAATCTTTGAACAGGCAACACAAGTTTGCCAAGAAAATCGGGTACAGCACATTTTAACGCTACAAAACTATTTGTAAAGTTGGGGAAGGTAAGTAAAATAATGAGCATATATCTTTTCGTGTGCAAAATAAATCCACTAACTTTGTATTTAGTTAAATACATCGGTTATAATAGAAGATATAAACTGGATAAAAGTAATTCTTGTAGAAAGAAACAGGAAAAAGGTTGGTAGGACAATTTGGTAAAAGTCCATCAACTATTTCCAAATGTTTTTTAATGTTTCACGGTCTGGTTTGGCAATACTTGTAAAAGTTGTTAATCTGTTAGGAATTGATGTGCAAGAACGATGCGCAAGAACTGATTATTACTACAAAACTATAAATCGCGACAGAAGATATATATATGAAAGATTATATAAAAATAGGGATAGAAAAAAAACTCATATCTTTTAATGAAGATATGTCACGAGTAACTTATGTGTTTCAAAATAAAGAACGTAACTTCAATAACCCTGAGGAAAAGGTTCAAGCCGAAGCATTTCTTCGTTTGATATTGGATTACAATTATCCCGTGGAACGAATAAAGCAATTTGTTCCTGTAACAATGGGTAGTGAAACAAAAGAAGCGGATATAGTTGTATTCGAAGATGATATGTGCTTGAGTCCGCATATTTTGGTAGAATGCAAACGACAAGAAGTTAGCGAAGCAGAATACCAACAAGCTATAGAACAAGCATATAGTTATGCCTTTGCGTTGCCATGCGATGTTAAATACGTATGGATAACATCTGGTATAAAATCTGATTATTTTGAAGTTGATAAGAATCAGAATACCAGAAATCAGATGCCTGATATTCCTCAATTTGGAGTCAAAAATGTTGCTTCCTATAAGTATGTATATGATGCTCAGTATTTGCCTGAAGAAGCTGGGAAACAAAGATTCTTTGATTTGGCTGTTATTGACCAGTCTGAACTCACTCGTAGATTCAAACAAGCGCATGAAGCACTTTGGGCTGGCGGGCAGCTTAATCCGTCTGAGGCTTTTGATGAATTGGATAAACTTATTTTCTGTAAGATATGGGATGAACGAAAGCCAAGAAGAATGGGAGAACCATACGATTTTCAGATTATAACAGTGCCTAAAGAGGTCGAGAAAAGCGAAACCAAAAGACGGCTTATTGAGAATGAAAATCTTTATAAACGTGTTATCGCATTATATGAAGAAGGACGGAAAAAAGATCAGGAAGTATTCCGTGATAATATCCGATTGACTCCTGGAAAAATAAGGACTGTAGTCAGCTATCTTGAGAGTGTCAATTTAGGAGAAACTGATCTGGATAGCAAAGGGCGTGCTTTTGAAACCTTTATGGGATCATTCTTTAGGGGGAATTTCGGACAATATTTCACACCTCGTGAAATCGTCAAATTCATCGTTGATGTATTGCCGATTGATCATGATTCAAAGGTTCTTGATACATCTTGTGGCAGTGGAGGATTTTTGCTTTATGCATTAAACAAAGTACGAAATAAGGCTACAGAACTTTATCCTAACTATTTGAAAGATGTTAGACAATACGACAGGTGGTTTAAGTATTGGCATGATTTTGCAGAGAAGAATCTGTATGGAATTGAAATTAGCGAACAAATTTCGCGTGCAGCGAAAATGAATATGATTATTCATGATGATGGACATACCAATGTCATAACATCTGATGGGCTTGTTTCAGACGACACAATTATAAGCAGAACAAATAATCAGGGATTCAAATATGGTACATTTGATTTTATTATAACGAATCCACCTTTTGGAAGTACTGTACGTCAAACAGAGCAAGCATATTTCAAAACGTATCAGCTTGGGAAAAAAGAAGAAGATTGGTTGGCTGTTGCAGCACGTCCTCAGGAAATTCGTGATGGACAAAGTACGGAAGTTCTTTTTATAGAGCAGGATTATAAATTCTTGAAAGAAGGAGGCTATCTTGCCATAGTTCTTCCTGATGGTATATTAACTAACAGCAGTATGCAATATGTTCGTACTCAAATAGAGGATTGGTTTCGTATTGTAGCGGTTATCAGCATGCCTCAGACAGCTTTTGCTGCTAATGGTGCAGGAGTCAAGAGTTCTGTTCTTTTCTTGAAAAAATGGACAAAAGAACAAACGGATAAATTGACGTCCACAAAGAAAAACATTGAAATCCAATTATTGAATGATAATAATTACATAGCTCAAAGACAACAGTGGGATAAAGAGATTAAATATCAGCAAAAGCAAAAAGCCAATGAGATAAAGTCTACCCAAAACATATCAGCTACAGATGCCAAGAAGACAGAAGAATACAAATTGTGGAATGCCGACTTGCTGGCTATGTATGCCGACAAGGTTGACGAATTGAAAAACAGATTAACGGAAGAATACCAATCGACAAAACAAAAGCAATTGCCAGACTATCCTATCTTTATGGCAATAGCCGAACAGATAGGATATGATGCGACAGGCAAAAAAATAGCTGTCAATGAATTGGATATTATTGGAGAAGAACTAAAGAATTTCATTGAGACGTTATGAGTTACCAAGTGCCACAACATATAGACAAGAATAAAATCTTCATCGTTAAACGGTCGGAGATTGGGGGAAGATTAGATGCTCAATACTACAATGGATACTTAGATTTTTCAGGATTCATAAAACTATCATCTGTAGCAATAGTAAAAGGAGGAAAACGAATACCTAAAGGTTATGGATATTCAGAAGATGCAACTCTATATTATTATTTGCGCGTTGCAGATATGGATTCTGATACGCAGGTTGATGTCAATAATTTTATGAATATTTCAGAGGATGTTTTTAAAATCCTTGAAAAATATGAAATTACGGAAGGTGAACTTGCTATTTCTATTGCCGGTACAGTAGGAAAAACAATAATTTTGAAAAATATCCCATGCGAGAAAAGGGTTATACTAACCGAAAACTGTGCAAAAATATTAGTAAAACAAAATGTAGAGTTACTTTCTGAATACTTAAAAATATGCTTGGAACTGCCTATTGTAAAAAAACAATTGGATTTGAATTATATTCAAACAACTATTCCTAAGCTGGGTTTGGATAAAATTCAGGGAATTAGGCTTCCGTCAATTCCAGGTATTCAAAAACAACAAGAGATTGTTGAGTATGTAAATGAAGCAAATAGAAAAAAACAAGCAAAAGACAGAGAAGCGCAACAACTTTTAGATAGTATTGATGGTTACCTTTTAAAAGAGTTAGGAATAAAACTTCCAGAGTATCATTCAGATTTAAATAATAGAATCTTTTATGTTCAGCATAAAGAATTGACTAATCGAATAGATCCATACTATTCTCAACAATACTTTAAGAATTCTTTTAAAGCTATTTGTTCTGGTAAATATCCAGTTGTTTCGCTTGGTAAACTGTCTGTGTTAATTACAAGTGGAATAACTCCAAAATCAGGTGGAAGTGCATATACTGAAGATAAAATCAATGGGATTCCATTTATAAGAAGTGGTAATATCAATGTGTTAGGTGATTTAGATTACAATGAGTTATTGTATTTAAAACCCGAGATTCATAATACTATTATGAGGTCTTCTCAAGTATACACTAATGATATTATGATTGCTATTGTAGGTGCTACTATAGGTCAAGTTGGTGTATATCTATCTGATAGAGAAGCTAATATTAATCAGGCTATTGCATTAGTAAGATTAAAACAAGGGATTGATGTACAATATGTAAAAGAACTGATAAAATCAAAAATCGGTCAGATATCTTTGAACCGACTTAAACGTCCTGTTGCCCGTGCAAACATAAATTTGGAAGAAATCGCAACAATTCAAGTTGTCGTTCCCCCTTTAAACAAACAACACGAAATAGCGATACGTATTGAGGAAATACGTAAACGAGCAAAAATGTTACAGGAACAAGGCAATGCTATTTTAGAGGATGCAAAACGAGAAGTAGAACGAATGATAATTGGAAAATAATTACCAGTGATACAAATATCTAAATCAAATGTAATATGGATGATTTGATTACAATTCAAGACAAACATACGGCTAGAGATAAAGTCGTTGGATTCGACTATCAATTTTACTACTTTATGTATTTAGTTTTAGATCTCAGGCATGGTGATAAAATTGGTTTTGAAGTAAAAGATGATGTTCATATTGATATGAGCAATGGTATAACAATTTTATATCAGGCAAAACATACTATATCAACCAAAGCTGATGGTACACCTGAAAATCTAACAACCTTAGATATTGATTTATGGAAAACTTTAAGTAATTGGGTCGATATGATAAAATCGAAGCAGTCTATTCTTGAGAATTATAGTTTCTGTTTAGTAACAAACAAATCAGATAAAACTAATGAATTTATTGAGTCATTAAATCATTTCAAGAAAGCTTTGGATACAGACAATGTCATAAATCTACTTAAATTGCTAAGAGATAAAACTAAAAATTCGGAAATTAAAGGTTATCTTAAAAATATTTTGTCTCTTGGTAAAAAAACAATGAAACAATTCCTGTTAAAACTTACCATGGAAACAGGAACAGATGATATTATTAATAAAATCAAGGATAGGATATACGAACACTGTCATCAAAAAGATGTAATTGATAGTATATTTGATTCGTTATCATCAAATTTAAATATGGCTAAATATCTTGATATTAAGGATAGGAAAAAATTTGAAATTACATTTGATGAATTCAACAAAAAGTTTGGGAAATGTTTTCATGTAGCTTATAAAGATAAACCGTTACCCAAAAGATGTTTTTCTATTGTTTTTCCAGAGAATTTAGAGGAACAAACTTTTATAAAACAATTACTTGATATTGAAGATATAACTTCCGGAGATCCTCAAATAGTTGATTATACAACACATATGCTTCAAGCTATGAATCATTTTGAATATTGGATAGAACAAAATTTTATTCTGCCTGCAGAAATTGATGAATTTCATAAAGAGGCTATTCTTAAGTGGAAGAATGAATTTCGTTCTAAATATCGTTATGTAGAGCAAAAAATTAAATCTGGTTGTTCTATTGTTGATTTAGAGACAGACATAAAAGAGATTGGAGTCCAATTAATAGATTTTCTTCGAAAAGAGAATCTATTATTAGCGGAAAATATCTTGACTACAGAGTTGAGCAATGGATATTACTACCTATTATCCGATACTCCTGAAATTGGATGGCATTACGATTGGAAACATAAATATAAAGCTATATGAAAGAAATATATTATATATATAATAATGAAGCTATAGCCAGTTGTATCTTTTTAGCTTATTTACAAAACACAAGAACAGTTGATATAGCTCGTTTATGTTTGATACTTCCTTTTCTTTTAGACGATAGAATCGTAATGTATTTAGCAAAAATATCAAACGAAGAAAGTAAGAGTCTAGAGTCAATTATCGATGAGAGACCAAAGCTTTTTATGTCGTTTAATAAGAGATATGTATCATTGTTGCCAATTACAATTAACTCAACACTTCTGTTACATAAAAACGAACAAATTGAAATTTCTGCAAATGAAATCTTTGCTAAAACTGATTTTATTTATGGAGAAACAGACATGGGTAATAGATTTGAAAAGATCAAAGAAGTGATACCTTTTTTAGCAACAGTTTTTAGTAGATATTCAACAATTCAACTTTACAAAATTTTAAAAGTGCAATTATGAAATTCATTATACATGAAATTAAGCTTTGGTTTAAAAAAAAGAACAGTACTCCAAAAAGCTATGAATTAAAACCAAATAAAGTTAACGTAATTACAGGTGATGCTACTACTGGGAAAACTAGCTTTTGGAGCATAATTGATTATTGCTTGATGGCAAATAAAACAAATATAGCCAATAGCATTAATGAAAAAGTCTCATGGTATGGTATAAGATTTACTATAAACGATAAAAAAATATCTATTGCAAGAAAGGCGACACAAAAAGATATTGTGTCGCCAGATGTTTACTTCGGGTATGGGGAATTACCGAATACGCCACAAACTAATATTGAAATAGCAAAGATAAAATCAATACTGGATAAAGAATTTGGCATAACAGATAATCTGATATTTCCATATGGTAAAAAACTCGGGAAAGTTCCATTTAGCTTATCATTCAGACATTTTTTGTTATTCAATTCATTGACAGAAGATATTATTGGAACTTCTAAAACATATTTTGATACCACATTTTATGGAAAAGAAGAGTATGATAATGCTTTAACTCATATTTTTGATTTAGTGATTGGTGTTAACGATATGGAAAATTCCAAAGCCGAAGAAAGAATTAAACAAATTGATGAAGAAATAAAAAAAATGTATTCTCGTGAGAAAAGAAGACATAAAGCGGAATTAGTATTTGAAGAAGGAATTTACACCCTCATTAAGAGGTTAAAAGAAAATGGATTTATTGAATATTCCTCTACAATAAAATCATTAGATGAAGCTATGTCCATTCTTGACGATGTCATTGCGAATACGAAAAAAGCCGCGAATAATTCAAGTTTATTTGAAGAACTCGATAATTTAAACAAACGCCGTTTAGAAATAAAAGCACAGTTGTCTTCAATTGATAGATATAAAAGAGAGTATGAAACTTATAAAAAGAATCTTGATAAAAGTACTGATAGTCTAAAACCAATAAACTATCTCAATCGTCATTTGTCAGATCAACTCATAGAATCATACGAGACAAAATCGTTTATAGATACTTTAGAGAACTCCTTGAGAACTATTCAAAATCACCTTTCAAAACAGAGCCTAAAACCAATAAAAGTACAGGGAGAGGTATCCAAATTGCAAAAAGAGCTGTATGATATTGAAACCCAAATTGATAAATTAAATTCAATTCAAAAGATTTATCGTACGGAAGGTGAGAGATACATCATAATAGGTGAAATCAAAAATTCCTATGAAAATTTATTAAAGCAAGAGAAGGTTAAACCAATAGATAGTATTGATTTAAATCAGCTAAATGATGAAAAAAATAATTTAGAGAAAAATCTCAAAAATATAGATGAAGTCAAGTATAGAATGAAAGATTCTCTAAATAAATGTATCCAAAGAAATTATAACAAATTAAGGTCATTACCAGCATATAAAAATAGCCAAACTCAGTTTAATGATACTGATATGGTCTTACAATTAGTGCCAGAAGGACAATTATTCCCACTTGAAAATGTGGGGAGCAAATCAAACTATATGTTTATGCACTTATGTTTTTATTTAGGGTTACATGAGCATATGATAAATGTCGGACAAATACATGTTCCTCAATTTTTGTTCATAGACCAACCAAGTATTCCTTATTATACCGGTTCTATTAATGAAAAAATAGGGAATGATGATAAAACGAAATTGCTTGACGCTTTTGCACTCATTGATTCATTTGTTAGTTACATAACAAATGAAAAAAAAGAATCATTTCAAATATTTTTAGTAGAACATGCTCCTCGAGAGTATTGGACTGAAAATAATTTACTTAATTTCCATACAGTTGATGAATTTATCCATGGGAAAGGTTTAATTCCAAGTGATATTTACAATGATTAATATGAATAATTTAGCTTTAGGTAAACTAGATAAATTTGTTGTGCATTTTATTGGCAACAAAACTAATGGTGATGGCGTTCGATTTTCAAATGAAATAACACCATTTGAAAATATAGAAACTGATATAAAGAAATTATTAAACACTAATTTTAAATTAGACGAATTGTATAGTTTCTATTTTATCCATCAGTTGGAACTCAATCCAATGTTTCAGTTTGTAAATTCTATTTTTGAGAATAAAAAGGAATTTGTAGAACAATCACAAAATATTGCAAGATATCTATATGATCATAGTATTCATCCTCAAATCAAGTCAGGTGAATTGTGTTTTTCTTATTTTGACAATTGCGAATTGAATGGAGGAAGAGTTAGCTGCATATCTATCTTTAAATCAGAGAATAAAGATACTTTTCTAAAAATAAATGTACAAGGGGAAGCTTTTGAAATAGAGAGGGAAAGTGGTATGAATATAAATAAATTAGATAAAGGCTGTTTAATTTTCAACATTGAAAAAGAGAATGGCTATGTAGTTGCTGTTGTGGATAATACCAACAAAGGTGCAGAGGCGAAATACTGGACTGATGATTTCCTTCATGTACGCCCAAGGAAAGATAATTTCAATCAAACCCTAAATATGCTTTCTCTATGCAAAAGTTTTGTTTCTCAATTACCTGCTGAAAACGGTAAAATAAAGAAAGCAACATATATGAATAGAAGTGTAGAGGCTTTGAAAGAGGAATCTGTAAATGTAGATACCTTTGCAGAACAAGTTTTTGCGTCACCAGAGTTAGTATCAGAGTTTAAGCAATACAAAGAAATTTATCAGAAAGAACGAGACATTGAAATAGATGATCATTTTACTACTGCTGCTAACGCAATTAAACGTAAGGCTACGGGCACAATGACAACAATCAAACTTGATAAAAATTTTGATATAAATATTCACGGTGGAGAGCAATATATTGAAAGAGGTTATGATGAAGAACGAGGTATGTACTACTATCGGTTATTCTTTAGAGAGGAAAGGTAGATGTATATTAACAATAGTATAATAAGTATGACAACAATTGACGATATAAAGAAACTGATAGCTAAGGACGAGACAAGAACTTTGGAGCTGAAGAAAACAACAGGCGAACTCTATAAGGGTATGGAGACAGCTTGTGCGTTTCTGAATTCCGATGGTGGCTGGTTGATGTTTGGTATTGCTCCGTCTTTGAAGATTATTGGGCAAAATGTTACAGATAATACAAGACAGGAGGTGGCAAACGCTCTCCGTAAGATAGAGCCGGCAATAGATGTAGAAGTTGAATATGTGGAGTTACCCGATAAACCAGACAATTATGTTATCGCCATCTACTTTAATTCCAATAATTTCAAGAATGGACCGTATTCGTTTGATGGCAGAGCTTTTTATAAAGTAGAAAGTACCACAGCACTGATGCCAAGACAGATGTATGAGGAACGTTTGAGAATTAGCAATCCTCAGCGATTCAGTTGGGAAAACACTCCCAATTCTGAAATAACCGTTGATGATATTGATACAGAACTATTATACCAGACACTTCATGACGGAATAGGATCAAGGCGTATTCATGCTTCGGCTATGACATTGCAAGACCCTGCGAAGATTATGCTGAAACTCGGAGTGGCAAGAAAGGATGGCATGATATTGAATGCTGCGAATGTATTGTTCGGTAAAGAGCCTTCTTTATTGCATCCTCAGTGTAAAATCCGTTTGGCTCGTTTTGAAGGAACGGACAAAAGAGAATTTCGTGACCAGACGGTTTGCGAAGGGAATCTGTTTGAACAGTACGATGCTGCGATGGATTTCTGTTTAAAGCATTTGAATCTATCTGGCAGAATGGATAGTAAATTCAGACAAGACACACTTACTGTGCCTTATGAAGCTATAAAAGAGGCTACTATCAACATGTTGTGCCATCGTTCCTGGAATGCCGAAAATACAACTCCAAGTCTAGCGATATACGATGACCGCATTGTATTCCAAAATCCGGGCTCATTTCCTCTTGGTATGACATGGCAGGACTTTATATATGAACAGATAGGTTCTTTACCAGCCAATCCTACTATAGCAAATGTATTTTATCGGCGTGGCACGATGGAAGCGTGGGGACGTGGTATAGGTCTTATTATGGAAAGTTGTAGAGAGCAGGGTCTTCTTACTCCGGAAATCAAAGTTGTTCCACCGTTTGTAAATCTTACAATATGGTTTAAGCACTCACTGATTGGTGGTGTGAAAACATCTGCACCCCAAGTAGAAGATTTGCACACTCCAAGTCGCACCTCAAGTGATGAGGATTTCACCTCAAGTCATAACGAAATACAGAATAAGGTGAATATCATTACACCCCAAGATAAGGTGTTTGAATTTTGTAAATCACCGAAGAGTATCGCTGAAATAGCAGAAATGCTTGGAGTGAATGATAGAAGATGGGTACGTAAGAAATACATTGCTCCGTTTATCGGCACAAAACTACAAATGACCATTCCAGATAAACCCAATAGCCAACACCAGAAATATGTCAGTATTAAAGAATGATATGAAAATAGCCAAAGTCTTTGCCCATCCAAGGATTTTGGCTACTTTTGCAATTGAGTTATTAGACAGCGAAACATGGCAAAACGCTGAAAAACGCAGGTTTCTTAGTCGTTGCTGCTACTTCTCAAATAGCTCGTTAAAAGTTTATACCTCAAATGGTTATATCAAACTGCAGGCAATTTAAGAGATGAATGTGCAAATTGAAGAAAGCTGGAAAGAAGTGCTTTCACCCGAATTTGAAAAAGATTATTTTATTCGTCTGACCGATTTTGTCCGTCAAGAGTATCAGACGACAACGGTATACCCTCCGGGAAAACTTATTTTTAATGCGTTTAATCTCTGTCCTTACCCCAAAGTGAAGGTGGTGATTATCGGACAAGACCCATATCATGGACCGGGGCAGGCTCACGGCTTGTGTTTTTCGGTGAACGACGGAGTTCCTTTTCCTCCTTCTTTACAGAATATATTTAAAGAGATACAGAGTGACCTAGGCAGTCCGATACCGGAAACCGGAAATTTGACGCGCTGGGCTGAACAGGGAGTCTTGATGCTCAATGCCACTTTGACGGTCCGTGCCCATCAGGCAGGATCACATCAGCGCAGAGGCTGGGAAGAGTTTACCGATGCAGCTATCCGCGCTTTGGCTGAAAACAGAGAGCATCTGGTTTTTATCTTGTGGGGAGCCTATGCACAAAAGAAAGGAGCATTCATCAGCCGTGACCGTCACCTGGTGTTGACTTCTGTCCATCCTTCTCCTTTATCGGCTTATCATGGATTTTTTGGCAATAAGCATTTCAGCTGGGCTAATGCCTATTTGGAAGCACATGGCGAGACGCCCATTGTATGGTAAAAACTCCGTATGAAATAAAAATCTGTTTTATATAGTTTGCTTTATGATGAGCAGGGACAATATAAAACAGATTTTCTTTTTTTATGCATTTAAACTGACCATTTCCTGCAATACGCTGACGGCTGAGGCTACATCGTGTATTTCCTTCATGACCATGCTGCGCTTTCCGTTTTGTTCACGCAGGTTGCAGTTGCGCGGATATTTTGCCATGTATTCAATTACTTTGCCGAAAGCCTTGCTTTGATAATAGGGGCTTTCCAAGTTGCTCACAAAATACAAGGTCATCCGGTCTGCTTTTAATATGACTTTCTCTATGCCCATGCGTTTAGCTAAGCGGCGCAAGGGAACGATGCGGGTAAGTTCTTCCGTTTCCGGCGGAATCTTTCCGAACCGGTCTATCAGCCTTGCTTTAAAATCCTCTACCTCCTTGTCGAGTTCCAGCTTGTCGAGTTCGCGATAAAGCAACATGCGTTCGCTGCTGCTGGGGATATATTCATTGGGAAAGAGCAGTTCAAGGTCGCTTTCCACCGTACATTCATCCACAAATTCTTCTCCGCTGATTTTTTCTTCACCAGCTTTGATTTCTTCGGCATAAAGGTCGGCAAACTCTTCATTCTTCAGCTCTTTTACCGCTTCTGCCAAAATTTTCTGATAAGTTTCATATCCCAAGTCGGCAATAAATCCGCTTTGTTCGGCTCCCAGCATGTTTCCGGCTCCGCGGATGTCCAGATCCTGCATGGCAATATGGATGCCGCTTCCCAAATCACTGAAGTTTTCAATAGCCTGTAAGCGTCGTTTCGCTTCGGGAGTCAGTGAAGTAAGGGGAGGAGCAAGTAGGTAGCAAAAGGCTTTCTTGTTGCTTCTGCCTACACGCCCACGCATTTGGTGTAAATCGCTCAAACCGAAATTTTGTGCCTGATTGATGATAATTGTGTTGGCATTAGGTATATCAATTCCGCTTTCAATAATGGTAGTGGCGAGCAATACATCATAATCATAGTTCACGAAATCGAATATGATTTTTTCCAACTCTTCCGGCTGCATTTGTCCGTGACCGATGCACACACGGCAGTCGGGGATGTTACGCTGAATCATCATCTTCAGTTCCATCAAGTTTTGTATGCGGTTATTTACAAAGAACACCTGTCCGTTTCGGCTCATCTCAAAATTAATGGCTTCGCTGATAATCTCTTCATTAAACGTATGTACTTCCGTTTGAATGGGGTAGCGGTTGGGAGGGGGTGTTTGAATGACCGACAAATCACGTGCTCCCATGAGTGAAAACTGAAGGGTGCGCGGTATGGGGGTGGCAGTCATGGTTAGCGTATCTATATTTACTTTAATCTGTCGCAGCTTCTCTTTTACACTGACGCCGAACTTCTGCTCTTCATCGATGATGAGCAGTCCCAAGTCTTTAAACTTTACACTTTTCCCGATGATTTTATGCGTTCCGATTAAAATATTAATCTGTCCGTCGGCTAATTCTTTCAGAATACGTGATGTATCTTTTGCTGTTCGTGCCCGGCTCAGATAGTCCACCTTGCAAGGCATTCCTTCCAGTCGTTTGCGGAACGTCTGAAAATGCTGATAGGCCAATACAGTCGTCGGTACGAGCACAGCCACCTGCTTATTGTCTGCAACAGCCTTGAAAGCAGCGCGTATAGCCACTTCCGTCTTGCCGAATCCCACATCGCCGCAAACCAGACGATCCATGGGTCGGTCGCTCTCCATATCAGCCTTTACGTCTTGAGTAGCTTTAAGCTGATCTGGGGTATCTTCATAAAGGAAGCTTGCTTCCAGCTCATGCTGTAAAAAGCTGTCGGCACTGTATTGGAATCCCTTTTCCTGCTTGCGTTGTGAGTATAACTTAATCAGGTCGCGGGCAATATCCTTGATTTTAGCCTTGGTACGGTCTTTCATTTTTTCCCAGGCTCCCGTTCCCAATTTGCTGATACGGGGCTGTTCGCCTTCCTTTCCTTTATACTTGGAAATTTTATGTAGGGAGTGGATGGAAACAAAAACCACATCGTCATTTTGGTAAATCAGCTTGATGACTTCTTGCGTGGTATTTCCGTTAGGGATGCGCACTAATCCTGCGAATTTTCCAATGCCATGGTCAATATGAACCACGTAGTCACCCGGTTCAAACTGGTTGAGTTCTTTTAAAGAGAGTGCCACTTTTCCGCTGCGTGCTTTGTCGCTCCGCAGGTTGAATTTATGGAATCGGTCGAAAATCTGGTGGTCGGTAAAGAGACACATCTTGAGGGTGTGGTCAATAAATCCTTCATGCAGCGTGTGATCTACAGCCTTGAAGGAAATCTGGTCTTTACGCTCGGCAAAGATGTCGCGCAGACGGTCGGTTTGCTTTACACTGTCTGAACAAATGTAGATGGTGTAATTGCGTTGCAGATAATCGGTCAGCGTGCTGGCTACCAAGTCAAAATTCTTATGAAAAATCGGCTGGATGGAAGTTTGGAATTGCAAGGTTGCCTGTGGAGTTCCTACGGCTTTGTGTCCAAAGTCAATGCGCTTAAAATCCAGTGCACGTACCGTAAATTCACTTCCATCTATCAGTTTCCTTTCCAGATTCATCCGTTCTGTCTGCTCGCCCTCATAGGCAACTAAGGCTTGTGGTGAAAGACTTTCATCGTGGATGGCTTGAATACGCTCCTTTATCCATAATAAATCTTTTACCCAAAGTAAGGTGTCTTGGGGAATGAATTCAAGAAAGCTGATTTCATTTTCAGTGGCTTGCCCTAACTCAGGCACAATGCTGACGGAGTTTTTCTTTTCTTTTGATAATTGGGTTTCTACTTCAAACGTACGTATGCTGTCTATTTCATCTCCAAAGAAATCAATGCGGTACGGGTATTCAGAGGCAAACGAGTAGACATCGAGTATGCTTCCGCGCATAGCAAACTGTCCGGGTTCATACACGTAGTCAACGTGTTCAAAGCCATAGTCTGTCAACTTTTTCGTGATTGCTTCGGTTTCGTATTGCTTACCTGTTGCCAGGGTTAAGGTTTGCTGGTTTAAGGTTTGTCGGGAAACGACCTTTTCGGCGAGTGCTTCCGGATAGGTGACAATGCTTACCGGTTCGTTTTGTTCCAGTTTGCTGAGCACTTCAGTACGTAAAATCTCATTGGCAGCATCTTTTTGTCCGTATTTGATGGCGCGGCGGTAAGAAGAAGGGAAAAACAAAACATGCTTGTCGCCGTTTGCCTGCACGATGTCATGATAGAAATAACCAGCCTCTTCGCTGTCATTCAGCAAAAAAACAGAGGTGAAAGGTTTGTTTTCTATAAAGGATGAGGCAAAAAAGGAGGCGCATGAAGCATTCATGCCTTTTAAATAAATAGTCTTTATCTCGTTGTCTTCCAAGAGTGAAGACAGTCCCGGAAGAGCCGGGTGCTTGGTATAGATTTGTTGAAGCTCTTTTATTGTCATTGTTATCTGGATAATGGTGCAAATTTATAAAATAATTACTACATTTGCATGTTTCACACAGACATAATCCTTATAAAAATGTACGAAGATATTATTCGACTGTTAGATAATAAAAGGCTAAAAGAGGCTTTGGATAAACTGGAAGCCTTGGTTGCTAAGGCTGAAAATTGGGAAATGGGGTCGGAAGTGGAAAGACTGAAAACCACTTATGGCTATATGTTGCAGTATGCAAGTCAGGGGGTGAAAGATCCGGGGCGGAATGAAATGTATCGTGGCTTGTGCCGACGGGCTTATGAGTTGGCCTCTCAAGCTTCATTTTCTCAAAGCTGCAAAACGGGCAGTAAGCATATATCGTATAAATACCAGAATTTCAAGCGTGTGCCGCCTCATACGTATGGGGAGCTCTGTATGATGCTGGAGTCGGTAACTGAAGAAGCAGGTATGCTGACCTTGACCATTAATAATGAAGAGGAGCAGAGAAAGCAGCAAAAAGATTTGGCTCTTCGGAGAGAAAAGGCTATTGATGAACTGTTTGACCGGACTTGGGTTTCCGACGGATGGACAGAGGAGGAATATAAAGAAGCAGGAGACTTTTTGCGCTCTGTGCTTGTTCCGGAAAATGACATTGCCGTGTTGGTGAGTGCCGTAACGTTAAATCTGTTAGAGGTATTCGACGTGCGCAAGTTGCAGTTCTTGCTGGAAGCTTGTATGGTGCGGAAGGAGGCGGTAATCAGGCAGCGTGCGTTGGTTGGCATAGTGTTGACCTTCCCTCTTTATGCCGATTGGATTGTTATGTATCCGGAGCTGACTTCGGCATTGAAGGCGTTTGAGGAAAATCATGAAATTGTAGATAGGCTGCATAGTATTCTCATTATTTTGCTGTTGTCGCGTGAGACCGAGAAAATTGACAAGAAAATGCGTGAGGAGATTATTCCGGAAATGTTGAAAAATCCCAAGTTGAATAAGACCGACTTTAAAGTTTCAGACTTGGAAGACTTAGAGGATTTGAATCCGGAGTGGGAGTCCGGGATGGAGAAAGTCAGCGAAAAGATTCGTGAATTGGGCGAATGGCAGATGGAGGGAGCAGATACCTATATGGGTACCTTTGCTCCGTTGAAGCATTATCCTTTTTTCAGACAGGCTTCACACTGGTTTTATCCGTTTGATAAATGGGTCCCGGAAATAGCTTCTACTTTTTCTGATGGGCAAATCGACGATAGGTCGTTTTTAGGCGTATTGCTTCAGATGCCGTTTATCTGTAATTCAGATAAGTTCTCTGTTTGTCTGGTAATGAATTCTGTACCGGAAGAGCAGCGTCAGATGTTGACCATGCAGTTAGGTGGACAAGATGATATGTTGAAAGAGACTTTTAACGGACAGAAGGCCATTTCGACGGAGAATGGTTTGGCGCAAGCTGTCAGTCGGCAATATATCTATGATTTATATCGCTTTTTTAAATTGTGGATGTTCAGGCATGAGCAGCGTGACCTCTTTGCTGTACATCAGGATTACTGGAATTGTCCGTTGCTGCGTCCTTTATTCTTAAAAGATAAATATCAAAGGAAATTGGCGGACTATCTGTTTTCAAAAGGTTACTATGAAGAGGCTGCTCAACTGTATGGTGAAATGGTGGGTGCGGCAGATGGTGCAGGGGATGCCGAGCTGTGGCAGAAATTAGGTTTTTCTCTTCAAAAGGGGAGAAGATATGATAAGGCAATTCGTGTATATAAGCATGCAGATGTATTAAAACCTAATCACAGTTGGACTTTAAAGCATTTGGCGCAGTGCTGTAAGCGTGTTGGAGATTATGAGTCGGCAGTCAATTATTTCTGTATGGTAGAACAGATGCAGCCGGAAAACCTGCATGTGCTGACGCAAATCGGACAGTGTATGGCTAAAAACGGTCAATACAAAGAGGCTTTGTCTTATTTCTTTAAAGTGGAGTATTTGAATGAAGTTCCTGTTGGGGCTTGGCGTGCCATTGCCTGGTGTTATTTTATGACTGGAAAGCCGGAGGATGCGCTGCGGTTTTATGACAAACTGCAAAAAACAGAAGATATGCAAGCAACCGATTGGTTGAACAGCGGGCATGTGTATTTGGTTCAGGGGAATTGGGTTGAAGCTGTACGTTGCTACCGAAAGGCAAAAGATTTGTGTGATTCTTCTGATTCATTTTTTACACTTTATCATGCCGATAGAGAAGTGTTGTTACAGCAAGGAATATCAGATACGGATATTTGTTTGATTCCTGATTTGCTGTAGTAGCTTGCATGAAGTGAGACCGGTGTGATTTTATCGATGTTGGATTTGTAAGACGATGAACGGCCTCAAGATAGATTAGATTAATGGACAGATGTCTGACGGGTAATATGCTTTGGGGTACAGATTAAAGAACGGTGTAGGGCGCGTGTAGGCAATTGGTGCGTCCTACACCGTCCTACACTGCGCCCTGCACGCTCTAATTTAGTGTTTACAAGTGGGTTAACTCCGAAAACGTGTAGAGTGCAGGCAATTTTTGTGAAAAACATTTTTGTAGGAAAGAGAACAGAGGTTGCGCTGAGATGGCTGTCCGATGATGGCAGTGCAAATGCCAAGTCATAGTAATGATAAAACTTAGTCATAGTAACGACCAAGCTTAGTCGTAGTAACGGCACGGCTTCGTTGTAGTAACGACCAAGCCTCGTTGTTACTAAAGATTTCAAATTTTCAAGTAAAATCAGAAGGGTTTCTCTGTATCTTACTTTTTATCATTATCTTTGCGGATATAAAATATTTAGAATCATGCAAACAAGTGACAGTATAATTATTATTCCCACATATAACGAGAAAGAAAATATTGAGAATATTATCCGGACTGTATTTAATCTTCAGAAATGCTTTCATATTTTGGTAGTTGAAGACAATTCGCCTGACGGAACAGCCGACATCGTGCGCCGTTTGCAGAAGGAATTTCCTGAACGTCTGTTTATGATAGAACGTAAGGGAAAGCTCGGTTTAGGTACGGCTTATATAGCCGGATTCAAATGGTCGATAGAACATCGTTATGATTATATATTCGAAATGGATGCGGATTTCAGCCACAATCCCGACGATTTGATTCGTTTGTATAAAGCTTGCCATGATGATGGAGGAGATGTGGCTATCGGTTCACGCTATGTAAGCGGAGTGAATGTGGTAAATTGGCCCATGGGGCGTGTGCTGATGTCTTACTTTGCTTCAAAGTATGTACGTTTGGTTACCGGATTACCTATACATGATACAACTGCTGGATATAAATGTTACCGGAGGGAAGTGCTTGAAACGATTCCATTAGATAAAATCCGCTTTAAAGGATATGCTTTCCAGATAGAAATGAAGTTTACGGCTTATAAATGCGGATTTAAAATAATAGAGGTGCCGGTGATTTTTATCAACCGTGAATTAGGTACTTCAAAGATGAACAGCAGTATTTTTGGCGAAGCGATGTTTGGCGTGATTCGCTTGAAATGGAACAGTTGGTTTAAGAAATATCCGCAGAAACAAAAATAGAATAGAAATTTATGATTAGGATACATAATGCAGTTATTGTGAATGAAGGCAAACAATTTGCCGGTTCGGTTGTGATTGATAATGGAATCATCCGTGAAGTGCTGGAAGAGGGGAAACAACCTTCGCAGGCTTGCGATGAAGAAGTTGATGCCAAGGGATGTTACCTTATTCCTGGAGTTATAGATGACCATGTACATTTTCGTGATCCGGGCTTGACTCATAAAGCAGATATGGCAAGTGAAACGGCTGCAGCAGCTGCTGGTGGAGTCACTTCGTTTATGGATATGCCTAACTGTAATCCCCAGACTACCACATTGGAGGCTCTGAATGCGAAATTTGAAGATGCTGCAACCAAGTGTGTGGTAAATTATTCGTTTTATTTTGGCGCTACCAATAATAACGTGCATGTCTTGAAGGAACTTGATAAGACACGTGTGTGCGGAGTGAAGCTTTTTATGGGGGCAAGCACGGGGAATATGCTGGTTGACCGTATGGAGGCACTGCGGAAAATCTTTTCAGAAGCAGGAATGTTGATTGCTACGCATTGCGAAGACCAGAATACGATACGTGAAAATACAGAACGCTTCAGACAAGAGTGTGGAGAAGATCCGGATATTACCTGCCACCCGCTGATTCGCAGTGAGGAAGCCTGTTACCGTTCGTCTGCATTGGCTGTTCAGTTGGCAAAGGAAACAAATGCCCGCCTGCATGTGTTGCATGTGAGTACAGCCCGTGAGTTGGAACTGTTTGAAGATAAGCCTTTATCGGAAAAACGAATAACGGCTGAGGCTTGTGTATCGCATCTCTTCTTCTGTGACGAAGATTATCAAACTTTGGGAGCGCGCATTAAATGTAATCCAAGTATTAAAACACGCGCCGACCGTGATGCTTTGCGCGGTGCGCTGTCAACGAATCGCATTGATGTAGTAGGTACTGACCATGCGCCTCATTTGCTGACTGAAAAACAGGGAGGTGCATTGAAGGCGGTTTCGGGTATGCCGTCTATTCAGTTCTCGCTGGTTAGCCTTTTTGAACTGGTACATGAGGGCGTTTTGACGGTGGAACAGCTGGTACAGAAGATGTGTCATGCTCCAGCGGAACTGTATCAAATAGAGAAAAGAGGATATATACGTCCGGGGTATTGGGCTGACTTGGTTTTAGTGAACCCGAACAAGGAGTGGACGGTAACATCAGATTGCATTCAGAGTAAATGCGGATGGAGTCCGATGGAAGGATGCCATTTCCATGCGCAGGTTGAGAAGACGTTCGTCAATGGTGTCTTGGCGTATGCTGACGGAAAGGTAAATACATCAAACCGAGGACAAGCTCTCGTTTTTGCACGTTAAAGTATGAGAACGGAAATAACTGTAGTTACTTATCAGCTGCATGATTTGTTGGAGTACATAAACTGGATTTATTTTTTTCATGCGTGGGGATTTCAGCCTCGTTTTGCAGCCATTGCTCATATTCATGGATGTGATGCCTGCCGGGCAAGTTGGTTAGCTGGCTTTCCGGAGGGGGAGCGTGCAAAGGCAGCAGAGGCGATGCAGCTTCATAAAGAAGCCATGCGTATGCTGAACGAGCTTGACGGAAAATATCATGTTTATGCTATTTTCCGTTTGATGGAAGCAAATTCAGATGGAGATGATCTTATCTTGGAGGGGATTCGTTTCCCTTTATTACGCCAGCAAACCCGTGTGCACCCTGATGATCCTTTCTTGTGTTTGAGTGACTTTGTTCGTCCGCTTTCTTCGGGAATCACGGATACGGTAGGAGCTTTTGCTACAACGGTTGATGAGGCTATGGAGGATGGTTATGCTTATGATGACTATAAGCATTTGCTGGTAAAAACGCTTTGTGAGCGTTTGGCGGAAGCAGCGGCTGAGAAGGTGCATGAAACCATTCGTAAAGAGGTTTGGGGGTATGCCAAAGATGAGAAACTTACTAAGGAAGAGTTGTTGAATGAAGATTATCAAGGTATCCGTCCTGCTGTGGGCTATCCTTCTTTGCCTGATATCTCTGTAAGTTTTTTGCTCGATAGCTTGCTCGATATGGGGCGTATTGGTATCCGGCTGACAGAGAATGGTATGATGCAGCCTCATGCATCGGTATGTGGGCTGATGTTTGCCCATCCGGCTTCCCGCTATTTTTCTGTGGGTAAGATTGATGAGGAACAGTTGCTTGATTATGCTTGTCGGCGTGGGGTTTCCCCAGACGAGATAAGGAAATATTTAACAGCTAATTTACAGTAAAGATATGGTATTGTTACGTGTAACTCTGGCTTTTTTAGTCTTGATACTATTACCTGACTGGTATATATATAAGGTTTATGTATCTTCAGACCGTCGGAAGTGGTTTCGTCGGGTTTATTGGATTCCTGCAGTTCTATTGCTTCTTGCCCTATTGGTTTTTGTCTCAGTTCATGTACATTTATCCGATTATTTTGGTATTTATCTGATTTTGGCTTTGGGAATTACCGTTCCCAAGGCTGTGTTTGTACTGAGTAGCTTATTCCTTCGCGGGGTTAACCGATTGTGCAAGCTACATTTGTTTCATGGTAAGTTTTCTTTGATTCCAGCATTTGCTGTCTGCTTATATATCGGATATGGAGCTATATGGGGCAAAGAAAATTTTCGAGTAAAGGAGGTCACATTTACTTCTCCTGACCTGCCCGAAACTTTTGATGGTTATCGTATTTTACAGTTGTCGGATATTCATGCAGGCAGTTGGAAAGGAAATTCCGAAGCACTGGGACGTGCGATAAATTTGTGTAATGCCTTACAACCTGATGTGGTAGTGTTTACCGGTGATTTGGTGAATAATCATGCCGATGAAATTAAGACATTGATGCCCGTGTTTTCTCGTCTGAAAGCAAAAGACGGGGTTTATTCAGTTTTGGGAAACCATGATTATGCAACTTATCGCTCTTGGAGAACAGAGGCTGAGCGTTTGGCGAACGTAGATATATTGATTGCCCGACAGGACAAAATGGGATGGCAAGTGTTAATAAATGAACATCGGATTATTTACCGGGGAAATGATTCTATTGCATTGGTTGGAGTAGAAAACAGTGGGCAGCCTCCTTTTCCTGACCGGGGAAATCTGCCGAAAGCATTAAAAGGAACGGAAGGAATGTTTAAGGTGTTGCTGAGTCATGACCCCACCCATTGGCGTCGTAAGGTTTTGCCTGAAACCGATGTCCAGCTGATGCTGGCCGGGCACACACATGATATGCAAATCAGTGTGTTTGGTTTTTCTGTGTCACGTTATGTCTATCCGGAACATCGCGGTATGTATCTGGAAGGAAAGCGTGGTCTTTATGTTAACATCGGGTTAGGTTTTGTCTTGTTTCCTATGCGTTTAGGTGCATGGCCGGAAATAACCGTCATTACCTTGCGAAAAGAAGAATAAGGATTTTACTCATAAAACATCAAGTATATGAAACTATTGTATATTATTTATCAAATCTGTATCGGACTTCCTTTGTTTTTGGTACTTACCATTCTGACCGCTTTAACTACAATGCTGGGTTGCTGGTTGGGCAACGGGCACTTCTGGGGATATTATCCGGGAAAAATATGGTCTCAGCTTACATGCTTGCTCTTTTTGCTTCCCGTGAAAGTGGAGGGACATGAAAATATAGATCATAGAACCTCTTATGTTTTTGTAGCCAATCATCAGGGGGCATTTGATATTTTTTTGATTTATGGTTTTTTAGGAAGAAACTTTAAATGGATGATGAAAAAAAGCCTGCGTAAAATTCCTTTTGTGGGGAAGGCTTGTGAATCAGCCGGATTTATTTTCGTTGATAAGTCGAGCCCACGCAAAGTATATGAAACCATCAAGCATGCCGAAAATGTTTTGAAAGATGGAACTTCATTGGTGGTTTTCCCCGAGGGGCGGCGTACGTTTACCGGTGAGATGAACGAGTTTAAGAAAGGAGCCTTTATGTTGGCCGACCAGCTACAACTTCCGGTTGTTCCGATGACCATAAACGGTTCGTTCCGGATACTTCCCCGTACCGGAAAACTTTTGTCGTGGCATCCGTTGACACTGACCATTCATCAACCTATTTATCCGTTGGGCAAGAAAGGAACTGAAAACTTGGATATGCTGATGAAAGAGTCGTATCAAGCAATTCATGACGGGCTGGTCTGCTGAAGTTTTGCCAACTCTACATTACGTTTTGTTTGGCAGGCTTGGGCTTTTCCGTTTTTCTGATACCGTTTAAGCTCCTTTTCGGGCTGAAAAGGGGAAAAAAAAGTATGATTCGTTGGAGTGGTACTCCTTTTTTTCTAATTTTGCACAGTTTCAACGTTCGTGTGTCATTTTCTGACCGCTTTTGGAGAAACATTTTTGAAAGAGATTATAACTAAATGATAAAGCATGATACACAAAGTATTAATCGCTAACCGTGGTGAAATAGCTGTACGTGTGATGCGTTCTTGTCGTGAGATGGGCATTCGTACGGTAGCAGTGTTCTCTGAAGCCGACAGAACGGCGCGCCACGTCCTTTATGCAGACGAAGCTTGTCTGATTGGTCCGGCAGCTTCTCGTGAAAGCTACCTGAATATTGATAAAATCATTATGGCTGCTAAACGCCATGAAGTCGATGCAATCCATCCGGGATATGGATTCCTTTCTGAAAACTCAGAATTTGCACGCCGTTGCCGTGAAGAAGGAATTATCTTTATCGGTCCTGATCCTGAAACCATGGATGCCATGGGTGATAAAATTTCAGCCCGTAAGCACATGATTGCAGCAGGTGTACCGGTTGTTCCGGGAACAGAACAGCCTTTGAAGAGTGTGGAAGAAGCAAAAGAAATCTGTAATCGTATCGGTTATCCGGTTATGCTGAAAGCTTCAATGGGAGGCGGCGGAAAAGGTATGCGTCTGATTCATAATGAAGGTGAAGTAGAAGAAGCTTATAACACAGCTCGCTCGGAATCTATGTCTTCATTTGGTGATGATACCGTTTATTTGGAAAAGTTTGTAGAAGAACCTCACCATATTGAATTCCAGATTTTGGGAGACAATTACGGGAATGCCGTTCATTTATTTGAACGTGAATGTTCTATTCAGCGCCGTAATCAGAAAATCGTAGAAGAAACTCCTTCTCCGTTTGTAACTCCTGAATTGCGTCAGAAAATGGGCGAAGCGGCTGTTGCAGCAGCTAAAGCTGTGGGCTATAAGGGTGCGGGTACCATTGAATTCCTGGTTGACAAACACCGTAATTTCTATTTCCTTGAAATGAATACGCGTTTGCAGGTAGAACACCCTATTACTGAAGAAGTCGTTGGAGTTGATTTGGTAAAAGAACAGCTTCGTATAGCCAATAACGAACCGATTCACTTTAAGCAAGAAGACTTGAAGCAGCGTGGTCATGCCATTGAATGCCGTATCTGTGCTGAGGATTCAGAAAATAATTTCATGCCTTCACCGGGAATTATCCGTCAGCTGATAGAACCGAATGGTATCGGTGTACGCATTGACAGCTATGTGTATGAAAGCTATGAAATCCCTATTTATTATGACCCGATGATAGGTAAGCTGATTGTGTGGGCCACTACACGTGAGTTTGCTATCGAACGTATGCGTCGTGTATTATATGAATACAAGATTACAGGATTGAAGACCAATATCGGTTATTTGCGTCACATTATGAATGTGCCTGACTTTGTAGAAGGACATTACAATACGCTTTTCATTCCGAAACATCAAGACATGCTGCGTGAATGGGCAGGACAAAAAGAGGAAGAGACTGAAAATATTGCCATGATTGCGGCTTATATTGATTACCTGATGAACTTGGAAGAGAACAAGTCGGGTTCTTCTGATAACCGCCCAATCAGTCGCTGGCGTGAATTTGGCTTGAAAAAAGGAGTATTACGGATTTAAGCCTTTGTAAGTTATCGGGTTGCTTAACCTTTAAGAGGTAAAGCGTAAACTCAGGACTTGAAAGTTTAAAAACAAACAGATTATGGAAATACATATAGGAGACAGAGTAGCCGATGTTACCTTGGTGAATAAGGAAGGCAATAAGGTGCAACTGACCATCGACGGGGTGCCTTACGATGTAGATATCGTAATGGCAGAAAACGGTAGTTGTTCTATCTTGCACGAAGGAAAGTCGTATAATGCGGAACTTATTCGTAAAGAAGGTGGCAAAAGCTATACCGTTAATGCACATTACCAATCGTATAATATTGATGTAATTGACTCTCAGGCAAAATATTTGCGCATGCGTAAGGGAGCAGATGAAAAGCAAATGGATAAGATTATCTCTCCGATGCCGGGCAAGGTTGTTAAAATTCCGGTTCAGGCAGGCGACCGTTTGCAGGCAGGCGATATTGTTGCTGTGATTGAAGCGATGAAAATGCAGAGCAACTACAAGGTAAACAGCGAGTGTGTGGTAAAAGAAATTCTGGTAAACGAAGGAGATTCAGTGAACAGCAATCAGGTGATTATGACACTGGATATTATTAAAGAAGAATGATTATGACTGCAGAAGAACAATATAAGAAATTTGAGGAGCTTGATAAATTAGCTTCTCAGGGCGGTGGCGAGGCTCGTGTAGAAAAACAGCATGCCAACGGTCACATGACAGCCCGTGAACGTATTGCCATGTTGCTGGATAAAGGTACGTTTAATGAAATCGATAAATTTGTCATTCACCAATGTACAGACTTCGGAATGGATAAAAATCATATTCCGGGCGATGGTATTGTGTGCGGTTATGGAAAAATAGACGGACGTTTAGTTTATGTCTATGCATACGATTTCACCGTTTATGGGGGTACGTTAAGCGCTACCGGTGCGAAGAAAATTGTTAAAGTACAGGAATTAGCTCTTAAAAACGGTGCTCCGGTTATCGCGTTGAATGACTCGGGTGGTGCACGTATTCAGGAGGGAGTAGGAAGTATCTCTGGATATGCTTCTCTTTTCTATCAGAACACCATTGCATCGGGTGTAATTCCGCAGATTTCTGCTATCCTGGGTCCTTGTGCCGGTGGCGCATGTTACTCTCCTGCCTTGACCGACTTTATCTTTATGGTGAAGGAAAAGAGTCACATGTTTATTACCGGACCGGATGTGGTGAAGGCGGTTACTCATGAGGAGGTAGATAAGGAAGAGTTAGGTGGAGCTTATACTCATAGCAGCAAGAGTGGTGTAACCCATTTCCTTTGTGACACAGAAGAGGAAACATTGATGAGTATCCGCGAGCTGTTGAGTTTCTTGCCTTCAAATAACATGGAAGACGCTCCGATGCAAAGTTGTACCGACGATATCCGTCGTGCAGAAGAGTCACTGATGAGTGTGATTCCAGACGATTCGAACATGCCGTATGATATCAAGAATATCATCGAACCAGTGGTGGATGATCACTACTTCTTTGAAGTGATGCCTCATTTTGCTAAAAATATCGTAATCGGTTTTGCTCGTTTGGGTGGACGTTCGGTAGGTATCGTGGCTAACCAACCTGCTTATCTGGCGGGAGTTCTTGATATTGATGCATCCGATAAGGCGTCACGTTTTATCCGTTTCTGTGACTGCTTCAATATTCCTATCGTGACTTTTGAAGATGTGCCGGGATTCCTTCCGGGATGTACGCAAGAGCATAACGGAATTATCCGTCATGGTGCGAAGATTGTATATGCTTATGCTGAGGCTACTGTCCCTAAGATTACGGTGATTACCCGTAAGGCTTATGGAGGTGCTTATATTGTAATGAACAGTAAGCCTATCGGGTCGGATGTGAACTTCTCTTATCCTACTGCCGAAATTGCAGTGATGGGAGCCGACGGAGCAGTGAATATCTTATACCGTAAAGCTACACCTGAGGAAAAGGCAAAAGCAGTGGAAGAATATAAAGAAAAGTTCTCAAATCCTTACCGTGCTGCAGAGCAGGGATATATTGATGAAATCATTCTTCCGAAAGATACACGTTACAAGTTGATTCAGGCTCTTGAAATGACTCAGAACAAGAGTCAGAGCAATCCGCCGAAGAAACACGGAAATATGCCGCTGTAAAAATTTGCTTGATGTAAATATAAGGAAAGAGGTTTGTACCGGAAAGGTGCAGACCTCTTTTTTCATGTGAGAATAGCATCCTTCTGTGCGCTCAATTCGCTTAGGCATTTCATTCGTTTTGCTTCGGTCTTTGCATGTATTCGCCTAAGCATTTTGTCAGCCCTCGTTTCATCGTTTTTATTGCCCTTTCGTTTTCGGCGGCAGATTCTGCTGGTTATATTTCCTTCTTGAAATCCAGTTCAAGCTGAATCCATTTTTTGCGATGAGACCCCCCTTCTTCTATTTCCTCTTTCGGGTTTGAAACGGAAAGTCCAAGCAGGCGGATTGGATGCTGTGCATAGTCTACTTCTTGCAGTAATCTTTTGGCCAGCGGAAGAATCTCATCCAGCTTGTATAAGTTCTGGCGGGTGCTGAGGCTTCTTGAGATTTGTGTAAAGTCGCAGAATTTGACTTTGAGTGTCAGCGTAGTTCCTTTGAATTCTTTCTGTTTCAGTCTTTCTGTCAATTCACGGGCCACGTGATATAACTCGATAATAACCGAACTCTTCAGTGTGATATCTTTTTCCAGGGTATGTTCACAGCCTATTGATTTCCGTATGCGTACGGCTTCCACCAGACGATGGTCTTCTCCGCGGGCAAAATCATAATAAATAGTTCCTGCTTTCCCGAACTGGCGGATAAGCATTTCGAGTGAGCATTTACGCAATGTCTCTCCGTTGTAAATACCTAAGCGGTGCATCTTCTTGGCTGTAACCGGACCGACGCCCCAAAATGCCTCAATGGGAAGATGGCCGATAAAGTCGAGAGCTTGATCCGGATGAATGGTGCAAAGTCCGTCCGGTTTTCGATAGTCGGAAGCTATTTTGGCGAGAAATTTATTATAAGAAACTCCAGCCGATGCAATTAAATGCAGTTCTTCGCGGATGCGCTGTTTAATTTCGCGTGCTATATCCACTGCCATGTCTATCCCTTTTTTATTCTCAGTTACATCCAGAAAGGCTTCGTCTAGTGAAATCGGCTCAATTAAATCTGTATATTCCCTGAATATGGAGTGAATCTGTGCAGACACTTGCTTGTAAACCTCCATCCTTCCTTCTACAAAAATCAGGTGAGGGCATAATTGGAGTGCTTTTTGCGAGGACATGGCTGAACGTATGCCGAATTTCCGGGCTTCATAGCTGGCTGCAGCCACCACTCCCCGTTTTTCGGCATGTCCTACGGCTACAGGCTTTCCTCTCAGCGAAGGATGGTCACGCTGTTCCACGGAGGCATAAAAAGCATCCATGTCAATGTGGATTATTTTTCGTAGAATAGCCATAAACAGAACAGCTTTTCTGCAAATTTAATGAAACTTTTTTGGGCAGTCCTAAAAATCCTTTGTACTTTTGCTTTTTGGATTAAAAAATGCAGGTCTTCTTAAAGTTCTTGTGTTTTTATATAAATGTAAAGCAATATGATGAAAGATGAGATTAAACGTGCATGTGAGGTGCTGCAAAAGGGTGGGGTAATACTTTATCCTACTGATACGGTTTGGGGAATAGGATGTGATGCAACAAACGAGGAGGCAGTAAAGCGGGTTTATGAAATCAAACAGCGTGCCGACAGCAAAGCCATGCTGGTTTTGGTAGATAATCCGGTTAAAGTAGATTTTTACGTGCAAAACGTTCCCCATGTAGCATGGGATTTGATAGATTTGACTACTAAACCTTTGACGATTATATACGATGGAGCACGAAACCTTGCTCCTAATTTGTTGGCTTCCGATGGTACAGTCGGTATCCGGGTCACTGAAGAAGAGTTTTCAAAACAGTTATGTTTCCGCTTCCGTAAGGCGATTGTATCTACTTCTGCTAATATCAGTGGACAGCCAGCTCCGGCTGTATTCAGTGAAATAAGTGAGGAAATTAAGCAGGCGGTTGATTATATCGTTGATTTTCGCCGTGAAGAGAAAGGACACCCCAAGCCTTCAAGCATCATCAAGTTGGGTAAAGGAGGAGAAATTAAGATAATCCGTGAATAATTAAAAATAACAATGAAAGTTTCTGATGATAGATACAGCCTGCTGCTGCGTTTCCTGCACTGGCGTGAAACTCATATCAAGGATAAACATTTTATTCTGATATTGAGCCTTCTGGTCGGTGTGTTTACGGCATTGGCAGCCTATGTGCTAAAGTTTTTAGTGGAATATATCAAAGAGTTTCTGACAGAAAACTTTGATTCTACCGGTGCCAACTGGCTTTATTTGGTTTATCCGGTGGTGGGTATCCTGCTTACCAGCTTGTTTATCCGCAAGGTGGTGCGCGATGATATCAGTCATGGAGTAACTAAAATTCTTTATGCCATATCTTGCCGTCAAAGTCGTATTAAGCGTCATAATATTTGGTCGTCGGTTTGTGCTTCTGCCATCACGATTGGTTGTGGTGGTTCTGTAGGAGCGGAAGCCCCTATTGTGCTTACCGGTTCAGCCATCGGGTCGAACTTGGGAAGTATTTTCCGTATGGACCATAAAACGCTGATGCTGCTGGTAGGATGTGGGGCCGCCGGAGCTGTTTCGGGCATTTTTAAGGCACCTATAGCCGGACTGGTCTTTACATTGGAAGTGCTGATGATTGATTTGACCATGGCTTCGCTTCTTCCGTTGCTGATAACCAGTGTTACAGCCGCTTGTATCTCTTATATGCTGACGGGAACCGAGTCAATGTTTCATTTCCAGCTGGATTTTCCTTTTGCGCTTGAGCGTGTGCCCTATGCCATTGCGTTGGGAATCTTTTGCGGATTGGTAGCCTGGTATTTCACTCGTTCCATGAACTGGATTGAGAATATCTTCCGCCGCTATTCAAATCCATACGTAAAGTTCGTCATCGGGGGGACCATGCTGAGTGTGCTGATTTTTCTTTTTCCGCCTTTATATGGTGAGGGATATGATACCATCTCGTTGCTGCTGAATGGAAAATCTTCTGCCGACTGGGATACCGTCATGAATAATTCATTCTTCTACGGTAATGCCAGCTTGCTTGTGATTTATCTGTTGCTGATTATCTTGTTTAAGGTATTTGCTTCAAGTGCTACAAACGGTGGAGGCGGTTGCGGCGGTATTTTCGCTCCGAGTCTGTTTTTGGGCTGTATTTCCGGTTTTGTCTTTTCATATGTATGTAATGAATTCCATATCGGTAATACTTATATTCCGGAAAAAAACTTTGCACTGATGGGGATGGCGGGGTTGATGTCGGGCGTAATGCATGCTCCACTGACGGGGGTTTTCCTGATTGCAGAACTGACAGGTGGTTATGCTTTGTTCTTGCCTCTGATGATTGTTTCTGTATGTGCCTATCTGACCATTATCGTGTTTGAACCTCATAGTATCTACTCCATGCGTCTGGCTAAAAAAGGAGAGTTGGTTACGCATCATAAAGACAAGGCTGTATTAACTCTGATGAATATGGAGAGTATTATCGAAACCGATTTTCAGGTGGTGTGTCCAGATATGGATTTAGGCGAATTGGTACGGGCTGTTTCAAAGTCCAGCCGGAATTTGTTTCCGGTGGTCGATGTGCGGGAAGAATTGTTGGGGGTAGTGGTACTCGATGACATACGTAACATTATGTTCCGTCAGGAACTTTATCACCGTTACCGGGTAGAAAATCTGATGACCGTATCGCAGTCTCGCATTTATACTAATGATTCGATGGAGGTCGTGATGCGTAAGTTTGATGAGACCGGTGCATGGAATCTGGCTGTGGTAGATGAACATAATAAATATAAAGGATTTGTTTCGAAGTCGAAAATGCTGAATTCATATCGTCAGGTATTGGTAGACTTTTCGGAAGAATAATAATTATTCTGAACTTCTTGACGGTTCGGAAATTCAAAGCAAAACAGAAATGGAAAAGAGCGATTTGAAAATTGTTTATATGGGAACTCCCGAATTTGCCGTGGAAAGTCTGCGTCGTTTAGTTGAGGGGGGATATAATGTGGTGGGAGTAATTACGATGCCCGATAAGCCGATGGGGCGTCATGGCAGTGTATTACAGCCCAGTCCGGTGAAACAGTATGCCGTATCGCAAGGGCTGAAAGTACTTCAGCCGGAGAAGCTGAAAGATGAGGGCTTTTTGGCAGAACTTCGTGCCTTGGAAGCCGATCTTCAAATTGTTGTGGCTTTTCGCATGTTGCCTGAGGTGGTTTGGAATATGCCCCGTTTAGGAACCTTCAACCTGCATGCTTCCTTACTGCCGCAATATCGGGGAGCAGCTCCCATTAACTGGGCAGTTATTAATGGAGATACGGAAACAGGTATTACCACTTTCTTCCTAAAGCATGAAATAGATACGGGAGAAATCATTGATCAGGTGCGTGTCCCTATTGCCGATACTGATAATGTGGAAGTCATATATAACCGTTTGATGAATTTGGGCGGCGACTTGGTGTTGAAGACAGTAGATGCTATCCTTGAAGGGAATATAAAGACTACCCCGCAAGAGGAGTTGGCTTCGGAAGAAGACTTGCGTCTGGCGCCTAAAATTTTCAAAGAAACTTGCCGCATTGACTGGCATGCGGGAGTAAAGCGTGTATATGATTTCGTAAGAGGGCTTTCTCCTTATCCGGCTGCATGGACTGAGTTTTGCCAGGAGGGAAATGCCCCGTTGATGCTGAAAATCTTTGAAACGGAAAAACAGTTTGTTGCGCATGAGTTAGAACCCGGAACCATTGTAACCGACAAGAAAACCTTTTTCCGTATCGCTTCTACCGATGGCTATATTAATGTGCTCTCGTTGCAGCTTGCCGGAAAAAAACGCATGAGTGTATGCGATTTCCTTCGCGGTTACCGGGCTGGTGAGGGAGATAAGTGTATGTAAACAGCTTACTTTTTAACTACCCATTCCGCTTGTGCGTTTGCTCCACTGTGATAGGTAATCTTGAAGCCTTTGATGTCTTTCTGATTATATTCGGTGATGCCGGACAGGCGGAATGATGTAACGCTCCAAAACTCATGTAGCAGTTCATCTTGCTGCGCATCGTGTCTCAGTTCAACCGGCAGCAAGCCATCTTCATCAGGTTGACACACTGTTCTAAGAACCAGACTGACGCGGTGAGGTATTTCCGGGTTGTTTCCTTTAAACCGGTATTGAATGTTCAGATGTTCTTTACTGATAGAAGCGCTGGTGATTTGAATCGGGTTATTTCCGAATTCTTCATAGAGTTCGTTGCCTGCTTTGTCTGTACGGTTTATATCTTTGGTTGTGACCTTATAGAGTTCCATGATTTTCACTTTTCGTTCTTCGCTCTCTGGAAGAGGGGCTTCGATTTCATTGGCCAAAATGTTAATCATGACTCTTTGACCGTCTTTGTCAAGTTCGGCAGCTGTAAATTTGTTGGGATTGGTAGGAACCAATACTCCGTATGAATCAGAGTCGATAATCAGTTTTTCTTCTTTAATTACAGTTCCTAACGTGGGGTACAAAGTTTCAGGCTGGTTATCGTCAAGGCAAGAGGAAAGTAAGAAGCCACATATTCCTGCACTGATAGCTAACGGTAGTGTCTTAAAAAATTTCATATACAGCAGTTGTTTTATTCTATTTTACTTTACTTTTTTGTACATCGTTTGTCATCTCTTCCGAATTTTAGGCTAAATCATTCAGCTCACTTCGATTTAAGCATTAAAAAAAGAAAGGAAAGGCCAATATACTGCATCCTTTTATGTTAAATCACTTTAACAAGAAGAAATACTGCGTCAGATGCAGTATTTTTGCATCTATCTCATTTTACTAACAAAAAGCACGGAAACAGTTGATATGACGGAAGAAGAATTAGCGTTACTATGTAAACAGGCAGACAGGAAGGCGCAAAAAGAGCTCTATGAGCAGCATGGTGGCCGGTTGTTTGCTATCTGTCTTCGTTATATCAGTGAACGAGAGGCGGCTGAGGATGTTTTTCATGATGGAATTATACGAATCTTCCAGTCGATAGGTTCTCAGTTTACTTATCAGGGCGAAGGTTCCCTGAAAGCATGGCTTTCACGGGTGATGGTTAATGAGGCTTTGGGTTATTTGCGTAAAAAGAATGCGCAGATCAAGCAGGAAGTTCTCATGGATGAAGTCCCCGATATGCAAGAAGAGGATGAAAGTGAAATGAATGATATTCCGCAGACCGAACTCATGCGCTTGATAAGCGAACTGCCGGACGGCTATCGTACCGTTTTTAATCTGTATGTATTCGAAGAAAAAAGTCATAAGGAGATAGCTGCCTTATTGGGAATAACTGAACATACCTCTTCTTCGCAGTTTTACCGTGCAAAAACGTTATTGGCTAAAAAAATTAATGAATATAGAAAGAACTTATAAACGATGAAGGACGAACAAAAATGGATGCAAAATATCCGTAACAGGATGGATGACTACTCTGAACCTCTTCCTTCAGATATGTGGAAACGGGTGGAAAAGAGCTTGGATACCCCTAAAGTGATTCCGATGTGGAGGCGCTGGCAAGCTGTTGCTGCCGTGGGGTTGATAGCTGTGGTTTCTTCGCTGACTTGCTGGTTTTGGTTTTCGCCTGCGGCTGATTTGCTGGAGTATCAGGGACGGCAACTGGCACAACAGGAAATGTCGGCTGTACTGCGGGAAGAACGTATGTCTTTATCTGTGGCAGAACCGATGCCGGTAGTTGAATCTGAAACAGAAATGGTTGCCGTTGTGATGCGTCAGGATGGAAAGTCTTTAAGTAATAAGACGGTTTCAGACGGGCTTATGTGTGCAGTTCAGCCAGTTGTACAGAGAGAAGAAGAGTCGGTTGTTGCAGACTCCAAATCCCTTCATCAGGAGGATGAAAAACGACTCGACTCAGATGGGAAAAAAGAGGTGAAAACAAGAAGGGCTATGTTGCGAGCCGATCGTGAACGGATGAAAAAGAATGCGCAGCACGTTGAGGAAACTCATTCGGCAGGGAGCCGGTCGGTTCAGTTTGGGGTGGCAGCCGGAAATATCCCTTATAGCTCATCGAGCTCATTTGGAGGCTTTGGACGTATGGCTTCACGTACATTTCACGCTTCAGGTGATTTGCTGATGAATGCAGTGAGCGACAAGTCAACGGCATATAGTCAAGTGTTGTTTAATAATCGGGAGCAGACTCCTGTTACTGATATTCATCATCGTATGCCGGTAACAGCAGGTGCTTCTGTTAAGTGGAATTTAAAGAAAGGATGGGCTTTGGAAACAGGCTTGACCTATACAATACTTTCGTCTGAGTCGCACGCTGGTTCACAGGCTTCTTATATGGAAGAGGAATGGAAGTTGCATTATATCGGTATTCCATTGAAAGTGCATCGTTCGATTTGGGAAAGCAAGCATTTCCATATTTATGCTTCTGCTGGAGGAGCGGTTGAGAAAAGTGTTTCTGGAAATCTGGAGACGGTTTATGTAACGGGTACAGAGCGCGAAAGTGAAAGTTCGTCCTTGCACGTCAGTGAACTGCAATGGTCTGTTTCGGCTGCAGCCGGAGCACAGGTTAACTTTACTCCTTCCTTCGGACTTTATGTAGAGCCGGGAGTTGCTTATTATTTTGATGATGGAAGCGATGTAGAAACCTTCCGTAAAGACCATCCTTTGAGTTTTAATCTCCAGCTTGGCTTGCGTTTCAGTTTCGGAAAATAAAATCTTTTCATTATGCGTTTCTGTTCCTGAAAAATATCCTTACCTTTGTGTAATAATGATTAAACAGATTATGGCAAATACGGTAAAAATAGCTCCATCTTTGCTTTCCGCAAATTTCTCAGACTTAAGGAGCGACTTGGAACAGATTAATCAGAGTGAAGCCGACTGGCTGCATTTAGATGTAATGGACGGAGTATTCGTACCGAATATATCCTTTGGTTTTCCGGTGTTGAAGCATGTCGCGAAACTGTCAGAGAAACCCCTTGATGTGCATTTGATGATTGTACAGCCGGAGAAGTTTATCAGCGAAGTGAAGGCGCTGGGGGCAATGATGATGAATGTGCATTATGAAGCTTGTCCTCATCTTCACCGGGTTATTCAGCAGATAAAAGAAGCAGGAATGAAAGCGGGTGTTACTTTAAATCCGGCAACTTCGGTGTCATTGCTTAGCGATATAATAGAAGAAGTAGATATGGTATTGCTGATGAGTGTGAATCCGGGTTTCGGTGGTCAGAAGTTTATTCCTCATACCTTATGTAAGGTGCGTGAACTGCGTGAGTTGATAACCCGTACGGGCTCACATGCGCTGATTGAAGTAGACGGGGGAGTGAATGCTGACACAGCTCCGGCTTTGATAGAGGCAGGGGCAGATGTGCTGGTAGCAGGAAGTGCCGTGTTTGGTGCGCCAGATAAGGCAGAAGCCGTACGCCTGCTGAAGTTTGGAGGAGAATGAGGTGGAAAACGCTCCGCACTTTACAGCCTATCCTTTATTCCGGTTGACGCTTTGGATGGCGACCGGAATTTTTTTATTTAATACGCTGACGGTTGATTGGTTGACATGGGAATCGGTAGCTTTGACTTTTGGTGCAACTGTTTTAATTCTTTTCTGTCTTTACCGAGGGTCGGGATATAATCGGCGTTTTCTTTTTGGAGTGGTTGGAGGAGTGGCCTTTGCGCTGTTAGGAGGTATGCGGGTGCTGATGGAACATGAGCGAGTATATTTCACATGGGATGGGAAGAAGCAGCTTTATTGTGGCGTGATAGAAACGGTGCCTGAGGTACGGGGTAAGACTTTGCAGGCAGAAGTTCGTTTGTCGTCGGTCCGGTCTGTAGAAGATACGTTACCCCCACGGATGCTGCATCATTCCATTTTGCTTTACTGGGTGTCCGATTCGCTTGCTGCTCCTTTGTGCTGTGGAGATAGTGTTTGTTTTTATGGTCAGGTCTCCCGTCCGTCTTTTAAAGAGGCAGGTTTTGATTATGCGGTTTATTTGGAGCGAAAAGGAATAAGTGGTACAGCTGTGGCTTTTTCTGGCCATTGGAAGCGTTTACCTGGCAGCCGTAGATTGACATTGCGCCAGCATGCAGCTGTTATGCAACGAAAAATCAGTGAAGTTTATCGCTCATGGGGGTTGCGGGGAGAAGAGCTTGCTGTAGTTTCCGCCTTGACGGTAGGCGATAAGAGGGAACTGACTCCCGGTCTGAGAGCAACATATAATGCGGCCGGAGCTAGCCATGTACTTGCCTTGTCCGGATTACATGTGGGCATTCTTGCCGGGATGTTGATGGGGCTGTTTTATCCGTTTACGCGTTTTCGCTCAGGAAGGCAGATTGTTTCCTTTGCGGTGGTTGCCCTGCTGTGGGCTTTTGCCTTTATTGCAGGATTGAGCCCCTCTGTGGTGCGTGCTGTAACCATGTTTTCGCTATATGTATTAGCCTCTTTGCTGACCGAAGGACGCTTTTCCGGAATGCCTTCATTGGTATTTGCTGCATTTCTGATGTTGCTTTACCAGCCTTTTTATCTTTTTGATGTCAGCTTTCAGCTGTCGTTTGTGGCAGTAGCTTCTATCCTTTGTTTTTATCCGTTAATCTCGGCATATTGTCCGTTCCAGCATTCAGGCTTGAGATACGTGTGGAATATACTTGCACTTTCTTTTGTGGCACAACTGGGTACCTTGCCGTTTGTGTTGTATTATTTTGGAACTTTTCCTTCTTATTTTCTGCTTGCAAACTTATTTGTTTCCCCGCTGGCTGTCTGTATACTGGGAAGTGCTCTTGCTTCCTTTCTGCTGGCACCTGTCCCTTTAGTTGGCAAATGGGCTGTGTGTGTATTGCAATTTTCAGCAGAAGCGTTAAATACATCGATGGCGTGGGTGAAAGGGCTTTCAGGCTCTCAGCTTACCTCCTTGCATGTGTCAGGCTTTCAGGCATTGTTGCTGTGTGTGGAATTGTTGATGGTTTATGCCTATGGATTATATCATAAGCGGTATTGTTTAATCGGTATGCTGCTATTGGCCGATATCTTTATTCTTTCTTTGTTTTTTTGATATAAGACATTGGTTCAGTACTTCCCCGAGCATACCGCAGTACTTCCCTGAAAGTACTCGAGTATTTCCGTGAGAGTACTTCAGTACTTCCTTGGAAGTACTGAACCCTTGTCTGCAACTTTCACTGAAAGGGCTGTAGCGGCAGAATAAAATATCCGTTTAATGCGGGGATGAATGGAAATAAATTTGTACTTTTGTCTTTTAATAAGCTAAAGTATTAGATTTAAAAAACATATATGTTATCAAAAGTAATTCTTCAAGCCAATATTGATAAAGTAGAAACCTATTTTGACCGGGCAGAAAAAATAGTTATTGTGACACATGTCTCGCCAGATGGTGATGCGCTGGGCTCTTCGTTGGGGCTGTATCATTATCTTGTAAGTCAGGACAAGGACGTACATGTTATTGTACCCAATGCTTTTCCCGATTTTTTGCGCTGGATGCCCGGAGCCAAAGATATAATCCGTTACGATAAATATGCAGAGTTTGCCGACAAGTTGATTCTTGAAGCCGATGTAATTTGCTGTCTTGATTTCAATGCGTTGTCGCGTATCGATGCGGTGGCTAAACCGGTGGCTGAATCAAAAGCCCGTAAGGTAATGATTGACCATCATTTAAATCCGGAGCCTTTCTGCCGTGTGACGATTTCACACCCCGGCATCTCTTCGACCTCCGAACTGGTATTCCGTCTGATATGCCGCATGGGCTGTTTTGATGATATCACTTTGGAAGGAGCCGAATGTATTTATACCGGTATGATGACCGATACGGGTGGATTTACCTATAACTCAAACGATCGGGAAATTTATTTCATCATCAGCGAATTGCTGTCGAAAGGAATTGATAAGGATGAAATCTATCGGAAGGTATTTCATACCTATTCAGAAAACCGCCTGCGTCTGATGGGGTATGTGCTTTATGAAAAAATGCAAGTATTTCCCCCCTTCCGTGCAGCACTGATTTGTCTCTCACAGGCAGAACAGGAGCGCTTTTGCAGTGTAAAAGGTGATACGGAAGGCTTTGTTAATATGCCTTTGCAGATAAAAGACGTTTGCTTTTCGGCCTTTTTACGTGAGGATGCCGAAAAGAAAATGATTAAAGTATCCTTGCGTTCAGTCGGGACATTCCCTTGTAATCAGGTGGCTTCGGAATTCTTTAATGGCGGAGGACATCTGAATGCATCGGGAGGTGAGTTTTATGGAAGCATGGATGAGGCAGTAAATCTTTTCAAGCAAGCTTTGGTTAAGTTCGAAAATCAATTATTGAAAAGTTAAGTAAATTATCCTATAAAATTAGTTATTTATTTTCTGCTTAGGGGCAGATATGTCGGGCAATTTATTACTTTTGCCCTTCGTAATAAAAGAAACAAGAAAGAATGAAAAAGATACAATTATCTCTGTTGTTCGTCGTTTGTACGGTTGCTTTAGGTTTACAAAGTTGTAATAATGGCAAAACTTATGCTGAAATGAAGGAAGAAGAAGCAGATGCCATAGAGCACTTTAAAAGTAAGCTTACCGATTCGATTGGGGCTACCTTTATCAGTGAGAACCAGTTTATTGCTCAGGATTCGATGACAAAAGCCAATGAATTTGTCTTATTCGATGAAAGTGGGGTTTATATGAACATTTCGTATAAAGGAGATGGAGATAAAGTACTGAAAGACGGTAATCATTATATGCTGACCCGTTTCATGGAAATTGCTATCCAGAGTCGTGATAATATGTTCTCTGCTGGAGATACATTAGCCGGGAACTTGCGTATGAACAGCTATCCTTCGCCTGAAGAGTTTAAGGTAACCATTAGCGGTAATTCTTATTCCGGTTCTTTTCAGGGAAATTCAATTATGTATCAAGCATATGAAAGTACCGCTGTTCCTTCGGGCTGGCTGTTGCCTTTGCGCTTCTTGAAGGTAGGACGTACCACCGATTCAAAAAAGATTGCCCGTGTACGTCTGATTATTCCTCACAGCGAAGGGTCTTCATGGGCTATGCGACATGTGTATCCATGCTATTATGAAATAACTTATAGTTTAAAATAAATACCATCTATCTTAAAAAGGAGATAACAAATGACACTTATTAAATCAATTTCCGGTATTCGCGGTACGATAGGCGGACATGCCGGTGAGGGATTAAACCCTTTAGACATTGTAAAGTTTACTTCGGCTTATGCCACACTGATTCGCCGTACAGCAACGGTGAAGAGTAATAAGATAGTTGTGGGACGCGATGCGCGTATTTCCGGTGAAATGGTGAAAAACGTGGTTTGCGGTACCTTGATGGGAATGGGCTTTGATGTGGTAAACATCGGACTGGCTTCTACGCCTACTACCGAACTTGCGGTTACCATGGAAGGAGCTTGCGGTGGTATTATATTGACTGCCAGCCATAACCCCAAGCAGTGGAATGCCTTGAAACTGCTGAATGAACACGGTGAGTTCTTGAATGCTGCCGAAGGAAATGAAGTACTTCGCATTGCAGAGGCTGAGGCTTTTGAATTTGCAGATGTTGACCATATCGGGAAATATACAGAAGACCATACCTATAATCAAAAGCATATTGACAGTGTGCTGGCACTGAAACTGGTGGATGTGGAAGCGATCCGTAAAGCCGATTTCCGTGTAGCCATCGACTGTGTGAACTCTGTAGGTGGAATCGTTTTACCTCAGCTTTTGGAACAGTTGGGCGTGAAGCATGTAGAAAAGCTGTATTGTGAACCTACCGGAAACTTCCAGCATAATCCGGAACCGCTTGAAAAGAATTTAGGAGACATCATGAATTTGATGAAAGACGGTAAAGCGGATGTGGCATTTGTAGTTGACCCCGATGTTGACCGCCTGGCGATGATTTGTGAAGACGGTACGATGTATGGCGAAGAATATACCTTGGTAACGGTAGCCGATTATGTATTGAAGCATACTCCGGGTAATACCGTTTCAAATCTGAGCTCTACTCGTGCATTGCGTGATGTAACTCGCAAGTATGGCATGGAATATAATGCGTCTGCAGTAGGCGAAGTGAATGTCGTGACAAAGATGAAAGATACGCATGCTGTAATTGGCGGTGAAGGTAATGGTGGAGTGATTTATCCGGAATCGCATTACGGACGTGATGCTCTGGTAGGTATTGCTCTTTTCTTGAGTCATCTGGCACATGAAGGAAAGAAAGTGAGTGAACTTCGTGCCACTTATCCGGCTTATTTTATAGCCAAGAACCGTATCGACCTGACTCCCGAAACGGATGTAGATGCCATTCTTGCAAAAGTGAAAGAGCTGTACAAGAAGGAAGAAATCAATGATATTGACGGAGTGAAGATTGACTTCCCCGATAAATGGGTACACTTGCGCAAGAGTAATACTGAACCCATTATCCGAGTTTACTCAGAAGCTTCTACAATGGAAGCAGCCGACGAGCTGGGTAAGCAGATTATGGATATCGTGTATAGCTTGGCTAAATAATTAGAGCAAGGCAAGCGTAAATTCTGATAAAACAGCGTGCGGATTATCCGGATAATGAATGAGATTCACCGTGATAATCCGCACGTTTTATTCTACCCAAAGCAGGTCACTCATAATTCCATCTGAAACGAAGATACCTTCATCACTCAGTTTTAAGACCTCATCTTTGCAGGTCAGTTTGTTTTGTTTCAGGTATGGGGTTGCCATACGTAAGCAATAATCATAAAGCCTGTTTCCGAAATCTTGCTTTAAGCGTGAAAGAGGCATTCCCCAACAGGTGCGTAGCGTAGTGATTACAAAATCATTATATCGGGTATATAAGTCGAGTTCTTCAGTCTCGGTCACTTCTTTTCCTTCTGTTATCCCTTTTATATATCCATTTAGCGAAGCCAGATTCCACTGTCGTGAAGTTCCGTTATACGAATGTGCAGCAGCTCCGCATCCCAAATACTTTTTGCCAGTCCAGTAGCTGGAATTATGTCGTGAGTGAAACCCCGGCAGGCAAAAATTAGAGATTTCATAATGTTGGTATCCTTGTTCTTTTAAACGATGAATCAGCATTTGGAAAAACGTGAGACTCGTATCCTCATCAGCTTCTTCTACACGATGCTGTTCGCGCATCTTCCACAGCGGAGTGCCTTCTTCATAAATTAAATGATAAGCAGACAGATGTTCCGGTTTCATGTCGATGGCTTTCTGCAAGTCCAGACTCCATGTTTCAGCTGTTTCTCCCGGCAGTCCGTACATCAAATCAATGCTGATATTATTGAATCCTGCTTCCCGGCAGTTCGCAAAAGCTTCTGTAGCCTGCTGGGCGGTATGACGCCGGTTGAGCCGTTTTAAGATAGCATCGTTGAACGTTTGGATACCCATGCTGATACGATTGAAAGGGAGCCTGCGGAGTAGTGCTATGTACTCCGGAGTCAGGTCATCCGGATTAGCTTCCATCGTTATTTCCGGGCATTCGGCAAGAGAAAAGGTTCGGAAAATGGTATCAAATAATTTTTGAAAATCGTCCTCTTTAAGTAGCGACGGAGTTCCTCCGCCCAAGTAAACCGTTTCAACGGGTTCATTTGAGAGGTAGTCTTTCCTCCGCTCAATTTCTTGGCATAAAGCGTGGACATACTCCGGTATGCGTTCGTGTTTGAGGGTAGAAAAGAAATCACAATAAATGCATCGTTGCTTGCAAAAAGGAATATGAAGATAAATACCAGCCATTTTATTTTATTTTTGATAAAGATACGGAGAAACTTCGGTAATTTGATGCATGATTGTAATTTTTCTGTGAAGGAAATAAATGCTTATTGTCAATTCGTAAAAAAGATTAAAAAATATTGTATAAAATCAATTATTGAGCTTTGCTGCTTGATTCATTTTATTTAATTTTGTCCAACTCCTATATAAATGCTATGACACAGAAGTTATTATATATTACAGTACTGATAAGCCTGATGCTTTCTGTATGTATGACTGGATGTCTGCAGCAGAATAAAAAAGCAGATTCTCTTATCTCTCAGGAGCATGAAGCATTGCTTCAGAGCTTGGGAGATTCGCTTACTCAAGCCCCATATGCCGTAAATTCAATGATTGACAGCATGCTTGTAAAAGAAAAAGACAGTGCCTTTTATTTTCGTTTGATTCTTCTGAAGATGCGAATTAAGTTTGTTGTTTCGGAAATAGATTCGTTATCCCAACTGTTTCATCGGGTTGAATCTTACTGCAAACGGCATGAAGAAAGTCTGCATGGCAAAGAGCTTTATGCGTATGTTTACAATATGAAAGGGAATGTCTATGCCCGTAAAGCCTTGATGGATTCTGCTTGCATCTTCTTTGAGAAGGCTTATGAATATGCCAAGGAAGCGGATATGAGCAAATTGCCCGATATTTGCCTGAATTTAGCCGATGCCAATGTGCGCCATGGGCGTTATGACTTGGGGTCTTATTGGTATCGTCAGGCTTTATATGCTTTCGATGCGAAAGAAGTTCCCGAGCAGGAGCGTTTCCCGGCTTATTACGGATTAGGACAAGTGAGCATGGAGCTGCGCGATTTTCAGATGTGTGATTATTATTATAATCTGGCAGAACACTCGTATGCTTTCATGAAGCCATACGAAAAGTATGTTTATTTGAACAATCGGGGAAACTCTTATTACATCCGGAAAGACTATCAAACGGCTTTGCTTTATTTTCGTCGGTCATTGTCGCATTGTAATCAGAATCCGTGGATGGAATTTGAGCGTAACCTGACTATGATTAACTTAGGAGAGGTTTTTTTGATGATGCATCAAACCGATTCTGCTTCTTATTATTTAGAGCATTGTTATGATTTCTTCCATTCAATAAAAAATAACAGTGCACTTTATTATATTGACTCTCAGTTGATAGAACTGGCTCTTGAGCAAGGAGATGTGAAAACGGCCACCCGCAGAATCCGTGAAGCGGTAAAACCGTCATATATTGAACCCGGAATGGTGCACAGCCGGAACCGTAATTTGCAGCATTATTACGAAAAGGCCGGTGATTTTAAGCGGGCGTATTATTTCCAGCAGGAAAATCAGCGGATAGATGACTCTATTCGCAATGAACGTGTAAAGATGCGGGCTGAAGAGATTGCTTTAAAGTATCGTCAAGACAGTACGCTGATGAAAAAGGAAATATCAATCCGTGAAAAAGAAAACCAGCTGTTACGGCTTCATCAATGGTTTTATGCTGTTGTGTTAGGCGGACTTTTACTGGTGGCTGTGGCTACAGTGCTGGTTTTGTATTTTAAGCGTCGCCGTGATCGGGAGCAGTGGGGATTGCAGCGGGCTATTACCTCGCTTCGTCTTGAAAATATACGTAACCGGATTTCTCCTCATTTCATTTTTAACGTGTTGAGCCGTGAGGTGAATCTTCAAAAAGACGATTCAAAAAGTACCAATCTGATGGGACTGATTAAACTGTTTCGTAGAAACTTGGAGATGACCGATAGTCTTGCCGTAACATTGGCCGACGAACTTGATTTTGTTGAAACATATATTCGTTTGGAAAAAGGCACATTGGGCAGTTTATTTTCATATCAGCTGGTGATAGATGAAAAATTGTCGCTTAATGAAGTTTTTGTTCCTTCCATGTTGCTGCAAATTCCTGTAGAAAATGCCATTAAGCACGGACTGCGCATGAAGGAAGGAAAACGATTGCTTGGCATCCGTATTTTCTTGAAAGGCGAGTCGGTGGAAATTGTAATTTGTGATAATGGGGGAGGCTATCATAGGCAAAGCGCAAATAAGGGAACAGGTACCGGGATGAAAGTAATAACTCAAACGATTCAGTTGCTAAACTCATTTAATCGTACACCGATTATTATGAATATGAATAATGTTTCGGTAGGAGATGGAGAAACCGGATGTGAAGTCCGATTTATTCTGCCTCTTCATTATCAGTACCAATTAAAGAAAAATGTTTATGGAAAAGATGAGAGTAGTTATCATAGACGATGACGAAAGTGCCATTGATAACTTGTGTTTTCTTTTAAAGTCGTATCCCCAGATGGTAGTCGAAGGGATTGCGCGTAACGGGTTGTCAGCTATGAAATTGATTGAAAAGATTCGTCCGGATGTGCTTTTCTTGGATATCGAACTTCCGGATATGTTAGGATTGGATTTGATTTCGCGGATGCGTGAGCGGATATTATGGGATATGCGGACAGTCTTTTATACGGCATATAATAAATATATGATTGAAGCTTTGCGTAATTATGCATTCGACTTTTTGCTGAAGCCTGTTGACCGGAAAGAACTGGAAATTATTCTTTCCCGTTTGGAAGTAAGTAATAACGGGAGAGAAGACAAGCCGCTTCTTTCCTCGTTGTGTATGGAAAGTGAATGTCCGTTTATGCTGATTACTCCTACGGGAGACTTGCGTATAGTACGTGCTTCGGATATAGGGTATTTCCGATATCAGTCATCGCGTAAAATATGGGAAGTGGCTCTTTCAAACGGTACGTTTCTTCCTTTAAAGCGCAATACTTCGGCTGAGCAGCTTTGTGCGTATAATGATGCCTTTGTACAAGTTCATCAATCTTTTATTATTAACATGAACTACTTGTTGATGGTGCAAGATAACCGTTGCATTATGTACCCTCCTTTTAACAATATTGGAGAATTGACGGTTTCCAAGAAGTATAAGAAAGAGATGATGGATCGGTTCTATCATTTGTAATCGTACGCTTTGTTTTTTTTGACCTTATAGTATTGATTTATGAACGCTTAGTTTGCCATTAGGCGGCTTTAGTAAACAAGGAGGAACAGAGCATCTTTGATGTTCGCATTCTAAAAATTACCTTTGTGCGGTCGTTAATCAATATAAAACGTTATGAAAATTGTAAAATTTAAACATCTGTTTCTTGCAGCTGGAATTTTATGGGCAGGAACTGAAGCACAAGCGCAGTATTTACGTACTTCTTACTTTATGGAGGGTACAAGTTCACGTTTGCAAATGAATCCGGGGTTGCAGCCCACACGCGGCTATTTTAATTTCCCGGTTATAGGCTCGTTAAATGTGGGAGCCTCTTCTAATGTATTGGGAACAGGTGATATTATTGATGTTCTTGATTCAGGAGAAGATTTATATACCAATGATAAATTGTACAATAGACTGAAAGCCGATAACCGTTTGAATGTAAATCTGAATACGGATATTCTTTCTTTCGGCTGGTATAGAGGAAAAGGTTTCTGGAGCTTTAATGTCGGACTTCGTGCCGATGTAGGTGCGTCTATTCCGAAATCCATGTTTGAATATTTGCGAGACGTTAACAGCAGTGGCTTTTATATAGGAAACATGGATTATGAAATCCGTAACCAGTCTTTATATATCAACTCTTATGCGGAAGTAGGGTTGGGCTATTCACGTAAGATTAATGAACGGCTGACGGTAGGCGGACGCATTAAAGTGTTACTGGGTATTGCGAATGCGGAAATGAAGATTGACCAGTTTGATGTGAAAACCAACTTCCCTGAAAATCCATATGATACCGATGCATGGAATGACGTGAATCATGGAGGAAGAGCCGTAACCCGTGCTTCACTTGCTACCACGGTGAAGGGTGGAGGATTGAGTTTTTCTCAAAATTCGGAAGGAAATACCATCGTTGACGGTTTTGATTTTGACGGAGAAAACTTTGGAGTAGCAGGAAAAGGATTTGGCATTGATTTGGGAGCAAGTTATAGAGTATGGAAGAACTTGACCGTATCGGCAGCTGTGCTTGATTTGGGATTCATGTCATGGGATAAAGGCTCAACTACAGTAGCTTTATCTGAAGAAGATGTTGAAATCAATTCTTCTAACTTTGAACCATATCTTGGTGGTGATTTTATGGATATGGAAATGTATAATATGGAAGAGGGTGAAGCCTTTGGAAGAAAGAAAAGTTTGTCGTCAACCATTTTGCTGGCCGGTGAATATGGTCTCTTGAATAACAAAGTCTGTGTGGGTGCTTTATATACCACTCGCTTTATCCAGCCGAAGAACGTCAGTGAACTGACTTTGTCGACCACATTCCGTCCGAAAAACTGGTTGAATGCTGCGGTAAGCTATTCTCCTATTCAGGCTGCAGGTAAGTCCATCGGTTTGGCACTGAAATTGGGTCCGCTTTTTGTCGGTACCGATTATATGTTCTTTGGAAGCAATTCAAAGAGTGTAAATGCATTCTTGGGACTGTCTTTCCCGATGAACAAGAAAAAGCCGCAGGCTATCTGATTTCGGTAATTCATTGTTGAACAATAAACTCAAAAAATTATGAAAATGCTTAGACTGACAGGAATATTCATGGTATTCCTTGTGATGCTGGGATGTTTCTCTTCGTGCAGTGAAGACAACGAAGAATCGGCAGGAAACGTTCCGTCTCAATTGCTGAAGACTTGGTATATGGACGACGGCAGTTCCGTTACTTTCCATGCCGACGGTACGGGTATCTATACCGACCCGAATGAAGAAAGTACCGGTGGTAAGTTGATGCGCCGCAGTGCAACGCGCGGTGCCTATACGCTTCCTTTCACTTATAGCTACGAGGAGGAAGACAATTCCATTTTTATCCATACGGAGAACGAAACGCTTCAGCTCTTTATCGTAACGCTGACAGACGACAAACTGATAGTGAAGAACGAAGACGACAATGTGTTTTCGTTGGTGAATGATCTGGAAGCGGAGGTAGACATTGAGTTGCTGTATCATAAGAAATGGTTGACGGAAGAGAAAGCTCTCTACATCTTTACAGAAAACGGTGAAGGTAGCTATAAGGGAAAGAATGATGAGGAGGGAATGTCACTGACTTACGAGTACACTGAAGAGTTGCGCAAACTCACTATCCGTACAGACGGAAAGAAGTTCAGCTGGAGTATCATTTCGCTCACCGACGATACGCTGATGGTAAAAGACGGGAATGAACAAATACTTGTATTGGAGGCTGTAGAAGGAGGCGGAGGTTCGCACCCAGGAGGAGATGTATTATATTATTTGACTGGTCAGTGGGGAGTTTGCGGAAAACCGTTATTTGAGTTCAAGTCTACGGATGAAGGCGATTTTCTGACTATACATGATGGTGAGGGTACTTATACTTTGAAATATAAGTACGATAGTCAAAACGGCCAGATTTATCTCTCGGAGTTTGAAGATGAAAAATGGGGGGAATACTATATGTACTGGAAAGTGCTAGAGTGTACAAATGATTATCTGAAAATGATAGACGAGGATGGTGAATTTGTGGGCGGATTCCGTATTCCGGAGCCTAATGAACTTGTCGTGGGCGATGAAATGCTTTTATATGATAAAGAATGGAAAACTTTTGATTCGGACGGCGAAGAGATGACTTATATGTTCCGGAGGAATTTCAGTGATGTGGTTGTAACAGGAGGTGGAGAAAGGGCTACGTTGGATTTTATTTATGATGAAAAGAGCCATTACCTGACTATCATCTACGGAGACGGAGAGGAGAACGATGTATTCGAAATCACGAAGCTGACAGAGAAAGTGCTGTATCTTGAGCCTCGTAGCGAAAATGCTGATTATATCGAATGTCGTCGGTGACCGGATGTTACAGTCATCGAATGATTGCAGTTGCATTGCCCGGTGTGAATAGTAACGTGTTGGAGTACAGAAAAGACTATATGAACGTAAGATAATTATAAACTAAAACGAAAAGAAAAAATGAAAAAGTATTGTTATTTGTGGCTGACTTATATTTGTCTGCTGTTTGTAGGATTGAATTTTACTGCGTGTTCTGATGATGACGAAGAAGTGGACTTGTCTCAATTTGAAGGAACATGGGGACTGGTGAGAGAAGAATTGCGCGATTCGGAGGGAGAGTGGAGTGAAAGCTATGACCCTTTCAACCCCAATGAAGACAGTAATAAAATCGTGGTTACCAAGTCGGGAGACAATACATATACCATCGACTACTATGGCTATTATAACGGTTGGCATAAAGAAGGTACCGACAGAGTGGCGGTAGATGGAAATATCATGACTCTCCCCGATGGAAGTTCCGAAGTAGGAGTGGCAAGAATCGCAGTTTGCAACTCGGATGAATTGGTTATCGAGTCGGAGGGAGCGTACGATGACGGACACTACGAAGATTGTTACAGTAAAATGATATATCGCCGTATGTAGTCTTGCGATAAGAACATTGTTGAAAGGCTGTTTCTGCACGGTGTAGCTGTTCTCATCTGTCTCAATAACTGAAAGCTACACGGCAGGACAGCCTTTTTGTCGCACTCAGGGAGCGTATTCTTTCAGCAGTTCGCCTTCCAGCGACCACATACGCACCGTACCCTCTTCGTATGTGGCGAAGGTAGGCACGTTGCCTCCTTTGGGAAAAGTAACCGAGCCCGTATTGCAAATGAGTGTACTTCCAGTGTGTTCCAGTTTCCATAGATGCGTATGTCCATAGAAGAAGCAGTCATGCTTACCCTTAGGCATTTTTTCCTCATTATAAACATGTCCGTGGGTAAGAAAGAGGCGTTTCCCGTTATCTGCAATCAGGGCATAGTCGGCTAAAATGGGGAAGTCAAGCAGCATCTGGTCAACCTCAGAGTCGCAGTTCCCTCTAATGGCAATAATCTGGTCTGCCATTTTATTTAGCATTTCAGCTATTCCTTTAGGATCAAGTCCTTCGGGTAATCCGTTACGGGGACCATAGTTTAATATATCTCCCAAAATGCAAAGTTGGTCACACTGTTGATTTTCATAAAATGCCAGGACTTGCTTAAGAGCAGGCAAGGAGCCATGAATATCAGAAACAATAAGATACTTCATACGCTAAGTTTATTGATGTTTTACTAATTATTTTTACGGCACTAAATTAGTAACTTTCTTTTGTATATCGGTGTAAGAAAGAGAAAAGAATTTTGTGTACCTTTGCATGTCGTTATAAAGAACAGAAACCATGTCTGAATTAGCTCCTCTTATTAATGACCTTGCACTCATATTGATTTGTGCCGGAGTCATGACTCTTATTTTTAAGAAACTCAAACAGCCGCTGGTGTTAGGTTATATCGTGGCGGGTTTTATTTCAAGTCCTCATATTACTTTTACTCCTTCCGTGGTTGACTCTGCGAATATACAGACCTGGTCAGAGATAGGAGTAATATTCCTGCTGTTTGCTTTAGGACTGGAGTTTAGCTTTAAAAAGTTGATGAAAGTGGGCGGTCCGGCTGTCATATCCGCCTGTACCATTATTTTATGTATGATTATGGTAGGTGCATTTGTGGGCTGGTCGTTTGGCTGGAAACGGATGGACTGTATTTACCTGGGAGGTATGCTTGCCATGTCATCTACCACCATTATTTATAAAGCCTTCGACGACCTCGGTTTGCGGCAGCAGCGTTTTGCCGGACTGGTGTTGAGTATTTTGATTCTGGAAGATATTCTGGCCATCGTGCTGATGGTAATGCTTTCTACCATGGCAGTCAGTCAGAATTTTGAAGGAGGCGAAATGGTTTACAGCATTTTAAAACTGCTTTTTTTCTTGATATTGTGGTTTGTAGTTGGTATCTACCTTATTCCGCTGTTCTTAAAGCGGGCACGCCGGCTGATGAGCGACGAAACCCTCCTTATCGTTTCATTGGCTTTTTGTTTCGGTATGGTTGTGCTGGCAGCGAAAGTAGGATTTTCACCGGCATTCGGTGCTTTTATCATGGGTTCCATTTTAGCAGAAACCATAGAGTCGGAACATATCGATAAGTTAGTAGCTCCGGTGAAGGATTTGTTTGGAGCCATTTTCTTCGTGTCGGTGGGCATGATGGTTGAGCCTCACATGATAGTAGAATACATCGGTCCGATTATGGCCATTGTGGCAGCCATACTGATAGGACAGACGGTGTTTGGTACCGGGGGCGTACTGTTATCCGGGCAGCCTCTGAAAACGGCAATGCAGTGTGGGTTTAGTTTGACACAGATTGGTGAGTTTGCCTTTATTATAGCTTCGCTTGGGGTAAGCCTGGGGGTTACCAGTCATTTCTTATATCCCATTGTAGTGGCTGTGTCAGTCATTACCACTTTCCTTACTCCTTATATGATTCGTCTGTCGGTTCCGGCTTATCATTTGGTAGACCGTTATATGCCTCTTCGCTGGAAGCGTTTGCTGGACCGTTATTCAACAGGAGTGCAGACGGTAAACCATCAGAACAACTGGCGCAGCCTGATGATAGCCATTGTGCGCATTGTGGTGATTTATTCTGTTTTGTCGGTAGCGGTTACCGGACTGTCATTGCATTTCTTTGCTCCATTACTGATAGCTGCAGTGGGCGATTTTTGGGGACGCCTGCTGGGTGCCGTGTTGACCATTTTACTGGTTGCCCCGTTCTTGCGTGCATTGATTATGAAGAAAAACCGGTCGATAGAGTTCCGTGCCTTATGGATTGACAACCGTTTTAACCATGCTCCGCTACTTTCGCTTGTTCTGTTACGTGTAGTGATAGCGGTAGGTTTTGTGGTCTATATCATCGAATATTTCTTTCAGGCATCGGTTGCTCTGATTGTAGGAGTAGCTATTATCGCGGTTTTGCTGATGGTTTTCTCTCGTTTTTTAAAGAAACAGTCTATTTATCTGGAGCGGGTCTTTGTGCAAAATCTTCGTTCAAAAGATATTCGAAAGGAATACTTGGGTAAGAAACAGCCGGAATATGTAGGGCGTTTGCTCGACAGGGATCTTCATTTAAGTGATTTTGTGATTCCTGCCGAATCTTTGTGGGCGGGACGTACGTTGCAGGAACTTGACCTGGGGCGTAAGTACGATGTGCATGTTGCTTCCATTATCCGGGGAACGCGGCGCATTAATATACCGGGAGGTGAGAACCGCATTTATCCAAACGATACTTTGCAGGTGATAGGAACCGACGGGCAACTGGCAGTCTTTTCCGAGCAGGCAGAAAAGGTATGTACAGATGTAACGGAGGATGATTTTATACGGCAGGAAATGTGTCTGAAGCAGTTTGTGATAGAAAGTGGTTCTCCTTTCTGTGGCCGCACCATTAAAGAGAGCGGAATACGTAAAGACTTTCATTGTCTGGTGGTGGGTGTGGAATCGGCTGACGATACTTCTTTGCGTACCCCCGATGTAAATGTTCCTTTATGTGAAGGAGATATACTTTGGGTAGTGGGCGAGAAAGACGATTTGTCCCGGCTTTTTGAAGTTCACAAAGTGGGCTGATAGCAAGGAAGTTACGTGTCTATAAAAAACATCAAGGCGTTTTAGTGAGAATGTTTAGGCGTTCACCTCTTTCCGCTTAGACATTTTGACTGGAAAGCCTTGAGGTTTTTGCGGATTAGTCTATATTCTTCAATTCGCGATATAAGCGTTGCACAGGAAGTCCCATGACATTGAAATAGGAACCGTTTAGCTTGGAAACTCCGATAAAGCCAATCCATTCCTGAATGCCATACGCACCGGCTTTATCCATCGGGCTATACGTGGATATATAAAAGTCGACTTCTTCATCGGTTAGGATATCGAAAGTCACTTCTGTAACCGAGGCAAAGCTGCGCTGAAATCCGCTGGTAGTAATGCATACTCCCGTGATGACTTGATGTGAACGTCCGGAAAGCGCATGCAGCATGCGGCGTGCGTCGGCTTCATCTTTAGGCTTTCCCAAAACTTCTCCGTCGGTATAAACAATGGTGTCTGCAGTGATAATCAGTTCATTCTTGCTCATAATCGACTTATAAGCCTCTGCTTTTTTGCGGGCTATATATAACGGAATATCTTCTCCCTTCAGTGTATCCGGATATGTTTCGTCAATATCCGGAAGAATCTTTACTTTGTAATCCAAGTTCAATCCCGAAAGAAGTTCTTTCCGGCGAGGCGAGTTGGATGCCAATGTTATTTGGTATTTCTTTAAATTTTCGAGTATCATGATTGATTCATTTTTATAAGTTTACCATCCGAATGCCTTTTCGTGTGTCATCCATTTACCTTGTGCGCGGAGCACCTGTTCGATGACGTCACGTCCGCATCCGTATCCTCCGTTCCGGTGTGAAATATATTTACATACTTCTTTTATTTCGGGAGCAGCATCGGCAGGGCAGCAAGGTAACCCTACTTCACAGAGAACTTCATAGTCGGGAATATCGTCGCCCATATAAAGTACCTGTTCGGGCTTCAGTTGATATTTTTCCAGCAGTTCATGGTATTCTTTGGTCTTTATGGCTGCACCGAGATAAACATCTTTAATGCCTAACCCTTCGTATCGTTTACGTACCGCTTCTGTACGTCCTCCGGTGATGATAGCCACATGGAGTCCACATTTCACAGCCAGCTGCAGGGCATATCCGTCTTTGATATTTACCGTGCGCATGGGGTCGCCGTCAGGGTGAAGGAAAACGGTTTCTGCACTCAATACGCCGTCTACATCGAAGAACAAGGCCTTTATCTGGGTCAAATCATAGTTTATCATATTCAGATTGGTTTATATGTTTACTGATTAATTGATATATTTCTGCTAAATCGGATTCATTTTCAAGCATTTGCAAATGCTGCTTCATCACATTTTCATCGTTTCTCCGTGCAGGGCCAGTCTGAGCTTCTGCAGGAGATAATGTATGCACCTTACGGGCTGTCTCATCGATGAGGGGGAGCATGGTTTCAAAAGGAAGCTGATGCTTTTCCAGCAGATGATGGCAGATGGCATACATATGATTGCTGAAGTTGCAGGCAAAAACGGCTGCTATATGCAGATAGCGCCGTTGTTCCGAACTTGCTTGATATACCTTTCGGCTGATTCCTTCCATCAGGTCTTTGAGCAGCTGGCAGTCGGTTGGTGTATTGGCTTCGATGAAAACAGGCAGGTTGGTAAAATCTACTGGTTTCTGTTTGCTGAAAGTCTGCATTGGGTAAATTACCCCATATCGTTGAGCCAGTCCGTTCCATACGGATATGGATACACTTCCGGCAGTGTGTACAAACAATGCGTTCGGGTTACATTTTACCAGTAGTGGAAGCACTTGCTCTAAAACGGCATCTTTCACCGATACAATATACAAGTCGGCATTGGGTGTCACTTCGCTTAGGCTTGTGGTAAAGGGGCAAGATCGTTTTTCTGCCAGCTCGCGGGCTGAGACTTCTGTACGGCTGAAGACCTGGCAGATGGTATGACCCTTCTCGGACAAGGCTGCCGACAGGTGAGTTGCTACATTGCCGGCCCCGATAAAGGCAATAGATAAGTAGGGTTGGTTCATAAGCATTTACTTTGTAGATATAAGATAAAGAATGACTCCGATTACTAACAATGTGGCTGGAAGAAGGTAAGCAGACATTTGTCCGAGCAGTGCAGTAACCAGTGCAATGTTCTGAATCAGCCAAATGCCGGCAAGTACAATTCCCACAGACTTGTCGGTCTTAAACCAAAGGAAAATAACGGCAGCATAAAGCAGCATCGTATCTTTTTGCATAATCCACGGCAGACCGACAGAGGAAAAACTTATCCATTTGTCGATAAGATACAAAATTCCCATGAGCACCAAGAAGACAGCGGTAGCTTGATATGTATCTCTATGGTTTGATGCTTTTACCGTCATGCTTATTTACCTCCGTATTTATTGATATGAACTTTTTCCCATTGCAGGTGAGATTCGTCGAAAGGCTTTCTTTCCATCGCCTTATGGCCTATAGCGATAATGGAAAGTGCCTGAAGCTGAAGTGGTAAGCCAAGCAACTCGTGTACATACTCATTCGATGGAACTCCCTCGGCTGTACTGCGTTCGCGCAATTGAACCCAGCAGCTTCCCAAGCCTAAATCTTCTGCCTGCAGCTGAATCATGATAGAAGCCACTGAGGCATCTTCAATCCATACATCGCTGGTCAGTGGGTCGGCCACCACAACGAGGGCAAGTGCGGCGTCTTTTACAAAGTCAGAACCAGACGCTTTACAGTGAGAAAGCTGTTCCAGTATTTTTTTATCGTCGATTGCTATAAATTGCCAGCAGTTGGTTCGTTTTGATGATGGTGCCATTAAGCCGGCTTTCAGCAGTGTAACCACTTCTTCTTGGGTTAATTCTTCTGAAGTAAACTTGCGTGTACTCCGTCTTTTGTGTATCAAGTCATTGAAATTTTTCATAAAAAAACGTTTTATCTTGACAAATATAGCGGTTCTCTTTCAAATGCTCAATAAAAAAATATAAATTTGCGCTATATGGCAATTCGTTTGGCAACATATTATCATGCCGGAGACGTTCCTCCTCTGCCAGGAAAGAATGTCTTTTATTCCACAGAGCTGTTTCGCCTTTGGGAACAGACACCGGGATACCGTGCCATGCTTCTGGTGGCTTTTGACGGTGAAACTCCGATAGGCAAGTTGCTTTGCCTGACGCGCAGGCATTTCTGTCTGGTCCGTTTTGTAGAGAAGACATTTGTTTTCGGTGCAGGAGAGTATTTTAATACGTCTTTGCGCAAGGAAATTATATTCAGTGAAATGCTCTCGTATCTGACCTCTACTTATAAAGACCGTTCATTTATGCTTGAATTCCGTAATTTGGAAGAACCCTTGTTTGCTTACCGTTATTTTAGGGAAAATGGTTACTTTCCGGTTCGCTGGTTGCGGGTACGTAATTCCATTCATCATGATGCATTGGATAAGTGGATGAGCTCCTCACGCCGTCGTCAGATACAGCGGGCTCTAAGAAATGGAGCTGAGCTGGATGTGGCCAGGAATGCAGATGATGTATACGCTTTCTTCTCTATGCTGAAGAAATATTATTCAGCTCGGATTTACCATTATTTGCCGGAAATAGAGTTTTTCTTGTCATTGCTTCAGCAGGAAACCAAACGTGAATTGGGTAAGATTTTTTTAGTACGCTATAAGAACCGCATTATAGGAGGATCGGTTTGTCTGTTTTCTGGCGAAGATGTTTATTTGCTGTTTTCTGGCGGTATGCGAAAAAGTTATCCGTTGCAATATCCGGGAGTTTTAGCTGTATGGAATGCAATGAATTATGCTCGTGACCACAATTATTGTCATTTTGAATTTATAAATGCCGGTTTGCCGTTTAAGAAATATGGTTATCGTGATTTCATTCTCCGTTTCGGAGGAAAGCAGATGAGCAGCCGCCGGTGGTTCCGGGTAGGGTGGAAATGGCTGAATAAGTTATTGACACGGATTTATGTCTGATGATGAATTTAAGTTTGGGAGTATCTTGCTTAAAAGTGGGCGTCGGGCTTGGTGTTGAGCTTGCCTTTCACTATCTTTGCTTCTTGTTCTGATAAAGCGTGGCGTTTTGACAGAACTATTTCCGTGTTTTACCTCAATGTAAAGATGCTTTTAAGCAGGTGAAATTTTAATCTGCAGACCTTTGGTAAGAAGTGTCTGTCAGAGTTCCTGAATGAGAGAGCAGAAGGTTAGGTATGTTTAATTTTATAAATATTAATTTAATCCATATACTATGAGAGTTAAAAGAATCTTTCAGATAGGCGTTAGTGCAGTAGCATTTGTGCTAGGTGCTTTGCCTGTCAGTGCGCAGCACCAAAAGCCTAATATTTATACGTATGAAGTGGCTGATTTCGGACTAAAACCCAACAGCTCGAAGAATGCTTCACCTGTATTACAACGTTTGCTGAAGCAAATCAAAGCCGAAAGAAGCGGACAGGATAGCATTGTTATCCGTTTTGGTAAAGGAACGTATCAGTTTCATGAAAAGGGGGCTGCGATGCGTGAATATTACATCTCAAATCATGACCAGACTAATCCTAAATTGGTAGGAATTCCACTGGAGGATATGAATCATCTGGCACTTGAGGGTGAGGGAGCTGAGTTTGTTTTCCATGGACAGATGCTGCCCGTTTCGCTGTTGCGCTCATCCAACTGTACGCTGCGTAATTTCAGCATCGATTTTGCCAATCCGCATATATCACAGGTTACCGTGTCAGCGTGTACTTCCGATGGAAAAGTAATCGTAGAACCGGCTCCCTGGGTGAAATATCGCATTACAAAGGATTCGTTGTTCGAAGTGTATGGCGAAGGATGGAGTTACCGGCATAATTTCGGTATTGCCTTTGAAGAAAAGACCAAGCGCCTTGTCTATAATTCCAGTGATTGCTGGTTGCCTACTAAGGGAGCCTATCGGGTGGGGGAAAATCGTATTTGTATGCCGGGGTGGAAAGGCAGTTACCTGACTCCCGGTACGCGCGTGGTATTACGCGGGTGGGAACGTCCGGCTCCAGGTATTTTCCTCTCGCATAACTTAAATACATCGTTTGAAAATGTGACGGTGCATTATGCTGAAGGTATGGGATTGTTGGCTCAGTTGTGCGAGAATATTACGCTTGACCGATTTAATGTCTGTTTGAAGGGAAGTCAAGACCCGCGTTATTTTACTACACAAGCCGATGCTACTCATTTTTCCGGATGTAAAGGGAAGATTATATCGTGTAACGGGCTCTATGAGGGGATGATGGATGATGCCATCAATGTACATGGCACTTATCTGAAGGTGGTAAAGCGTATAGATGACCATACGTTGGTTGGGCGGTATATGCATGATCAGGCTTGGGGATTTGAATGGGGACGCGTGGGTGACGAGGTACAGTTTGTTCGCTCTGCCACAATGGAGTTGACCGATCAGACTAACCGGATTGCTTCCATTCGCCCGTATGACAGAGAACAAGTGGATGGGGCACGTGAGTTCCTAATCTCTTTTGAGCATCCGGTTGAGGCTGAGGTTACAGAAAAAGAAGGCTTTGGTATTGAAAATCTGACCTGGACTCCGACAGTGCTGTTTGCCAATAATGTAATTCGTAATAACCGGGCGCGTGGAGCCTTGTTTAGCACTCCTCGTAAAACGGTGGTTGAGGATAATCTGTTTGACCATACATCGGGAACGGCAATTTTACTGTGCGGCGACTGTAACGGATGGTTTGAAACCGGGGCATGCCGTGAGGTGCTGATTCGTCGTAATAAGTTTGTCAATGCTTTGACTTGTATGTTCCAGTTCACCGAAGGGGTGATTTCTATTTATCCGGAAATTCCTGACTTGAAAAATCAGCAGAAATATTTTCATGGTGGTCCGGAAGGAGGAATTGTAATTGAAGATAATGATTTTGACATGTTTGATGCTCCGGTATTGTATGCCAAGTCGGTCGACGGATTGATTTTCAGGAATAACCGCATTCGTATGAATGAGGAATATAAACCTTTTCATAAAAACAAATGTCGCTTTAAGCTGGAGCGAGTTACGAATGTGCAGATTGCAGAATAAAGGTTTAATAATTGGTTGATAGAAAATAGAAGAAAAAAGGAATATGCAGAAGCATGTTCCTTTTTTTGTTTATAAAGAGTTTGCTGCGAGCATGTCGTAATCGGATTTTGTTTTCATGTTATGAAAACTTGACGAGACGGCTGCCATTTTGACCGCATCGAACTTATTTGTGCCTGAACAAAGGAAATTAGATTGACTTATATCAAGAAAAATGTTGTATAACATATTTTATTTCTTGTTTTGAGTCATAATAAGAGTAAAGGCACTAACTTTGCAGAGTCAATGAAGGGATTCAATGAGTATCCCGGATTAAGGATAAAAGTAGAAAAGATTGTTTTAGGTATTCGTTTTTTTAAGGTAAATAAGAAGAGCAGGAATGCTCGGAAGAAGAGACCGGTTAGGTCTCAAGGGATAACAAATAAAACTAGGAGGATAACGAGATGAAAATGTTAAAATGGATTATGAATCGTGCAGGAAAAAACAATACAGATGTGTGGGGATATGCTACACTCGGTATGCACATTCAAAAGTAATAGAAAATTAGGTATTATTTTTATATTTAAGTGTTATGAAAAAGGTATTAAATGTAGTTAAGCGCGTATTGACTGAAGTAGGTCGTAGCGAAATGATGAAAATGGGGTACGACTTGGAAAATTAAACCGTACAGACCAGTAAAATCATTGTTATATTAAGATTATAAAACAGGTTAAGGGATGTCCTTTTACAGGACGTCCTTTTTTTATCTCTTTCGCTAATATTTAAACAGATTTTTAAAGAAATATTTTCATAAAAAAGTTTCGTATTTCACCACAATTTTCTTTTCTTTGTCTATGTGTAGAAAATGAACTTTAAATTAATACCTACAAAAAACCTTTAATTATGAAAATCTCTCATATCGAACATTTGGGCATTGCGGTAAAAAGTATCGAAGAAGCCCTTCCGTATTATGAAAAAATCCTCGGACTTACTTGCTATAATATAGAAACTGTGGCAGACCAAAAAGTGCGTACAGCCTTCTTGAAGTGTGGTGATACAAAGATAGAATTGCTGGAACCCACTGATGAAACCAGCACGATAGCCAAGTTTATTGAAAACCGGGGTACAGGCGTACATCATGTAGCTTTCGCAGTGGAAGACGGTGTGGCAAATGCGCTGGCTGAGGCTGAAAATGCAGGTATTCGCCTGATTGATAAGGCTCCGAGAAAAGGTGCAGAGAGCTTGAATATCGCTTTTCTGCATCCGAAGTCAACAATGGGCGTTTTGACTGAACTTTGTGAAAAATAATAACCTGTTTGAGAATTTGTCGTAATGGCAAGTTCTTGATTTTATTCATTTGTAAATAGACTAATACCATGAGTAACCAACTTGAAAAAGTAAAAGAGTTGATAGAACTTCGTACCCAGGCACGTTTGGGTGGAGGTGAGAAAGCGATTGAGAAACAACATGCTAAAGGAAAATATACAGCCCGTGAACGTATCGCGATGTTATTGGATGAAGGAAGCTTCGAAGAAATGGATATGTTCGTCCAGCATCGTTGTACGAATTTCGGTATGGATAAGAAGCATTACCTTGGCGATGGAGTCGTAACCGGATATGGTACAATAGAAGGACGGTTGGTGTATGTGTTTGCGCAGGATTTCACCGTTTCAGCCGGCTCTTTGTCTGAAACCATGTCACTGAAAATATGTAAAGTTATGGATATGGCCATGAAAATGGGTGCACCTTGTATCGGTTTGAACGACTCGGGAGGCGCGCGTATTCAGGAAGGAATCAATGCTTTGGCTGGATATGCAGAGATTTTCCAGCGAAATATTTTAGCTTCGGGAGTTATTCCTCAGATATCCGGAATATTCGGTCCATGTGCAGGAGGAGCTGTCTATTCACCGGCTTTGACCGATTTTACCTTGATGATGGAAGGCACTTCTTATATGTTCCTTACAGGACCGAAGGTGGTTAAGACCGTTACCGGTGAAGATGTGTCACAAGAGGATTTAGGAGGAGCAAGTGTGCATTCCACCCGTTCCGGAGTAACACATTTCACGGCTTCTACAGAAGAGGAAGGGTTGGCTTTAATCCGTAAACTATTGGGATATATTCCTCAGAATAACTTGGAAGAGGCTCCGTATGTGGATTGTACTGACCCGATTGACCGTTTAGAAGACTCATTGAATGAAATCATTCCTGACAGTCCGAATAAGGCATACGACATGTATGAAGTAATTGGCGCGATTGTAGATAATGGGGAATTCTTGGAAGTTCAGCGTGATTTCGCCAAAAATATCATTGTGGGATTTGCCCGATTCAACGGACAGTCAGTGGGTATTGTAGCCAACCAGCCGAAGTTCCTGGCAGGTGTACTCGACTGTAATGCATCGCGTAAAGGAGCGCGTTTCGTTCGTTTCTGTGATGCTTTCAATATTCCAATCGTTTCGTTGGTTGACGTGCCGGGATTCCTTCCGGGTACCGGACAAGAATATAATGCAGTGATTTTGCATGGAGCTAAACTGCTGTATGCGTATGGTGAGGCTACCGTACCTAAAGTTACCGTTACCTTGCGTAAATCGTATGGTGGTTCACATATTGTGATGAGTTGTAAGCAGCTGCGTGGCGATATGAACTATGCATGGCCCACAGCAGAAATTGCGGTTATGGGTGGAGCCGGAGCCGTGGAAGTACTTTATGCGAAAGAAGCCAAGGAAGCTCCCGATCCAAAAGCCTTTATGGCAGAAAAAGAGGCAGAATATACCAAACTTTTTGCTAATCCTTATAATGCAGCGAAGTATGGTTATATTGATGATGTAATAGAACCACGCAATACCCGCTTCCGTATCATTCGCGCTTTGCAGCAGTTGCAGACCAAGAAACTGAGTAATCCTGCGAAGAAGCATGGAAATATTCCATTGTAATCAATCACCTTTAAATGAAGTTTGTTATGAATAAATATAAAACCGGAATATTTCTGTCCCTGCTGCTGATGGTGGGCTTCAGCTCATGTACGAAACAAAAAGCAAACTCCAAATTGGTCATCAATGAGGTGCTGGTTGATAATCAGCATAACTTTCAGGATGATTATGGAATGCATAGCGGATGGATTGAAATCTTCAATAGGGCGTATAGTAGCGCTGACTTGGCTGGCTGTTTGCTGAGAGTAAGTAATACGCCGGGCGATACAGTGACTTATTTTATTCCGAAAGGAGATGTCCTCACGTTGGTGAAACCTCGTCAGCATGCACTTTTCTGGGCAGACGGAGCACCGCGTCGCGGGACTTTTCACACCAATTTTGTATTGAGTAAAGACCGGGAAAACTGGATTGGCTTGTATGATTCAGGTAAAAAACTGCTTGACGAGGTTTTGGTGCCTGCCGGAGTGCTTCAAGCCGATCAATCGTATGCGCGTGTAACCGATGCTTCCGGCTCTTGGGAAGTAAAAGGAAACAGTGAAACAAAATATGTAACTCCGAGTACGAACAACCAGACGATTGAAAATAATCCGAAAATGGATAAGTTTGAGTTACATGACCCCGTGGGAATCGGAATGGCAGTATCAGCTATGAGTGTCGTGTTCTTTGGATTGTTGCTGTTATATCTTTGCTTTAAGACGGTTGGAAAAACAGCCATCAAGTTGCGTAAGCGCAATGCCATGAAGGTACAGAATGTAACCGACAATCAAGAAGCAAAAGAAAAGAAACTGGGTGAAGCTCCGGGTGAGGTGATTGCTGCCATTTCAATGGCTTTACATGAGGCACAAGGAGCAGACCATGATGTGGAAGAAACCATTCTGACCATCAGTAGGGTAAAACGAAGTTACTCCCCGTGGAGCTCGAAGATTTATACCTTACGCGAAACTCCTCATAAGAAATAACCTTTTAACGATTGATAAACCATGAAAGAATATAGATATAAAATCAACGGAAACTTATATAAAGTAAACGTCGGAGATATAGAAGAAAATAGCGTACAGGTTGAGGTAAATGGTACGGCTTATGTTGTAGAACTGGAGAAAAAATCGACTCCGAAAATAAAACCGGTAGTACGCACTGCGGCTACAACCCCTGCTACACCTCCTCCTGCTGTCAACCGTCCGGCTTCAGTGGGAAGCAAGGCGGGAATTAAGTCACCGCTTCCGGGAGTTATTCTGGAAGTGAAAGTAAAAGAGGGTGATACGGTGAAACGGGGACAGACCTTATTGGTGTTGGAGGCTATGAAGATGGAAAATGACATCAAGGCAGACCGTGATGGAAAGGTAAAAGAAATCAAGGTAAGTAAAGGTGAATCTATTCTTGAAGGTACAGACCTTATAATTATTGAATAACTATGGGTGAATTTGTTAATTTTTTACAGAATAATCTGGCAGATTTTTGGACATACACCGGCTTTTATAATGCTACCTATCAGCATTTAATCATGATAGGTATAGGTATTGTCTTTATTTATCTTGCTGTGGCAAAAGAGTTTGAGCCGATGCTGCTGATTCCTATCGGATTCGGTATTCTTATCGGTAATATTCCTTTTAATATGGAAGCCGGACTGAAGGTGGGACTTTATGAAGAAGGATCGGTATTGAACATCTTATATCAAGGGGTTACATCCGGATGGTATCCGCCTCTTATCTTCTTGGGAATTGGAGCTATGACCGATTTTTCGGCCTTGATTTCGAATCCGAAGTTGATGCTTATTGGTGCAGCTGCCCAGTTTGGTATATTCGGAGCTTATATGATTGCTTTGGAATTGGGATTCGACCCGATGCAGGCTGCTGCTATCGGTATAATCGGAGGAGCTGACGGACCGACTGCCATCTTCTTGTCATCGAAACTGGCACCGAATCTGATGGGAGCCATTGCCGTGTCCGCTTATTCATATATGGCGCTAGTTCCGGTAATTCAGCCTCCTATCATGCGTTTGCTTACCACCAAGAAAGAGCGTTTGATTCGGATGAAAGCTCCTCGTGCGGTGTCTCATACAGAAAAGGTAATGTTCCCTATTGTAGGATTGCTGCTTACCTGCTTCTTGGTGCCTTCGGGTTTACCCTTGTTGGGAATGTTGTTCTTTGGTAACCTGTTGAAAGAAAGTGGGGTTACTCGCAGGTTGGCAGAAACAGCCCGTGGTCCGCTGATTGATACTATCACTATTTTGTTAGGCTTGACCGTAGGTGCTTCTACGCAGGCATCGGAATTCTTGACCGTAGATTCTATTTTGATTTTCTTGTTGGGTGCTTTATCATTTGTTATTGCAACCGCTTCAGGAGTTTTCTTTGTGAAGATATTCAACTTGGTTCTGCCCAAGAATGACAAGATTAATCCGCTTATCGGAAATGCCGGAGTTTCGGCAGTTCCTGACTCAGCCCGTATCTCTCAAGTAGTTGGCTTGGAATATGACCCGAGCAATTACTTGTTGATGCATGCTATGGGTCCGAATGTAGCAGGTGTGATTGGCTCAGCTGTTGCAGCCGGTATTTTGCTTGGCTTCTTGATTTAAGGTAGTAATCTGAAAGGTGAATTTTACTTGTTCTGAAGTTCAGTTCAGGCTTCATAATAAGTAAAATTCACCTTTTTCTTGTCTGTTTTTATTAAAATTGTATAAATTGCTCATATTCTTTCATGGGTTTTTGTTTGATGTTTGGTAAAGTTTGTACCTTTGGAACGCAAAAATTGAACTAACTAAACGAACATGTCAGAAAGTAAAACGGTAAAGTATCATATTCCTCAGAAGGGAGTATACTTGTATGCCCATGTCGAAAACGGAAAGACGGAAATGATTGTATTAAACAGTACGGGTAGTGAGCAGACAGTTTTGGCAGAGCACTACAATGTCTTGACTAAGGACTCTAAAATGGGCAGAGAAATTTCAAGTGGAAATCAGATTGATTTAACTCAAGATCTTGTTTTGGCAGCACGTAAATCTTTAGTAATTGAATTTTAAAAGATTTTTCAGTTATATTTCCTCTTTCTGACAATATCAGGAAGGGGAAATTTTTTTTGCAGTAGAATTTATGTTCTTCGTTTTATGCTTGTTTAGCTGGCTAAATCAGCTGTCTTGAGGAAAAGCTGTTGTGAGTGGGCATTTTTCGGGGTTAGACGATTAGTAGTTTTTTCTTGTAATAGTCCCGGTTTATGAATCGTTTTTCTGTCAACCTGAACAAGTGACTGTCTTCATGGCGGCTCCCTTTTTCCTGAGATCATATATCTGATGCGAGAAAAACAGTGCGTGACCAGAATCATAAGTGCAAAAGCAAACTTTTGACTTGGTACTGCATTTCCCTTTTACTATCTTTGCACGCTGAAAAAAGAACAAAATCTTATGTGGTTATTACTTGCTTTCTGCTCAGCGGCGCTGCTGGGATTCTATGATGTTTTTAAGAAGAAATCATTGGCGAACAATGCCGTTCTTCCAGTACTGGGTTTGAATACACTCTTCTCAAGCCTGATATTTTTACCTTTTATCTTGATTTCTGCATGGAAGCCGGAATGGCTGAATCAAACCATTTTCTTTGTTCCTCAAGCAGGATGGGAGGTACATCGGTTTATCTTGTTGAAATCACTGATTGTACTTTCTTCATGGACATTCGGTTATTTTGGAATGAAGCATTTACCCTTAACTATAGTAGGTCCGATTAATGCCACTCGTCCGGTGATGACTCTGGTGGGAGCCTTGCTTATATTCGGAGAGCGCTTGAATGTCTATCAGTGGATTGGGGTATTGATGGCTATTGTTTCGTTTTTTATGCTGAGCCGTTCGGGAAAGAAAGAGGGGATTGACTTTCAGCATAATAAATGGATTTGGTTTGTGGTATTGGCTGCTGTATTCGGAGCGGTGAGCGGATTGTATGACAAGTATCTGATGAAGCAATTCAATAACATGGTTGTTCAATCATGGTATAATGTATATCAGTTGTTTTTGATGGGAGGCGTATTGATGTTTCTTTGGCTTCCCCGCCGTAAAACCACCACACCTTTTCGCTGGGACTGGTGTATTATTTTCATATCCGTTTTTCTTTCGGCTGCCGATTTTGTTTACTTTTATGCTTTAAGTATGGATGGCTCTATGATTTCAATCGTTTCGATGGTACGTCGCGGAAGCGTCATCGTTTCCTTCCTTTTCGGAGCAATGGTTTTCCGTGAAAAGAATCTGAAGAGCAAAGTAATCGATTTGTTATTGGTGCTTATCGGTATGGTTTTCCTTTATCTGGGAAGCGTGTTGGGGTAGTTTGGAGCAACGGGCGCATATTCCTTTCAATATATAGCTGGCTTCTTTTGCTATAAAGCCATTGGGCAATGGAACTTGGGGTATTAAGTCTTGGTTCAGACAATAGGTCTTTCCGCATACTTCGCAATAAAAGTGGCAGTGCGCCTCTTCGCTTTGGCAGTGCCCGTAATTGTGGCAGAGACAATATTTAACTGAGCCGCTTCCATCGTCAATGCTGTGGATAAGACGGTGTTCACGGAATAAAGTCAGTGTGCGGAATATCACTGACTTATCGATGCTTTGCAGCTTGTCTTCCAGGCTTCCCAGACTGAATGTATCTTCTTCTTCCGATATGGCTTCATAGATTAGTAAACGAGAAGAGGTTAAACGAATACCGGCCTCTTCGAGTATGGTACTGCAGACTTGTTTCTTCATTAGACTTTTTGTTTGGATGTATGCCACAAAGATAAGAATCAAATTATGCAATCCGGTTGTAAATCGTTACTTTTAATCTGCATTTAAGGAGATGCAGATTAAAAATCATACGGAATATAGATAAGGAAACGAATTTTTGGTAAGATATTCCGTATTTGAGGTACTATATTGAATATCAAATCTTCGTAATTTTGTGTTCAGAAAAAATTAAATAGTTCTCAGTATTAACCCATACAGTTATGTATATAGAAAAAATACAATCACCGGCCGATTTGAAGCAAATGGATTTGGAAACACTTCAGTTTGTGGTTGAAGAAACCCGCCAGGCCGTTTTAAACCGTGTGAGCAAGCACGGGGGACATGTAGGGCCGAACCTCGGTTTTGTGGAGGCAACTGTGGCTCTGCATTACGTGTTTAATGCGCCCTATGATAAGTTTGTCTTTGATGTCAGTCATCAGTGTTATCCACATAAGGTACTGACCGGTCGTGCTTCAGGTTTTTTGGGCAATATGGATGAGATGGATGAAATATCTGGTTATTCTTCTCCTGTCGAAAGCCCCGTATATGATAATTTCGAAGTGGGTCATACCTCTACTTCCGTAAGTCTTGCCACGGGATTACAGAAGGCACGTGATATCAAAGGAACGAAAGAAAATATTGTAGTTGTCATAGGAGACGGCTCTCTTTCGGGTGGAGAAGCTTTTGAAGGACTTGATGAGGCTTCTGAACTTGGTACGGGCATCATTATTATAGTGAATGATAATGAAATGTCTATCGCAGAAAATCATGGTGGTATTTATAAAAATCTGCGTGCTTTGCGCGAAAGTAACGGAACCTGTGAACACAATTGGTTTAAGGCATGGGGATTTGAGTATAAATACCTGGAAGAAGGGAATGATGTAAAGAAGCTGATAGAGGTGTTTCAGAGCGTAAAGGATACGGATAAACCAACCGTTGTACACATTCACACAGAGAAAGGACATGGTTTTGCTCCTGCAGTTGATGACAAGGAATCTTGGCATTGGGGAATGCCTTTCAATATGGAAGATGGTAGTCGTCCGCAAACTGCCCCTTGTGAGGCCTACGAACAGCTTTATTCAGACTGGATGCTTCGTGAAATGAAGCAGGACCATAGGCTTATAGCTGTAACCGCTGGAACTCCAGCTGCGGCTGGGTTTACGGCTGAAAAGCGTAAGCAGGCCAATCTACAGCATGCTGACGTAGGTATTGCTGAGGAGCAAGCTGCAGCTATGATTTCCGGAATGGCGAAAGGTGGACTGCGTCCCGTATGGACTGTTTACAGCACATTTATTCAGCGCGCTTACGACCAGATAGCACAAGATCTTTGCATTAATTCGAACCCTGCTGTTATTAACGTTATGTGGGGCGGAACGAGTACGATGAATGACATTACTCATATCTGTCTCTTTGACATTCCCATGCTTTGCAGTATTCCCGGACTTATTTATCTGGCTCCTGCAACATGTGAGGAATACTTTGCAATGCTTCGCTGGGCTATTGTTCAGGATAAGAAGCCTATTGCAATCCGTGTGCCCAGTAACGGGGTAAATCATACTGCAGAGTCGGTCGATATGGAATATAGTTATGAGCCGAAATATAAGCTCATGCATAAAGGGGCAGAAGTAGCGATTATAGCTGCCGGCTCTTTCTACCAGAAAGGGGAGAGGGTGTATCGCTTGCTTGCTGACCAAGGCGTTGAGTCCACATTGATTAATCCGCGTTACTTGAATGCTGTAGATGCTGAAACCCTTGAATTATTGAAAGCTGACCATAAACTGATAGTAACCTTGGAAGACGGGTGTAAGGAAGGTGGATTTGGCGAGCGCATAGCATCTTATTATGGAACATCGAATATGAAAGTTCTTGTGGGAGGTGTGCGAAAGGAGTTCTATGACCGCTTTGACTTGCATCAGCTGCTTGCAGATAACCGCTTGCTGGATGAACAGATTACTGAAGATATTATGAAAATCATCAGAAAATGAAGGAACTCCATTTTAACACTGTACACGATTTTAACACTTATCACGGATTCAAGACTCTTCATCCGCTGGTCTGTGTGGCTCGTTTCGACCAGGAGAAAAAAGTGGAGGAAGTTATCTGTCACTATGGACTTTATGCTTTGTTTCTAAAAGAGAACAAAGGATGTAAACTGTCGTATGGTCGTACGGAGTATGATTTTGATGAAATGACTGTCACAAGCTTTGCTCCAGGGCAGATGGTTCATGTAGAACCCAATCCGGAAGTCACGCTTCCTAAATGGACTGCTATTGTGTTTCATCCCGACTTGCTTAACCGTACTTCATTGGGTAGAAATATGGGCAGATATGAGTTTTTCGACTATGCATCGAATGAGGCGTTACACCTCTCTTCGGCAGAAATTGCTATTTTCCGGAATGTGCTTTCCATGATCCAGCAAGAGCTGCATCACACCATTGACAAGCATACCCGGGAGCTGATTGTGAGCAATATCGAACTGCTGTTAAATCACTGTCTCCGTTTCTATGACCGTCAGTTTATTACACGTGAAGAAATAAATCACTCTGTGGTTAAAAAGTTTACAGTCTTGCTTGACCAATATATTGTAGAAAAAGCTGAGTGTGAAGGGATTCCTACGGTTGCTTATTTTGCTGAAAAGTGTTGTTATTCTCCCAAGTATTTTGGAGAGCTTGTAAAGACCGAGACAGGTAGAACTGCTAAAGATTTCATCAATGACCGCTTGCTTCGGGTTGCCAAACAACTTCTTTCTGACCATACTGTCAATATTGGGGTTGTAAGTCAGAAGTTGGGTTTTGAGCATCCTCAACATTTTGTCCGATTTTTCAAGGCGCATACCGGAAAAACTCCATCGCAATATCGTAAAACTGCATAAATGGTGATATAAAAGAATTAGTTTCGTTTTTTTCAGTATTATTATGATGGCAACAGTTGTAAAGCCGCAGTCTCTTACCAGCCGTCAGCAATATCTTGGTACGATTGCTGCTCTTGAAGCGTTGGGCGACATGGAGAGGCTTAATTCTGCATTGAAGAATGCCCTTGATGGGGGATTAACCATCAATGAAATCAAGGAGGTTTTTTCTCATCTATATGCTTATACAGGCTTTCCGCGTTCGCTTAATGCTTTAAATGAATTGAAAAAAGTGCTTCAGTCAAATTGTGATGCCGAATGGAAGGAAGGTAAGTTATGGGTGCGTCCATTGGTATGGGAAAATGCGCAGCAAGCCTATGAATTAGGAGTTAAAAATCAGACCTTAATGGCAGGAAGTGCATTCACATACGATTTCTGTCCACAGAGTGACTTTTATTTGAAATCCCATCTGTTTGGCGATATTTTTGCAAGCAATCTACTCTCGGCTGCCGACCGTGAACTGGTTACAGTAGCTGTACTCTCGGCATTAAAAGGTGTTGCACCACAGTTAATGGTTCATAAAGCAGGTGCAGTTCGTATGGGAAATACACCGCAGCAAGTTGAAGACCTCTGTAAATATCTCAGCGAAAACGGCTTGAGTGAATATGATAATGCTTCTATTGCTTGTGCTGGGGATTGGATGAAAGGAAATCTGAATAGTAGCTATGCTCCGTATTTTACTGGTAATAGTTACCTTGCTTCTCTTGTCCCTAAAAATCTGAGTAAGAGTGAGGAGAGTATATTACCGTTATGTAATGTAACGTTTGAACCGGGATGTCGGAATAACTGGCATATCCATCACGTGGCTCATCAGATTCTTATTTGTGTTTCCGGTCAAGGCTGGTATCAGGAGTGGGGAAAAACGGCTATACCGCTCAAAGCCGGTGATATAATTGATATTCCTGATGAAATAAAGCATTGGCACGGAGCACGGAAGGATTCTTGGTTTCAGCACCTTACAGCTCATGTTGAGATAGAAAATGCTCATTCCTGCTCTGTTTCTAACGAGTGGCTTGAGCCGGTTAATGAAGAAGATTATAACAAACTTAAATGAACTGTGATATTCGAAAAAAAATAATAAATAAAAGATGAAGACTGTACTTGTTATTTCAACCAGTCTCCGCGCTGGCTCAAACAGTGATATGCTTGCCGAAAAGTTTGCTGCGGGTGCGTCGGTAGCGGGACATAATGTAGAGAAAGTTTCATTGGCGGGTAAAAATATTGGCTTTTGTAAAGGCTGTCTTGCTTGTCAGAAGTTAGGTAAATGTATAATAAACGATGACGTCAATGATATTATGCAGAAAGTGCTGAGTGCAGATGTGGTTTGCTGGGCTACTCCTATTTATTATTACGAAATGAGTGGGCAAATGAAAGTGCTTATTGACCGATTGAACGCTTTGTTTGTTCTTGATTATAAGTTCCGCGATGTGTATTTGCTTACCACCGCAGCAGAAGAAGAGGAGGAAACACCGAAGCGGGCAGAGGTGGGGCTGACGGGTTGGATTGACTGCTATCCTAAGAGCAGGCTTGCGGGTACTCTTTTTTGCGGTGGAGTAACCGGTCCGCGTGCGATTGCGGAAAACAGTAAGCTGCAAGATGCTTATGTAATGGGGAAGGCTGTATAATTTTTCAGTGCAAAGGTTCAGATGAAAAAAAGAAGGTGTATCTTACATGAAACTTCGCTTCAATGAAGGATACATCTTCTTCTTATTATGTCTTTGACGATGGATTAATGAATTTCAATCTGTCGGTTTACTTTGGCTTTTTCTTCGGGGGTACGTTTAGGCAAATCAATGGTCAAGACACCGTCATTGACATTAGCACTGATTTTATCTTTTTCTACATCATCGGGAAGAATCAGACTTTGCTGGAATTTAGAGTAAGAAAATTCCCGGCGCAAATACTTTTTGTTTTCCTGATTGTTTTCATTTTTCTTTTCCATGGTGATGACCAGTTCGTTGTCTTCACTTAAATGAATGGTGAAGTCATCTTTTGTCATGCCCGGAGCAGCTACTTCAACTTTATAGTCCTTATCACTTTCTATGACATTGATAGCAGGAGCTGTAGCATTCGCTTTTACCATCCATTCATTGTCGAAAAAATCATTGAAAATACTTGGTAACCAAGTCTGACTATTGTACTTTTTTACAGGCATCATAGTTGTAATCTCCTATATTTTAAAGTTATACATTACATTTTCTAATCGCTTTGTTTTCTTGATTTTTGCGATTCGCAGTATAAAATGCAAAGAATGTTCCCTTATGAAAAGAGCGTAAAAAATGGCAGTCTTTTTAATGTTGTGAAAACTTCTTTTACTTTGTGGAATACAGTTTTAAATCTTTGCATACTTTGTTAACCGATAAAGGAAAGTGTCTGCTGACAAATTGCTCTTTTTTACGACGCTTTGTCAGTTATGTTTCTTTTTAGATTGTTTTTTTGTATTTTTGCTATGATTTTATGTTGCTTTATCTACCGGTACGGAGAGTAAGGAAATCAGATTTGCCGGAAAAGCTGGTGGGTATGGATGGAGAGCTATGCATATGCAGTTCGTCTTACCTCTTGATGTAAAGTAGACGAACTGAAATACTTCTTATAAGAACCTGTAGCAATAGCGTATCATTTTGTGAAAAGAAATTAGAAAATGATGGTGAAATATTTAGAAGAAAATAAAGGGATACCTGCCTCCTTATTATGGGGGCTGGCTATCATTTCGGGTATTGCAGTGGCCAATTTATATTATAACCAGCCGCTGCTGAATCGTATCAGTGAAGATTTATGCATCTCAGAGTTTACTGCTAATCTGGTACCGATGACCACTCAGATAGGTTATGCTTTAGGGTTGTTGTTTATCATCCCCTTGGGGGATTTATATGAGCGCCGGAAGATAGTGGTGATAAATTTTGCATTGCTGACCTTATCTATGTTTTTTATAGCCGTATCTCCCGATATCCGTTTTATCTTGTTTGCTTCATTGGTAACTGGCATCTGTTCGGTGATGCCTCAGGTTTTCATTCCTGTTGTTTCTCAGTTTTCCAAACCAGAGAATAAGGCACGTAATGTTGGGATACTGGTAAGTGGTTTGCTGACCGGAATTTTAGGTTCACGTGTCATTAGTGGATTCTTTTTGGTAATATGTTCATTGGCTGTTACCGTTTTTACTAAGCAATAAAACGAACTATTTATGAGTAAACAAGTTATTTATCCCAAAGACTGGATGGAAATCCATCCTTATACCCTAATTCAGCCTTCAGATGCTTATTTTGTGGGCTTGGCAAACAAACTTTATGCGGTTTGTGCGTTGGATGAACTTCCATTGTTGTTCCGGAAGAAAATGTGTCTTTATATTGCAGCCTATTTAGAAGATGTCATTTCCGGTTTAGGCTGCTGGAAAGGTTTTGTACGTGAGCATACGCGCTTATATGGTAAGCCTTTGCCTTTTTATCCGGTGTCATCTGATTATCAGTCAGATGAGGTGAATGAAGAAGATATATGCTTTTTGATATGGAATACATGGGAAAAAGCACTGTACAAGCACGCCTATATCAATCCGGAGGATGAACGGATAAAAAAGCAAGCCGCAACATTTTATCGTATATTGGCGGAGGCCTATGAAGAAGCTCCTGAAAACCCGTTGCTGGAAGGATATTTTGACTCTTTTGCCGATGAAAAAGAAGCTGGGCGTAAACTGGCTTGGTTATTTGGGCATTCTTATCTGACCGAACCTTCCATGCAACCATATATTGCAAATGTTACCCCTTCCGACCGGTTTATTGTTCCGGTAGGTCCTTTGGCACTGTTTCTTTCCGAGTGGATTGAACTTTTAGCCGGTGAGAATACACAGGTATGGAAATCGGTGAAAGGACTCTTTCAGCCAGAGGTAGCGGTTCCTGCCAAGGTGCGTGGGAAAAATGCGGCAACCTATCAGCTTTTTGTGGATGCCACCGGTGGATGTCCGGTAGTCTACCTGAATGGATATGACGCTTTGCGCCGTTTCCTTGTTGAAAAACTGAAATGGGCTGACGATGACAGTCACACACTTCCCCAGATGAAAGCGCATCGCAACTTTATATTGATGGCAAATCCGGAGAAAGGAATTTTGCTGGCAAAAGATATATGTGAATACATAGCCGATTCGGCAAATCCGATGTATAATTCCGTCTTGGCATCGCAGCATGCATTCCGGCTGCTGACTGAAGAAACATTATGCCCTCCTGATTTGCTGCTGTATGTGTTGCGTGAAAATTTGCTTCCTGATGTAGCTTTTCCCGATGGAAAGGGGCATGAACTGATTCGTCAGAATGCCGATTTTATAGCTCGACATGCGTTGCTTTATTATTATAGAGGCGATTAAAAAAGAGTTTGATTCTTTCGTTTTTGGGCTCAATCTGTTTTTTTAGATTGTAGATATTATTCTATTATTCATAAAAAAAGGTAAGATTGTCGCTTTTCACCCATGCAAATTTGTAGAAGAACTTTAGCCTGTGTACCTTTGCAAAATCCTTGTTTGGAAATAAAAGAAAGAGAAGGTTCTGATTTTTATGGTAAAAAGATTATTGTTTATAATAGTGTTATGTATGGGAGTGGCCAAACTCTCAGCACAGATTCGAGGAGTAGTGACAGACTCAGAGACAGGAGACCCGATACCTTATTTGAACATTTATTATGAGGGAAAAGGAGTAGGGACGGTTACCGATATTGATGGAAATTATTCAATAGCATACCATGACGGCTGGAATAAACTTACTTTTTCGATGGTAGGTTACAGTACACAGGTGCTGAAAGTTTCATCGAATACGCGTAAGTTGAATGTAAAGATGAAGCCGGATCTGGTTCTTGACGAGGTGGTGGTGAAACCTAAAAAAGAAAAATATTCGCGGAAAAATAATCCGGCTGTAGAAATGATGAAAAAAGTCATTGCCGCCAAGAAAGTAAACGACTTAGGGGTTAATGACTACTATCATTATAATAAGTATCAAAAGATTACATTCTCATTAAATAATATAACGACCGACTCTTTGCGTGAGTCAAACTTGTTTAAGAAATATCCGTTCTTCCGTGAACAAGTTGAGGTGTGTGATGTAACCGGTAAGAATATTCTCCCGATATCGGTAGATGAAACGGTATCAGAAAAGGTTTACCGGAAAGACCCGCATAGTGAAAAGACCATCGTAAAAGGAGTAAACTCTTCTGGTATCAATGAGCTGTTTAATACCGGAGATATGCTGACTACGGTATTAAAAGATGTCTTCCAGGATATCAATATCTATGAAGACCGTTTCCGCTTTTTGCAGTATCCTTTCGACAGCCCCATTTCGAATGCTGGAATAAATTTCTATAAATACTATATCATGGATACGCTTACCGTTGACCGGGAGCAGTATTTCCATCTGACATTTGTGCCGAACAATTCACAGGATTTTGGCTTTACCGGGCATTTATATGTTTTGGCGGACTCTACGTACCGTGTAAGAAAATGTGTGTTGAATCTTCCCAAGAAAACTGATATCAACTTTGTTGATAATATGATTATTGAACAAGAGTTTGGTGAACTCCCTTCGGGCGAATGGGTGTTGAAGGTGGATGATATGACTTGTGAACTGTCGTACTTGAAGAAACTGCTGGGTTCGTTTCAGGTAAGGCGTACTACTCGGTACTCGGAGTTTGGATTCGATGAAATTCCTGATAGGATATTCAAGCGGAAAGGTGATGAGATTAAAGATGTAAATGCCATGATGCGAGATGATAACTTTTGGGAAGGATATCGCCCTACACAACTTACCAAGTCGGAAAAAACGATGGATTCGTTTGTGGATAACTTAAGTAAGATTAAAGGTTTCAAGTACATCATGTTTGTAGCAAAGGCCTTTATTGAGAACTTTGTGGAAACCGGGGTGAAAGGAAAACCGAGCAAGGTGGATATCGGACCGATTAATACCCTGATTTCGAGCAATTACATTGACGGGCTTCGTCTGCGTGCTTCTGCACAAACTACGGCTAATTTGCACCCTCATCTTTTCTTACGGGGCTATTATGCTTATGGGTTTAAGGATGAAAAATCGAAGTATAAAGCTGAGTTGGAATATTCCTTTAACAAAAAAGAATATTTGCCCAGAGAATACCCTATTAATTCGCTGACATTTTCATATTCTTATGATAACATGCTTCCCACCGATAAATTTATGGGAACCGATAAGGATAATGTGTTTACTTCGTTTAAAGTAACGTCGGTCGATCAGTATAACTATGAGCGTACAGCCAGTGTAAAATATGAGTTGGAGCGTGAGTCGGGACTGAAGACTACATTGGTGTTGAAGCATTCAAACTATGAGCCATGTGGAAAGTTGTTTTATCGTACCATGGCGGGAGAACAACAGTTGCAACAAGCAATTGCTGCAGGAAACCTGTCGGGAACCGAATGGGTGAACTCTCCGTATAACGTACATGATTTCTCCGTAGCCGAGGCTACGGTTGCACTCCGTTATGCTCCGGGTGAGACCTTCATCAATACCAAGCAACGCCGTCTGCCTATCAACCTTGATGCACCGGTGTTCACTCTTCAGCATACAATTGGAGTAAAAGGGGTCTTAGGTTCTGATTATTCTTATAATTTAAGTGAAATAGGCTTTTATAAGCGCTGGTGGCTTAGCTCATGGGGTAATATAGATACTTACATCAAGGGAGGTGCGCAGTGGAATAAGGTACCGTTCCCTCTGTTGATTATGCCGGCTGCCAACTTATCGTATATCATTCAGGACAATACCTTCAGTTTGATTAACAACATGGAATTTCTGAATGACCGCTATGCTTCGCTTGATGTGTCATGGAACTTGCAGGGAAAAATATTCAATCGTATTCCGCTCTTGAAGAAACTGAAATGGCGTGAATTTATCGGAGTAAAGTGCCTGTGGGGTACCTTGACCAGTAAAAACAATCCTTTGCTGTTGAACAATCATGACGATTCCGAGCTGATGATGTTTCCCGGACATTATGATGCAGACGGGGTTTATCATACTTCCAGCTATGTGATGGATAAGAAGAAACCCTATGTGGAAATCAGTGCGGGTATTCATAATATTTTCAAGTTGCTCCATGTGGAATATGTACGTCGCTTGAATTATAACGAACTCCCTACAGCTAATAAATGGGGAATCCGTTTTATGATTCGTACTGTATTTTGATTGTCTTTTTTTTCTGCCAAAATTACCTGTTCATGCTAATTTTTAGTAATTTTGTCATATAAGTAGTTTTGAATTATGGTAAAATCAGAAATACAGAATGTAAAATTGCGGTTTGGTATTATCGGTAACACTGAAGGATTAAACCGCGCCATCGATATAGCTATTCAAGTGGCACCTACCGACTTGTCGGTGTTGGTAACCGGTGAAAGTGGGGTGGGAAAAGAAAGTTTTCCGCAGATTATTCATCAGTTCAGCCGCCGTAAACACGGGCCTTATATAGCCGTTAACTGTGGAGCCATTCCGGAAGGAACCATTGACTCCGAACTGTTTGGCCATGAAAAAGGAGCATTTACCGGAGCAATCAGTGACCGGAAAGGTTATTTTGCCGAAGCCGATGGCGGTACTATTTTTTTGGATGAAGTAGGAGAGCTCCCTCTTTCTACTCAGGCTCGTCTGCTCCGTGTGCTTGAATCGGGTGAATATATCAAAGTCGGTTCATCGAAAGTGCAGAAGACTGATGTCCGCATAGTAGCTGCCACGAACGTGAATTTTGCCGAAGCACTGGCCGAAGGGCGATTCCGTGAAGACTTGTATTACCGCTTAAACACAGTGCCTATCAAGGTTCCTTCTTTACGTGAGCGCTCTGAAGACATTGCACTTCTTTTTCGTAAGTTCGCCAGTGATTTTGCCGAAAAATATCGTATGCCTGCTATTCAGTTGACTGATGAAGCCAAGCAGGTTCTCACTTCCTATTCATGGCCCGGGAATGTGCGTCAGCTGAAAAATATCACTGAGCAGATTTCAATTATAGAGACAAACCGGGATATTACTCCGGATATTTTGCGCACTTATCTTCCGGCACAGCATGAGTCTCGCCTTCCGGCTTTTCTTGGAGGAAAACATGTAACAACTTCCGGGGGAAAAGGATTTGAAAGCGAGCGTGAAATTTTATATCAGGTGCTGTTTGATATGCGGCGCGATGTGACCGAGCTGAAAAAATTCATGCATGATATCATGGCAGAGCGCACTGCCGGGCATCCCATGAATCCGGTAACCAATCAGCCTGTGCATTATATACCTGACACTTCGGTTAGCCTTGTACAAGATTCCCCGATGGTTATGGGTCCGGTTCAGACCGTTAATCATATAACCCCTGTCAAGCCGGTGAATCATGAAGAAACCGAGGTGCAAGATACGGAAGAGTATATCGAAGAAAATCTTTCATTAGATGAAGTAGAGAAGGAAATGATTCGCAAAGCACTGGAGCGGCATCATGGAAAACGGAAAAACGCAGCGCAAGACTTGAAAATATCTGAACGTACCCTTTATCGTAAAATAAAAGAATATGGGCTTGATTAAGAAATCATGGAGATTGATATCACTGCTTTCGGCGGTGGTGTGTGTAGTTACTGCTTGTACGGTATCTTATAAATTTAATGGTTCTTCCATTAACTATGAAAAAGTAAAAACGATTTCGTTTGAAAATTTTCCTAACCGTTCGGCTGCATTCGTATGGGGCCCGATGGAGTCTATGTTTAATACAGCCTTGCAGGATGAATACATGCAACAGACCCGTCTGCGTCAGGTGCGTCAGGGGGGTGACTTGGAGCTGGCAGGAGAAATCACCAATTATGATGCTTATAACAAAGGGATTGGCTCGGATGGTTATTCTACGATGGCTGAGCTTCGCATGACGGTGAATGTACGCTTTGTAAATAATACAAATCATGCGGAAGATTTTGAGCAGCAGTTCTCGGCAAGCCGTGAATATAATGCAAGCCAGCAGCTCTCGGCTGTGCAGGAGGAACTGGTTTCTCAGATGATTGATGAAATTGTGGAACAAATATTCAATGCTACAGTAGCCAACTGGTAAGCCTATGATTATACAGCAAAAACTGGAGGAATGGATTAAGCATCCGGAACTGTTGAATAAAGACAGTTTGTATGAACTGAAGATGCTTCTGGCGCGTTATCCTTATTTCCAAACTGCATGGATTTTGTATTTGAAAAACCTTTTCCTGACGCAGGATCCTTCTTTTAAGCAGGAATTGCGTAGGGGGGCTTTGTTTGTGGCCGACCTGAGCGTGTTGTTTTATTATATAGAGGGTGAACGGTTTCTCATAAAAAAACATGAAAGGGCAGAGCAGAAGGAAGGAGAAGAGGGCTCAACCGACCGTACGCTTGACTTAATTGACCGCTTTCTTGCCGACCTGTCAGAGCCGGTGCCCCAAGAGCTTCCCTTACCCGAGAGTGCTGCAGCCGATTATACTTCTGTATTGCTGCAAACCGATGCAGGCAGTTCTTCCGGACAAACGGCTCCTTTACACGGACAAGATCTGATAGACCATTTCATTGAGCAGTCGGAAGAAATGATAAATAAAGTCCCTGACGAAGATGAAGAAGAACCTGTCTTTGCAGAAATGTGTGAAAAAGAGAAAGAGGAAGAAGGAGAGGAGAACTATTTTACTGAAACATTGGCTAAAATCTATGTGAAGCAGCAGCGATATGACAAAGCCTTGGAAATTATTAAAAAATTAAATTTGAAATATCCAAAAAAAAATACTTACTTTGCAGACCAAATAAGATTTTTAGAGAAACTGATTATTAACGCTAAATCAAAATAACGAAAATGTATCTATTATTTATTGTATTGATGGTACTTGCAGCCGTATTGATGTGTTTCGTCGTATTGGTGCAAAACTCAAAAGGAGGAGGTCTTTCTTCAAGCTTCGCATCTTCAAACCAGATTATGGGTGTTCGGAAGACTACAGATTTTATCGAGAAACTTACGTGGGGGCTGGCTGCCTTTATGGTAGTTATCAGTATTGCAGCTTCTTATGTAGTTCCTTCTGCAGCTGAATCATCTTCTGTTATCATGGAGCAGGCAGTAAAAGAACAGAAAACAAATCCGTTGAACGCTCCTGCTGGTTTTGCTGCACCTCAAACTGAAACTCCTGCGGCTGAAACTCCTGCGGCTGACGCTGCTGAAGCGAATGATTCTAAAAAGTAATCATTCTAAAGCAGCAAAAAGATACTCGGAAAACAATCTGTTTTGATTTCGAGAAATAAAAGGAATCCGGTAACGTCATAGATTGTGCCGGATTTCTTTTTTTTATTTATTTCTGATGAGTGTAAAAACACATTTTAATAATCCCTTAAGTACTCTTTCCTTAAAAACACATATTGTAAATTTCTAACTTCTATGGAACCTAATTTGATTCAGAAAAAAGAACGTATTTTAGCTGTCGATGCTTTGCGTGGATTTGCTGTTATGGGTATTATGTTACTTCATAATATCGAACATTTCAATTTTTATTCGTTTCCGGAAACAACATCTGCAAGTTTGAAAGCGCTTGACAGCTCCTTGTGGGATATGCTTTTCTTTAGTTTTTCCGGAAAAGCGTATGCCATTTTTGCTTTATTGTTTGGCTTTACTTTTTATCTTCAAAGCCGGAGCGCGGAAAAAAGAGGAGAAGATTTTAAAAATCGTTACATGTGGCGTTTGGTCTTGTTATTAGGATTTGGCTTTTTAAATGCTTGCTTCTTCCCGGGTGAAATCCTGGTGCTTTATGCGATTCTTGGCTTTATTTTGGTCCCGGTGCGCCATTGGGGAAATAAACCTTTATTTATATTGGCTCTTATTTTGATGCTGCAGCCGGTAGAGTGGGTTAAGGTATTGGCTGCTTTGTTTAATCCGGATTTTGCCCCTAAGCAGATGATTTTCTCTTTAGGTGATGTCTATCCGCAGTTAGGAGGAACATCTCTTGTTGAAATGGTTAAGGCTAATTTTGTTACCGGACAGCTGGCAAGCTTGAACTGGGCATGGTGCTACGGGCGTGTGTGTCAAACCTGCTCTTTGTTTATGTTGGGTATGCTATTGGGGCGTTTAGGCTATTTCAGTGCCTCTACAGCCGAATCGCTGGCTAAATCTCGTCTGTTTTGGCAGCGTGTATTATGCCTTTCTTTGCCCATTGCGGTATTGATGTATTATTTCAAGCGATTTGTTTTTACCCAGATAGAGTCTGCTTTTATTTTGGACAGTATGGAAACAATTCTTAATTCTTGGTACAATTTGTTTTTCATGTTATCTATGGTAGCAGCTTTCTTGCTGCTTTATTGGGCTAATGACGGGAAGGTTCAGCGTATTCTTGCTCCTTATGGGCAGATGAGTCTTACAGACTATGTTATGCAGTCGGTGGTGGGAAGTTTCTTATATTTCGGTTACGGATTAGAATTGCATAAGGTGGTTGGTACAACTTACAGCTTGCTTATCGGTTGCCTGTTTTTCTTGGCTCAGCTGGCGTTTGCCCATTGGTGGTTCCATCATTATAAGCGTGGTCCGCTGGAAACTGTTTGGCATAAGCTTACTTGGTTGAAAAGTGGTCGCTGATTCTTGGTGTCATGTGAAATGAAACGTTTAGGCGTTTTACTTTAAGCGCTTAGACGTTTTGTCTGAAATGTCTAAGCGTATAGAATCGAAAAAAAAGAGGGTGCATATGCACCCTCTTTTGCTATCAGAGTTCAGATTTTAAATCTTGATTATTTCTTGAAGTATCTGTTGTACAAACCTTCAAAGCCTTTACCGTGACGAGCTTCGTCTTTAGCCATTTCGTGAACAGTATCGTGGATAGCATCCAAATTCAAAGCTTTAGCGCGAGTAGCGATACGCTTCTTGTCTTCGCATGCGCCACATTCAGCGTTCATACGTTTTTCCAAGTTAGTTTTAGTATCCCATACGCAGTCACCCAGCAATTCTGCAAATTTAGCAGCGTGTTCAGCTTCTTCCCATGCATAGCGTTTGAAAGCTTCAGCAACTTCAGGATAGCCTTCGCGGTCTGCCTGACGGCTCATAGCCAAGTACATACCAACTTCTGTGCATTCGCCCATAAAGTGATTGTTCAAGTCTTTGATCATTTCGTCGTCGCAACCTTTAGCTACACCGATTACGTGTTCGTCAACGAAGTTCAAGCCGCCTTCAGCTTCTTCCATTTCTTTGAATTTTGAAGCAGGAGCTTTACATAATGGACACTTTTCAGGTGCAGTTTCGCCTTCATGAATATAACCACATACAGTACAGATAAATTTTTTCATGTTCTTAAAATTTTAGTTATTAGTAATATCTTTAAGTAAAACTTGTTCAGTTTTTAAAATCTTCTTTTTCTTTGCAAGGCGGACAAATTCCTTTATAATAGCGGTGTGACTCCTCTACAATGAATCCTTCTTGCTCCATGTCTTGTGTTTCTTCATTGCGCGAAAGAAACGGGATGTCATAAATCTTTCCGCATGACTTGCATTGGAAATGGGCATGAATAGAAAGGTCGCCATCAAAGCAGGCATTACGCTCGTCGATAGTCAGCATAACCGCAGCCCCATGTTCAACAAACAACTTTAATGTGTTATATACAGTTGTCTTTGAAAGGGTAGGAATATCTTTGCAGAGAGCCATGTAAATCTCATCAATGCAGGGATGAGTTTTGTGCTTCAGCAGGTAATCCATAATAGCAATGCGTTGTACGGATGGCTTAATGTTATAGCTAATCAAGTATTCGTAAACGTTCATATATTCTTTCAACTCTGTAATTGTTACAAATTTATTTCAAAGGCAAAGGTACAAAGATTTTTCAGAATAACAAGAGAGAAGAAGATTTTTTTTATTTTTTTACTTTTGGTGTTGTCTCGCATTTATTCGTTATTTTTGCAATGATTATTATTTATAATATATAGTAGTATGAAATTTGGCTTTGTGAAAGTGGCGGCAGCTATTCCGGCAGTAAAGGTAGCTGACTGTAAGTTTAATGCACAGCAGGCAGAGAAGCAGATTGTGATAGCCGACGGGAAAGGTGTTCAGATTTTGGTTTTTCCTGAGTTAAATCTGACAGGGTATTCATGTGCCGATCTGTTCGGTCAGCAGATATTGCTTGAAGAAGCAGAGTTTGCCTTGATGCAGATAATGAACAATACGCGGCAGCTTGATATTATCTCGATTGTAGGGATGCCTGTAGTGGTAAACTCTACTTTGATGAATTGTGCGGTGGTATTTCAGCGGGGAAAGATTTTAGGTGTTGTTCCTAAAACTTATCTTCCAAACTATAAGGAGTTTTACGAGCAGCGTTGGTTTACTTCTGCTCTCTCTCATTCCGAAACGACGACTGTACGCTTGTGTGGTCAGTTGGTTCCTGTAAATGCCAATTTGCTGTTTGATACTCCAGATGTTTGCTTTGGGGTGGAAATTTGTGAAGATGTATGGGCTACTATTCCGCCGAGTTCTTCATTGGCTTTGAAAGGAGCAGAAATCATCTTTAATATGTCTGCCGATACAGAAAATATTAGTAAACATCAATACCTGCGTTCGTTGTTGTCACAGCAGTCGGCACGTTGTCTGGCAGGATATGTTTTTGCTTCGTCCGGATTTGGAGAATCAACAACCGATGTGGTGTTTGCCGGGAATGCTCTGATTTATGAAAATGGCTCCTTGCTGGCAGCTTCAGAGCGTTTCTCATTTGAAGAGCAGCTTGTAGCCACAGAGATTGATGTAGAGCGTTTGCGGGGAGAACGTTTGGCCAATACAACCTTTGCAGCGAGTGTTTCTCAGTATGCGCAAATGCCGGCACAGCATGTAGCTACCGAACTGGTTACCGGGCGTGAGTTGACTCTGACACGTGCGGTCGACCCTCATCCTTTTATTCCGGCGAGTGGTAATCTTTTGGATGAACGTTGCGAAGAGATATTCTCTATTCAGGTGGCAGGATTGGCGAAGCGTTTGCTTCATACGAATTGTAATACTGTAGTGGTAGGCATTTCCGGGGGGCTGGACTCTACGCTGGCTTTGCTGGTTTGTGTGAAAACATTCGATAAGTTAGGTCTCTCGCGAAAAGGAATTATAGGTATTACCATGCCGGGATTTGGGACTACAGACCGCACTTATAACAATGCGCTGACTTTAATGAGTTCTTTACAGGTTACTGTGAAGGAAATAAGTATCAAGGATGCTTGTATCCAGCATTTTCAGGATATTGGTCATGATATGTCTGTTCATGATGTTACTTACGAAAACGGACAGGCGCGTGAGCGTACACAAATCTTGATGGATTATGCTAATAAGGTTGGCGGACTGGTAATAGGTACAGGTGATCTTTCTGAACTGGCATTAGGATGGGCTACTTATAATGGTGACCATATGTCAATGTATGGAGTAAATGCCAGTATTCCTAAAACGCTGGTGCGTCATCTCGTAGGTTGGGTGGCACAGACTGGAGTGGATGTTTTGTCACGTAATACTTTACTTGACATTATTGACACACCGATTAGTCCGGAGCTGATACCTGCCGATGAAAACGGAAACATCAGGCAGAAGACGGAAGATCTGGTAGGTCCGTATGAACTTCATGACTTTTTCCTTTACCATTTCCTTCGCTTCGGCTCTCGTCCGGCTAAGATTTTCTATTTAGCAGAAGTCGCTTTTCGCGGAGTCTACGATAGTACTACAATCAAGAAATGGTTAACCAACTTTTGTCGCCGTTTCTTTGCCCAGCAGTTTAAGCGTTCTTGCTTGCCCGATGGTCCTAAGGTGGGGTCTGTTTCTTTGAGTCCCCGTGGCGATTGGCGTATGCCGAGCGATGCAAGTGCAGCTTTATGGCTGAAAGAATGTGAAGAGTTACAGGCTTAAAAGGGGATTACCTGCCTGCTCTTAATTGCGGACAGGCAGGTATTTCCAAATAAATGAGGGGATAAGTTTCCAGAAGAAAACCAAGAGGTGGTAGCGCCAGTCAATGATGATGATGCGCTTCCGCTTTTTTAATGCCCGTATGATATGATGTGCTACGCGCTGTACATCCATTAAGAGAGGGTATTTTTTCCCGTCATTTAAGAGTCCGGTAGCCACAAATCCGGGACGGATATCTGTAAAGTCAATAGAGAGATGCTGTATGTTTGCCAGCTGTTCCAAGGCATCGATATAGGTATTTTGGAAACGTTTTGTAGCAGAATAGGCAGGGGCGATGCCCAGCCCTTTGGTTCCGGCTATGGAACTGATAACCGCGATGTGTCCTTTTCCTTGTTTCTGAAAATAATGAAAGGCGGTAGTGACCATTCGTACAAATCCTGTACCATTGGTTTCTAAAGTATTCAGCTCGATTTCGGGCTTTAAGGTAAAGTTTTGATGACCAATACCCGAACTATGGAAATATAAATCCATTCCTCCCAAATCATTGATAAGCTGAAGAAGTTCTTCTCCTGCATGCGGCAGGCGGATATCAATAATGCGGGTCCAGACACGTTCGGGAGCTTGAGCTTGCAGTATTTGCAGTTCTTTCTCACGGCGGCCGGCTATGCCTAAATGCCACCCTTCGGCAAGCAGCAGGCGTGCTGTTTCGTATCCTATACCGGAGGTGGCTCCCATAATGATGGCCCGTTTGACAGAAGGGGATGATAGTTGATTCATAGATAATATGGAGTTAGTTCTCAATTAGTTGATTGGGTTTTGATAAGAAATAGTTATTTATTGCTGCGAATTTCATATAAAAACTCCTGATGTAAGGGTGCGTTTATTTCACTTCTCTGATAATAAAATCTCCCCATAAGAGGCATTTGTGGGTTTAAAGGCTTCATGCTGGAATCTAATCGGTTACAGAAAGTGATATATGAATGGCTATTGGCACGCGTTCCTGCATCGTCTCGGTAAATCAGCAGATAATGGTTTAAGGGACGGGCATGTATCAGTTGGTTTATCTGCAGGGCTAAACTGCGTGCTTCATCGGTTGAAATCCGGTCGAATAAGTTTGAAAGATTGAAAATTATCAGTTCTGATACGATGGAATGGGTAGACCAGAATTCGGGTCTGACAGTTTGCAGACGTGGGTAAAAATGAGTGTGTACATGGCTGTACGCTTTAGTCTGGAAAAAAGCCTGCGCTGTATGCTCCATCAGTTCCGATGCGAATACGCCTACATAAGAAAGGTCAATATGGGGAAAACGTCGGCACATATCGGTAAAAGCCAATCCTGAAGAACCGGCTTCGTTTGATAAATCGCAGAAAACCATGCGACCTGAAACATTTCGGATAGCATTTCCCAGCCAGGTTCCACACGCCTCGTAAAGAGCTTGGGCTGCAAGATATTGTTTTCGCATATAATAAAAGTTATATTGATAGATGCGCGATGATACAAGTGAATCAGGATTACTGAGGTCCATGCGTCCGTAGCTGATGGATTCTTGGCAAGCTGCCGTTTTTTCAAGCTCTTTTCCGGTTGGGAATAACATATGAAATACTTCGCTGAAATGCTCCGGTAATGTATATATTGGGTCTTGCAAATCCCATTCAGTATCATATGCGGGTATTGTGAATTGCCCCCGGCAGAAGTCCTCAGCCGTTGTTTCAATATAGCCGTTATTCATGCGGATATATTCCATAAGCTTAAAAAAAGTAAGGTTGGCTCCTAAAATTTCGGGGTTCCCGGTAAGGAGTAACTGTTTGCGTGCCCGCGTAATGGCTACATTCAGTTTCCGGTCGATAGTGAATTCTCCTTCTTGGAATGTATTGGCAGTGAGGAAATTCAGTTGACTGAGATTCTGTATAGTAAACGAATAGATGATTACATCTCGCTGACTTCCTTGATAACGCTCTACCGTATCAATGGAAATTTCGGATAACTCTGGAATGCCTGTCAGAGAGATTTCCTTTCGGATCATGGCTATCTGGTTGCGGTAGGGTACGATGACGCCTACCGTTTGATACGGACTAAAATTGCCGTTGGAAAGCCGATAAATACGTTCCAGTAATTTGGCAACAATACGTGCCTCGTTCTGGTTTGTTTTTTCCGACAGGTTCGGATTGTCCGGAGTTTCAGCTGGGATAAACACCATACGCCGCTCTGTTAATAATCGGTCTATATTATCTTGAACTTCACATGTACGGCTGTACGGGTGATCTTCCTCTTGATGAGGAAGAGGGACAGGTTCCAAATGTTCATTATAGTAAAAAGCATTGTTGGGAAATTCAGCAATGGCAGGGTGCATGCGTCCTTGTTTATGCAGGATGCTTCGGAAACGTTCGTTGCTTTGTTTGTAGAGTCGTTCAAAGAGCGAACTTCTGCAATCGTTTAGACCGATGGATTGCAGGAGCGGATCGGTTACAGAGGCTTCTTCTGCGCTTTGCTGTGTAATGGCGGGCAGCTGTTTGTAATCGCCTATCAGGATGAACTTGTCAATCGCATTCTGCGTGTCATGACGTGCAGAAAGAATACCTGTAAGGTCGGGCTCAAGAATCTGTGATGCTTCATCAATGATTGCTAAGTTAAAGTGTTTGAGGTTAAAGAGATGAAGCCGGTTATTGATGGCTGTGGTGGTACCTACAAAGATACGTGTCTGTTCAATTTTTTTGCGGATATCTATGAGCTTAGGGCAATCTTTCAGACTGTTTTTCAGGAGAAAAGGAACGAAACGCTTGTCGCATGACAGCTCATGCCCCATACGGATGAAGGGCGTATGAGTGGCAATACCGGAACTAACCAGCATGTTGCAGATTTCATCGACGGCGCGGTTGGTATACGAGAGTAGTAGCAAAGAGGTGTTTTCTTCGCTGAGAGCTTCTTCTACCATATAGCGTAAGGCACACGAGGTCTTGCCGGTGCCCGGAGGACCGACCAGCAGGAAGTAGTCGTTGGCTTGTTTCTCTTTTAAAATGAGCTCGTCAAAACGTTCTCCATAAGTGCCATTTAATGTCAGTGCTTCATTGTAAGAAGGTGCACGCTGGCCGAGCAGAAGCTCTTTGCGGTCGGCACGTGCTGCAAGAAAGGCGTACAGTCCCCGTATGGCGCTGGTTGCCGAAACATCAGATGCATCATGTTCAATCGCAAAGGTCTGTTCTTCGCTTCCGATAATATCTTTATTCTGCTGTCCGTTGCGTAATAAAATGGTAATTTGTTCTGTCTGAATATCCAGAATATTCCCTTTCATTAAGATTTGTCTTCTCAAGTCAGGATAATCTTGGTAAGTATAGAGGATAATAATATCTCCAGTTCGGAAGTTTGGAAGAAAATCTTCGCCTTGCTGTGGAATTTTTAATTCAATAATGTCATATCCTTTTTCCGGACTACTTTTTTGCTTATTACTTATGGTTAATCCGAGCAAGATATTTCCTGCTTCTATCTTTTCATTGAGAGGGGTATGCCAAGTGCCGGCAAATCCTCTTGCCGCATCGTTTCGTCCTCCGGTTTTGTTGAGCAGCTGTTCTTTAGAGATAAAAGTAAAGAAACGCTGGAAGTAAGCTCGCTCTAAGGGAGTACATCGTTTCAGCGTATCAATTGTTTTTTGCAGTTCGGGCTCTTGAAAGTCAGTCCATAGTTTGTTATGCACTTGAAACTCATTCAACAAATCTGTAGAAAGAGTTTCAGTGAAAGATGCAATGGCACCTTCGCTGAGAGCTATTTCATTGCTTACGATGGCATTGCGTAATTGAATACATTTGCGGAACAAACTTTCATTGAAGTGCTCAATCATGAGACCGTCTGTATATTTTGAATAAAGCAGAAGCGTCTGTAAGTCTTGGGTTTCCTTTCCAAAGTTATATGCCAATACACCCTGGTATAGCATCATCTGGATGAAATGCTCCTCACGGTGGCGGCGATTACGCTCATCTCGTTTTCCGGCTTTTTGTTCAATGAGTACACTAAAGTCTTTTTGGAGCATATCCACACGCCCCTGTAATCCTAACTGTTCGCATATAAACGAGGCTTCAAGCAGGTTTTTTTTCTTGTCGAACTTTTGGATGTTATGAGGAAGAATGTCATGAATAAAGTTTCGGATATGAGTCATCTGTATTTGTGCCTGTGAATGAAAATTAACTGGCAACTGACAGGTGCAGAATTCAAGAGCATAGGCAGCAAAAAACTTTTTGATGGATTGTACATAAGTTACGGGCTCGTTGCTTCGTTCGTTTATATAATCATCAAGGAACTGGCTGGCAAGATTACCCAGCAGGATAGGGGCTGTATTGGGCTTGGGTTTCAGCTTGTTGATGAAATAGTTGAGCGGGCTGTGTCCATATTCTCGGAAACAGGCAGCCAGTGAACTGATGTCAATGAGGTAATCTGGGTTGGTGATGATAAATAAAGGAATGTAATGATTATTTTCATCAATGTTGACTTCAAGCAAATTGATAGGTAAGTTCTCGGTCAATAGTTCTTTTATGTAGAGCAAATCTCCGTTATATCCTCCTTTGCCGTAGTCTATAATGATAAAAGGGTCGTTATCGCAATCGGTCGCTGCGAAGATATGTGTATCATCCCAACTACTTACAGACGCTCTGAGGTAGGGAATACGTGAGCGTGTGGTTCCGGCATACGGGCGGTTGGAATGTGGAATTTCGGGAAGAATGGATGCAGGAATATCTTCTTTGAAGCCTAATGAAATAAAACGGACCAATGCACGTAAGTCATATAGATATTCTTCCATATCAGGACAGAAGTCATTTCGCATTGCCTTATTGCAATTGCGCCGCATGGTTTGGATGGCATATCGGTCTGACGGATTCATTTTTGCCTCCTTACATGCATAGTCTAACCGTGAAAACAGGTTGGCAAATGAAAGCGTAACATGGGTGGTCAGTTCATAGCAGGCTTGTTCAAGCACCTTGTGAAGCAGAATGTATTTGGCTCTTATGTTTTTTAGGGAGGCAGTAGGCTTGTGATGGATTTTTTCAATCTGTCTGAATAAGTCAAATGACTGGAGCTGAATTCGATTGTTTGCAGAAGGAATCATATTATCGTTATGTCTTGAGAAAAGCAGAAAGGCATATAGCGGAAAATCTGATAAACACCGGTTGATGATTATCAGATTTTCATATTGGAGATTAGACTAAAATCGTTATGTGTTATTTTTTCTGTTCATTTGGTCCCTCAGATTCTGGCGTTGGAGGTACTATTTTTAAGATGCATACCGCTTTGGTCAAGTTAGGGTATGTTGTCTTATAAACAGATGTAACATCTTCTTGTAACTCCATGGCAGTGATTACATCTTCCGGGGTTCGGGTAGTATATAAATCATAGTTACGTTGGATATTTCCCAGTGTCATGGAAAATTGAGTAAACGATTGCCCTTCGTGTCCTTGCCACTCATCCCCTTGTATGAAAGTTCCTTTTATTCCTTGAGGAGTGATAACTACTTCTCCTGCCGATTTGTCATCTTCTGTGTAGGTTAGAATATATTGGCTCCCAATGCCGACCTGCGCATTATTTATAATCGCCTTTTTTATTTTTTGCGCGTCTTCCAGCGTCAGGGAATTGCCCTGCACTGAAGCTTCTATGCCGGAAACTTCAAAAATTTGTTTGCGGTATTCAATATCAACAATTAAAATATACCTGTTCCTGCTCCGGTCGGTTATAATAATGTCACCGGAGTCGGGTATTTGAGAAACTGGGAGTATGGTAAGCGTATCTCCGTCATAATGAAAATTTACAACGTTCTTGTTGGCTGCTTTGATGTGATAATCACCACTTCCTCCATGAATGGTGAATGATTCTCCTTTGCTGAACGGAGTGATTGACAAATGATTATTGGGGTCAATAGGCATCTCTCCATTTTCTTCGGCGTATGCCAAGGTGATAGGTGAATAGTTTTCATCGCTGCATGAACTTATGGCAAAACAAGCCCATGTAAATAAGCCTGCTGTTAAATATCTTATATTCATTTGTCTGATTTGTTATTGTTAATCGCTTCAAATATACGATATTTTTTTGATTTTTCAAGCTTTTAGTGGTTAAACGAGATTCGTAAGGAAGGCGGAATTTGTCGTTCTTTTTTCTGATACCTATGTGTATGGATAACAATAAAGGCATCAAATAACAAGAAAAATGTTATTAGATGCCTTTATTGTTTTTTTGAATTGTATGTTTCAGTTCATGCTTCATCAGAGAAAACTTCATCCTCTTCGTCATCGAAGTCGAAATCAAAGTCATCTGTAAATTCGGGCATGAAAAATTCATCAAGGTCTCGGCGGTCTTTTTTGGTGGGACGTCCGGTTCCGCGGGCGCGATCCACAAATCCGCTGATTTTACTCATTTCCAGCAGTTCATACTGGTCGGGAGTTGTTACGTTTTCCATAACTTCAGGAACCAACTTGGCACCAACTCGTTTTTCAATAGCTTGTAAAACCTTGAAAGAATACGTAATCGGGGACTTCTTGACCTGAATTACATCACCCGGTTTCACCGTCCGTGCTGGTTTGGCTTGCGCTCCGTTAATCGAGACCCTTCCTTTCTTGCAGGCTTCAGCCGCAATGGTGCGTGTCTTGTAGATACGAACCGCCCACATCCATTTGTCAATTCTTGCTTCAGGCATAATTTATTTGTTATTGAATTGGTTCATCGTTATGTTAAGACCTGCCAGACAGAAACTTTTGATGATGTTTGTAGCCATTTCTATGCGCTCTGGCATAAGCTGCATATCAGCTTCATCGAAATGTCCCAAAACAAAATCAATTTGTCCGCCTTTGGGAAAATCATTGCCGATACCAAAACGAAGGCGCGCATAATTTTGTGTTCCTAAGGTTGCAGCAATGTGCTTTAATCCATTGTGTCCAGCGTCACTGCCTTTACCTTTCAGGCGTAAGCTGCCAAAGGGGAGAGCGAGGTCATCCACAATGATCAGTACATTTTCCAGTGGAATTTTTTCTTGTTGCATCCAATAGCGTACGGCATTCCCACTTAAATTCATATAAGTAGATGGCTTTAGCAGGATTAGCTGTCTTCCTTTTACAGATAAAGAGGCGGTTGCTCCATAACGTCCGTCTTTAAAAACAATATTGGACGCCTTTGCAAGGGCGTCCAATACCATAAATCCTATATTATGACGGGTATTCCGGTATTCTTCACCGATATTCCCCAGTCCTACAATCAAATATTTCATTGAAGGGATTTGTGTGTTGTAGAGTTACTGACTTGATTATTTACCTGCAGCAGCTTGAGCACCACGAGCAGCACGAGTCAATTTAACTGCACATACTACAGCTTCTTTTGCGTTCAGGATTTCCAGACCTTCGTAGTTCAACTCGCCCACTTTGATAGTTTTTCCAAGACCCAAGCTAGTAACGTTTACAATCAAACGTTCAGGGATAGCGCTATATAAAGCTTTCACTTTCAGTTTACGCATTTGCAGAGCCAATTTACCACCGGCTTTAACACCTTCAGCCAAACCTTCCATCTGAACAGGCACTTCCATTACGATTGGGTTTTCTTCGTTAATCTGCAGGAAGTCTACGTGCAAGATTGCGTCAGTTACAGGGTGGAACTGAATGTCTTTCATGATAGCGTTTACAACTTTGCCGTCGATGTTCAAATCTACAACGTAGATGTGCGGTGTGTATACCAATTTACGCAAGCCATCTACAGTTACGGTGAAGTGAGTTGCAACTTGGTTGCCGTTTTCGTCTTTCTGCATTCCGTACAATACACAAGGAACGCTGTTGTTTTTACGCAAGCTGTGAGTAGCTTTTTTTCCGGTTTCAGTTCTCAAAGAACCTACGATTTCAATTGATTTCATTTCTTTTAAATTTTTGTGTTACTCTAAATTAAGTATATTCTTTTTGCTTAATTCGCCATCACACGATGTGGTATATCACACGATGAGCTTAAAAAAAGCGCTGCAAAGGTAGGTAATTTCTTTTATTTTACCAAATTACTTTATTAGAAATCAATGTCTATCTTTATTTCATCCGTTTTTAATGGAGTTTCTTCTCGGTTTGTTACAAAGTTTCTTCCGTCTTTGGTATATTCTTCCGGGGAGTTTTCTTTTATATATTGTATGGCTTGCTGTAGTCCGTTTGCGAATTTTTCAAAATCTTCTTTATATAAAAAGATTTTGTGTTTTTCAAAGCTGACCTGTGAATCATTTCCTTCTTCCGATATGATTTTTTTACTTTCGGTAATGGCAAGATACATTTCATTTTTCCGGCTCTTCTTGACATCAAGGTAGTAAATGCGTTTGCCTGCTTTTATCGCTTTTGAAAAGATAATTTCTTTGTCGTTTTCTAAATGATTTTTCTTTGTCTGCTCTTCCATAATCTCTATTGCTTTGTAGTCTTTAATGAAATTGAAATTAAATATACGCCTCAAATTTGCCTATTTTTTTTGAATGAGCAAAAGAAACGGCAAAAGAAAATGCTAAGTTTTTTAGAGGGGCTTTACTTGTTGGGGTAAAATTATGTTTGAAACATTGGTTTGGGACTTTAATAAGATAGGGCAGATGGAAGATGTATGACACGAAAGCCAGATGAAAATGAAAGAAAGATGGTTGTTTGTTGGCTTAACTGGAGTGCTATTCGAAAAATAGTATAAAAATAGAGAAAAAAGCATCGTTACATGTAGTATATATAAATGATTTTTCTTATTTTTGCACCGCAAATTTATGTTATAATTACAGATATGATAAACAGAGTTCTTATTCGTCTTAAGATAGTTCAGATAATCTATGCTTATTATCAGAACGGTGGAAAAAATTTGGATACTGCAGAAAAAGAGTTGTTCTTCAGCTTGTCCAAGGCATACGATTTATATAACTATCTGCTCCTTCTGATGGTTGAGATAACCAAGTATGCAAGTAAACGCATTGATGCAGGAAAAAACAAACTTGCTCCGACAAAAGAAGAATTGTCTCCTAATACTAAATTTATAGATAATCGTTTCATCGCGCAACTGGAAATAAATACCCAGCTCAATGAGTTCGCTTCTACACAGAAGAAAACATGGGAAAACGAACCGGAAATCATAAAGTCTCTTTGCGAACAGATTATGCAGAGTGATATTTACAAAGAATATATGGCGAGTGAAACTTCTTCTTATGAGGAAGATCGTGAGTTGTGGAGAAAACTTTACAAAAAGATTGTGTTTAATAACGTAGCGTTGGATGAGGTTCTGGAAGAGCAAAGTCTGTATTGGAACGACGATAAAGAAATCGTAGATACTTTTGTTTTGAAAACCATCAAACGCTTTACTCCTGAGACCGGCGAGAAACAAGAGTTGCTTCCGGAATTTAAAGATGAAGAAGATCAAGACTTTGCTCGTCGCTTGTTCCGTCGTTCTATATTGAATGCAGATTATTATCGTCATTTAATCAGTGAAAATTCCAGAAACTGGGATTTGAGTCGTGTGGCTGTGATGGATGTTGTGATTATGCAGATAGCATTGGCTGAAATTTTAAGCTTTCCGAACATTCCGGTTAACGTGTCGCTGAATGAATACGTTGAAATAGCTAAATTATATAGTACTCCTAAGAGTGGAGGTTTTATTAATGGAACATTAGATGGAATTGTTAATCAATTAAAAAAGGAAAACAAGTTGACTAAAAATTAATATCTTTGTCTCATTAAGTATTAATCAAATTTAAGAATTAACGTATGAATTTATTGACTGTGTTTTTGCAGGCTCAGGGTGGAGCAGACTACTCTTTCCTGGTAATGATGGTGCTGATTTTTGCTATCATGTACTTCTTTATGATTCGTCCTCAGAATAAGAAGCAGAAAGAAATAGCTAATTTCCGTAAAAATTTGGAAGTAGGCCAGATGGTTATTACTGCTGGTGGTATTTATGGAAAGATCAAGGAAATAGAAGATAATGCTGTTGTGGTTGAGATTGCATCAAGCGTAAAAATCAAAGTAGATAAGAACTCAATCTACCCAGATGCTCAAGCTAATCAAACTAAATAAAACGTATGATTATGTTCGATAGAAAGAACATAAAAAGATCTTATTTGATAGGAATCCGGAAAATCAGAAATTTTCTGCTCAGTGATAAGAGCAGGGAATTTTTGGTTTTCTTGTTTTTTGTGTTCGTCTCTTTTTGCTTTTGGTTATTACAGACTCTGAATGATACGTATCAAACAGAGTTTAAAATGCCGGTTCGTTTGCGTAATATTCCTAAGGAAGTGGTTGTAACTTCTGAGCTTCCTGATGATATACGGGTGAGCGTGGAAGATCGGGGAACTGTATTGCTTAATTATATGTTAGGAAAAACCTTTTTTCCTGTATCCTTTGATTTTCAAGACTATCAAGGAATGGGAGAACATGTGCTCATTTCGCCTTCGGATGTAATTAAGAAGGTATCAGCCCAGCTGAATACTACAACTAAGCTTCTGTCTGTACACCCTGATACGCTCGATTTTATTTATACGCAGGGAAAAGCAAAGAAGATACCTGTGGCGGTTAGTGGACAGATTACTGCAGGCCGTCAGTATTATATTTCAAATATCAAGCTTTTTCCCGACTCAGTCATGGTCTATGCTCCCGATGAGGTATTGAATTCGTTGACAACGATTTATACGCAGCCTTTAGCTCAGGAGAATATTACAGATACGGTAAAGACATCTGTTCGTCTGCAGAAGATAAAAGGGGCGAAGTTTTCTCCTTCCTCAGCCGATGTGACGGTATGTGTAGATATGTATTCAGAAAAAACCTTGGAGATTCCGGTTGTCGGACTTGGCTTTCCGGATGGAAAGGTTTTGCGGACTTTCCCCTCAAAGGTGCAGGTCACTTTTCAGGTGGGTTTAAAAGATTTTAAATCAGTTACAGAGAAAGATTTTTTTATAGCTGTTTCTTATGAAGACCTGAAGAATAGCAAAAGCGATAAGACAAAGGTCACTCTTCGTAGTACTCCTGACTGTGTAAGCCATGTACGCATCCTGCCCAATGCAGTAGATTTTCTGATAGAACAACAAACTGTTGAAGTAAATATGCAGTAAAGATGATAAAAATAGGTATTACCGGAGGCATAGGTAGTGGTAAATCTTATGTGTCTTGTCTCCTGAAAGAAATGGGGGTTGACGTTTATGATACAGATAGTCGGGCTAAGCAACTGACTCTCTCTCATCCTTCAATCCGTAAAGGGTTGATAGACTTGTTGGGTGAGGAGGTTTATCATGGTGATTGCTTGAATCGTGCCTTAATGGCAGATTATTTATTTGCCAGTCCCGAAAATGCGAAACATATCAATGCGTTGATTCATCCTCGTGTATACGATGATTTCTGTAAATGGGCAGAAGATTACCGGAAGAGGGGAAAGAATATCGTAGCCATGGAGTGTGCTATTCTCTTTGAAGCAGGATTTGAGCATGCGGTTGATGTCATTTGGATGGTTTCAGCCCCTATAGAAGTGCGCTTACATCGGGCTATGGCGCGTGATCATGCATCAGAGGAACAAATTCGTGCACGGATAACGGCCCAGATGGACGATCGGGATAAATGTGAGCGGGCTGATTTTGTAATTATCAATGATGGAATCTGTGAGGTGAAGCCTCAGTTGGAAAAATTGCTCCAGCAGTTGGAAGAGAGAAAACATTTCTGATAGTTTGTGTATGTCATTGTTGAATTGTATTTTTGTTCTCTGAATTATTAACTCAAATTTAATAAACTTATTATGTTGAAAACTGTTTTAGCTATTTCGGGTAAACCGGGATTGTACAAGTTGATTTCTCAGGCAAAAAATATGTTGATTGTTGAAGCAGTCAGTGCTGATAAGAAACGTATGCCGATTTATGCAAGCGATAAAGTAATTTCACTGGGTGATATTGCCATGTATACAGATGCCGATGAAGTTCCTTTGGCTGAAGTTTTGGAGGGTGTGAAAGCAAAGGAAAACGGAAATGTAGCGTCTTTAGATTATAAGAAAGCTTCAGTAGAAGAATTGCATGCGTTTATGGCAGAAGTATTGCCTAACTATGACCGCGACCGTGTACATAACGGAGATATTAAAAAACTTATCCAATGGTATAATTTACTAATATCTAACGGTATAACTGAATTTGTAGAAAAAACGGAAGAACCTGAAGCTTGATATACGAGTTCGATATAGTGTGCAGAAATAACTCAGGTCTGCACGCCCGGAAGTTTTTGGAAATTGCCATTTCTTGTTGAATAAAATCAGCAGGAAGTGGCAATTCCCTTTTGTTGTCTGTTGCCTCCTGTATTTGCAGGAAGACGCAGAAAATAGGCAAAAGTATTTGTTGATGAATAGTAGTGAAACCGAAGGGTAAGGTATAGGCAACTTATTTTTTCGATTCAGACCGGAATAGAGTAAGTGCTGTTACGTTACATGCAGGTAACTACTCTTATGTTTTGTTTTCAGTGAATCGCAGGAGGGCTGTAACGGCAAACGTTACTGCGGTGCATGCGACAATCCAAATAAAGAAATGCTGATAACCTAAAGTGGTCTGAATCCATCCGGCAACCATTTCTGGAATCATCATGCCTAAGGCCATGAATGCCGTACAGATGGCATAATGGACCGTTTTGTGGGGACCTTCCGAAAATGGAATCAGATAAGTATATATGCGGTAAAGCCAAATCCGTAGCCGAATTGCTCAATGAAGATGCAACTGTTCACTGTTTGAACCCGATTGCGCACCGGGATAATGACAGATGCTTCATAGGCAAAGTGCCCCTCCGTCAATGAAATTTTACTTTGTGCAGGAGGTAAGTAAGCTCCGAGCATACACCATTCCACATTGCGGATTATCCAGATAGTCACACATACGCTCCAGTGCCAAATATCCTAACTCTAACGGCAGAACGAGTTGCCGCAGGAGTGCTTAAATGTTCTTTTAGTAGGAAAATGTGACCGGTTTGTAAACATGCCTGTAATTCTGAAATATTGTTATCTGATTGGGTATCACTTCTGTAAGGGAGGAAGCAGGTAATATTTTTGTTCATGTTAAATGCAATTATACAGATAAAGATAGGCAATATATCTTATTTTTTGCCTAACTTTGTACCCTAATTATATATCTGAAACTAATAAAAGACGCTATATGGCAAAGACTCCTTTACTGGGGAAGACTTTAGATGAACTTAAGATAATTGTACAGAGCTTAGGTATGCCTAAATTTACTGCAGGGCAAATAGCCGGGTGGCTGTACGATAAGAAAGTTGCATCGGTTGATGAAATGACAAATTTGTCATTGAAAAATAGAGAGTTACTCAAGGAACATTATGAAGTGGGGGCTACTGCTCCGGTTCATGAAATGCGTTCGGTAGATGGTACGGTTAAATATTTGTTTTGCACTCCGGAAGGAGATTATATAGAGTCGGTTTATATTCCCGATAATGACCGGGCAACCTTGTGTGTGTCTTCACAGGTGGGCTGTAAAATGAACTGCAAATTCTGTATGACAGGCAAGCAGGGGTATACCACCAGTTTGACGGCTTCTCAAATATTGAATCAAATATACTCTATACCAGAACGGGATACGCTGACCAATGTGGTATTTATGGGGATGGGAGAACCGTTTGACAATCTCGATGAAGTGCTTCGTGCGTTAGAGATATTAACCTCTGATTACGGTTATAAGTGGAGTCCGAAGCGCATTACGGTTTCTACGGTAGGGCTGAAAAAAGGGCTGACCCGCTTTTTGGAGGAAAGTGATTGTCACTTGGCAATCAGCTTGCATTCACCTTTCCCTGCCCAGCGCCGTGAATTGATGCCTGCCGAAAAAGCATTCTCAATCACCGAAATGGTAGAAATACTTCACCGTTATGATTTCAGCAAGCAGCGACGCTTGTCGTTTGAGTATATCGTGTTTAAAGGAGTGAATGACAGTCTTGTCTATGCTAAAGAACTGATTAAGTTATTGCGCGGGTTAGACTGCCGTATCAATTTGATTCGTTTTCATGCCATCCCGAATGTGGATTTGGAAGGTACAGACATGGAATCGATGGTTGCCTTCCGTGATTACCTGACAAACCATGGCTTATTTGCCACCATCCGTGCTTCGCGTGGAGAGGATATTTTTGCTGCATGTGGCATGTTGTCAACAGCAAAGCAGCAGGCAGAAAAGAATAAAGAAACCATTTAATACAAAGAAGAATATGAAGCGATTTACTTTTTATTTGGGCTTGGCATCTCTGATGATGCTATTGCTGGCCTCTTGTCGCAATGGAGGAAAGAGTCTGATGACTCCTGTATCCAGCGGACGTCCGTATGAAGTTTTGGTTGTGGCCGATGATAACTGCTGGATGAGTCCGGACAGTGCACTCTTTCATGTATTGGATACAGATGTTCCAGGACTGCCTCAAGCCGAACGCTCTTTCCGTATTTCCCGGGTTCGTCCCAACTTTTATGACCGCAGCATGCGTTTGTTCCGTAATATCATTATTGTAGATATGCAGGATATTTATACGCAGACCAAATTTAAATATACACGTGATGCTTATGCGTCACCACAAATGATTATGACGATTCAGACTCCCAATCAAAAGGATTTTGCGGAGTACGTATCAAAACATGGTCAGGTTATCATTGATTTCTTTACCCGTGCAGAAATGAACCGTGAGGTTAAATTGCTGGAAAAGAAACACAATGAAACGCTCGCAACGAAGGTGGCCAGCATGTTTGATTGTACTATATGGATGCCTGTTGAAATGGAGTCGTATAAGCAGGGGAAAGATTTCCTTTGGGCGTCTACCAATCAGAATGATATGAACTTTGTCATGTACTCTTATCCTTATACAGATAAAAATACATTCACGAAGGATTATTTTATTCACAAGCGAGATTCAGTCATGAAAATCAACTTGCCGGGAGCTCGTGAAGGAATGTATATGGAAACAGCCGATCCTGCATTTGTAACTGTGCGTGACATTGCGGTGAAAGGCGATTATGCGTTCGAGGTACGTGGCTTATGGGAAATGAAGAACGATGCCATGGGCGGTCCGTTTGTTTCGCATGCACGTGTTGATCAGGCAAACGGTCGTGTTATTGTTGTGGAGGGATTTGTATATAATCCGGGCAAGCTGAAGCGAGACCAGATACGTAAGTTGAATGCTGCACTTTATACTTTACAATTACCCAGTGAAAAAGGCACTCCTGAAATTCCGGTAGATGAATCGGTCGCAGAAGAAAAGATAGAAAAACAAGCAGAGCAAAAATAATTATGGAAGAACGTAAAATAAGAGTGGGAATCACCCACGGAGATATAAATGGAATCGGTTATGAAGTAATCTTGAAAGCCTTTTCCGACCCTACTATGTTGGAACTTTGTACCCCCGTTGTTTATGGTTCGCCCAAGGTGGCTGCTTATCACCGTAAGGCCATGGATATTCAGACCAATTTCAGCATCATAAATGCAGCATCCGAGATACAAGACGGACGGTTGAATATTATGAACTGTATCGATGATGAGCTGAAAGTAGAGTTGACCAAACCCACGCCGGAGGCGGGACAAGCTGCATTGGCAGCATTGGAGAGAGCAATGGGCGATTATCAGGAGGGATTATTTGATGTGCTGGTCACTGCTCCCATCAATAAACATACCATTCAGTCGGACACCTTTCATTTTCCCGGACACACTGAATACATCGAACAGCGGGTAGGTGAGGGACAGAAAGCACTGATGATTTTGCTGAAAAACGATTTTCGTGTAGCGTTGGTAACCGGTCATTTGCCGGTAAGCGAAATTGCCCACGAGTTAAGCAAAGAACTGATTCAGGAAAAGATGGCCATTTTCCATCGCTCCTTGAAATATGATTTCGGTATAGACAGTCCTCGTATTGCAGTATTCTCTTTAAATCCCCATGCCGGCGATAATGGATTGCTGGGTAAAGAAGAACAGAATATCATTATTCCGGCTATTAAAGAGATGACAGCCAAGGGTATTCAGTGTTTTGGACCTTATCCGGCAGACGGATTCATGGGTTCCGGTAACTACACGCATTTTGATGGTATCTTAGCCATGTATCATGATCAGGGACTGGCTCCGTTCAAGGCACTTGCTATGGATGAAGGAGTAAACTTTACAGCCGGATTACCTATTGTCCGCACTTCTCCGGCTCACGGAACTGCTTACGACATTGCAGGAAAAGGGATTGCTTCAGAGGATTCATTCCGCCAAGCTGTTTATGTGGCTATCGATGTGTTCCGCAACCGTTGCATGGAGCGTGAAATCAGTGCCCGTCCGTTGCGTAAACAATATTATGAAAAACGGGACGACAGCGATAAGCTGAAACTGGACAGTGTAGAAGATTAATATACAAAACAAGTGAGCTGGTAAGCTTGTAAGTTCTTGAGTTGAGTGAAACGAGAACCTACAAGCTTCAGACTTACAGATTTTAAAACAAAATACTTAGATATGAAATTTGCAATCATTTCGGCCGGAGAAGGTTCCCGACTTTCTCAGGAAGGTGTTCAATTGCCCAAACCTTTGGTTCAGTTAAATGGGGTAGCTATGATTGACCGCCTGATTGACATCTTTGCTAAAAACGGTGCCGAACAAGTGGTGGTAATCATTAATAATGAGGTGCCGCAGACCAAAGAACATCTGGCAAAACTGAAAGAAAACTCACCTGTCCCTTTGGAGGTGATCGTAAAAACTACTCCCAGTTCGATGCACAGCTTTTATGAGTTAAGTCCTTACTTGAAAGACGACAAATTCTGTCTGACCACGGTTGACACCATTTTCCGTGAGGATGAATTTACCGCTTTTATTGAATCATTTAAGGCTTCCGATAAAGACGGGATGATGGCTGTAACCGATTATATTGATGACGAGAAGCCGTTGTATATCTCTACAGGTAAAGATTTAGATATTACAGGCTTTCATGATTCGGCAACAGCCGATTGCCGTTATATTTCGGGAGGAATTTATTGCTTGTCTCCCAAGGCAATAGATACCTTGCAGCGATGCATGGATGGAGGTATGTCGCGGATGCGTAATTTCCAACGGCAGTTGGTGGCAGATGGTTTGAAACTGAAAGCATATCCGTTCTCAAAGATTCTGGATGTTGATCATGCCAGTGATATAGTAAAGGCAGAGGCTTTTTTAAATCATAAAGAATAAGTTTTTCAGTTTTTTGAGTTTGTAAGTTTACTGTAATCTGAAACGGCAGACTCAAGAACCTATGAGTTGAAAGACTAAATACGTAAAGGTTAAATTAAGAAATGTTTATAACAGAAAAAGAGATTCGGGTGATAGGAGTTAGCAGAGGCAATGAATACTCACCGAATCATGTAGGAAATGATGCTGCAATCTTTCGTATTGTAGCCGAAAACTTAGAGAAGAGAGGATGCAAGGTTGCTCTTTACCCGGAAAAAGAGTTTGTAGAAAGAAACGTGGAAGGAGATGTGGTTTTTGATATGGCTCGTGACCGGGCTACCATCAACCGTTTAAAAGAATTAGAAGATAGAGGTGCATTGGTTGTAAATTCGGCTTATGGTATTGATAATTGTGTGCGCAAGGCGATGACAGAGCTGCTGATAGCTAATCATGTGCCCCATCCGCGCAGCTTTATTGTTCCTACCGACGGAGCATTTACGGTTGATGTTTTTCCCTGCTGGATAAAGAGAGGAAATTCTCATGCGATGGTGAAAGAAGATGTAGTGTATGTAGAATGCAAGGAGGAGGCTGAATGTGTGTTGGCCGATTTCAGAAAACGAGGAATTCCAGAAGCTGTAGTCAATGAGCACTTGGTAGGCGATCTGGTGAAGTTTTACGGTGTTCTGGGAACTGATTTCTTTTATACCTTTTATCCTACAGAGCAGTCGCACAGTAAGTTTGGCTTAGAAGCTATCAACGGGGAAACAAGAGGGTTTCCTTTCGATGTGAAAAAACTCCAGACATACAGCAATCAGGCTGCCGAAGCTCTGAATGTTCCCATATATGGAGGCGACTGTGTGGTTTCTGCAACTGGAGAAATCAAGATTATCGATTTCAATGACTGGCCAAGCTTTGCACGTTGCCGGGAAGAAGCCGGTCCGAAAATCGCAGAATGTATTTATAATTGTATTATCAATAAACTGAAACAACAAAATGACTGAGAAAAAGAAGGGAATGGAAGCTTCTTTTAAGTCGATGGACACAGAAGAGTTTCTGGATATCTATTTTAATCGCCCGATAGGTTACGCTTGGGCCTTGTTTTTTAATAAATTTGGAGTACACCCCAATGTGGTGACTATTCTTTCTATCATCTTAGGGATAGCTGCAGGGATTATGTTCTATTTTCCGGATATGAAGCATACCCTTATCGGTATCTTTTTGCTGATGTGGGCTAATCATTACGACAGCTGTGACGGTCAGTTGGCACGACTTACCGGAAAGAAAACACGTTGGGGACGTATGCTGGACGGATTTGCCGGCGATTTATGGTTCTTCACCATTTATGCGGCCATCTGCTTGCGCTTGATGAACCAACCCTTGCCTTTGGGGATCGGTGCGGAAAGCGGCATGACCTGGAGCATTTATATCTGGATATTGGCCATTTTCTCCGGAACCGTTTGTCATAGCAAACAATGTACTTTAGCCGATTATTACCGTAATATCCATCTGTTCTTCCTGAAAGGAAAAGCAGGAAGCGAACTGGATAATTTCAAGCAGCAGCGTGAAATATTTTATAGTCTGCCTTGGAAAGGTAATTTCTGGTGGAAGGCTTTCCTGTATTTCTATGGCAATTACACGCGTCAACAAGAAGGAATGACCCCCAATTTTCAGCGTTTCTATGCCTTGGTTCAGCAGAAATATGGCGACAATATCCCGCAGTCATTGCGCGATGAATTTCGTTCGTTGAGTCTTCCGCTGATGAAATACACGAATATTCTTACCTTTAATACACGTGCCATAGCCTTGTATATCAGTTTGCTTATAGGAGAACCTTGGCTGTATTTTGTATTTGAAATTGTGGTAATGACAGCCTTATTCGTTTATATGCGTCATCGTCATGAGCATATTTGCGCCAGCCTTTACCAAAAATACGTTGCCTGATGAAAGAAAAGTTTAGAAACATATTTTGGTTCTTTGGTATCTTTGCCATCGTGGTCATGCTGTTTACTTTCGACATGGATTATGAAGAACTTTGGCAGAATCTGCGGAAGGCCGGTATCTGGTTTCCGGCTGTTATTCTGTTATGGGTATTCATCTACTGTCTGAATGCGTGGTCTTGGTTTATCATTATTCGCGACGGAAAACATGCTAAGATTCCGTTCTGGAAAGTTTATAAGTTGACCATATCGGGTTTTGCCTTGAATTACGCCACTCCGGTTGGACTGATGGGAGGAGAGCCATACCGTATCATGGAGCTCACGCCTTATGTGGGAGCGAGCAAAGCCACTTCATCGGTTATCCTTTACGTGATGATGCATATTTTCTCCCACTTCTGTTTCTGGCTGGCATCTGCCATTCTTTATGTACTGGTTGAACCCATGAACTGGGGGATGGGCATTGTGCTTTCTGTTGTGGTAGCAGCCTGTTTACTTGCCATCTATTTTTTTGTGAAAGGATACAGAAACGGTATGGCAGTGCGCAGCCTGCGTATCTTGGGGCATGTTCCGTTTGTGAAGAAATGGGCACAACGTTTTGCGGTTGAGAAGAAAGAGTCACTGGAACGGGTCGATGCGCAGATTGCCGAACTGCATAGACAGCGTAAGACTACTTTTTATGCCTCTCTGGGGTTGGAGTTTGCAGCACGTGTGGTGGGCTGTCTGGAAGTTTATTTCATCCTGAACATTCTGACTAGCGATGTCAGCTTCCTGGCATGTATCCTGATTATGGCGTTTACTTCTCTGTTTGCCAACCTGTTCTTTTTTTCACCCATGCAGCTCGGAGCGCGTGAAGGAGGATTTGCATTGGCTACCGGAGGGTTGGCCATTCCCAGTGCTTTTGGCATTTATACCGGACTGATAACCCGTGTACGTGAATTAATTTGGATTGTAATTGGAGTCTTGCTGATGAAAGTAGGCAACGGCACCGGAAATATAGAGAAACATGAATAAACTGACAGATATAAAAGGAGTAATCTTTGATTACGGAGGTACGATTGACACCAACAGCCGTCATTGGGCGAGTGTGTTATGGGAAAAATATGTGGAATTTCAAGTTCCGGTAGATAATGAAAGCTTCCGGGAAGCCTATGTGCATGGCGAACGTACGCTGGCACGGTTTCCATTGGTAAAGCCGGATCATAACTTTCACGATGTGTTGCGTATCAAGACTGATATTCAGATTAACTATCTGGTAGAGCAGGGTAAACTGAATAAGCAGCAGGCTGAAACAGAAGCGTATGCCGTTAAGGTGGCCGACGCATGTTATCAGTATGTGCTGGATGTTTTGCAGCGTACTCGTCCGGTAGTAAAGGAACTGGCTGAACACTATAAACTGGTTCTGGTATCAAACTTTTACGGAAATATTCAGACCATCTTGAAAGATTTCGGTTTGTTTGATTTCTTTTCCGATATTGTAGAATCGTCGGTAGTGGGGGTGCGTAAGCCCGACCCCGCAATATATCGCTTGGGAGTGGAAGCCATGGGACTTCCTGCTGCAAATGTATTGGTGGTAGGCGACTCCTTCTCGAAAGATGTAGTGCCGGCAAAAACTGTAGGCTGCAAAGTGGCATGGCTGAAAGGAGAAGGCTGGGGAAATGAAACCATTGATGAGACTCTTCCCGATTTGATTCTGACCGATTTGCCCGACTTGCTGCCTTGTCTATTGTAAAACCTGTAAACATACGAATTTAAAAAGATGGAAAAACAACGAGTTGCTTTAGTTGAAAAGCAATATATTATACCTTTCGTGTTACTGACCTCCCTCTTCTTTCTGTGGGGGGGTGCACATGCCATTTTAGATGTATTAAATAAACATTTCCAGGAACTGCTTGCCATAACGAAGGCACACTCTGCCCTGATTCAGGTAACCATGTATATGGGCTATTTTGTAATGGCGATTCCTGCCGGACTTTTCATTAACCGTTACGGCTACCGCCGGGGAGTGGTTTTCGGATTGCTTCTTTATGGGGTTGGTTCATTGCTTTTCATTCCTGGGCAGAATCTGATGTCGTTTAATTTCTTCCTGTTCTCCTTGTTTGTCATCGGTTGCGGACTGGTTTTCCTTGAAACTGCTGCTAATCCGTATGTAACCGAGTTGGGAGCCAAAGAAACGGCAGCCAGCCGCTTGAACTTTGCTCAGTCGTTTAACGGACTGGGATGTATCTTTGCTCCGATATTAGCTGGATTGGTTTTGTTTTCTGATGAAGAGCAAGGCGTTTCTGGTAACGTAGCATTGCCCTATGCCATCATGGGAGTAATCGTGTTGCTGGTAGGTATCGTGTTTACCCGTGTACGTCTTCCGGAAATCAAATACGAAACGGAGGTGGACGAGAGCGGACACCGCGTAAGCTTATGGTCGCATCGTCTGTTTATCTTCGGACTGATTGCCTTATTTGCCTATGAAGTAGGTGAAATCTCCATCAATAGCTTTTTTATTAATTACGTAACCGAACAAGATTGGATGAATGCTCGTCAGGCATCGCTTGTCCTCTCCTTTGGCGGACTGAGCCTGTTTATGGCAGGACGCTTCATCGGAAGTTGGATTATGCGTCGTGTGCGTGCCGAGAAAATGCTTTTCTGGTGTGCCACAGGAACTGTGGTTTCAACAGTCTTGGTAGTACTCGACTTGGGACTGATTTCCTTTATCGCCCTGCTTTGCTGCTATGCGTTCGAGGCAATTATGTTCCCCACTATCTTTGCTCTTTCACTGAAAGGGCTGGGCAGTCACACCAAGCGTGCTTCATCCTTTCTGATGATGTCTCCGGTAGGAGGGGCAGTAGGTCCGTTGCTGATGGGCTATGTTGCCGATTGCTCAACCATGAGTATGGCTTTCATTGTTCCCTGCCTTGGTTATGTGGTGGTATGGCTGTATGCCCGCCGCATGTTGCAGGTGAAAGAATAAGCTGTGTGGTGTTCTATACACCAACTTTACATTGCTTCAAACTATAACTCCAGGGCTGATCTTCCAACGAAGGTCAGCCCTGGAGTTTTTGCGAAGATTAGAAGCAGTTGGTATTCTTTTCATTTAAGTTATGCATTGGGCTTGGTACTGCGATAAAGTAACTTTCCACAAATATCAGATATTGCCAGATGTAGGACGCATTTCTGCGGTACAAGACAAGATGTGTTGCGTATAAGTGATATATCGAATATGGCGGTTGAATTCAATGGTGTAATAGATAATGGTTGGGTTCAGAGAATAGAATCTCAATGAGGGGACTTACTATATCTATAGCATAAAAAAAACGTCAAGACGTTTCAGTACAAACGTCTTGACGTTGTTAAGGAAATGCCAAGCCGTTTGAAATGCAACGAGCAGGCATAAAAAAAGGATGTGCCGTGAAGCACATCCTTTTCTGTTATAGGTGTATAGATTAAGAATTATTTCTTACCTTCCAACTGTTCTTTCAATGCAGCCAAAGCATCGATGTCACCCAAAGTAGTAGAAGCTGCCTGATTCTGAATCATCGGAGTTTCTTCTTTCTTTGTAGAAGTTTTCTTAGCTTTCTTTTCTGCTTTTTCTTCTGCTTTAGCAGCGTCTTCGAAAATGCGGCTGTGAGAAAGGATGATACGTTTTGCTTCTTTGTTGAATTCGATTACTTTGAACTCAAGTTTTTCGTCCAACTGAGCCTGTGAACCGTCTTCCTTAACCAAGTGTTTCGGAGTAGCGAAACCTTCAACACCGTAAGGCAATGCAACTACTGCACCTTTATCCAACAATTCGATGATAGTACCTTCGTGGATTGAACCTACAGTAAATACAGTTTCGAATACATCCCATGGATTTTCTTCCAACTGTTTGTGACCAAGGCTCAAACGACGGTTTTCTTTGTCGATTTCCAATACCTGAACTTCGATGTCAGCACCAATCTGAGTAAATTCTGACGGGTGTTTGATTTTCTTAGTCCAAGAAAGGTCAGAAATGTGGATCAAGCCGTCAACACCTTCTTCGATTTCTACGAATACACCGAAGTTAGTGAAGTTGCGAACTTTTGCAGTGTGTTTAGAACCTACAGGGTATTTTTCTTCGATAGTTTCCCATGGATCAGCTTTCAGCTGTTTGATACCCAAAGACATCTTACGTTCTTCGCGGTCCAAAGTCAGAACTACAGCTTCGATTTCGTCGCCTACTTTCATGAAGTCCTGAGCTGAACGCAAGTGCTGGCTCCAAGACATTTCTGATACGTGGATCAAGCCTTCTACGCCCGGAGCGATTTCGATGAATGCTCCATAGTCAGCCATAACAACTACTTTACCCTTAACGTGGTCGCCTACTTTCAAGTTAGCGTCCAAACCGTCCCAAGGATGCGGAGTCAACTGTTTCAAACCTAAAGCGATACGTTTCTTTTCGTCATCGAAGTCAAGGATAACTACGTTCAGTTTCTGATCAAGCTGAACAACTTCACGCGGATCGCTTACACGGCCCCATGACAAGTCGGTGATGTGGATCAAACCGTCTACGCCGCCCAAGTCGATGAATACACCGTAAGATGTGATATTTTTAACAGTACCTTCAAGTACCTGACCTTTTTCAAGTTTACCGATGATTTCTTTCTTCTGCTGTTCCAGTTCAGCTTCAATAAGAGCCTTGTGAGAAACAACAACGTTCTTGAATTCTTGGTTGATCTTAACAACTTTGAATTCCATAGTCTTACCTACGAACACATCGTAGTCGCGGATAGGTTTAACATCGATTTGAGAACCCGGCAAGAATGCTTCGATACCGAATACGTCAACAATCATACCACCCTTAGTGCGGCACTTGATGTAACCCTTAATAATTTCTTCGTTTTCAAGAGCAGCGTTAACACGATCCCAAGAACGAGTAGCGCGAGCTTTCTTGTGTGACAATACCAACTGTCCTTTTTTGTCTTCCTGGTTTTCGATGTAAACTTCTACAGTGTCACCGATTTTCAAATCAGGATTGTAACGGAATTCGCTCAATGGAATGATACCGTCTGATTTGTAGCCAATGTTAACTACAACTTCACGTTTGTTCATTGCGATTACAGTACCGTCAACAACCTCACGGTCATTTACCTTGTTTAAAGTGCTGTCATAAGCCTTTTCCAAGTCTTCTTTGCTTACGTTTGATACTGAATCACCGTTTTCATACGCATCCCAGTTGAAATCTTCAATAGGAGCAACGTTTTTTAAGTTTTCCATTAAATTAATAAATTGTTTGTAAATAACTAATTGTGTTAGACTTTATATTGTTTATCTAAATCGGCGGCAAAGGTAGTGTTTTTTCTTGAACCGCACAATATTTTCTGTTTTTTTAGAAAAAATATTCGATGCTAATGAGCTGTTTATAGGCGTTTTCTGCCCATTGATGAGGTATAGCCGCTATTCACGCTTTCTGTCTTGGGGGGCAGCTGGGGCGGAATGGCGGCTATATGTGTTTCTGCTTTTTAACTCTCCGGTTAGTCTTCCAGTGAGTAATCGATGGTGGTGACCACGCGTATTTTCTTAATATAAGGAGTGTTGGGGTCACGGTCGTTGATGCTGAACTGCCCTTGATAGGCATGTCGGATTTTTCCTAACTCGCTGCCTGAATCTTTGGCGAATTTCTCAGCTGCCTCGCGTGCATTCTTGGTGGCTTCTTCAATCATGCTGGGCTTGATTTCGTTCAGGCTGGTGTATTCATAAGATACATTATACCGGTAATCGCCTGAGGTAATGGCAATGCCTCGCTTTAAGAGTTCGCCCTGTTCGCTGATGAGTCCTCTCACCAGGTCTACCTTGTCGGAAGTAACGGTGATGACCGTGGTTACATTGTAGCGGTAAACCGATGCGCGGTCGTTTCCGTAACGTTCGGCCTGAAGGTCGATGATTTCAGGAGCATTGATGCTGATTTCTTTTTCGGAAAGTCCTTTTTCTTTTAGAAACTGGGTGATGGTTGCGTTGGAACGCTTGATTTCATCATAAAGCTGGTTCAGGTTATTCCCCAGACTCTTGTAGACTAAGGGCCAGGTCACTTTATTGGCAGGGACTTCCATTTCTGCCAGACCTTTTACGTTTACACTGCGGTCTCTTTCTGCAAAGCTGCGGAAACCTCTTTCAATGAACAGTCCCAGCAGCAGGAAGCCGAGGGAAAGGATGAGTGCTTCAATTCTAAGATTCTTCATAATACACTTGGTTAAATGGTTAATATTTGAGATGATAGTTTATCAGGTCGTGGATGGGGTTCTTGATGAACAGTCCGGTGGTAAATCCAGCTTGGGAAGCGGTCGCTTTGATGTCGTCTTGAAAGAACCATGCGACGGAGCCGGTAAATGATACCGGAAGCGAGTGACCGTAGGCTGAAACATTGCGTTGGAAAAAGGCATGGAAGCAATCTTGAAGAAAGGCTTGTACTTCGGGCACTGATTTGTTCTGGTGGATGTATGGGGCAATGCCGGCAAGAAAACGGTTGGCTTGAGGTTGCCGGTATACTTTATCGAGCAGTTCGGGGACGGTCAGTTTTAATTCTTCGAATAAACCGTCGCATATAAACGAGGGAAGCTGCTTTTTCAGACAATCGCCGATGAACCGTTTCCCCAGATAGGCACCGCTTCCTTCATCGCCTAAGATATATCCTAATGGAGATACGTTATGTGTAATCTGACTGCCGTCATAGAGGCAGGAGTTTGAGCCGGTGCCTAAGATGCAGGCAATACCAGCCTGGTCTTTGCAGAGGGCGCGTGCCGCTCCGAGCAAATCGGTCTCGACGGCAATGGTCTGTGAGGGAAAATAAGTGCTTAGGGCTTGTCTGACTATGCCGGCAAGCGAGGGAGTACATCCTGCTCCGTAAAAGAAGATGGAGTGGATTTGGGTAAGCACAGAGGAGAGAGAGGGGAGGAGTTGTGACTGGATGATATTCCGTATGGTTTCTTCAGACTGGTGGAAGGGGCTGATTCCTTCGGTCTGTATCCATCTGCATTCGGTGTCGGAAGTTCCTAAACACCAGTCGGTTTTTGTTGCTCCGCTGTCTGCTATTAGAATCATGACTCGTATAGATATAAATGAAATCAGGCATAAAAGGTTGTCAGTGACGGCTGTCATTGATTGCCTTTTATGCCTGATATAATTAGCTGATAAAATTAATGGCAATGTCCGCAACCGCCTCCGCAGCAGCCGCTGTCTTCGTGGTCGTGGTCATCGCATCCGCTTCCGCAACTTCCGCATCCGCATCCGCAACCTTCTCCGCTCATCATGTTCAGCATGCCTTCTACTTCCTTGTTGGTAGCTTCGCGCATTTCGGTAATGGTTCCTTCGAAAGTAAGGTCTTTACCTGCATGCGGGTGGTTCAGGTCGAGCACCACTTTGTCTTCTGTGATTTCGCCTACGTTTGCATAGAACTGGTGTCCTTCTGCATCGTTCAGCATGATGATATTTCCTTCGAAGATGTTTTCGCTGTCGAAGTTACCGTCCGGGTCACAGAACATGGCTTTTTCTACCTGACGTACGTTGTCTTCATTGCGTTCGCCGTAAGCTTCTGCGCAAGGGATGGTGAAGTTAAAGCTGTCTCCCTTTGACAAAGCTACGATTTCTTTTTCAAACTTATCGAGCGTATAGCCGATGCCTGAAATGAATTGGAAGGGATGTTCTACCGGAGCTTCTTCCAAAAGTTCTTTTTCACCATTGGTTACTGCATACAGTCTATAGGCTACTGTGATGTATTTATTTTCCATATCAAATATAATATATTAATTGTTTATGGGGCAAAGGTACGAAATAAAAATGAGTTTTAAGTTGGTTTTATTTCGCTTTCTTATTCAAATCGGCCTCGCGTAACATTTCTTTAACAGCTGCTTCCAGCTGTTCGTCTTCTCCCTTCAGTGATTTTTCCGGAGTGTTATACACTTTGATGTCGGGTTGCAGCTCACGGTTTTCCATGTAATTGCCTCGCATGTCCATACAGCCCACTTGCGGAATGCCGAAGACAATGGTCGGGTCTATTTGGGTTTCCCACCATACGGCAGTCATGGTTCCGGGAACAGGTGCGCCAATCAGCTTGCCTATTTTCAATTCCTGGTAAATCCATGGGAAGCCATGTGCGTTACTGTAGTTATCTTCGCAAACCAATACGCACGATGGTTTGAGCCATTTGTTGAAGGGGTCGCTTCCGATGTATTGTCCGCGTGGAACGAAGCTTTGGTACTGTTTGCCGCTGAGAAGGGTGGCAAGGTCGTCATGAAGCCACCCTCCGCCATTGTGGCGGGTATCAACGATAACTGCTTCTTTGCTGCGGTTTTCATCGCTGAGCAGTTCGCTGTAAACGGTGCGGAAGCTTGGGCTGTCCATTCCTTTTACGTGTACGTAGGCTATTCGTCCGCCCGACAGTTTCTCTACAAGTTGCTTGTTGCGTTTTACCCATCGCTTGTAAAGCAAGTCCGACTGGGCTTCCTGACTGATGGCTTTGACAGTAACGTTGAAGCGTTTGCCGTTTGCCGGATTGTGAATGGTAAGGCGTACGGGCTTTCCGGCTTTCCCTTCAAGCAGCGGATAATAGTCCATGTCTTTAAGGACGGGCTTTCCGTCAATTTTTTCAATTACGCATCCGGCTGTAACTTGTGTGTTTTTCACAGTGAAGGGACCTTTGGCTATCACTTCTTTAATTTTCAAGCCGTTGCCGTTATAGCTGTCGTCATAGAATGCGCCGAGGCAGGCGGTGGACAGTGTAGAACCGGGCGCATAATAGCGGGCTCCAGTGTGTGAGCCGTTCAGTTCACCCAACAGTTCGCTCAGCATTTCCTGAAAGTCGTAGTTGTTGTTGATGTGCGGCAAGAAGCGCATGTAACTTTCCCGGTAACCTTTCCAGTCGGCTCCGTGCAGGTTGGTGACATAGAACTTGTCTTGCACTTGCTGCCAGATATGGCTGAACATATATTCCCGTTCGCCATAGGGCCGGTAATTGAATAGGGCTTCAAACTCTATCGGTTTGATTTCTTCTTTTTCAAGATTGATTTTTCGCAGTGCTCCTCCGCTGCAGCTGAATATGTTTTCTCCTTTTGCATCGGCAGTCAGGGAGCCGCGTCCTACGTCTTTCAGGACAATATTAGTCTGGTTTTCCTTTAAATCATGTTTCCATAAGTCGAATCCACCCTCAAAAGCAGCCTGATAATACAGTTTGTCTCCCTTCGGGGTAAGGACTGCATCGCCAAGATGTGAAGAATTGACCGTGAGTCTTATCACCCGGTCGCGACAGTTTTCCAAGTCGAAAACAAGCGGCTCTACTTTTTTATCTTCTTTCTTGCTGTTTTTTTTTGTTTTGTCTTTTGAGTCTTCCTTACTGGTTGTTTCTTCTTTTTCTTTCTCGTCAAGTAGGGTAAGTTCTTCTTTATTCATAAGAAAGCGCTCATACGCATCAAGGTCGAAGAACATGATGTAAATATCACTTTCTGCACCCCAGCTTCCGTGACTCCGGTATCCTGCCCGGTCGCTTTCCCAGATCATGGCTTTCCCGTCGAGCACCCATTTGGCGTTTCCGTCAGAATATCCGCTTTGGGTTAGGTTATGGATTTCTCCGTTTCCGGATGCATTGACTAATGCTACGTCTTTATTGTTCCATCCTCCGTTTCCGATATATCCAGAAAGTAACCATTTGCTGTCGGGACTCCATGTAAACCATTGGTCGCCGTCGCTATATGAATATTCGTATTTACCGTCCATGGCGGTGCGAAGCGATTTGTCTTTTAAATCGATTATTCTCAGGGTTGTCCGATTTTCAAGATAGGCAACCAACTTTCCGTCGGGGCTGTATTTGGGTTGGAATGAGGTGACTGATGTATGAGTCAGTTGTTCCTCTTTGATGTCGGCAGCATAAGTAAAGCGCTTTTCTTCCGGGTTGGTCAGGGTAGCTTGATAGATTTGCCAAAGTCCATTTCGTTCGGCTGCATAAACCAGACTTCTGCCGTCGGGAGCAAAGTCAATGTCACGTTCTTGCTCCGGTGTGTCAGTAATTTGTTTGGTTGTTTTATACTCCACCGAGGTAACGAACACGTCACCGTGTAAGATGAATGCCACTTCTTTTCCGTCGGGTGATACCGCCATTTCGCTGGCTCCGTTCGTCTTGATTTGGTGAATCAAGTCGGTATCATTCTTATCGGCTATGAGAGTTATTTGGATTTTCTTTGGAGCTTCTCCTTCGGTAACGGTATAGATTTCACCGTCATATCCATAACATAAGACTCCGTTTCTTGAGGAAGAGAGGAAGCGCACCGGATGCTGGGTGTAGTGGGTGATTTGTTTATCGTCAGGTTGCTCCGCACTGCGGCGGTAGATGTTAAACGAGCCGTTTCTTTCGCTGAGGTAATAGAATGAATTTCCGTCGGCAGCCCATACGGGGGTACGGTCTTCTCCGTTGAAGTTGGTCAGTTTCTGATACGTCCGCTCTGTTCCGTTCAAGCGGCTTAGCCAAATATCTCGGGTGATGGATGAAGTATGGTGTTTGCGCCAGGCATCTTCATATCCTTTCTTATCGTGGTAAAGCAAGGTTTTTCCGTCCGGAGAAACACTGATGTCTTCCATGGGGAGGGAGGAGAATAGGGTAGGTCGTCCTCCCTGTGTGCTAACCTGATAGATTTGCGGGAATTGTTTGCTGGGAAAAGCCATGTCGTTGGCTTCGGGCATGATGGTTGCCTGAAACAAGAGGTGGGTATTATCTAAGAAGGCAACGGGGGCTTCAGTGCCCGAGTGGGTCGTGAGCCGGCGAGGCTCTCCTCCTTCCTTGTCTACTATATAAATATCCATGCTGCCTTGACGGGCCGAGGCGAAAGCAATCTGTTTGCTGTCCGGGCTCCATATCGGGTGGGTGTCATGGGCGGCATGGGTGGTAAGCGGTGTAGCTTTTCCACCTGTGCTGGGTACAGTGTATATATCTCCTTTATAAGTAAAAGCAATGGTTGTTCCATCAGGAGATATAGCACAATGGCGCATCCATAAGGGAGTGTTTTGTGCGTTTGTAGCCGTTGCTATGGCTGCAGAAGCAGCAAGCATCATCAGTTTTCTTTTCATTATAGTTTTATGATTTATGATGTTTTTTCTTTGGGAAGAATGCACGTATACGGCGCAGGATGAGCATGCCCGTACGTATGCCGTCGTATGCGGCAATGCCGGCATTGACATGCTGCATGAGGTTTTCCATTTTGTTCTGGCTCACTTGGGGAGCAAACAGTTCCTGGGTCAGTTCGTGAATGCGCTTTTTAGAATCACGTAACTGCTGCTTTTTTTCCAGGCGCCGTTGAGATATCATCTCAATGGTGTATGTAATGGGTTGGATATCTTTAGGTTCATTCATAGTCATTGTTCTTTTTCGTTGTGGTGATGGGTTTCCTCCAGAAACAGACGGGCAAGAAAATGCACCATAGGCTGGAATATCAGTTTTCTGCGAAGTCTGTAAATAATGAGTGCCAGCAGCAAGATGATTCCTCCGATAACGGCATATCCTCCGATAAGGCTCCCCACCAGAGGTGCCAAGGTATACACCATCATGAAGGAAAAATAGAAGAGTGCCATCATGCAGAGAATGACGAGTAATAAGATTAAGATTAAAGTAGAAAGCAGGATGGTCAGTTTTTCTATCAAGTCTAATTTTACATATTGACCTTGCAGCTCTATGTAGTTTTTGATTTCTTTAAATAGAGATTCTATATTATCAATACTTTTATCGTTTGCAAACATAAGCAGTATAAGGTTGGAGTATAAAAAAGGCAGACCTTTACTTTTTACAATAAAAGTCTGCCTGAAAAATGTGTTGATTATTCAGCGTCTTTAACTTCGGCCGCAATCTGGTCTACCAGATCTTCCATTTCGGCGCGGTTTAATCTAATTCCTTTTTTGCGGAGAACTTCTGCGATTTTCTTGCGAGTATCTTCCCCTTTTTCCGGTGCAAATAAAATACCTGCTGCTGCTCCCAGGGTAACTCCGCCTAAGAATGCAGCTACGATGCTTAATGCTTTCATACACTTACGATTTTAAGTTATTACATTTACAAATCTAATGAATATCCTGATAAGTTGTTCTTTTTTGGGAAGAAAATCCATGCAAATATTGAAAAACGCTTATTATTAACAGAAATTAATATCTCGGCTGATTTTATATTGCTACTTTTGCAGAAAAGTATAGAATCATTAACTAAACAGTATAATAGTAGAACAAATGAAGAAAGTGGTTGTATTGGGAATGGGATTGTGCGCAGCACTGGCATTCTCTTCCTGTAAATCAAGTGAGAGCGCTTATAAAAAAGCTTATGAAAAAGCGAAACAGCAGGAATTGGCAGAGGCTGCAAATGCAACCGAAGCTCCGGTTGAGGCTCCGGCTCCGGTAGTAACAGCTCCGGTTGTGGAAACAGCTCCTGTATCTACAGTTCCTGTTCGCGAGGAAAAAGTAGAATTGGTTTCCGGAAATGGCCTGAAAGCTTATAGCGTGATTTGCGGCAGCTTTGGTGTAAAAGCAAATGCTGACGGTTTGAAGTCATGGTTAGATGCTGAAGGCTATAATGCAAAGGTGGTGTATAATGCAGAGCGTAATATGTATCGTGTGGCTGTTGAGTCATTCGATAACCGTGGAGAGGCTGCTCGTGCACGTGACGCATTCAAGGCTAAATATCCGAACCGCGAAGATTTCCAGGGAGCATGGTTGCTTTCACGTGTGTACTAATCTATTGATAAGAATTAGTATTCTATATTTCAGATAAAAAGCGATGGCTGAAAAGCTGTCGCTTTTTTTTGTTATCTTTGTTCCCGCAAAAAAAAATTAACTATAACAGAAATGAATATAAAATTGTTTGCAAGCCTTTCTTTGTGGGCGTTGGCTTTGACCGGTATGGCGCAAGAGAAAGTGGTACCCGTGAAATACGGGGATATGAACCAATGGGTGACCCGCCGTATTTATGAGTCGGGAATCATAGGTGGACATACGAAATTGCTTTATGAACTGGGGCCTACTCAGGAAATTGACGGAAATGTGGCTTATGTTAACCAAGGTGGCTCGCAGTGGGCAAACTCGAATGTAATGGCTAAGGTGATGGGAATAGTCAAGACAAATACGAGTGTCTATCCTGAAAAAAGAGAGAACCATGGGTATTGTGCACGTCTGGAAACGCATATCGAGAAGGTGAAGGTATTGGGAATGATTAACATCACAGTGTTGGCTTCCGGTTCGCTGTACCTGGGAGATATGAAGGAGCCTATTACCGGTACAAAAGACGGAGAAAAGGCCCTGAACATGGGAGTTCCTTTCACGTCACGCCCTAAGGCAGTGCGCTATGACTATAAGGTGAAGATGTCGGGTGAACCGAATCGTATTCGTCAGACAGGATTCAGCCGGAAGGAAACCATTGAGGGGCAAGACTGTGCCATCATGACTTGTCTTTTGCAGAAGCGAACAGAGGATGCCGAGGGAAATATCATAGCAAAGCGTGTGGGAACCATTGTCGTGAAGTATGCAAAGTCGGAGAACTGGAAAAACGGGGCGACTTATGAAATCATGTATGGAGACATTTCTCATGACTCTCGCTATGTGCCTGAACTGATGGAGTTGGGTGTGGGTAAGTATCATGCGCGTAACTCCAAAGGAGAGAGTGTAATGATTAAGGAAAACGGATGGGCAGGGAAGGATGAACAGCCCACTCACCTGATACTCCAGTTTACATCGAGTCTGGGCGGTGCCTTTGTAGGCTCTCCGGGCAATACGCTCTGGGTGGATAATGTGAATCTGGTTTATTGATGATATGTGGATAAGGCAAGTAAATCTTGATCTGGTAAATCCCGAAAGTTGGTGGTCTGACTTTCGGGATTTATTTTTTTTCGGGGAATTGCGAAAAATTGGGAGTTGCTATTTTGTAATAGTCTGAATGAAAGAATGATATATTCTTCTCATATCGCCATGAAATAGATAGGATTTTTATTGTAATTTTGTCGCAAATGAACAATGATAGGTTATGAAGCAGACAAGTACAATTTTACATGTAGGTTCGCCCGATTTTGTAGCTGTGAAAATTCCCATGGCAGAAGGGTTTGTAGATTGGTGTGTGCAACATCAAGGAAAGAGCCGGGAGAAGGCAAATGAGTATGTTCTAAGCCTGCAGAGAGTAGGTTCCAAGTGTTGGAATGATCATTTGTTGAGTTTCTTTGAGAATGTAAGTGAGGCATTTGAGTCGGCAACTGGTGATTTGCATGAAGTCGTTGGTTTTCAAATCTATGTCAGATGCAGTCTGGAACAGCAGATTGAAGCCGTCTCTTGGTATGCATCATTGATCGAGGAAGGATTTCAGGATGAATTTCGTCCGGCTACCTATAAGAAATGGAACACGGCGGTGAGGGTTTACTGCAAATATCTTGAATTCCTCACCTATAAATATCTTGAGCGTTCAGGATTCGGAGGAGAAAAGGAAGGTAATTATCAGCCGGCTGAAGAAGCGTTTATTGAACTGGAACGGCGAGCTAAGCGAGTGGCTTTATATGGCTATGCACTGACACTAAAAGACCGTGTGCCGACGGATATGCAACTTGACCGTATGCAGATGGAGCCTTTTGACAAGATGCGGAAAGGATTACACGATACTTGGTTGTCTCCTGAACCGTCTTTCCCGTTGTCGGACGCCTATAAAGAATGGTTGAAATCGCAGCCTGAAGCACCTGGAACCAGATACAATTACTCTTCTGTGCTGAATAAAGTATATATCACTTTGTTTAAAGACGATGCGCAATGGAATGCATTGTTTCAGGAGCCGCCGGCACTCTCTGTGGAGTACGTTCATTCGCTGAGAAGTGCACTTTTATTGCGTATCAGTGAGGTAATCAGGCATGAGAAGGAGCGGGGAACTGCCAGTTCGCTTCAGGCAGCATCAGCTGCTTCTGTAGAAAGTTACATTCGTTTTCTGAAGTCTTTATTAAAGGGATAGTAGATAGGATGGATGACGTTTGGAAGGAGATTTTAGTCGGTTTGGAGAAACAACAGACCTTGTATTTCCCTTATGAAGATTATGATATAGTAGGCGATACGGGAGCAATCAGCCGAATTCTACAGAGTCATGGAAGGGTATATATAAGTGCTGAGGATATCGCTCATACGCTTTCCAGGAAGACCGTCAATTACGTATCGGTGGGAAGTGCCTGTGGAAAGGGTGGTTTGGTTACTGCATTCAGGGATGCGGTAAATAAACTGCCGGTTGCGTTAGAGACCGTTTCGAAATTATTGCTTTATAGTTGGATCTCAGCGGATTTTGATTGTCAGGAAACTGACTGGGCAGACTTGTCGAATTACGTGGATGAAGTATTTCCGGTGCTTGAGGTTTGTTGGGGGTGGGCTTGCGATGAAGCACTCAATCATGGACAGGTGAAAATGGTTTTGGTTGCTGCCGGAAACTGACTCAGGGGAAGTATTCTTATTCGTTTTATGAAGAATTAATTTTAAAAAGAAATACTTAAGTACATGACAAAAATTTGAATACATCGAATTTGGGTGTGTATGTCGGTCGGAAAAGCACGTTTGAGATTTCCTCAAGACCATACTTGACCAATGACTTAGCCCTTCGCCCATGCTTCAGAATTTTTATCGGTTTAACGTATATATCTTTATGTTCACCAACGAGATACGCCCATACAAGAGCCATGCAGACCATCGCAAACAGACGTGCGATACGCACTCTGTCACGCAGGTGGGTGTCTTCGATGTTGAAGCCCGAAGATTTCATGGCACGGAATGCCGTTTCAATCTCCCAGCGTTTTTTATAGGTCGCTACTCCATCTTCAGATTGATTGAAACAGATCAGGATCTGAAGTTCGGGTATCCCGTCAGAGTTTTTGATTCGACTTCCTGCAAGATAGACATACTGCCCTTTATGCAAAAAGAGCTTGTAGTAGAATTTCTCCTGTCCGACTTTAAGGGAATTGAAGAGCCACCACGCTCTGATTCTTTCTCCTGTGGAGGGCTTGACAACCCAAATATCCTGCCGGATACGGATATAGTATCGAATCCTGTTGTCGTTAAGCCATCCAATCCACTCCTTGCCGATGAACTCGCGGTCGGCCACAAGGCAGTCGATGCAGTCATGTCCAAAAAGTCGGATGAACCGCTCCATGATATCCTTGCGTTCTTCCCAATTGGAATTGCCCCGTTTGTCCAAAAGACTGAACAGCAATGGAAAGGCAACACCTTTATAGGTAATGCCGAGGGTGAGTGTATTGATGTTGAACTCTCCAAACTTCCAGTTGGTGCGGTCCATACTCAAAACCAAACCATTCTTAACAGGAAGCAACGAGAAGATCATCATTGCCACCAGGTCGAGGTTCAAGGCATAGTTGGCGATGAATCGCTGAATGCGGCGCAGATTGGAATCACGCTCAACCGACGTAGGCATTGCCGAAGCCAGTTTATGAAGGCTCACAGTCTGCACCACACAAAGTGCATGCAGCATATAAGCCATAAGCTTAATGCGGGCCAGATTCATCGATTTTCCAAAATACTCTTGCATAATCGGGAGGATTTGGTTAACTTTGGCCAAGTCCTTGGAATCAGTAGTCTTTATAGAGAAAGCGGCTAACTTTTCTTTAAAGTTACTGATTTTTAAGGACTTTTGCAAATATAATCTGTTGATAATTAAATGCTTGACAATAGAATTTTATTTTTTGTCATCTACTAAAAAGAAATACAAATGAATAAAGGTTTGAGAAACTCTTTTTTAGCATGGCTGAAACTGCAGCCTGAAATTTCTGCAGACAGTGCAAAATCTTATGCAGGTTCGTATCTGACTCGTGCGTTCAAGGCTTGGGACAGTGATGCCAGCTTTATGGTGCCGATAGAAAATTACGTATCAGTGATGGTTGAAAATACGGATTATGAAATTGCGCTCCGCATGTTGTGTCAGAAACTTGAAAAGCTGATTTTTTCAGAGATTGAGCGAGGTAAAATCAGCCAGCAATACGGAGTAAACATTCGTGTGTCGATTCATCATTTTGAGGAATTTGTCTCTCTTGTAAGTTTGCAGGCAGGGAAGTCGGTTTTGTTGCCCCATTCTTCCATCGTTCTTCCGGCTCCGCAAGACATTATCAAAAGGATATCTGAAAAATAGGCATCCTTTCGGTATCGTTTATCTGTAAGTGGTGCTGTGGAAAGTTGGAAGCGGTCTTGAAATAATTCGAAGTAAAAGCGTGCTTGGATGCACGTTATTTATAAGAAAGAGGGTATGTCGCAAATGCTGGCATACCCTCTTTCTTTGATTGGAACGATGGTGTTTTCAAGGCACTTCTCATTGTTTGTCCCAGTAGGAGTGGTCATCAGACGGACCTAAGATGTAAAGCAGGATAACGGCTAGTATCGGACTGGTGCAGAGACTGAATATCAGCCAGAGCGTGTCACTTCTGTTTCTTTGTCTTGCCATCCTGACGGTCTTGAAATAGAGACTGATGTACCATCCGATGAATAGAATCATAAGGATGCCTGCAAGCAGAAAGCCGAAGTCTGCATCGCTTTCATCCGCTGTATCACTCTCGGTTGTTTCTTCTATGAGGGGAGTTTCATGGGTAGCCGGTAGATGACTGTCGGTTGGCTTTTGCGACTGGATACTGCTTGCCGTAGCCGTGCTTTTCTTTTTACTGCGGTTGTAGTCGAGTAGCCGGAACTTAACTTTAAACTGATGCGACCTTCCGTAAAGGCTATTCGATTTATAATAAGCATAGTTGCGATCACGTTCATAAGCCGGAACATCGACTTTCCGGGTCATGCCGGCATCAATGCTCACCGTACGGAAAAAGTTTTCGTAGTCTATCTGCTGTCCGTCCATGTTATAATAAACGAGCTGGAAGGAGATGTTGAAAATCCGTTTGTTGGTGTTGTTTCTTAAAGCCAGACTTCCCTCTCTGTCCGACCAGTTTTGTTCATATGAAACAAAAGAGACCGCAGGTCCTGAGGATTGCTGGGCTGTTAGCTTCGTGAGTGAGCATAGGCAGATGAGTAGAAATAGTAGTTTTTTCATAGTCAGACAGATTAAAGTGTGAAGGTTTATTTATGCAAAAATCGGGGAAAATCGGGACATTTGCAAGTAAAGAATGGCTTTGATTTTCCCCGGTTGTAATTTGTAGTGTTTGCTATTTGAATACCCGTTTGCAGAAATCACGGACCTTTTCCGTATACTCTTCGGGATAGAGTCTGTAAGAAACTGCATGCTCTGCACCGGGTACCACCCACAGTTCTTTGGGCTGGGGCTTGGCTGCATAAACCTTATTGACCATCCAAGTAGGTACAAAATCATCTTGATCACCATGGATGAAGAACATAGGCAGTGTGCAACGGCTTACCTGCTTCTCAGCAGAAGCCTCGTGAAAGTTCCATCCGTTTTGCCATTGACAAAACAGACTGGCCGTGTAAAGCAGCGGAAATGCCGGTAATCCGAACTGTTCTTTCAATTCTTTTTTAAACTGGTCCCATACGCTGGTGTATCCGCAGTCTTCCACGAATCCCCGAATAAAAGGAGGCAGTGTTTCGCCGGAAACCATCATGGTGGTGGCTGCCCCCATGGAGATTCCATGGACCACTGCCTGCAGGGAGTCACCGAAGAGGGAAGGTGCTGCATATATCCATTGCATCACGTCTTTCCGGTCGAGCCACCCCATCTGTATGGCATCGCCTTCACTTAAACCCGTATAGCGGAGGTCGGGCAAGAGAATGTTGTAGTCAAGCGACCGGTTATAGAGATAGCCGATGTGAAACATACGGATGGCATTGTCGGTGTAACCATGTACGATGACAGCTGTTTCCCGCCGTGGACGGGAAGCACGCACATAAAAAGCATGCAGGCGGATGCCGTCGGGCGAAGTGATGAACGTATCACGCAAGGCTTGATGTCGTTGCAGGCTGTCGAGCCAGGGCCGGATTTGCGGATAGGTATCACGCATATAGGCCAGCGAACCTTCCATATCCTTTCCTCTGTTATCCGGACGGAGTGAATAATCAAGCATATAAAGACTTCCTCCGGAAAGTCCGGCTAGGATGATAATCAGTAGCGAGAAGAGGGTTACGATGATTTTTTTTCTTATTCTTGGTTCCATATATCCCATGCAGCGAAAGCTTGTAAAAGTAACATCTCAAGTCCGTTTTTTACGATAGCTCCATTTTCGGTTCCTTTTTTCATGAAGAGTGTGGTGCTCGGGTTATAGAGCAAATCGTAGAGTAAATGTTGCGGGGTAAGTAGCTGGTAGGGAATGTCCGGACATTCGTCGGCGCGGGGATACATGCCCACCGGAGTGCAGTTGACGATGACTTTATACTCGTCCATAATTTCCGGGGTAAGATCGGTGTAGGCAATGGTCGATGGATTCTTCGGATTACGTGATACGAAAGTAGCTTCCAGTCCTAACTGAAGCAAGCCGTGATGAATAGCTTTGGATGCTCCACCTGTTCCGAGAATCAATGCTTTCTGGTGATGAGGTTCTAACAATGATTCAATAGAGCGTGTAAACCCTATGATATCTGAATTATACCCGATTAGTTTTATTCTTCCTTTGGCATCATGAACAGGTTTGACGACATTTACCGCACCGATAGCTGCTGCATCCTTGTCGAGCTCATCAAGGTAGGATATGATTTGCTCTTTGTAAGGAATGGTTACATTCAGTCCGCATAGATTGGGGTTCATCTGAATGATTTTGGGAAACTCTTCGATGGTTGGAATTTCAAAGTTTACATACTCGGCATCAATGTTTTCCGAAAGGAATTTTTCATTGAAGAAGTTTTTTGAAAAAGAATGTCCGAGGGGATACCCTATTAAACCGTATTTTTTCATGATGGTGTGATGATTTAAGTTTATTTAGTGGCGAAGTAGAGCGTGCAGATACCCAGAGTCAGACGCTTGAAGCTTACTTGGCTGAATCCTGCTTTGCGTATAATGTTTTGCATTACTTCCCCTTGAGGAAATGCTTTGATCGATTGAGGCAGGTAAGTATATGCACTGCGGTCTTTTGACAGGAATTTTCCGATGGTAGGTATGACCACTTTCGAGTAAATGGCATAGAGTTGTTTCATAGGAAAGCCTTCCGGTTCGGATAACTCCAGAATCACCAAATGTCCGCCAGGTACAAGTACACGGTACATTTCCTGAAGTCCTTGGTCTAAGTGCTCAAAGTTGCGTATACCGAAAGCCACGGTGATGGCATCGAAACGATGGTCGGGAAAGGAGAGTGAAGTACAGTCTTCTTTGGCAAATGAAATATGCTTATCCAGTCCGGCTTGTTTTACTTTGGCGCGTCCGATGTTCATCATTCCTTCCGAAATGTCAGTTCCAATCAGCTCCTGCGGGTGCAGAATGTGGTAAGCTTGGATGGCAAAGTCGCCGGTTCCGGTAGCTACATCCATGACACGTTGAGGCTGGAAAGGCTTTAGGAGATTAATGGCTTTTCGCCGCCAGCTTTTATCGATATTCCATGACAGGGCATGGTTCAGTTTATCGTATGCCGGAGCAATATTATCAAACATTTTCTCAACTTGTGCAGCCTTGCTTTCTTCCTCGTTGTAGGGCTTGATGTTTTCTTGCGGATATTTCATTGCTTTGTTTGAAAAACAGGAAAAGGGATGGGCATATGCAGGAATGGCATAAAACGCAGAGGTAGAAACCGACGGCTGTTTTGAACATCCGTGTGTCAACTCCTCTGCGTTTTGATTGACATTTTATTTCAGCACATGCTCAGTGCCTCTATTTAAATGATTACTTGTTCAAATATTCAGTTACATTTGTTTCGATACGTTCAGCGATATGATCTGTATCAGCTTTCACGAACGTTTCACCGGTAATGTGTTCGTACAGTTCGATGTAACGTTCGCTGATAGAAGTTACAATTTCCGGAGTCATTTCAGGAACCTGCTGACCTTCTTTACCCTGGAATCCGTTAGCCATCAGCCATTCACGTACGAACTCCTTAGAAAGTTGTTTTTGAGGCTCGCCTTTTTCAAAGCGGTCTTGGTAACCTTCGGCATAGAAGTAACGGCTTGAGTCGGGAGTATGGATTTCGTCCATCAGATAGATTTCACCGTTGTGCTTACCGAATTCATATTTGGTATCAACCAGAATCAGTCCGCGTTCTGCTGCAATTTGAGTACCGCGTTCAAACAGAGCCAATGTGTATTTTTCCAAGATTTCATATTCTTCCGGTGTAGCCAAGCCCTGAGCCAGAATTTCTTCTTTAGAAATATCTTCGTCATGCAGACCCATTTCAGCTTTTGTGGTCGGGGTGATGATGGGGTGAGGGAATTTTTCGTTTTCACGCATGCCTTCAGGAAGACGTACGCCACAGATTTCACGGATACCGCTCTTGTAAGCACGCCATGCGCTTCCGCACAAGTAGCCGCGTACGATCATTTCTACGGGGAATCCCTGACACATCACGCCTACGGTTACCATCGGGTCTGGAGTAGCCAGTTTCCAGTTAGGGCAGATGTCGGTAGTGGCATCCAAGAACTTGGCTGCGATTTGATTCAGCATTTGTCCTTTGTAAGGAATACCTTCAGGTAAAACCACATCGAATGCAGAAATACGGTCAGTAGCAACCATCACTAATTTTTCGTCGTTGATGTTATATACATCGCGTACTTTACCGTGATATACACTTTTCTGTCCGGGAAAGTTGTAGTCTGTTTTTGTTAATGCTTTGCTCATATGTTTAAGTTTTTAAGTTTTTGAGTTCTTGAGTTTTAGGTTGACTAGGTTTCACTTGTCAACTTTTTGTCATATTTCTTTTCTTCGAACTTCTCGTATGCCTCAACAATTCGGGTTACTAATTTGTGACGCACGATGTCTTTCTTGTTCAGTTCGATAAAGCTGATACCTTTTACACCTTTCAGAATCTTGAGCGCCTGTACCAGTCCGGAGGTCTGTGAAGAGGGAAGGTCTATCTGGGTCATATCACCCGTTACAATCATTTTGGTATTCATACCCATACGGGTGAGAAACATTTTGATTTGTTGGGTAGTGGTATTTTGTGCTTCATCGAGTATTACAACCGCATCATTCAGAGTACGTCCGCGCATGAAGGCGAGAGGAGCTATCTGGATGATGTTTAGTTCCATATATTCTTTCAGTTTAGCGGCAGGAATCATGTCTTGCAGGGCATCATAGAGCGGTTGCAGATACGGGTCAATCTTGTCTTTCATGTCGCCCGGAAGGAAGCCAAGTTTTTCTCCGGCCTCCACTGCGGGGCGGCTGAGTATGATTTTCTTTATTTCTTTATTCTTCAAAGCCCGTACGGCCAGAGCAATGGCTGTGTAGGTTTTTCCTGAACCGGCGGGTCCGATGGCGAACAGCATATCGTTTTTCTCGAATTCTCTGACCAGTTTCAACTGGTTTTCGCTGCGTGGGGTAATGGGCTTTCCCGTCACACTGAACACGATGGCATCGCCCGTCTTTTCTATTTTAGGCGAGTTCCCCTTTACGATGTCAAGGATGATTTCCTCATTGAGCGAATTATATTTTGCACAATGTTTCTCTAATGCGATGATTGATTCTTCGAATGCGCACATCTCCTCTTCGTCACCCATCACCTTGATGACATTTCCCCGAGCTACGATGCGTAGCTTGGGAAACAGGGCTTTTATCATTTGTATGTTGGCGTTATTTACACCATAAAATATCACCGGGTCAATATCTTCTAAAACAATATGCTTTTCTATCATTCAGTTTATTTCAGCTATGCTCGTTTAAGTTTATTTTCTGCAAATTTAATTATAACTTTTGATTGTTCAGCAAAAGGTGGAATAAAAAAACTGCCAGACTCATCAGAGCTGGCAGAAGAATGAAACAAAAAACGGTACAGACATGTCAATGAGTATGCCGTGAAAAATAGCCACGGGTAGCATGTCTTTCCCGGAATAGCGTGTAATAAGTGGAAGCACTACATCCATCGAATTGACACCTGCCGCCGAGATAGGGGCAAGTTTCCCGAAGTAGCGCACCAGCAGCGGAGTGCCGAGCAGTGCCATCATTTCACGGAAGATATTCGACAGCAGAGCGATGGTGCCGAGCTCTGTAGCGAGCTGGATGCCCAGCGATGCTTCTTTTAATTGGGTAATCAATATGGAGGATAAAGAATAGTAGGCAAATCCGCTTCCCACAGCCATACACTCGAAAGTACTCCATTGGGCAAGCAGCAGGCTGGCAAATGCTGAAAACAGCAAGGTGCCGCTTATGGTTGCAAGGGGAATGAGTAAGAATTTAAGGCGGATTTCCTTTACTATATATTTCAGGTTCTTGCTTGAACCGATGCTCAGTCCCACTTGCAGCATTAATGCGTAAAGTACATACATAGGCAGGTTGCTCTTGTTCCAGTCGGAAGGGAATAAATCGGTCATACCCAATAAGCAGCCTGCTATGAAGAAGCATAAAACAATTAAACTACTCTTCATGCTGACCTCCTTCTTTGCAAAAAAACAGCTTTAATACCATCCATGAAGCAAAAATGCTTCCGCAAGTCGCTGAGAAAGCGAGAATGGCCGCTTGCCATCCGAAGGTAGTCAAGTTGCTGATGATTAATTTATTTGAGCCTATTGAAATGCCTAAAATGAACAGCAGGAGCACAATGGTGCATGAAATGGTTTTTTCTGTTTTTTGTAAAAAGGCAATATTCTTGAAGAGGTATCCGATTGCGATACCTGTAAACATGGTTCCGATAATGGTAAACATGGTTTCTTGAGTTCTTGATTTTTTAATTTATACGTCTTTTGAGTTCCAGTTTTTTGGGGAGTTCCCTTGAAAGAAAATCGGCAGATTGCCGATGGAGGGCTCTAAGAACTTATAGGAAGCCACTGAACCAATGGATATGCACAATCCGGTAACCATGCACTTCTGATGAAGGCTGGGATAGAGCAATCGGAGTATGTTTAGTTAATATGTGCATGGGTTCGTTTAGTTTAGTGGTGCAAAGATACGGATAGTTTTGTATATTTTCCAAATATTTATAGATAAATCTGCGATTCAGGGTAGCTTTCCAGCTTTAAGTTCCAAGAAACCTTTCAGTACTTCCACGGAAGTACTCCGGTACTTCTGCGAGAGTACTGCAGTACTTTCACGGGAGTACTGCGGTTTTTTCATGGAAGTACTGACTGGTTCTTTCGTTTAGTCGGTTTTCTTGTACTTGCGATTCCGTGAGCAATGTAATTGGCGTTACTAATTAGGGCGGACGCTATACCAAGTACATCTATATATTGGCTCGCAGCGCATTGTTTCCAAGATTGGCGACTTCGCCTCTTACGGTTCCTGCCCGAAGGCATCCAGCATGCAGGAAGCGAGACGGGTTGACTTTCTGTGAATTATAAGCAAAAATATTCTGCCCAACTGCAGGTAATTAAGGATAATTATGCTATCTTTAAATGGGATAAGATAGGATGCGGTTCGGCAATACCTTCTCTCAAAAGCAAGCTTTTGGCTTGGTACTACACTCACCTTTCACTATCTTTGTCCGGATAAATAGTAAAACATGATACGAAAACTAATATTAGCCTTTATTTGGGGAAGTGTTTGGGGAGTGAATGCACAACAAACTTCTACGCTTGATTTTTGTTCACCTTTCGATTTTCCGCTTTTATTAAGCGCGAACTTCGGGGAGCTTCGCCCGAATCATTTTCATAACGGATTAGATATTAAGACTCAAGGTGTAACGGGTAAGCCTGTCAAATGTATAGCCGATGGCTATGTGGCACGCGTGGCTGTATCTCACGGGGGATATGGACAGGCCATTTATGTGGTCCATCCCAACGGACTGACCTCTGTTTATGGTCATGTGGTTTCTTTTGCCCGGAAAATACAGGCAGAGGTTCGTAAGTATCAGTATGAAAATGAAACTTTTGTCTGCGACTTGTCTTTCTCGCCGGACCAGTTCCCGGTAAAGCGGGGAGAGGTGATTGCCTTGAGCGGAAATGAAGGTTCTTCAGCCGGTCCGCATCTTCATCTGGAACTGCGTAAAACAGATACGGGAGAATATATCGACCCGATGCCTTATTTTAAATCTCACCTTAAAGATTCGAAGGCACCACGCGCCAGCTTAGTTGCTTTTTATCCGGTAAAAGGCAAGGGAGTCATTGAAGGGACTTCATATAAGAAGTTACTTTCATCCGAGGCATTGCAACAGCCTGTTACGGCATGGGGAGAGATTTATACCGGTATCAGTGCAAAAGACTATATGGACGGTACGTCTAATTTTTACGGAGTTCATTCGGTTACACTCTATGTCGATTCGGTTGAAGTGTTTAGCAGTAAGACCGATAAAGTTCTTCCGGAAGAAAACCGGATGATTAATGCTTTTACTGATTATGATGAGTGGGTTCGCACCCGTCGCCTGATTATGCGTTCCTTGATTCTTCCCGGTAACCGGCTGCGTTTGTTGAAGGCTGAGAATGACAGGGGAGTCGTTCTGATAGATGAAGAAAGAGACTATCATTTCCGCTACGTGCTGGAGGATAATTTCGGCAACCGGTCAATTTGCCGCTTTGTGGTTCGCGGACGTCGGCAAGAGATTCCGTTACCTTCCGCTCCATCCGGTAATAAAATGCTTTCTTGGAACCGCACGAATGTGATTCAGGAACCGGGTATGGAGTTTGTTGTACCTCGTGGATATCTGTATGAGGATGTAGAATTGCTTACCGAAGTAAAAGGAGACAGTTCTTCGTTGTCATCCGATTATGTGTTGGATGCCGGAAACACTCCCTTACACAGCTATTGTGATTTGTCAATAGGAGTGCGTCATCATTTGGAAGCCGATTCAAGCAAGTATTATATTGTTCAGAAACTGGGCAAGCGGAGGGCATCCATGGGTGGTAAATATGAGCACGGATGGGTTAAAGCCCGGGTGCGTAATTTCGGAACTTTTGCCGTGGCGGTAGACACTCTTGCTCCGCGTATCAGTCCGATAGGATTGAAAAACTGGCGGGCAAACCGTAACATCCGTTTTAAGATAGGTGATGCAGAAACCGGTGTAGCCTCATATAAAGTATATATTGACGGACATTTCGTGCTTTTCGGCTTGAAGAAAGGTGTATTGGTTATTCAAGATCCGGAAAAGGTGAAGAAGGGGGTACCTCATCGGATAGAGGTGACGGTTACAGATTATTGTGGTAATGAGAAACGGGAAACCTACCGGTTTTAACTTATAGGCTCTAAGGTAGCAACTCAAAACTTATAAACTTAAAAACTCAAAAAATAACGTATGAAGAAAAAACTAATGGCAGCTGTCATGCTTCTGACAGCATTTGTAGCAAACAGTTGGGCTTGTACCAACTTCATTGTGGGAAAGAAAGCTTCAGCCGACGGTTCGGTTATGGTCTCTTATTCAGCCGACTCATATGGCCTTTTCGGCTTTTTATGTCACTATCCCGCAGCCGAACATCCGGCAGGAACGATGCGCGATATCCACGAGTGGGATACCGGCAAATATTTAGGTCAAATCAAAGAAGCCAGACAGACCTATAATGTGATAGGAAACATGAATGAATTTCAGGTGACTATCGGTGAAACCACTTTCGGCGGACGTCCGGAGCTGGTTGATACCACAGGAATCATGGATTATGGAAGCTTGATTTATGTAGCCTTACAGCGTTCACGTACAGCGAAAGAAGCCATTAAGGTAATGACCGACTTGGTAAAAGAATACGGATATTACAGCAGTGGCGAATCGTTCTCTATAGCCGACCCCAATGAGGCATGGATTATGGAGATGATCGGTAAAGGTCCCGGAATCAAAGGAGCCGTATGGGTAGCAGTCCGTATCCCCGATGACTGTATTGCAGCCCATGCTAACCAGAGCCGTATCCACAAGTTTGATATGAGCGACAAGGAAAACTGCCTTTATTCACCCGATGTGATTTCGTTCGCCCGTGAGAAGGGATATTTTTCAGGAAAGAACACGGAGTTCAGCTTTGCTGATGCCTATTGTCCGCTGGATTTCGGCAATGTGCGTTTCTGTGAAGCTCGTGTATGGAGTTTCTATAATATGTTCAGTAAAGCCACAGGACAGGCTTACCTGTCGTATGTTCAGGGCGAAAGTACCGAGCCGATGCCGCTTTATGTAAAGACCGACCGCAAGCTCTCTGTGCGCGATATGCAGCATGCTATGCGTGATCATTACGAAGGAACTCCGCTTGATATTACAAAAGATTGCGGTGCCGGTGCGTTTAAGATGCCTTACCGTCTTTCTCCGCTTACGTTTAAAGTCGATGGAGAAGAATACTTTAATGAACGCCCTATCTCTACTCAGCAAAGTGCATTTGTCTTTGTCTCACAAATGCGTTCTTCTATGCCCGATGCCATCGGCGGAGTGTTGTGGTTCGGACTGGATGATGCAAATATGACCGTGTTTACTCCGGTATATTGCAATACCGACCGTGTACCTGCGTCATATGCAGAAGGAAACGGCGACTGTGTCACTTTCTCTTGGGATTCTGCCTTCTGGATTTATAACTGGGTAGCCGACATGATTCGCCCGCGCTATTCGCTGATGATAAATGATATGCGTACGGTGCAAAACGATCTGGAAGATATGTATGCCCATGCACAGGAAGGTATTGAAAGTGCAGCTATGAAGCTCTATCAAGATGACCCACAGAAAGCGAAGGATTTCTTGACAGATTATACGTCGATGAGTGCGCAGACCGCAGTAGATTGCTGGAAGAGACTGGCTGAGTTCTTGATTGTACGTTACAATGACGGAGCTGTGAAAAAAGTAAAAGACGGCAAGCTGGTTCGCCCGAAAGAAGGAAATTCGGCTCCGCTTACCCGTCCCGGATATCCGGAAGATTTCTTGAAAGAAATGGTTAAGAAAACCGGCGACCGCTACAAGATGAAAAATGTAGCATACTAATTTGTTTTTATCAGTTGAATAAGAACTGCGGAATCAGTTCTTTAGATAAGTCCGGGTCATAGATAAGCATTCATTGCTTTCTGTGACCCGGCTGTATTTTAACTTTCAAGTTGAGTGCGTTATAAAAAGTAAGGTACTCCCAATGAACGCTTTCAGCAGGAGTACCACAACACAAAAACTAAACTAGACTTAACTAAACTATTTTTATCTGAGAAGTTTCACAACTTCTTTTCTATGCCACAAATATAGATTTTAAATCTGTTCCAAGCAAGTTTAAGCACAGAAAAGTTTGATTTGTGCAATCAAAAACAAGTTGTTTTTTAAAACCAAATTAAATGACATGTTCGTTGACATAATTTAGCACTTCTTGTCTGCTATATAATAAAAGGAGTGTCGCTTTTTTAGCGGTATACGGAGGCAGAGAACCTTTTCTGTTAGGGCTGCTGCCAATCTGTTGGGGGTATGCTGAAACAAAAGCGATAGATTTTTGCGTAATTTATAAGGATGAACCCTTGTTTTTTCCCGATAAATAGCTTTCTTTGTAATCATTATAAAAATAGATATGATTAAAAAGAGTATTATTAGCATTTATCGGTTCTATTATGACGGTTTTCGTGAGATGACTTTGGGACGTACACTCTGGGCCATCATCTTGATTAAACTGTTTGTGATGTTCTTTATACTGAAACTCTTCTTTTTCCCCTCCTTCTTGAAAGGCAAGAGTACGGAAGAGAAGCAAGACTATGTGGGAACGGAACTGACAGACCGGGTTGCCGGAGGAAATCAGCATACCGACTGATTTAGCGGGGAAGTGATAAAAAATTAAAATGATGTATAACCTTAAAAAGAACTAGAAACTTATGGTAGAAACAATCGACACCTCGATGATTGACTGGTCGCGGGCTCAGTTTGCCTTGACTGCGATTTATCACTGGCTGTTTGTCCCCCTCACATTGGGACTGGCTGTAGTGATGGCAATAATGGAGAGTTTATATGTAGCCTCCGGTAATCCGTTTTGGAAGCGGACGGCAAAATTCTGGATGAAGTTATTCGGTATTAACTTTGCCATCGGTGTGGCAACCGGGCTGATTCTGGAATTCCAGTTTGGAACGAACTGGAGTAATTATTCATGGTTTGTGGGTGATATATTTGGTGCCCCGCTGGCCATTGAAGGCATCCTTGCATTCTTCATGGAAGCTACCTTTGTGGCTGTCATGTTTTTTGGATGGGATAAGGTGAGCAAACGCTTCCACTTGGCTTCTACCTGGCTTACGGGCTTGGGAGCTACCATTTCGGCTTGGTGGATTCTGGTAGCTAATTCGTGGATGCAATATCCGGTAGGAATGGAGTTCAATCCGGAAACCATGCGTAATGAAATGGTTGACTTCATGGCTGTGGCATTCTCGCCGGTAGCTGTCAATAAGTTTTTCCATACGGTATTAAGCTGTTGGGTGCTGGGGGCTGTCTTTGTAGTAGGAGTGAGTGCCTGGTATCTGATTCGCAAACGTGAAAAGGAATTTGCGCTGGCAAGTATGCGCGTGGCTGCTTGTGTGGGACTGTTTGCTGCCTTGGTTACAGCGGCCACAGGCGACACTTCAGCTTATCGGGTGGCTCAGGTGCAACCCATGAAACTGGCTGCAATGGAAGGACTTTATGACGGTGGAACGCATCAGCCTCTCACGGTGGTGGGTCCGGTTAAGATTCCCGAAATGCTTTCCTTCCTGGCAACCCGTGAGGCATCAGGTTACGTGCCGGGCATTCATGACTTGCTCAACGGAGGCTATACGCTGCCCGATGGCTCCAAGGCTCTTTCGGCAGAAGAAAAGATGGAGCGCGGACGGAAAGCCATTGCTGCCTTAGCCGATTTCCGTCTGGCTAAACAAGAGGGCGATACAGCCCGCATGGAGGCTTCCCGGAATGTACTGGATGAAAATATGCCTTATTTCGGTTACGGATACATTAAAGATCCTGCCACTCTTGTTCCGCATGTGGGGCTGATGTTCTGGTCGTTCCGTGTAATGGTTGGCTTGGGAGTGTATTTTATTTTCTTCTTCATTTTGATTCTGGTTTTAGGTTGGAAAAAGCGACTCGCTGAGGTTAACTGGTTGCACTATGTGGCACTTTGGAGCATTCCTTTGGCTTACCTTGCCAGTCAGGCAGGATGGGTGGTTGCTGAGATGGGACGTCAGCCATGGACCATTCAGGATATGCTTCCGGTAAATGCTGCTGTATCTAAATTGGAAACCGGTTCGGTACAGACTACCTTCTTTATCTTCCTTGTGATGTTTACCATATTGCTGATCGCTGAAATCGGCATCATGCTGAAAACCATCCGCAAAGGGGTAGAAGAGTAATGAATGAGAAACTAAGAAACGTAACAACTCAAACTTAATAATTTAAACAAATGGATTCAACTTATATATTCTTACAGCATTACTGGTGGTTTCTGGTTTCTTTACTGGGAGCCCTGCTGGTATTTCTGCTATTTGTGCAAGGAGGAAACTCGTTGCTATTCCGTCTGGGACGCACCGAAGACGAACGGACCATGTTGGTAAACTCTACCGGCCGGAAATGGGAATTCACTTTTACCACACTGGTAACCTTTGGAGGAGCTTTCTTTGCTTCCTTCCCGTTATTTTACAGCACCAGCTTTGGCGGAGCTTACTGGTTGTGGATGATTATTCTGTTTACTTTTGTGCTGCAGGCGGTATCGTATGAGTTCCAGTCGAAACTTGGAAACCTGTTGGGCAAACGTACCTATCAATACTTCCTGGTATTGAACGGACTGGTGGGTCCGGTGTTGCTCGGAGTGGCAGTTGCTACCTTCTTCAACGGATCAGAGTTCCTGGTGAGCAAAGGAAATCTGACCGATGAACTGATGCCGGTAATCAGTCAGTGGGCGAATGGCTGGCACGGACTCGATGCGTTGGCTCACCCCACCAATTTGCTGCTGGGATTTGCAGTCTTCTTCTTGTCGCGCCTGTTAGGTACACTCTACTTCATCAATAACATCCGCAGTGAATCGTTAGTGCAGCGTTGCCGCCGCCAGTTGGTTGTCGACGGAATCCCTTTCCTGCTGCTCTTTTTGGCTTTCGTGGCTCATGTCTTGTTGAAAGACGGCTTTGCGGTACAGCCCGAAACCGGTGAAATCGCAATGGAGCCGTTCAAGTATTTCAACAACCTGATTGCCATGCCTTATCTGCTGGTGTTGTTCCTGGTGGGTGTGGTAGGTGTATTGTTCGGACTGGGCAAGAGCATTTTCTGCAAGACTTATACACGCGGTATCTGGTTCACCGGAGTCGGCACGGTGCTGACGGTACTGGCATTGCTGCTCACCGTGGGTTATAACCACACCGCATATTACCCTTCTACAGCCGACTTGCAGAGTTCGCTGACCCTATCCAACAGCTGTTCCAGTCTGTTTACTTTGCAGACCATGGCATACGTATCTGTTCTTGTTCCTTTTGTGCTGGCTTACATTGTGTACGCATGGCGTGCCATCGACCGCAAGCCGATTACTGAAGAAGAAATCAAGCGCGACGAACATTTGTATTAAATGCTGCATCGAAAAAATAAAGCGTTGTAAAGCCGTTTCTGTGGTTCGGAAGCGGATTTACAACGCTTTAACTATTTATTTGCATCTTTTTCAGCGAAGAATTTGTATCTTCAGCGAAGAATCAAGCAGAAAGAGATAAAACCAATAAAAGAAAGGAGGAGCTTATGATTGATTTAAATCCATCCAGGCTGTGGCTGTTGTGGGTAGTAACGCTGTTGTTCTTGCTTCTGGAAATTATCGGTTTGTTTCACAAGCGGCTCCGTGCTTATTTCAATGCGCATCCCAAACTATGGAATGGAATCGATTTATGGTTATGCATTTGGGTTCTGTTTTTGGCAGATCAATACATGGCATGGTGGTGGGCTGCTGCACTCTCATTGGGATGTACCATTTTCTTTTCCATTCTGATGGGCAGGAAAAAGAAGTAGAGGCTGTTTGTGGCTATTACTTTTTAAAGGAAAGGCAATAAGAAGAGCAGAGACAGGGCAATCTTTCGGTTGCTTCTGCTTCTGCTCTTTTATTTATTTCAGGCGGCTTTACTTGTATACCTGCTATCATGCTGATTAAAAAAAGGAAATGGATGATACTTCATCATTTTAATCTGTTTAATTCTTCTATTGTTACTGAGTTACCTTTATAGCAGTGTTTTGCTTTATTAAAGCGGTAGCTTACAGAAATAGAGATTCCACGTGATGCTCCTTTGATGTTGTAATCATAGGCTACACCATTCGTATGAACGCTGTTTTTCTGTCTCCAAGTGTTAATGAAATCGGATGCGGAAAGGTTTAAATCCCATCTCCCGAAGTTTTTGCTGCATATCAGATTCAACATTCCTCCACCATGTGAATAATATAACCCGTCATGTCCTTTGCTGAGCCATATACCAGACAGGTACAGGTGAATAGCAGCGGGCAAATCGAAACGATTATTTACGATGATTCGTCCCAAGGGCTTATTGTATTTCTGTTTTTCATGTACACCATACTTCAAATCTTGCAAAGCAAGAAGTCCTTGAACAGACGGATGCCATATTCCTATATTAAAGTCTTTATAGAGAGTTATTTGGCAGGCATTGTAGCTTGGGAGGTTTTGGTCTGCACGCACATTTATTTCTAAATCTTTCTGATATGTATAAACCGATTGTATAGAACGCAGCCGACGGAGGTAAGATATGTTCATTATCCATTGTTTCCAACTTAAATTAAGTGATAGATCGTGGGTTAATGAGGACTGAATCATTGGATTTCCGGTTTCCCACAAGGTATGTGAAACATATGCATAGTTTGTATTTAGCAATGAATAATTGGGTCTACTTACTTTGGCTTGATAGGAAAGACCAACCGATGAAGAGTTTTTTTGCCAGTTAACGTGTAATTCTGGAAGCCAGTCTTTGTAGACTCTTGATTGCATATCTACTTTATTCTCATTAGAAAAATAGGTAAAATTTGTCATTTCATAACGCAGACCACCTCCTGTTTTCCAATTATTGCTGATGGAATGTTCATATGATAAATAAACCGCACATAGATGTTGTGTTTCCTTATCATTACTCGGTTGCAAATTTGGTGTTTCACCTTCATAAGCGGTCTGAAAATTCTGTTTGTTTCGGGTAAATGAATAGTGTATGCCTCCGTTGAAAGTCCCTTCCCATAAAGGAAGATTGATATTGCCTCTTACTGCAGCTAATTTATAGTCGTTTTTATTTTCCGTTGTAACAAACGATACTTTGGAACTGCTAGAACTTTCTTGTAGATTTCCTGTAGATGTATTATTGCCGAATATGTAATCAGCATCTACTTGTATTGTTGCTTCATCATTCATTTTTTTGGAGAGATATGCATTAAAGTGATGATTGTAGGAGTCGCTGTTCGACTGATAGTCGGATAACATATTCTGATGAGTAGAGGCATTGGTAAATTCTTCTCCGTTTGAATGAAATTTTGAATTAGGCTCTTTTTCGATTTCATAGCGTAATCCGATAGAGTTCTCTTCGTAGTCGAATAGAATTCCTGTATTTGCATTCCACTGATTGGTCCGTGCTTTTGCTTTTTGATATGAATCCGTATGTAGTTTGTTTCCATTGAATAACTCGTGGTATTCTCGTTTTTGGCTGAAAGCGTTATTGGCATAATTTATTCCTCCAAATAGCGTAAGGCCATTTTTGAAGCTGTAATTGAAATCAGCAGATGTATTTCCTGAAGTAACTTCGGTGCGTTGCACTTGTGCATATATTGTTCCGCTTAATCCTTCTATATGCCTTCGGGTGCGAATCAGTATAACAGAAGTAACATTTCCTCCGTATTGAGAATCCGGATGGGTTATTATCTGAATGTCTTTAATGTCATTAGATGACAAACGTTTTAGTTCCTCTTGGTTCCTTACCATTCTATTGTTGATGTAAATTTCAGGTGTTCCTCTTCCGATAACCTGAATACCCCCACTGCTACCGTCTATCATAGGCATTTGTTTGAGTGCATCATGGGCAGTACCTAATTGGGCTATGGGATTGCTTTCCATCGAAATCATTAATCTGTCTGGTAAAGTTTTTACATATTGTCGGTGTCCGGTAATATGTACTTCTTGAAGATTTATGGCAGTGGGTTTTAGATAGATGTTTTTGGGAATATGCGTAACAGATATATATGCCGGTTCATAGCCAAGAAAGCTGACACTTATTTGCTTACCTTTTAAATCAGAATTGTCAATTTTGAAATTTCCGCTTTCATCAGTTAAAGTACCCTTGATTAAAAGTGAATCTCCGTCTAGTAAGATAACATTTGCATAAGGGATTGGGAGTGAGTCGGATTCATTTTTTACTTTAGCGATTAATAGATGATTTACCTGTTGAGCTATAAGCTCTGAAAAAAGGCAGTGTAAGGCAAATAAACATAATAAGATGAATAGTTTTCTCATAAAACAGTTGCTTTTTGTTTGATTTTTCAAATGCAAAAGTAACTGTTTGCGTGATTGTTCGCATAAAATCGATATAGATTTCAGATAGACAAATGGAGTGGGCGTGATTGGTTTAACAAGTTGGAAATTAATGAAGTATGTAGGGAAAGAATAGGCTGCCATATAGACAGCCTATGGCATCAGTATTCCCACAGCCAAATATCAAGGCTTTTTTCTTTGGGGTTCTCATTGAGTTCCGCATAGATTTTGTTCTTGATGCGGAGTTTGCTTCTGGAAACCGAAGTGGGGACAATATTTAGGAATGTCGCTATCTCGGAAATGGAAAAACAGAGTTTAATCAGGCTGCAGAGTATCACTTCGTGCTCGCTCAGTGTGGGCACATCTTTCATCAGACGGGAAGTGAAGTTTTGGAAAATATCGTCAGTTAGTCTGCAGAGTGCATTCATTTCTTGTTCGTTCAGGTATGTCGGGTGGGAGTGAAGTCTGTTCAGCAGAGGTATTTGTGCCAGTAATAGCGTACATAGTTCTTTTTCCCTCTCCTCTGCATGATAGAGCCGGTCGGACAGCATTTTTACGCTCGATTGTGTATGTGATGTTGCTGGATACGAGGCTATCTTTTGCTGCAATGCTGTTTTTTCTGTTTCCAACAGCTCGTTTTCTTTTCTCAGTTGATTAAGCAAGTCGAGTTGCTCTGCATATTGTTCTTCTTTTTTATTGCTGTTCTCTAGCTGTTGTTGAAGTTCGGCAAGGTAAGATGCATACCGATTGGCTTCCAATTCTTTTTGATGGAGCTGGATGGCAAGAGCAGTCAGCTCTTCTTCCTTGCGGCGTGCTGCTGTTTTTTTTCGCAAATAAGTATAGATTGAAAAGAGGATTAAAAGCAATACAGCTATTACGGACAGCATTCCCCATATGGTTCTTTCCAGTTCCAGTTGCCGCTTTTCGGAAAGGAGCTGTTCCTTGTCATATTTTTCTTTATAGGCTATAATTGCTTTTCCTTTATCTAACTCCATGATGGAGTCGTTGTAATAAATCAGAGAGTCGCAGAAAAGGGTTAAATTCCGGCTGTATTCCGGTCTGTTTGCTAATTTGTAGAGAGCTTTATACAGAGACGCTTTTTGATAAGCAGTATTTCTTTTTTTCAGGGCTTTGTTTAGATAAAGATAGGCAGAGTCATATTGCTCTTGATGTAAATAGTTGTGACCTATGAGTGAGGTAGGCCGGAAAGCTTCGGGAAAAGACTTTAGTAGGCTTTGTGACTTTTCAAACTCTCCGCTGTTTTTATAAACCAAAGCGATTTCCGACAGGATGGTATAATAGTAGTCTTGGTACGCTGTTCCCAATTTTCTGACTATTTCACTGCATTGCCGATAGGTCTCTATTGCCTTGGGAAGCTGGTTCGAAATGCAATAGCTTCGGGCTAGAAACTGTAAAGACGCTGCTTGGTAGCGTTTGTTGTCATCTTTTACAGCATAATCGTAGGCTTGGATGCAGGCCTCTTGCGCATAGCTTGCCAGACCGCGGTATAGATAGAGTTTGCCCAGTGCAGACATAATCAGGTAACCGGTCTGATAGTCATCAGTCTTTTCTACTTCGTCTTTTGCCTCCAAATAAAACTTTAAGGCTTCATCGGTTTTTCCTAAACCGTAATATACTTCTCCCATGTATAATGCCGCCATGGCTTTCCGCCGGATGTACCCCGTCGGCTTATAATATATGTATGCTGTTCGTATCAGCGAGTCGGAAGTGATAGTTTTCAGCTCTTTGACTTTGGCTTGTGTGGTAAGCAGACACCACAGAGCATAATTGGCCTTATCTTCCCATGTAGAGGGCTGCTGCATGGTTTCCAACAGGCGAAGTGCGCTGTCGGGCGAGTTAAACATCAGTTCTTCTGCTTGCTGTAATTGGATAGTTTGCTTGATTTGCTGCTGTCTGCTGCTACATCCAGTCATAGTTAAAGCAAAGCAGATTGCAATAACATGGTATATGTATGGCTTCATGAATGATTCTTTTCTGCAAATGTAAGTATTTAATTGGAGAATCTGAATGATAACATCCTTTTTTTGCTTTGGCTTGTAATACCGTTCAGCCGATCTGTATCTGCTAGTTTGCTGCAATTCATGTGGACAGATGAAAATTTTATTGTATCTTTGCAGCCCGAAACAAACAACGGTGACAAAAACTATATGAACTTGAACAAGCTGACTCCTATTGTAAACAAGCCCAGTGCGTGGGCACTGACTCCTCTGGTGGTTTTTCTCTGCCTTTATCTGGTAACTTCTATCCTGGTGAACGATTTCTATAAAGTACCTATCACGGTGGCTTTCATGGTTTCGTCGATTTATGCGGTGGCTATTACCAAGGGGTTAAGCTTGAACGACCGCATCTTGCAATATTCATCGGGAGCAGCCAACAAGAACATCATGCTGATGATTTGGATTTTTATCCTTGCCGGAGCTTTTGCCAAGTCGGCTGAGGCGATGGGGGCAATTACCGCGACCGTTAACCTCGCCATGCAGTTATTGCCCGATAACCTGTTGCTGGCAGGAATCTTTCTGGCTTCCTGCTTCATTTCGCTGTCGGTAGGAACCTCGGTGGGGACCATTGTTACCCTTGTGCCCGTGGCTGCGGGTATTGCCTCGAAAACCGATGTCAGCCTGCCTTTCATGACGGCTGTAGTGGTGGGAGGCGCTTTCTTCGGCGACAATCTTTCGTTTATTTCCGATACCACCATTGCATCAACCCGTACCCAGGGTTGCGTCATGCGTGACAAGTTCCGTGTGAATTTCATGATTGCTCTTCCGGCAGCACTGCTGGTGCTGGCTTATTATATTTTCTGTGGTATGCAGATCGAGGTAGCTCAAGAAGTGCAGACCGTAGAGTGGGGAAAGGTGCTCCCATATATTGTGGTGCTTGGAACGGCGATTTCCGGTGTGAACGTGGTGCTGGTGTTACTGCTCGGTATTCTTTCTACCGGAGTAATCGGAATGCTGTATGGCAATTTCGACTTCTTCGGCTGGTTCGGCTCTATGGGAACCGGTATTGTGGGGATGGGCGAGCTGATTATCATTACCCTGATGGCTGGAGGGATGCTGGAGCTGATTCGCTTTAACGGAGGGGTGGATTACATTCTTCATAGTCTCACCAAGCGGGTGGGAGGCAAGCGTGGTGCCGAGCTGAGCATTGCTGCCTTGGTCAGTCTTGCTAATGTGTGTACCGCAAATAATACCATCGCAATTATAACGGTAGGTCCGCTGGCTGCGAACATTGCTGAACAGTACCGGGTAGACCGCCGCAAGAGTGCAAGTATCTTGGATACCTTCTCGTGTGTGGTGCAGGGACTCATTCCTTACGGAGCTCAGCTGCTGATTGCCTCCGAACTGGCAGGGCTCTCTCCGATCAGCATTATCGGTTACCTTTATTATCCGATGCTCTTGGGAGGTATGGCTTTGTTTGCCATCCTTTTCCGGTATCCGCGTCGTTTTTCCTGATGATTTTTGTTTGAACTATCAACAAGAAAATCCAAAACAAATTCTTAAAAAAGATAAAAAACTCACGCCGTTTGCAATAAGTCTGTACCTTTGTTGTTAAAACATTTAATTTTAGTTTAGACCGATGAAAAAGACACTCTTGGCTGCCGGACTGGCAGTTGTTTTAGGGGCTTGCAGCTCTTCAAAGAATGGTGGAGAGGAAGTGATGAATCCTTTCTTTACCGAGTATGCCACTCCGTTCGGAGTTCCTCCTTTCGAGCAGATTCATGCATCGCATTATAAACCTGCTTTGCTCAAAGGAATGGAAGAACAGATGGCCGAAATCCAGGCAATTATAAATAATCAGGAGGAAGCCAATTTTGAAAATACCATTGCTGCGCTCGACCGGAGCGGAGCTCTGCTTACGAAGGTGCTTTATGCTTTCAGCGGGCAGTCAAGTGTGAATACGAATGATACCATCCAGGCCTTGGAACAGGAACTGTATCCGTTGCTGTCAAAACATTCGGATGATATCAATATGAATCCAGAGTTGTTTGCACGGGTGAAGGCTGTGTATGATAACCGGGAGCAACTGAACTTGGACAAAGAGCAGGCTAAACTGCTTGAAAATACCTATAAGGGATTTATCCGTTCGGGATCCGGACTGGATGCCGAGAAGCAGGAACAGCTGCGGAAGTTGAATGAGCAGATTGCTACCTTGCAGCTTACTTTCGGACAGAATCTGCTGAAAGAAACCAATGCGTTCAAGTTGGTGGTGGATAAGAAGGAAGACCTGGCCGGACTGCCCGAGGGGCTGGTGGCAGTTGCTGCGGCTACGGCAAAAGAAGAGGGTATGGACGGAAAGTGGGTGTTCACCTTGCATAATCCTTCGGTAATGCCTTTCTTGCAGTATGCCGATAATCGCTCGCTGCGTGAACAGATTTTCAAGGCTTACATTAACCGTGGAAATAACGGCAATGCAAATGATAACAAAGAGGTTATCAAGAAACTGGTTGCTGTCCGCCTGGAAAAAGCGAAATTGTTGGGCTATGAAGATTATGCTGCCTACGTGCTGGAAGAAAACATGGCGAAGAATGAGAACAATGTGTACGACTTGCTGAATCAGATCTGGACTCCGGCTTTGAAAAAGGCACAGGAGGAACTGGTGGATATCCGTGCCGAAGTGAAAAAGGAAAGCGGAAACTTTGAAGTAGAAGGCTGGGACTGGCGTTATTACTTTGAAAAAGCGAAAAAAGCCAAATTCCATTTCGATGAAAATGAAGTGCGTCCGTACCTGGAACTGAACCACGTGTGTGAAGGAGCCTTTTATGTGGCTAATAAATTATATGGTATCACCTTTACCGAACTGAAAGATATGCCGCTTCCTGACCCCGACGCACAGGTGTTTGAGTGTAAGGAACAAGATGGTACCTCTTTGGGCGTGTTGTATATGGACTTCTTTACCCGTCCGGAAAAGAGTGGAGGTGCCTGGTGTGGCGGATACCGTGACCAGACTTATAAAGACGGCAAGCGTGTAGCTCCGGTAGTGACTACAGTGTTTAATTTCAGCAAACCAGTAGAAGGTCAGCCGGCTTTGCTGAATGCAGATGAGGCTCGTACGGTATTCCATGAATTCGGACATGCCTTGAATGCGCTCTTTGCCGATGTACATTATTATGGTGTATCGGGTGTTCCCCGTGACTTCGTTGAATTGCCTTCTCAGATTATGGAGCATTGGACTTTCGAACCGGAAGTACTGAAAGTGTATGCAAAGCATTATGCTACTGGTGAAGTGATGCCGCAGAACCTGGTAGATAAAATCGTGAAGAGCGGAAAATACGGACAGGGATTTGCTACGGCTGAATACCTGGCTGCTTCTTTACTTGATATGGATTACCATGTGCTGAAAGAAATGCCTGCCGGTTTCGATGTAGAGAAATTTGAGGCAAAAGCAATGACAGACCGCAAACTGCTGCGTCAGATTCCTCCTCGTTACCGTTCTACTTACTTCTCGCATACGATGGAAGGAGGCTATACGGCAGGTTATTACAGCTATGTATGGGCAGAAGTACTCGACTGCGATGCTTTCCAGGCCTTCAAGGAAACAGGCGACCTGTTTAATAAAGAGGTAGCTGCGAAGTTCCGTACTTATGTATTGGCTCCGGGCGGAATCGATGAAGGAATGGTGATGTATGAAAACTTCCGCGGACGCAAACCGAGCATTGATCCGTTGCTTGATAACCGAGGATTGAAATAACGGAGGAAGGGTGTAGCCGGATTTTGAAAAGACCGGTATAACACCTTGTAAATAATTCGGAAAGGGACGCTGGCGCAGGGTGAAAGAACCGCATAATCTGTTGCTTAGCGTCTCTTTTTGTTGTCGACCGGGTAATTTTCTTGCAGTTGTCAATAAAAAAAGAATCCTATAAATTTGTATAATCCAAAAGAAAGTAATACCTTTGCACCGCAAAATTAAGGATGGTTCCGTAGCTCAGCTGGATAGAGCAACGCCCTTCTAAGGCGTG